>Ga0187877_1001613_pt1 | contig 22598 bp, 17 predicted proteins | sample June2016WEW_17_1_3_FD_132430 | JGI IMG/M metagenome (GOLD analysis project Ga0187877, IMG submission 132430) | Peatland microbial communities from SPRUCE experiment site at the Marcell Experimental Forest, Minnesota, USA - June2016WEW_17_100 | ecosystem: Environmental > Terrestrial > Soil >... | reverse complement strand
GCCTGGTACGTGATGGCCCAGCAAACCAACTACGACGCGAAACGCATGTTTCCGGAATTGGCGATGAAAAAGAACTGATTTTGAGAGCAGCCGCCAGCCAGCGAAGGGGTTGGACCAAGAGCCCTGTGGACTGATTGGAGACGGTTGCTCTCCTTACGACTTATATTAGTGCAGCTTAAAGACACTTTGCAGGCGATTCGACCGTGCCGCGAGTCAGAAACGGGTTGGACTCCGGAGGCAGCAAGGCTTCCAGGGAACCACAGCTCTTTGGAACTGAATGAACGCGGCCCGGCACTGACAGTTTTCTGGTCCCGCCCCAGGCGGGATGGGCGCAGAGCTGGTGAACACACGCGCTTGCCAAAACCAGCGCGTGTGGTAAGGGAACGGTTGACCAAGAAACCCGAGCCGGAGGGAGCAGGGGCCGGAGCAATCCGGTCGGCTCCTTTCGGTTCGAAACTTAGGCCAGCCAGGGCATCAGCCGAAAATGCGCTAGAACCATATGGCTGACTGAACGGATCGCCTCGACGGGTAAGCCCCGCGAAGGTCCGATTCAAACGACGAAAACGCAGGTTCGAGTCAGTGCCCGCGCGGCGGTTGGAAAGTTGCGGCGAAAACGGTTTAGAAAAAAACTGGACGCACGACGTTTTTTTACTTGATCAGTGCCCTAATGGCTGACGCGCGTTCCCCCGGCGCTACGCCCGGAGGTCATGCGGCTGGCCGCCCAGCTCGCCAACGGGGGCGAACTGACCGCCCGGCTGATCCGCCAGGCGGCCATCGAGCTCGGCGTCGACGGCAACCCGCTACTGCCCAGCGGCGGCAACGATGACGTCCAGACGCCCCCCGAGCTGGCGAAGGCCATCGTGGCCCACTTTTCCTGCCCTGCGGGCGCATCCTGGAGCCCTGCCGGGGCGCCGGGGCGTTCGTGAGGGCACTCCCGGGTTGCGACTGGTGCGACCTCAAGGCTGGCAAGGACTTCCTGGCGCTCAAGGGCGGGCACTGGGACTGGATCGCCAGCAACCCCCCGTTCTCCCGGTTCCGCGACTTCCTCCGCAAGGCCGGGTTCGCCATCGTCGAGCTATGCGCCTTGCCCGTCCCGCCGAAATGGCCCAGGTTCGGAATCGAGCTGACCGCTGGCTGGCTTCGCCGAGGCTGGCAGGGGAGCATCGCCCACACGAGACTGGGCGATGGCCCCGGCAAGAGCGGCCAGGGCTGACCTTCGAACACAGCCCAACAAACCGAGATCGGCTCGCCGCCGACGGCTCGGAGAATGATTTCCGAGAAGCTCGGCAGGGTGCCGTTGCCACCACCCCCACAGTGGGCTGAGGACAGCCCGCCCGACCTTGCACGCCGGAGAATTGCCCTGGACGCCGCTACTCCTTTTTGGGGCTGGCCTCAGGGGCCTACTCACCGTGGTTGATCCCGTGCTCGCCCAAAGCTGGGCGCTGACCGGCGCACCCCATGAGTATTGGAGAGAAGCGCCATAATGAAAGATCCCATCCAGCGTCAGCCCAGTCAGCCCAGATTCGGATTGACTCCATTTTGTTTTGTGGTACAAAGGAACGTGATTAGAATCGAAGTGCAAGGGCATATCCCGGTCAGGCGTTTGGGAGCCCCATCCGAGATAAGAGAGGATATTTTTTTCATGCGTGATCGTTTCAGAAAATTGGCAGCGACCTGTTTTGGCGCGGTACTCTGTTTAGCGTTGACGGCTTCCGCACAGATTTTTTCTCCTTTGCACATTTTCAGCACGGCGACCCGTTCCGTCGCGCCGCTGGCCCAAGGCCCGGACGGCACTTTGTACGGCGTCTCGGCCTCTGGCGGAGTTTCGGGACCTCCAGGCAACGGAACGGTGTTCAAGGTACAACCCGATGGGAGCGGCTTTAGCATCATTTACAGTTTCACCAATGGCAACGATGGCTCTGGGCCGGCGGCGGGACTGATCATGTCCGGCAACACGCTTTATGGAACGGCGGAGAGTGGCGGCAGCGGTGGGCATGGAACGGTCTTCAAAATCAACACCGACGGTACAGGCTTGGCCACGATTTACAGCTTCACCGCCTACACACCGGGCACCAACAGTGACGGGGCCAATCCGCAAGGCAGTCTGGTTTTATCTGGCAACACGTTGCACGGGACTGCGTCAGTGGGAGGCAGCGCAAACAGCTACGGAACGATTTTCAAAGTCAACACCGACGGCACCGGTTTTACCAAGCTCCACACTTTCGGCTTGGTGGGGGTCAGCGACCCGGCTTATCCGTTGGCGGGCATGGTTTTGTCCGGCAGCACGCTGTATGGGACCACGTCGGCGGGCGGTAGCGCCAATGGTGGCGGGACGGTGTTCAAAATAGACACCAGCGGCACAGGTTTTGCCATAGTGCATGCTTTCCCCGGGACGGTATCCGGCACGAACAGCGACGGCGCCCATCCGAAAGCTGGCCTGGTGCTTTCAGGCGGCATGCTCTATGGCACCGCCTCGGGCGGCGGGGAGGGATGGGGGACGGTGTTCAGCGTGAGCACGGACGGCTCCAGCTTCACCAATCTTTACAATTTTACGAACGGCGTGGACGGGAGCACACCGGGCGCGGCCCTGACCCTGTCTGGCGGCACGCTGTATGGGACGGCGAGTTCCGGCGGTAATTGGCCGGGTTGGGGAACTGTATTCAAGCTCCACACCGATAGCACCGGCTTCACCAACCTCTACGAGTTCGCGCAAGGCGATAGCGGGACGCAGCCGGAGGCGGGACTGCTCCTGTCGGGCAGCACGCTCTACGGGACAACGCCAAACACCAGCGGTTATACCGGCGGAACCGTTTTCAAGCTCGGCACGGACGGCTCAGGCTTTACGGTGCTGGCCAACGGCAGCGACGGCGCGCAGCCGCAGGGCGGACTGGTATTGTCGGGCGACTCGTTTTACGGGACCACCTCGGCGGGCGGCGTGGCGGGCGCGGGGGTTGTTTTCAAGGTCAATACCAATGGGACGGGTTTTGCCACTCTCCACGTGTTCACCGCGGCCACGAACGAATCGGCGGCCGGAGACAATAGTTACGCGAACAGCGACGGGGCCACTCCCCTGGGGACCTTGGCTTCGGCGGGCGGCGTGCTTTATGGGACGACGGAGATTGGCGGGACGTTCGGCGTCGGGACGATTTTCCGGGTCAACACGGACGGGACCGGATTCACCAATCTCTACAGCTTTACGAACGGGCTGGATGGAGCGTTCCCCACGGCCGGCCTGGTCTTGTCCGGCAGCACGCTTTATGGGACGGCGGGGGGATCACAGCCGTTCCCCGCCGAAGTGGGGGGCAATGAGTCAACGATATTCAAGATCAACACAGATGGCACGGGATTTACCAATCTTTACGATTTCAGCGCGGCGGCAAACGGCACGAACAGCGACGGAAATGGTCCGTTGGCCGGCTTGGTGTTGGGGGGAGACACGCTGTATGGGACGGCGCATTATGGCGGGCCCGGCGGCGCCGGAACGCTTTTCAAAATCAATACGAACGGGACGGGCTTTGCCGCTTTTTATAGTTTTCCCGTGCCCCTCCGTGGGATTAACAACGACCCCGATGGGGCCAATCCGGCGGCCGGTTTGATCTTGTCCGGCAATACGCTCTATGGGACGACCTCGTACGGCGGCACGAAGGCCAGCCTCGACCCAAGAGACATCGGGGGCCCCGGCACGATATTCCGGGTGAATACCGATGGGACGGGCTTTGCGACACTGTACGAACTCACTAACACCTTTGGCGGGTCTGTAGCGATGGGGGCCTTGGCGCTGTCAGGCGGCGCGTTGTATGGGACCGCGTCGATCGGGGGCAATGGAAGTGCCGGCACAGTTTTTCAGATCAACACCGATGGGACAGGGTTTACGCCCCTGCACGCGTTCCCCTTCCAGCAAGGCAAGCCGGTGGGAGACTTGGTGGCGATTGGCAACACCGTGTATGGGACGTGTGAGTACGGCGCGCCCGCTTCGGGGAGTTCGATCGCGGGTTCGGGATTGGTCTTCGCGGTGACCCCGACCGCCACGCCCTCGATTGAATTCACCGCCAGTCCGACGAACGGCATACCGCCACAAACCGTGCAATTCACCGCGCCCGGCGTCGATGACAGAGGCAATACCATCATCGAATGGAAGTGGAATTTTGGCGATGGCGCCCAATTCCAAGGCGCGGCGAATCCGACGCATACCTATACTAACGAAGGACCGTTTACTCCCACGCTCATCGCGGGCAACAATAATGGCGCCACCATCATCGGTTCCGGCCCCGCCATCGCCGTGGTTTATCCAGGTTCGATTCTCAATGGCGGGTTTGAAACGGGAACGTTCACGAATTGGACGGCCGGCGGGAACTTTGGCCAATCATCGCCCTCGGCGTCCGCCAATTACGTGCATTCGGGCAAGTACGGCGCCGCATTGTCCGCGTACGGGTCGCTCGGGTATCTTTCCCAAACTCTCTCCACGCTCCCCGGGGCGGTTTATTCGATCTCGTTTTGGCTGCATAATCCCACCAGCAAAACCAACAACGAGTTTCAGGTTTCATGGAATGGAACCGTGCTGTTGGATATGACGAATCTTCCCGTCATCGGCTGGACCAACATCCAACTGACAGTCACGGCGGCGGCCGGCACCGCGGTCCTGAAGTTTGGATACCGGAACGATACGGCGTATTTCGGGCTGGACGACATCAGCGTCTCGTCGGCGGCGCAACCACCGGGCATCGCCGGCATCAGCCTGGCCGGCGCGAACCTGGTGCTCAACGGCACTGCCGGGCTGTCCGGCCGGACCTATTTTGTGCTAATGTGGACGAACCTAACTGAGCCATTGAACCAGTGGGCGCCCGTCGCGACCAACGTCCCGGTCGCGGATGGGAATTTCAGCATCACCGCAACCAACGCGGTGAATCCGAACGCGCCGCAGCGGTTTTATATCCTCCAACTGCAATGATTCGAGGGCAGGAACCCAAGGACGGGTCCCTACGACCGGTCGGAAGCCGACGTGGGCGAGAGCCGATGCCGTACCATGAATCCTTGAACAGCGGCATGCCAGTGCAACTGCGGCCGGACTTTCTGACGTTCTCCTGAAAGAGTTCCGTACGGCGGGCCAGCGGGGGTCTTCCATGATGGGGTCGGGCTGGCCCTCGGGGCGTATGGTCCTTGCCGACTTCGCCCTCTGTTCGCTCCATGCGCCACTGGCAGAGGCAAGCCGCTGGCGACTGGATCTGCGTCATGGGCCTGCTCCGCTACTCCTCGGCCTGCTCCTGGCACCGGCTTGATTAGGTCGAGGATGCGCCCGGCGGCGAGGGCGCTCGGATACCCGTTGAGGGTTTGAAACTGAAAAGGAAGCGAAAAATCCGGCGCCGTTAGCACTTCCTCTTGTCCGCGAACATGTCGCGGACGTTGAGGATGTGGACCGGGTCGGAGTCGAGCACCCAGCGCTCGGTGCCGTTCCAGAACACCACCTGGAAGCACCGCTTCACGTCGGAGAGGTCGTGGCCCAGGTTGACCAGGTCCTCGGCCAGGTCGTGGGGTAGCGACGTGGGGTTGAGGTTCACGCGCCTCACGACGCGCCGCAGGTGGTCGCGCAGGCGCCGGCGCTCCTGGACCTCGACCTGATCATACTCCAGCAGGCCCTTGAAGTCGTCGTCCAGGTGCTTCGACTCAGCGGTAGCCTCGGCCAGCTTGCGCTCGGCCTTCTGCCTCTGCGCCTCCCGCTCCTCAAGGCCCCGCGTCAGCGCCGGGATGAGCTTGAAGCCGGGACCACCCTTGGCCGGGCACATCCAGGCCGGGCACTGGGAGGTGAACCGCTTCTCCTTCAGATGCCTGCGCTTTTCCGTCCAGACTCGTCGGCCCGAAACACCTTGTAGGCCGATTCTTGATTCGCGCGCGCCATATCGCCCAATGAACTGAACATAAGATACGGGTTCTTCGCCAGGATCTCAACACTGACGATGGATCCGTCCCTCAAATTCACGATGCTGATGCCGTTGAGGAGGAACTCGGCGAACAGCGCCAGCTGCACCACGATGTCGGCCCGGCTCATCCGGTCGTAGGACTCGATCAGGAACAGCGTCCCCCTTGGGACCCGGCCCTGCCGGACGTCCTCCCGGATCTTGCCCAGCTCCGCGTTGGGGCTCAGGTTGGCCTCGTAGTAGCCGCTCTGCCCCCGGTCGATGCGGATGTCCAGGAGCTTGTGGCCGTGCCTCCGGCAGTATTCCACCGCCGGGTCCTTCTGCCGCCGCTCCGAGTCACCGTCCGCCTGCCCGATCATCGAATACCGCGAATATGAAATCGCCAAAGCCATAATGTTCGGTCTCCCCAGATCATAGCATACCGGGCGATTCGCCACCATAGCCTGCTCATCGGCCTGCCGGGCGCGGTCAAATCGATGCTGGCCAGGCGGTTGGCCACGATTCTGCCGCCGCTCACGCCCGAGGAGGCCCTCGAGACGGCCAAAACCCACTGCATCGTCGGCCTGCTCGCGCCCGGCCAGGCGCTGGTGATCCAACGCCCTTTATGTAGAGGCGGCTCACGGTGCGGAAGATGGCCGCGCGCGATAGATCTACGCCCGCGCCGGGTGGGGCGACGATTTGGCTGTGCCGCGCAGCGTAGTTGGAAGGGACGCGAAAGAGCGCGCGCTTGGCGCCGAGGCGGGTAAACCGAACCGCGCTGCCATCCCGCGAGAGACGCGGGAAGTCATCCGGGCCGCTGGTTAAGGGAGTTTCCCAGCCGGACCCAATCTCCTTGACCCAGATTCGGTCCGTCCCATCGCGGTCGGAGCTGAAGCACACTCGTTTTCCATCCGCCGACACTGAGGGCGAATGGTCGGGCCCCGGGTCGGTGAGACAGCGAATGCTCGGGACCCCTGAAGCGTGCGAACACGGCCCGAAGCCGCTCGCGTCGGCGTTCCCCATTGCCACGGCAGGACCACGCGATAGACCTCGATTGGCACCTGGATGTGCTTCAACTCCGGCCGGCCCAGCGGCGCCAGTTGCGCCTCCAACTTGTTCGCGACCTTAACCCGTTTATACTCTCCGTTGCGTCGAGCGGAGTTCGACTACTCGAAGCCAACCCCCGCGCTCGCCGCAATGCCAACGACGGTTTTTAATCCCACTCCAGCGGAGTGGCCGGAGCCGTTCTGCCGGAGAATCATCGTTCCGTCCTGATGTGACGAGGCCGAGCAACGGCTCATTTACTCCGTTTGGAGGCATACTACGCCCAGGGCGGCGCGCGAGGAGGTGCTCTGTTTGTGCGGCAGGAGCTGGCGGAGGACGTCGGCGGCGGAGTAGGAATCGCCGTCGGGCGGAAGGAATTGGGCGAGGTGCGCCAGGTCGTCGCCGGCGGTGACCAGGGGCAACTCGGCTGGCCCTCCAGGGCGCACTTGGGCGAGGCCCACGGTTGCGGGCAGAGCGTTGCAAACGCATTTGCGGCCCAGGGTTTGTTCGGCGGCCCCGCCTTTGCGCAGATAATCCTCGAGCGGCTCGGCGGGACAGCGGTAGCCGACGGTGCCATCGGCTTTGCGGTAAGGGTGGCGCAAATAGCCGAGATCGCAGATGCGGGGACGGTCCTGGTAGAGCACGGGGTCCGAGAGGGTGTGTTGGATTTGGGCCACTTTGAAGGGGAACCCGGTGGGTGAAGCGACCGGGTCAGTAAAGACCCGGATCTGGCCGAGGCGGCTGAGGGCCAGGACTTGCCGCTTGAGCTCGGGTTGGATACCCGATTCTTCGCAGAAGGCAAAGGGGGTGCCGACCTGAATCCCCGCGGCGCCGAGGCCGAGCGCGTCGCCGAGTTTGCCGGGACGACCGTATGAGCCAGCCAGCCAAAAGGGGAGCCCGAGGGCGCGAATTTTTTCCAACTCGGCCACGTCGCGCGGGCCATAAACGGGTTCGCCCTCGGGGCTGAGTTGGAGCGGGCCACGGGGCGGAGCGTTGTGTCCCCCGGCAGTCGGACCTTCGACGATAAAGCCATCGACGCGTCCGCTGGACTTCCTGGCCAGAGTCATGGCCAGGGTGGCGGAGGCGACGATGCCCAGGAATTGGGGCCGCCTGAGTTGAGGCACAACGCCGCCGCAAAAGCTGCGCGGGTCGAACGTCGCGAAGTGCTCCTCGCCGGGGAGAGCGCCTTCGACGTCGATGTGCAGTTGAGCCGGCTCGCCTCGGGCCAGGAGGTCCAGCACGCCGGGAATGGCGCGGGGGATGCCCGCGCCCATGAGGATGTAGTCTGCGCCCGCGAGCATGGCGCCGTAGAGCGAGGGGAGCGTGGGGAGCTGGATCTTTTCGAGGTAGTTGACGCCCACCAAGCCCGCGTGGCCTTCCTTGGCCAGGAAGACTTCGACGAAGTTGGCGACGACAGTCAGTTCCACCAGCGCAGGGCAGGGTCTGAGGTCGGGCACCGGCGTGAGTTTGAAAGGCGCCGCGGCGGATTTGCCGCCGGGCAGGAATTCATCTGCCAGGACGCGGGCGGCCATGCGCGGGAAAGGGAACCGGGCCAGGGCATGGCGAAGCTCGCTGCCCGGGTCGCCCAGTTGGAGCCGCCGGGCCAGGATGACGGCCAGCGCCGTTCCGGAGACGACGCCAAGCTGCCCCAAGCGTGACACAGCGCGCGCCAGCGGCCAGCCCGAGACCGCAACGCCCATGCCACCCTGAATGATGACAGGTTGTGACATAAACAAATCGATCCAAATACCTTCCCATTCCACGGAAGGCAAAGACGCGGCAGGAAAGTCTGGAGTCGCTGGCACGGCGCTCCTTGGAGCACCGGGGCCGGGAGCCCGTCGAAAACCAACGCGTGAGTTGAGTGTACCACCGCAGGTGGAAGACGTAAAGCTCCAAAAAGGCGGGAGCGAGACCGCGAGACCGCGGGCGGGCTCCTCACCCCATCGGATGGGGGGAGGGAGAATTGTCCGTAGCGGCTTGAGGAACCGGAGGCGCCTGGCAGTTCAAGAGTCTGTCGACGCTTCTCCCTCTCCCCTTCGGAAGGGGAGAGGGCCGGGGTGAGGGGTCCGCCGGTGACTCCGTCTCCGCCATCACTGAGCGATTACCCCAGGCCGCATTTTATTCTTGCCTGCCGGGGCAATTGTGCGAAACTGAAGTCCTGTCAATGACCGATCACATATTAGTGTTCCGCCCGGCATTTTGCCGCATGAATAATCCCCAACCCGCGAGGCCTCATTGAGCCGCCCTTTCCCTTCCCGCTCCTTTCATTCTCGCGAGCCCTTGCATCGCCGCAACGGAAAAATCCGTGCCCGCGAAGTCCGCGTCGTCGGCGACGCCAAACAGCAACTCGGCGTCATGTCTCTCAATGAAGCCCTCCGGTTGGCCCAGGCCAAAGGCCTGGACCTCATCGAGGTCGCGCCCAACGCCACGCCGCCCGTTTGCCGCATCGTCGATTACGGCAAATTCCTCTACGAGGAAGCCAAACGCAATAAAGGCGCCCACGCCCGCCAGCCGGCGAACATAATGAAAGAGCTTCAAATCTCTCCCGCGATTGACCCTCACGACCTGGCGACCAAGCGAGACCACGCCATCCAATTCCTGTGCGATGACATGAAAGTTCGCGTCAAGTTGCGCTTTCGCGGACGCCAAAAAGCGCACAAAGAAATCGGCTTCCAGGTGGTCAACCAATTCGTCAAAGACATCGCCCCTTATGGCCAGGCGGATTCGCCGCCCAAAATGGCGGGCGACCGCGACCTCAGCGTCGTCCTCAGCCCGCTGCCCCGCAACAAACGCGCCAAAAACCCCCGCGAGTCCCAACCCCCGGCTCTGCCACCCGCCCCGGCCCCTCTGCCCGAAGAGGTCCGGGCGCCCTGACCCGGAAACCGAGAAGTCCGAAATCCGAAGGCCGCAGCCGGTCCCTCATTCGGTGCGGTCCCTGCGTCACACGGAAGCGCCCATGGCCTCAGTATCGGGCGCAGAGCCAATGCCCGAGAACTTTGCGATCTCAGCCTTCGGCCTTCGGATTTCGGATTTCCTTCGCTTCGTCCCCGTATAATTGAATCCAAGATGGCTGCGATCTTGAACCGCGGAATACGTGGAATACGCGGAAACCCAAGACGATAAGCAATCCTTTTCCGCGTATTCCGCGTATTCCGCGGTTGCTCTCTTCCCGCGTTGGTTCTGGCTACGCCAGGTGAGGATTTCGGACTTCGGATTTCGGATTTCAGGGCTGCGGGGTTGCCCTTCGTCTGACCAGCGTGACTTTAAAGCAGCCCTGGCGGTTGAATCTTTTTGAAATCCAGGTCTTGACTCCCGTCGGCATTCTCGTATCATCTTATCCTGATACGTCAATATGTCGTCATTAGCTGCGGTCCGTTGAACTTAACGCCATGAGCAAAAACTTTATCTTCTCTTCCGAGTCGGTGGGTGAAGGCCATCCCGACAAAGTCTGCGACACGATTTCCGATGCGGTGCTGGACGCCTGCCTGGCCCAGGACCGGCACAGCCGCGTGGCGTGCGAGACTTACGCCAAGTGCAACCTGGTGGTGGTCGGCGGGGAAATCACCACCCAGGCCAAGCTCGATCACAACCAGATCGCCCGCCAGGCCATCCGGGAAATCGGCTATACGCATGACGACGATGTGTTCCACGCGGACCGAGTCCTGATTTTGAACGCCATCACCTCGCAAAGCCCGGACATTGCCCAGGGCGTGGACGCCCGCGCGGCGGAAGGGAAAAAGACGGCGGAGCAAGGGGCCGGCGACCAGGGGCTGATGTTCGGCTACGCCACCAACGAAACGCCCGAGCTGATGCCGGCGCCCATCATGTATGCGCACACGCTGGGCCGCGAGTTGACGCGCGTGCGCAAAAGCGGCGCCGTGAAATGGCTGCGGCCCGACGCCAAGAGCCAGGTTTCGGTGCAATATGTGGACGATCAGCCGGTCCGCATCACGAATGTCGTCGTTTCGACCCAGCACGCCGCCGACGCCACGCACAAGACCATCGAGCGGTTCATCATTAACGAAATCATCAAGAAAGTGCTGCCGGCCCGCCTGCTGGACAACAAGACGGTTTACCTGGTCAATCCCACCGGCCGGTTCGTCGTCGGCGGGCCGCAGGGCGACACCGGGCTCACGGGGCGCAAGATCATCGTCGACAGCTACGGCGGGATGGGCCGCCACGGCGGCGGGGCTTTCTCGGGCAAAGACCCCTCGAAAGTCGATCGGAGCGCGGCTTACATGGGCCGCTATGTGGCCAAGAACATCGTCGCCGCCGGCCTGGCTACCAGCGCCGAAATCCAGTTTGCTTATGCCATCGGCTACCCGGACCCGGTCTCGGTTTGCATCAACACCTTCGGCACCGGCGTCATACCCGACGTGGAAATCGAGAGGGCCGTCAACGAGGTCTTCTGCTTCAAACCGGCGGCGATTATCAAACAGCTCAACCTGCTCCGCCCGATTTATTCCAAGACGACCAATTACGGCCATTTCGGCAAGACCGATCCGGACATCACGTGGGAACTGACGGACAAGACCGACGCGCTCCGCAAGGCAGCCAGGCAGTCTGCGGCTGCGGTCGCGCCGGTGACCTTGCAGAAGGCCGCCGCCCTGTTCGATGGCCGGGCGGCGGCCCGGCGTGCCGTCCGGCCCCAGGTCGGCGCTTGAACCCGCCCGGAACTCAATATCAACCCAGCAATACCAGGTATGCCAACTTTGACAAAAGCCAACGGCAGAAAGACCGCGTCCGCCGGCCTAAAGACGCGCGCGGCCCAAGACTACAAGGTCAGAGACCTCACCCTCGCCGAATGGGGCCGCAAGGAAATCTCCGTCGCCGAGCAGGAGATGCCGGGCCTGATGGCGGTTCGCGCCAAGCACGGCCCGCAGAAGCCCTTCCACGGGGTGCGCATTTCCGGCTCGCTGCACATGACCATCGAGACGGCGGTCCTGATCGAGACGCTGGTCGAGTTGGGCGCGTCGGTGCGCTGGGCGAGCTGCAATATTTTCAGCACGCAAGACCAGGCGGCGGCGGCCATCGCCAAGAGCGGCGTCAGCGTCTTCGCCTTGAAAGGCGAATCACTCGAGGAATATTGGGACTTCACCCTGGCCGCCCTGACGCACCCGGGCGGCAAAGGCCCTCAACTGGTGGTGGACGATGGCGGAGACGCCACGCTCCTGCTCCACAAGGGCCACGAAATGGAGCATGGCAGCGACTGGGTCAACACACCCGGCGGCAGCCACGAAGAGGAGGCCATCAAGAACCTCCTGAGACGTTGCGCCAAGGAACGCCCCGGCTGGTTCACCGAGGCGGTCAAAGAATGGAAGGGCGTGAGCGAAGAGACGACCACCGGCGTGCATCGGCTTTATCAGATGCTCGAGGCCGGCCGGCTTCTGGTCCCCGCCATCAACGTCAACGACTCGGTCACCAAGTCCAAATTCGACAACCTCTACGGTTGCCGCGAATCGCTGGCGGACGGCCTCAAGCGCGCCCTGGGCGTAATGATCGCCGGCAAGACCGCCTGCGTCTGCGGCTATGGCGATGTCGGCAAAGGCAGCGCCCACTCCCTGCGAGGCTTCGGCGCCCGCGTCATCGTCACCGAAATCGACCCGATCAACGCTCTCCAGGCCGCCATGGAGGGCTTCGAGGTCGCCACGATCCAGGACACCCTGGGCAAGGCCGACATCTATGTCACCTGCACGGGCAACTGCGATGTGCTGACCCTGGAACACATCCTCGAGATGAAGGACCAGGCGATTGTCTGCAATATCGGCCACTTCGACAACGAGATTCAGGTGGACCGGCTCAACGGGGCGCCAGGCGTCTCGCGGGTGAACATCAAGCCCCAGGTGGATCGTTACGACCTTCCCGGGGACCGCAGCATTTACCTGCTGGCCGAAGGCCGGCTGGTCAACCTGGGCTGCGCCGAAGGCCACCCCAGCTTCGTGATGTCCAACTCGTTCACCAACCAGGTCCTCGCCCAGTTGGACCTGTGGACCAACCGCCAGACCTACAAGCCGGCCGTCTATCGGCTGCCCAAGAAGCTCGACGAGGAGGTCGCGCGCCTGCACCTCGAGAAGATCGGCGTCAAGCTCACCAGGCTCACGCAGCAGCAAGCCGACTACATCGGCGTGCCCATCGACGGCCCGTACAAGGCCGAGCACTACCGGTATTAGGGTGTCGAGTGTCGGGTGTCGAGTGTCAGGTGTCGAGTGTCAGGTGTCGAGTGTCAGGTGTCGAGTGTCGGGGGGCGGGTGTCGAGGGCCGAGGGGAGGCACTTCGTTCCCCCGACACCCCCCTCGACACTCGACACTCGACACTCAACGCCTTTGCCCGGCGACCTCGATCAGCTTGAGTATCGCCACCACGTTGACGGCTGCTTTGGGGACAAAGGAGCTGACGGCGGCGAACTCGGGCAATTTCGAGCCGTCGGGGCTGCGCTCGGAGCAGTGGTCGTTGTCGCCCCAGGGCCCCAGGCCATCGAGGGTCGGCACGGCATCCCAAAGGCCGTTGCCGTCACTGAGACCGCCGCGGGCCTCGCCGTTGACGCTCAGGCCAAGCTGGGCGCCGGCCTGCCTCCACAATTGGCACAGGCGCTCGGTTGCCGGGTTGGGCGGCCAGGGGCGCCATTCTTCAAGAATCTGAATCTTCACCTCGCAGGCATAGCCGTCCTCCGGGCTGCGGACCTGCCCGGGGCCTGCCAGGGCCAGCAGCGCCTGCTTCGCCTGGGCGCAGGTCTCGGGCGCGAACGCCCGGAATTCCCCTTCGGCCGTGGCTTCGTGCGGGACACGATTGACCACCGTGCCGCCGCAAATGGCGCCGACATTGAAAGTGAGTTGTCGTGAGTAGTCCGTAAGCGCGGCGATGCGCTGCACGGTCTGGGCCAATTGAACGATGGCATTGGCGCCAAAAGGGTGCTTGCCGCCCGCGTGCGCGCCGCGCCCGGTGGCCGTCACCTTCCAGGCGCCTCGGCCTTTGCGCCCGACCACCACCAGGCTCTCGTTCCCCGAGCGTTCCTCCGCCTCGAACACCAGCGCCGCCAGCGTTCCGTCGTCGAAGCGGCTGCGGCAGACGTGCTCGAAGTCGGGTGAAAACTGCTCTTCGGAGGAGTTCCAAAACAGCTTCCAAGTGATGGCGTTGAAGACCTCCGGCGCGTGCTGGCGCAAGGCGCTCAAGACCAGCCACATCATCACCGTGCCGCCCTTGATGTCGAGGGTGCCCGGACCGAAAATGCGGTCCCCTTGGCGCTGCCACCGGAAATCGTTCCGCGCCTCGTCTTCCGGAGGAAACACCGTGTCCAGATGCGAGACCATGGCGATGCTTTTGCCGGAGGCCCCAGGCCGGGTCAGGACCAGATGATTGCCCCAGCCGGGGTTGGCCGAGGGCACGAACTCCGCCTGGAAGCCCAGCGGCACAAACCGTTCTGCGGTGAGCCGGCCCAGCCGATTCACCCCCTCCGGATTGCCTGTGAAACTGTTGATCTCCACCATCTCCCGCAGCCTCTCCAGCGCGGCGGGCAGTTGTTGGTCCAAATAGGGCCTCAAGTGTGCCATCTCTTGCATGGCGGCGAGGATGGCTGCTCCCGGACAGAAGGTCAACCCCCAGGGCGGCTCGAGACCGGGCCGAGGGTCGAAGATCGAGGTGCGCATCTCAGATTCTTCGAAGAGAGTCTTCTTCGGAAGGATCTGATTGAGAGTTGATTATTGAGAATTGGTTATTGGTAAATGAACCCGGGCAGCATCGCTCCCGGATACTAATTACCATTGACCAATTTTCAATTTTCAATTTTCAATAATCCTCAATACTTAAGGAGGTGCCCATTCGGAAGAATCCGACATGCGCCCAAGGTCGACGCCCCAGGCTCGAAAGGCTTCCCTTTATCGTGCTTCCCTGTTAATTGTCCCCGGCATGTCGCGTCAGTCCGGCCATTCAGAGTTCTGCTCAGCAGGGGCGTCGCTGTGTCTGCTCAAGGACGTTTCCCGCTCGTTTTATCTCACGCTGCGCGTGTTGCCGGGACGGATACGCCCGCAAATCGGGCTGGCGTATTTGCTGGCGCGCACGACCGACACCATCGCCGATACCGGCCTGGTCCCGGTAGAGCAGCGGTTAGCGACCCTGGCGGCCCTGCGCGAGCGCATCCTCGGGTTGCACGACCGCCCGCTGGACCTCGGGGAACTGGCCCGGCGCCAGGGCTCGCCCGCCGAGAGCCGCTTGTTGGAACAGTCCGAGGCCAGCCTGGCGCTGCTTGGCGCCCTGGCTACCGCCGACCGCCAACGAGTGCGCCAGGTGCTCGAGACCATTACCAGCGGACAGGAACTGGACTTGCGCCGTTTCGCGGGCGCCTCGGCCCAGCGCATTGTTTGCCTGCGCACGGATGCGGAACTGGACGACTACACCTACCGCGTGGCCGGCTGCGTGGGCGAATTCTGGACCGGGATATGCCGCGCGCACCTGTTTGCCGAGGCGCCGCTGGATGATTCCTTCCTGCTGGCCAATGGCGTTCGATTCGGCAAGGGACTGCAACTGGTCAACATTCTGCGCGATTTGCCCTCGGACTTGAGACAAGGCCGCTGCTACCTGCCGGCGGAGGGGTTGGCCAGTTGCGGCCTGGGCCCCGCGGACCTCCTGCAGCCGGCCAACGAGCCGCGCCTGCGTCCTCTCTACGATGCCCTGCTGGGTCGGGCCCAGGCCCACTTGCAGGCCGGTTGGGACTATACCAACACCTTGCCGCGCCGCAGCGTGCGGGTGCGATTGGCCTGCGCCTGGCCGATCCTCATCGGCCTCGAAACCATCCGGCTCTTGCGCTGCGGCAACGTGCTTGACCCGAGTCGGCGCTTGAAAGTCAGCCGCCGTCAGGTCAAACGCCTGCTCTGGCGCTCGGTCCTTTATTATCCCTTCTCCGCCGCCTGGCGGGGGATGGTGAGTTGCTCATGAGTCTTACTTCCGCCCAACAGGCCGCGATTGCGGCGCGCGGCAACGTGCTGGTCGTGGCCGGGGCCGGCACGGGCAAGACCCGCACCTTAGTCGAGCGCTGCCTGGCCTGCCTGGTGGCCGACCAGCCGCCGGCGTCCCTGGACGAGATTCTGATGGTGACTTTCACCGAAGCGGCGGCGGCGGAGATGCGGCAGCGGATTCGCGCCCGGCTGGAAGAGGAACTCAAGAGCGACCCCGGCAATTCGCATTGGCAGGAGCAGATGGCCTTGTTCGACACCGCGCACCTGGGCACCCTCCACAGCTTTTGCCTCGAACTCATTCGGCAGCACTTCTATGAGCTCGAACTGGATCCGCAGCTTGCCGTGCTGGCCGAAGAGGAGGCGCGCCTGCTGGCGGACGAAACGCTCGAGCGCCTTCTGCAAGAGCATTACGCCGGGCGCACCAGCGCCGCCGAGGCCGTCCAGCAGCTTATCCAAACCCAGGGCCGGGGTTGGGACAAACCGATCCGCGCCCTGGTCCTGCGCCTGCATCACTACGCGCAGACGCTGCCGGATCCGGCCGGCTGGATTGCCGGCCAGATAGCCGGGTTCGCCTCGCCCCAGCCGGACACTTGGCAGCAATGGCTGCTCGCCGCCCTGGGCGAGAGCCGGCGGCGCTGGCTGCCTCTGCTGGAAGGCCAGCCTCCCCAAAATGAAATCGCCGCCGCCTGTGCCGCCGCCCTCCGCGCTCTCCAACCCATGCCCTCCCGCGCCGATGCCGCCGCGGTGCTGGACCAGGTCTCTGCCGCCGCGCGGGAGTGCCCTCGCGGCCGGAGGACCGACTGTCTCAAGCCGCTCAAGGAATTCCTGAGCGAAACCGAGTTTCTCCTTTCCCTGGCCCGCGTCGAGAACGGCTCCGATCCGCTGGCCGAGGATTGGAACTGGGTGCGTTCGCAGATGATCACGCTCCTGGAAATGGCCCGCGAATTTACCGCCGCTTTCACCGAGGCCAAACGGGAGCTGGGCATGGTGGATTTCCACGACTTGGAACAATTCGCCCTCCGGCTCCTGTGGGACCCCAGGACCAACAGCCCCACACGCATCGCCCGCCAATGGCGCCAGCAGCTTCGCTACGTGTTCGTCGACGAATACCAGGATATCAACGCGGCCCAGGACAAGATCATCGAGGCGCTCAGCCGGGAGGGGGCCCTGGGCAACCGCTTCCTGGTGGGCGACGTCAAACAGAGCATTTACCGGTTTCGGCTCGCCAATCCCTACATCTTTCAGGGCTATGTCGACACCTGGCACGACTCTCGCGGGCAAGTCATCCCGCTGGTGGACAATTTCCGCAGCCGCCAGGGCCTCCTGGGTTTCATCAACTCGCTTTTCGGCCTGCTGATGCGCCGCGACTTGGGCGGCGTCGACTATGATGAGCGGGCTCGATTGCGCTTCGGCGCCGCCCAGGAACGGCGCCCCTTGAGCGCCGCCGCCGACCCCGCCCCAGCCGTCGAGTTGCACCTCCGCCTCAAACACGGCGGCGATTCCCAGGACGACGACCAAACCGCCCAGGCCCTCGCCCAGGTGGGCGACCTCGAAGAGGCGCAGAAAGAGGCCCGCCTGGTCGCCCTGCGCCTGCGCCAACTCCGCGCCGCCCGGCATCCCGTCTGGGATGAGGCCGCCCGCGCTTTTCGGCCGGCGGCCTGGAGCGACATGGCCGTGCTGCTGCGTTCGCCAGCCAACAAATCCGAAAGTTACGCCAAGGAATTCTCCCGGCTCAATGTCCCGTTGCAGGTCGCCCGAGGCGGATTCTATGAAAGCACCGAAATCTCCGACCTGCTGAGCCTCCTTCAGTTGCTCGACAACCCGTTGCAAGACGTGCCGGTCCTGGCCGTGCTCCATTCGCCTTTGGTCGGTCTAACGCTCGACGAGCTGGCAACGATACGCCTGGGGGTCAAAGGGCCATTCTGGACTGCCCTGGTCCTGTGGCACCAGGCGAGGGGCATGGACGAAGTCCGAAGGGCGAAGGGCGAAGGGCGAAGGGCGAAGTCCACAGTCCACAGCCTGCCTGCCGTAGCGCCGGCGAAGGCAGGTCCACAGTCCACAGTCCGTGTTTCGGAAGCAGGGGATCGCAGTTCGATGGCGGGGGATGAGGACATCGAGTCAGACTCTGGGCAGCTCGAGTTGCCCCTTGGCGAGGAGACCTTTCGCAAAGTCTCACGGTTTCTCGACCTCTACGCGCACTGGCGGCGGTTGGCCCGCCAGGTTTCGCTGGCCCGTTGCCTGGAGGCCGTGCTGGCCGAGACCCATTATGCCGAGTGGCTGCTGACGCAGCCGCGCGGAGATCAGCGCCATGCCAATGTCCAGCGCCTCCTGGGCCTGGCGCTCCAGTTTGACCAGTTTCAGCGCCAGGGCCTGTTTCGCTTTCTGCGTTTTATCGAGGCCCAGCAGCTTGCCGAAACCGAGCCGGATGTCGCTGCCGTCAACCAGGAGAATTCCGTCCGCCTGATGAGCATCCACCAGGCCAAGGGCCTCGAGTTCCCGGTCGTGGTGGTGGCCGACCTGGGCAAGCCCTTCAACACCTCCGACCTTCACGCCGAGGTCATCCTGGACGAGGCCTACGGCTTGTGCCCGCAAATCAAGCCGCCGCACACCGGCACGCGCTACCCCAGCCTGCCCTACTGGCTGGCCCGCCGGCGGCAGCACCGCGAAATGCTGGGCGAGGAACTCCGCCTCCTTTATGTCGCCATGACCCGCGCGCGGGACAGCCTCATCCTCAGCGGCAGCATCTCGGAAACGCAATTCAACCAACTCTGGCAGCCCACTGCTGAACTCGGCCCGGCCAAACTTTCCTCGGCCCGTTGTTATGCCGACTGGCTTGGCTGGTGGTTTGCCCGGAACTGCGGCTCAGCCGGGCCGCAGGCCGCCCGGGGGGAAAACGCCCTGGTGCGCTGGCAGATCCACGACGACACCAGCCTGCTGGAGCCCGCCGGCATCGGGCCGGATGCAGCCCCGGTCCTGGCCGCTGCCGACCCGGAGGTGTGGGAGAAGCTCCAGCAACGGCTCCTGTGGACCTATCCCTTCCTGGCCGCCACTCGCAGACCGGCCAAGACTTCCGTTACTACCTTGCGCCGCGCCGCCCAGCAGAGGGACGAGGAAGCAGTGTCCCTGTTTGGAACGCAAACTCCTGGATTCGGCCCGGATGAATCGGCGGCGCAGACCCAGGGGCGGGCAGCGCGACGCCAGGCACGCTCCACGCTCCACGCTCCACGCTCCACGCTCCCGGCTCAGGCCCAGGGCCAGGCAGCGCACCGCCCGCGCGCCGCCAGGGGGGGCGCCGACGCCGCCCACGCAGGCAATGCCCACCATGCATTTCTCCAGCTTGTTCCCCTCGAATCCGCCGGCAGCCTCCTGGAACTCCAGCAGGCAGCCCAACGCCTGCAGGAGGCAGGGCGCCTGACCCAGGAAGACATTAAGCTCCTCGATTTCAAGATTCTGGCGGCATTCTGGCAATCGGACCTCGGGCGCGAGGTCCGCGCCCAGGCGCAATTCGTCCATCGCGAACTGGCCTTCACCGCCCGGTTTTCCCCCGGGGAAATCGCCGCCATCACCGGCGAGCCGTTCGAGCCGATGCTCGAGGGCGAGTTTATCGTGGTCCAGGGCGTGGCAGACCTGGCCGTCGTGCTGCCGGGGGAGATCTGGCTGGTGGATTTCAAGACCGATGCCGTCGAGGCGGATGCCCTTGCCGAGCGCGCCAGGCTCTATGCGCCCCAAGTCAAGCTCTACGCGCGGGCCTTGTCCCAAATTTACCGTCGCCCCGTCACCGCCGCCTGGCTCTATTTTCTCACCGCCCAAACCGCCGCGCCCGTCGAGTGTGTCAGACTTTAGTCTGTGAGTACGATAATGAAAACCGATCCCGTTCGGTTCACCACCAAGGGCCAGGTCGCCATCCCCGCCCGGCTTCGCAAACTGTTCGACATCCGGGACGGAACGAAGGCGGTCGTGGAAGTCACCCCTGAAGGCATCCTGCTCAAACCGGTGACTGCCGCTCTCATTAAGCGCGGACGCGGCATCGCCAAACGCCGGCCGGACGATAAGCCGTTCGACCAATGGTGGGCCGAACACAAAGCTGAGGAGAAAGCACTGGAGGAGGCCAAATATCCAGAAGGCGCAGGTATTCGGCCTCGGAGAATCGGGCTGAACCTCTCGCAACGTTCGAAGCAATGGGGATCGACACAGGCAGGATGCCCGCGCCACGACTCCAGGCCATGCGGCTGAAAACCCGTATGAGTGGCCCGATCAGGCGCCGGAAGCCGGGAAACCGCCGGAAACGGTTTCCGCCAGATAATAAATCAGAAAATTCGTTTTGCTGATGACCCAAAACCGCAAGGTTCTGTGCCGGGTGGCCCACCTGGGATGCGGACCCGCCAGCGGATGTCGGACCAGGAACCCTGCAGCTTCCCGCGCCAACTCAAGAAACCGCTCGGCCGCCTTTGGGCCTTGTCGAACCGAAATGCAGGCGAAAATGCGATCAAGATCGCTCTGCGCCCGGGCGCTAATCCGGGCATTCATTTACTCTTCTCTCAAGCGCCGGGCAAGTTTTCTCCCCCGTTTACGAATCCCCTCCCAAACCGAATCGGCAAGCGGGACATGTTCGCTCTTTATTCCTTCGTCGATCAGGGCGTCGAATTCGCCGGGGTCCGGAGGTTCGTAGGCCCTCAAAATGAGCAATTTCCCGCTGCGGGAAATGACCGTCGGATGGCCTTGAAGGGCGGCGTCGGCCAGCCTGCCAAGGGAGCTCTTTGCTTCGCTGAGACTGCAAGTCTTCATGTTCGGGCCAAGAATAGACTGTATATGGACTATTGTCAAAATGAGATTATTGACGCCGCCGAGAAAAGGGATTTCCAAAGGCTGGACAGCTATCATCTTTACGGCCCGAAGTTCACAAAGTTCGAGACTCAGGCGCCCGGCAGGCTCGACGCCGAAGCGGCGCGCAAGGGCGAGCACGATGGATTGGGTGCAGCCACCGACGTGGCGATGCGGGCAGATGATCTGAAGATCGATGTGTTTAGCCCATGAGCATCTCTCCGCCCCGCATGTTTCTGTCCGGCCATGATTCTGTTAACTAACTGTCGTAGGCCCCTCCCGCTCCTTTGGCGAGGGATCTTTCTTGACAAAGGATTCGCGGCGCTTGCAATTTCACAAAGTACCACTAAAGTACCACTGATGAAGACGGAACTTGTGACGACGCTCAAGCGAAAGGCCACGGACATCATTTCCTCGCTGGCCAGGAGCGGGGACCCTATCCTCATCACCCAGCGTGGACGCCCCGCGGCCTATTTGGTCGATGTCGAGACCTTCGAGGGATTGAAGGAAAAGCTGGCGGTCCTGGAAAATATCGGGCGCGGTGAGCGCGCGATCGAGGAAGGCCGGATTGTTTCCCACAAGAGTGCCAGGAAACGCATGTCACGATGGCTCAAATAATTTGGACGGAGCCCGCCCTGGCCGACATCGATGCGCTCGCTGACTACATAGCCCTGGATAAACCGGGAGCCGCATCGAATTTAGTGCGCCGGGTTTTTTCTCATGTGGAGTTGTTGGCCGAGCACCCGGAGCTGGGACCGACTGTCCCCGAGTTGCGCCCAGCTTCCCGCTATCGCCAGCTTGTGGAGCCGCCCTGCCGGGTTTTCTATCGCCACGACAAGGTCACCGGGAAACTGTTCATTCTGGGCGTGATGCGCGGCGAGAAGCTCTTCCAAAAACGCTTGCTCCAACGAAGAGATAGAATAATTCGTTCGACCTCTTAGTCAGACCAGGCAAACCAGGCCGCAGAGGGCGGCGGCGAGCCAAATCAGGAGCACGGCCTGGACAGGGCTCAGGCCCAGGCGGACGAGGCGATGGGAGAGGTGGTTGGTGTCGCCCTGATAGAATGGTTTTCCCAGGCGCCAGCGCAGGAGGACGACCCAGACCAGGTCCAGCAGCGGGACGGCCAGAACGACCAAGGGGATTAAGACCGCCCAGCGCGAGGCGCGCCGTTGCGAGGTGTAGAAGTGCGGCAGGATGGCCAGGACGGCCAGGAGATAGCCGACGAGGTGGCTGCCGGCATCGCCCAGGAAGGCGCGAGCGCGGGGGAAGTTGTAGGGCAGGAAACCGAGGAGGGCGCCGAAGGTCAGCAGGGCGATCAGGGCGACCAGGTATTGGCCCTGGGCGGCGGCGCGCGCGCCGAAGCACCAGGCACCGATGGCGCCCAGACCGGCGCAGAGGCCGTTCATGTTGTCCATGAAGTTGAGGGCATTGATCAGCAGGAGGATCCACAGGATGGTGATGGCGTAACTGAACAGCAGGCTGGGGACGAACAGCGTGATGCGCGCCCCGCTGAGGGCGACCAGGGCGGCGACCAGGAATTGGCCGGCGAATTTCGCGCGCGGGCGCAACTCGTATTTGTCATCCAACCAGCCGAGGGCGAGGATGCCGAAGGCGCCGGCCAGGATTCCGGCCAACTCGGGGCCGCGCCGGCTGAAGCCGTGCCTCAAGAGAGAGGCAGCGTATGAGTCCAGCAGCAATGGAGGAGCATTGGGGGAGGCCGACGGATGGGCGGGCGGCAGGATAGCCTGGAGGCCGCTGCCCAGACCGAGCCACCGCAGCGCCAGCCAGGCCAGGAGCGTGGGCGCCACCAGGCCGGTCATCACGGCCAATCCGCCGGCCAGAGGGACGGGCTGGTCATGAATTTTGCGCTCGCCCGGCTCGTCCATCAACCCGG
>Ga0187877_1001606_pt1 | contig 22682 bp, 18 predicted proteins | sample June2016WEW_17_1_3_FD_132430 | JGI IMG/M metagenome (GOLD analysis project Ga0187877, IMG submission 132430) | Peatland microbial communities from SPRUCE experiment site at the Marcell Experimental Forest, Minnesota, USA - June2016WEW_17_100 | ecosystem: Environmental > Terrestrial > Soil >... | reverse complement strand
CTATTTCGCCTTCTATGGGGCCTATGAGGACATCCCTGGCGGCGCGGCGGGCGAGGATCCCGTCGGCCCGGCAGTACGCGCCCTGCGGGCCCGCAGCAAAACGCTCGCCGATTTCCTTAACGCCATAGCGGCAATGAGCTCCTTCCAGCAGTTGCAGACAGCCGTTTCCAGGTGACCTGCCATGCCCAAATACCTCTTCCTCGTACCCCTCCTCGTGCTGATCTCCGCCTGCGCCCAAAGTCCGCCTTCGGTTGCTCCGACCCAGCCCCCTGCACCGACCCAAAATGAATCCGGGCCGACAGTCACGCCCGTGAATATGCCCTGCGTCGTCCTGAACCAGCCCTCCCCTACCGGAACACCCGCGCCAACAGCCTCCGGAGCGCAGAACAGTCACAGCCTCGGGCTGGGAAGCGCGGCTGTCACCATCCTGGTCTTCAGCGACTACCAGTGCCCGGCCTGCAGATATGTGGCCGAGGTCCTCAAGCAAATCTATCAAACCCATCCAGACGACGTACGCTTGATCTACCTGGATTACCCCTTGCCGGGGCATGATAAGGCCATCCTCGCCATTCAGGCGGCGGATGCAGCCGACCAGCAGGGCAAGTTCTGGGAAATGCACGACCTGCTCTTCGAAAAACAGGCCGAGTGGTCCGGACTCACACCCAGTGCCTTTCCGGCCTGGGTGGTTGAGCAAGCTGCCGGCCTTGGCCTGAATGTCGCCCAGTTCCAGAGCGATTTTCAGGGTCAGGTGGTGAAGGCGCTTGCCCAGAACGCCCAAAAGGCGGTCGCGTCTGACTCGGCGAATCCGAAGTCCCTGCCGGCCGTGTATATCAACAGCGCGACACCATATACGAACAGTCTGGTTGACTTCGCCGGATTGGATCAGGTCGTCAGCCTGCTGGCGCTGACCAAAAAGCAGTACAGCAGCTGTCCGCCGATGGAGGTCGATCCGTTAAAACAGTACCTGGCTACCCTGCATACCGCCAAAGGGGATATTGTCATCCAGTTGTACGCCGATAAGGCCCCCCTGGCGGTTAACGATTTCGTCTTCCTGGCGCGCTCCGGCTGGTATAACAACAATACGTTCGAGCGTGTCCTGCCGGGGATCCTGGTGCAGACCGGAGACCCGAGCGGCACCGGGATGGGCAATCCGGGCTACTTCATTGACACCGATATACCGAAGGGGCTGCTTTTCGACCGGCCGGGGGTGGTGGCCATGGCCAATACGGGGACAAACACCAACGGCAGCCAGTTCCTGATCACTCTGGCCGCTGAACCCCAGATGAACGGGGCCTACACCATCTTCGGCCAGGTCCTCTCCGGAATGGACATCCTCGGGCAGCTGACCGCCCGCGACCCCTCCCCAGACCAGTACCTGTCGCCCGGGGATGCCCTCACGACCGTCACCATCACGGAAAGGTAGACCCCGCATGCAATCCAACCTCATCCAGAACAGATGGAAATCGGTTTTGCTGATCGTCTTCGCCGCCCTGGGAATCCTGGGACTCCTTGGCAGAGGAACCTTCTTGATCGTGCAGGGGGCCGCGACCTTCTCTGTGATGGCCTTCCAGGCTTCCTCAGACCTGGCGGGGAACGTCCTGGATGCCCTCAGCATGGTATTTTGCGCCCTGCTGCTCGTCCCGGTGATCGCTTACAACCTGCGGGCGCTCCAGGGACGGACCCTCCCCGCCATAACCGTCCCCCCCATCCGGTTCTGGCAGGCGGCGGTCCTCGGGGTGGTATGGCTCCTGATCGCGGTCGTCGGGAGCATCCTGTCGAGTTTATTCACTTACGGCTGGGTCGTGCTGGCGGTTTTTTTCCCGCTGGGGGTGGCTCTGCCGATCGCCTTTCTGGTGTGGATCGGCCTGGGGGGCCTGCCGACCGGTTCGGTGCGCCGGCTGTGGGCCGTGTTCGGCCTGGCCATGGCGGGGAGCACGGTCCTAGCCCTGCTGGCGGAGTATCTGGTGGTTGGAGCGGGGGCCCTGGTTGGCTGGGCCGCGCTGCTGGCGCATCCCGAGTGGCGTGATGTTATTCAGCAGCTGCAGACGCAGGTGACCCAGGCCAGCGATATGCAGACTGTGCTCAGCGTGCTCGCCCCCTACCTGACCAACCCGTTCATCGTGCTCGTCATCCTGGTCTTCGCCTCAGGGATCGGTCCCCTCATTGAAGAAGCCGCAAAACCTGCCGCGATCTGGCTCGTGGGGAGGCACCTGCGTTCTCCCTCCGAAGGCTTTGCCCTGGGAGTCCTGTGCGGAGCAGGTTTTGCCCTGCTGGAAGGTGTAACTGCTGCCAGCGGCTTTTCACAGATGTGGGGGGTGGGCATGGCCGGACGTGCCGCCAGCTCCCTGATGCACATCATGGCGAGCGGCCTCGTCGGCTGGGGGATCGCCTCCGCCCGCCTGGAAAAGCGCTTCCTGCGCCTGGGGGGCGCCTACCTGGGGGCGGTCTGCCTGCACGGCCTCTGGAACGGTGCGGTCGTTCTGGCGGTATATGGTGCGGCACGCTGGATCCTCGCCAAAGGGCCGTCCGACCTGCTCTCGATCGTCTTCATCGGGACCGGGGTGGGGCTGCTGTGCCTCCTGCTTCTCTTGATCCTGGTCGCCCTGCCCGTCGCGAACCGCTTCCTGCGCCCTGTGCCGGCTGCTCCGCAAGCAGCCGCAGGACAAATTGATGTATAATCCAGCCGCCCAACCTGGGCAAACCGAGGAGTTCTATGCATTTCATTCTTAAAGCGATCGATTTTATCCTGCACGTCAATGTTTACTTGAAAGTCATCCTTACCACCTACGGCGCCTGGACCTACGCACTGCTCTTCTTAATCATTTTCATGGAGACCGGGTTCGTCATCACCCCTTTCCTGCCCGGTGATTCGCTCATCTTTGCCGCAGGGGCCCTGGCCCCGACCGGCTCCCTGAATGTTTTCGTCCTGTACCTGATCTTTACCGCCGCGGCGATCGGGGGCGATACGGCCAATTACTGGATCGGCCACGCCATCGGCGCGCGGGCCTTCACCGGCGAGATCAAGTGGATCAAGAAGGAGTACCTGGACCGCGCGCATGCCTTCTTCGAGAAGCACGGCGGCATGGCGATCATCCTGGGGCGTTTTGTGCCGATCATCCGCACTTTTGTACCCTTCGTGACCGGGATAAGCGAAATGCCCTACGGGCGCTTCATCCGCTGGGATGTGACGGGGGGTCTCGTCTGGGTGGCCCTTTTCCTGGCAGGCGGTTACACCCTGGGCAATAATGCCTGGGTGCAGAACCATTTCTCCGTGGTGATCGTGATCATCGTCCTGATCTCGGTCGTCCCGGCCCTGGTGGAGGGCTGGAAAGCGAGAAATGAAAGCAAAAAAGTAAATCCCCGAACGAAGGCCGAGATCAGCTGAGGATCGTGACTCCTCCGATCAAAGACGGTCGCCTGCAATGAGAGGCAACCGTCTTTATTTTTTTATCATGGATTCAGCGACCGGGACGAATCCGGTCACTGCGTGGTGCCGAGGAAGCGCGGGAACCAGTACCAGAGCAGGTCGGCGGCCGGCTTGCCATGCACCGAGGCGGAGGCATCCTGCAGGATGGCGGGTGGGTAGTAGCCGCGGCTGACAAACCCGCTGATCCAGGGTCGTTCGTTGACCGCCTCGAGAAGTGCCTGGTAGAGATCCGCCTGCGCGCTCAGGTTGACCGCGGAACCACCCGCGCCGGGGCTCGTGAGCTCGGCGGATGAGAACGAGGTCTGGGCCGCGCCGTTCGCGGATGGATAGGCTACCGCCAGGATGACCGGCTTCTGCAGGGCAGCCTGGAAGGGTTGAATGTCGCTGTCCAGCAGCTTACCGGCCTGGGCGTGCAGATCGTCCACGCTTGGCTGGGCCGTGGTGCTCAAGGGGGCGGACCAGAGCAGGTACACCCCGTCCAATTGATTCAGAAAAGCCGGGGCAGTGGCAAGGCCGCCGGGGTAGGCCAGGGCCCAGAAGAGGCTGCCCTTGTAGCGGCCGCGGACATCCGCCAGGATCGCCGCCCAGCGTGTGTCGGCATCGGAGGGCACGCCCGAGTCGCTCCCGTTCGCCAGGTGGCCGCCCGGCAGGGCGGGCGTGAGCCAGTCCCCACCCAGGATCAGGGTCTGGGCACCGGTCTTGGCAGCCAGGTCGGCATGGTAATCGGCGAAAGCCTGATAGCGATCGAACCAGCTTGCCCACCAGTCGGCGGTGCGCGGTGCAGTGCTCCACCAGTCCGCCGCATTGGCCGGCAGGGCGGGCTGCGGGAAGAGGGCCACGCTCAGGGTAGCAGACCGGGCGCTGTTGATCATTTGGTTGGTATCCGTCCAGAGCGGGTCATGCCCGGGCACAGGGGAGAAGTCGAGCGGCGAAACGGATCGATAGGTCCAGGTGGGCGTCAGCACGAGCCAGTTAGCGCTGAGAGCCTTGATGTTTTGAACCGCCAGAGGCTCCCACGCCTGCCAGGTGGGATCATAATCGGACTGCAACTCCACCCCGGCAAAAAAACCGGCGGAGCGCACATTCACCTGCAAGCCGACCACGTTGCCGGGCGATGAATTCCCGAGCCAGGTCCAGTTGTTGATCGTGTCCTGCAGGTCCTGGGGGGTCAGGCTGGTCGATACCGGCCGTCCTGGCTGACTGGCCGCGGTGGCCTGATCGTCGGCCAGGCCGCACTGGTCATTCCGGCAATAGCGGTATTCAAAACCTCCCAGGATGTTCAGGGGGCTGAAGAGCTTGTATACCCACTGGTTGTTGCCGCGCGGCCACATTGGAATCGGCTCGGTCCAGCCGTACGGATTGAACTGGATGGAAACGATGTCGGAGACCGGGGTGCTGGAGGGGACACTCACCTCGAACAGGATCGGTGCTGAGGGGCCAGCCTGCCAGGTATGGACCATGTCCTGGACCTGGACCGGGTTCTGGGTTGTGGGTACCACCAGCTGGCGCAGGGTAAAAGTTCCATCCAGCTCGTGTTCGGCGTTCCAGAAACCATCCCCCAGGGTATATTTATAGCGGATATCCGCCCCCTCCGGCAGGGGTATTGTGAGAGAGTAACGGCCATCCGCCATGGGGGTCAGCATCGGCATGCGCGCGGCGACGGTGCTCAAACCCCCATCCAGATCGCTGAAGGTATTTCCCAGCTGGAGCAGGTTTCCAGCCAGCCGGATGGGCACCCCCTGAAGCGTGCCCTGTGGGACGATCACGGTAAAGGTGACGTTCACCAGGGTCACAGGGGTCAGTGAGATCTTGACCGGCGTGAGCCGACCCGCTTCCACCCGGGCGCCCTGCTGGAAGGTCTGATACATCCCATCCAGAGCGTACGCCACCAGGTTGTGAGTGCCGGGCGGCAGCCCCTCCAGGAAGAAGGTGCCGTTCGAATCGGTGAGGGTCTGTTCGCCTCCCGCCGTGACCAGGATATCGGGAATGCCTCCCCCCGTGGAGGCATCCAGGGCCTGACCGGTCAGCTGTCCGGTCGAGCCCGAAAACGGGCTGCCGCTCCAGGCTGCGACCACATCCTGCACGGTGGCAGGCCCGCTCACATAGATCATGCGATACCGCACCGGATGCCCGGCCGAGTCGACCTCCGGGGTGGGCAGGGCGCCCTGCACGAGATAGCGGTATTTGATCACGCTGTTCAGTGCAAATGGGATGCTGGCCATGTAGTGCTCGGCATCCTGACTCTGCATCGGATAATTTGTGGGATTCAACCCCAGGCCGGTCACCTCGTCCACGACACTTAAAACCAGGTTCTCCCCCGCGAGCAGCGGGGCGGGCAGGGTCACCTGGAAAGTGAGCGCAGCCGAAGGCTGGGGGGTGGAGGTCGGCGGCAGGGGGGAGGCCGGTGTGGAGGTGGGTGGAACGAGACCGGACAGGTTCGTGGGGATATTTAAAAGCGATAAGGTGCAGGCATTGAGCAGCAGGAAGGCAAGGCCTGCCACGGCGAAGGTTTTTAATCGGAAATGCCGCACAGGAAGATTCTTCATACCCCCTCCTTCGGTCGAGGGACGCACGAAAAGGATGGCATGGACTTATTGTACAAGCGAATGAGGCTTATTGGGTAGGGCAAGAAGGAGGTCTTTTGAAAAAAAGCGCACCCCCCGGGTAGGCGGGGTTTGCGGATACACCCGGATGGTCCTGAGGAGGCGCAATCATTGGGCGGATTGGAGGGCTTGCAGCGGATATTTATTTTGAGGGCTGCAGAGATTGGGCGATCTCGTTCTGGTGTTCTGCCAGGCTTCCCAGGACCCCGTTCACGAAGCGGGGGGCACTGTCGGAGCCGTACATTTTGGCCAGTTCGACCGCTTCGTTGATCGCCACCTTGACCGGCGTGCTCTTCTGAACGGCAAATTCCCAGGTCGAGATGCGCAGGATATTGCGGTCGATGGCCGCGATCTGATCCAGCGGCCATTCAGGCGCATATTTGGCGATAACCCGGTCCAATTTTTCCCTCAGCGGAAGGACGCCAAAAACGATCTGGCGGACAAATTCCGCCAGATCGTCACTTAAAACCTCCCCATCCAGGCGTTCCTGCAGGACCTGCCCCGGAACATGCTTGACCAGATCAATCTCGAAGAGCACTTGCAGGGCAGTGCCGCGGGCCTTGGTGCGGGCCTTCATAATAATTCATGCCTCTGTGTGATAGTCAATATCCTCGATGTGGATGTTAACATGGCCTACTTTCAGGCCGGTCATCTCCGCAATGGCACGCGCCACTTGATGCTGGACATTGCGGCTGACCTCACGGATGTTGACATCCTTATCCAGCACCAGGTAAAGGTCCACGAAGACATCGCTGTCCTCGATCACGATCCGTACCCCTGCATTGCCGCGCCCGAACAGGCTGTTGACCCCTCCTCGGACCGGGGCCATGCGGTTCACGCCCTCGACCTCCATGGCCGACATGCGGGCGATGGTCAGCAGCACCTCGGGGGTCAGGGTGGTCTTCCCTAAAGAATGATACTCGCTCATTAAGTCTCCTCGTTGGCCTCGTGCGAATTATATCACCTGAGCCTGCCTACCCATAGAACACCTTCAACCCGCCGGCGCTTCAAGGCCAGTCCGAGCGCCGACCCACCTGCAAGGTTGATCACCCCGGCCATCAGGAAGGCATCCTCCCAGAAAGGCAGGGGAAAGAGGCGGATCAGCGTATCCGAGTCCAGGAAGAGCCAGCTCGTGCCGGTGAAAAAGAGGGAATGGAAGACCGTAAAGAACTCCCAGAAATTGATCCAGGCCAGGATGCCGATCAGGGCGGTCAGGCCGGCCGTCAGCCAGCCTCCTCGGCGGATCCCGTCCAGATAAGCCTCCCACCAGTCTCCCCACCTCGCCCAGAGCCCCACACCCAGGACGACCAACCAGTCCAGATAGCCGGCGATCATGGCCGCCTGGACCACCTTTTTGACATCCTGCATGTGGCTCACCTCACGGGGGTTAAAGAGGGGCGTGCCATCCGGTAAGGTCAGGTTCGCCAGGGTCTTGACACTCGATCCGGGCTGCAGATAATCCACCGCAATCGCCCCCCAGTGCAGTCGGTCGCTAAGTGTGAAACCGTAAGCATCCTTGGGGAAACCGGGCAGGTGGTATTCGATCTCCAGGAAGGTGTGGGTCAGGAGCAGCCGCAGCCCCAAAAAGGTGAGTGCAACTGGCAGCAGAAGGGTGATGAGCCAGGACAGGATGGAATGGACGGTTTTCATTTACTCTCCTAAGAATCAACCGGCTCGGCCGGGCACTCCGGCCCTACTTCAGGGTATTCATCCCGCCGTTCATGATGAAGTTCAGGATCATGTTGTTCGTGATCCACTCGATGGGGGCCAGATCATCGGTGAAAACCATCGTCTGCGCCGGTGCCGGCTGGAGGTTTACCAGGGTCAGGGCCATCGAATCGAGCAGCAGCGGGTGGACACCGCCCCTCAGGTAGAGGGCCGACAGATTCGCCTCCAGATCTTGCGAGGTGGTCGGCTGGAGGGTCGCATACAGCATCGAGTTGAAGGTGTTCGGGATGTCCATCACGTAGATCGATGGGAAGATCGTGCGGATGGTGGTCGCCAGACCGTCGATCAGGCGCCGGTCTCCGGGAGCGCGGCCCACATTGATCACCAGGACCCCCTGCGGGTTCAGGTGGTCGGCGACGACCTGGAAGAACTCCCGGGTGGTCAGGTGCGGCGGAATATAAGGCGGACGATAGGCATCCACACAGATCAGGTCATACTTGTACGGGCTGGTGGTGAGCCCCCAGCGGGCATCCTGGATGATGACATTCAGGTTTTTCAGGTCCAACCCGAAATAGGTGCGCCCGACCTGCACGATCTTCGGATCGATCTCAAAGCCGTCGATGGTCACGTTCGGAAAGACGGCCGCGGCCTGGCGGGCCGTGGTGCCGGCCGCCAGACCCAGGATGGCGATGCGGCCCACCTGCTCCGGCTGCCGGCCGGGGTAGAAGAACGGCCCGACCAGGAATTGCTGCCAGGGTCCGCCGTATTCGAGCGTCCCGGGGTTATATTCCGAATGGATCCCCTGGCCTTCGTTCAGGCGCAGATAGCGCGTCCCGTTGAACTCGAGCACCTGAATATAGTTATAGGCCGATTCGGTCTCGTAGATCTGCCCGCTGGTATTCTTGATCCCACCGCGCCCGCCAAAAAGAGCGAAGAGCGCCAGGACCACGACCATCAAGAGATACGGCAGCACCCGTCGCCAGCCTGCACTCCTCCCCAGGCCTATGAGCGCCACGACCAGGAGCACCGCGCTGAACACCAGGAAGGTCCGGGTGGTGCCAATGGTCGGGATGAGCAGCAGGGTCGGCAGGAAGGTGCCGAGGAAAGAACCGAGGGTCGAGATGCCGTAGATTGTCCCGGCCACGTTCCCCGCCCGGGCGCGGTCCTCCAGACTCAGGCGGATGGCGAAGGGTGAGATCATCCCGAACAGGGTCACCGGCACGATGAATAACACCACGACCCCCGTGAACGAGCCGGCCAGGAGGCCGATCTGCAGGTTGTCGAAGGCGTTGGCCGCCATGCGCAGCACGGGGTCCGAGACATAGGGCACGACCGCCAGCGTAAAGGCGCCCCAGGCCAGGATGGCATACATCGTCGCCTCATGAGGCGAGCGGTCCGCCCAACGCCCGCCCAGGAAGTATCCGAGGGTCAGGTAGACCAGGATCAGCCCGATGATCACCGCCCAGACCGGGTTGCTGGTCCCAAAAATGTTGCCCAAGAGGCGCGCCGCGCCGAATTCGGCGGCCATGGAGGTCATGCCGGATACGAAGACGGTGAAGTAAAGATATTTGCGCATCAGAGGCTGGTTCGCTTCAACCAGAAGTATTGCTGATTATACCGTCAGGAACACGGTATTCCGCCTTCTGGTCTTTATCAGAAGGCGGGAATTTTTATTCATTTTCCTCGGGGGGAGATAGCCGCGCGATCCCTGTAAAACCATTATTGTTGAAATCCACCTGGATAATGACAAAATGTTTTCGGTCCGATTTATTGTGATATTATCACTTGAATCCTGGATTGATAGCGTGAGGTAACATGCGCCTTCCGATGTTACTGATATTCGTGCTCGTTCTCGCAGGCTGTTCCCTGCCCGTGACTTCGGCCCCGCCGGAGCTGCTTCCCACCAACACCAGTCAGCCTACCGCAACCGGATCGAATGTTCAACCTGGCGCACCTCCCCCGGTCACGAGCCAGCCCGCCACTAGCTTAGCCGAAGGGATCAGTTATGTACCCGGGTCATCGCAGAAGGTCTGCCAGCTCACGGGTGAGACGGATCGCGAAATGAAACAGCCGACGGCCAGTCAAACCACCAGCCGATACGGGCTGGTCTCAACCGACCTGGGTTACTCGTTCGAGCACAATGGAAAACTGTTCTTTCTTTTCGGCGATTCCTTCGCGAGCCCCACATTTAATGGTAAGCCGAACTCGTTCCAGGATCCCCCGCGCAATCCGGATGACAACGATGCCATCGGCTTCACCGCGGATACCAGCCTCAACCCGTGCGTCAAGCTCGATTTTGTCACGGACTCAATCGGCGCCTACAAGAACCCGGTGGTGATGAATGCCCAGGGCCAGCCGGCGATCACCCTTCGAAATTTCGAGGTCCCGGTCGCCGGGATCAGCGATGGCGGGAAGATGTACGTGATCTTCGCGACGAACCACTATGTCTTTCCTTCAGGCCCGAACAAAGGCACCGTGACATTCGGAACCCGTTCGGTCGTGGGGGAATCGGACGACAACGCCAATACCTTCCACTATCTCTACGATCTCTCCACAGGGCCGAACGCAAGGTTTTTGAACGTCGCCATGGCACGGGGGAGTGACGGTTACCTGTACTTCTGGGGGACCCAGGGCGGGATGCTCTACCGGAAAAGCCCGCCGTTCCTGGCCCGGAAACCCATCGGCAGCATGAACAGCTTGAGTGGCATCGAGTATCTGCAGGCGGTCCAACCCGACGGCACGCCGGTCTTCGTGCCGAGCGAAAGTCAGGCGACGCCGCTTTTCCACGATTACCTGCCAGATGCCACAAGCACGCCGCAAGTCGCGGACTGCATGGGCGAGCTGGGTGTCGACTGGAATCCGTACGTCAAACGCTGGGTGATGCTCTACAACTGTCTCAACAACACACCCGCCAATCCGCGCGGGATCTATATGAGGACCGCGCGCGAGCCGTGGGGGCCCTGGAGCTCTGCGCAGACCATCTTTAACCCCGTCACGGATGGAGGCTATTGCGTTTTTATCCACCGCGCCGTGACCACGCAGAATCCCACCCCTTGCGATCAGGTCAGCGATCCCGGCAGGTTGAACATGTCGGGCGGCGAGTATGGGCCGTACTTCATCTCCCGCTTTACCACCGGTAACTCGTCCACCGGAATTTCGACCTTTTATTACACCCTCTCCACCTGGAATCCGTATGGCCAGGTCATCATGAAGACCACGGTCCAAGTTTCCCCGTAACCCCTGTCAGGAAGATCAAATAATAAATAAGGGTACGCACCCCATTCATCCCAAATACAGAGAAAGGGGTGTACCCCTGCGGTTCAAGGCATCAAGCTAATCGCAAACGAGGCCTGAACACGATGACCGCCACGGACAGCCTGATCTGAAGAATCGACAGGACCTTCGTCCGCAGGGAAAGCACCTGCGTGCCGCCCAGGCCAAATTGCGTGCTGCTCCTAAATCCCAGAAAAATATAGTCTCAGAAGCGAGGCTGCCAATCCTCCCAGCCAGCCATGGAAGGCATGCGTTGTGGGAAAGCAAAATCATAGCGCCGTGCAGTGCCATCGCGCCGGGCGCGCGGACCGCCCAGGAGTGCTCTCCTTCGTTCAAATAAAATGTTTGCACTTTTTGTCCGAATTCATATCCGACGCGGTGAGACGAGGATTGACACGGATCTGATCCTGGAGTATTATTACGTTTAGCGATATATCGTAAAACGTTGCAACGGGAGATGTAATATATGGACGCTTTTGAATTTGGTCGTTTCTCAGATCCCGCTTTGTTGATCCTGGCCAGCCTGGCTGGCGGCGAAAAACATGGCTATGCCATGATGGAAGATATCGAAGCCATGACCGGCGTTCGACTGGGCCCTGGCACCTTGTATGGGGCTTTGTCCCGCCTTGAACAGTCCGGCTTGATCAAGGCCTTACCGGCTGACGAACGCCGGCGTCCCTACCAGCTGACCGCTCAGGGTGCCGCATTCCTGCGCCAGTACCTGGCCAGCCTGGGAAATCTTGTCTCTCTGGGTCTTAAGAGGTTGGAAGCGTGATGACGGATAAAGTAAGGCCGTGGTTGATCAGCTTGTACCCGCCTGCCTGGCGGGACCGGTACGCGGCCGAATTCGATGCATTACTCGAGCAGTGCCTGCGCTCGCCCCTAGATGTGGTGGACGTGTTCCTGGGAGCCATGGATGCGCGTCTGCAGCTCTTGAATGGAGAAAACGTTAATTGGAGGATGATGAATATGCTCAACAAGCTGCGCACAACCATATTAATCGTTTTTGCCGCGTATATTGGATTTATCATCGCGGGATTCAGCCTAGTAGGGCTGGCAGACGACAGTCCCATGATCCCGTTGATGAAGACGAATTTTGCCCTGGCGGCCGCCTGGACGACGATCCAGATCGGCGCGGTCGTGGCCCTGCTGGCGGTCGTGATCGGCGGCTTGCCGCTGGCCCTGACGATCATCCGCCGCGCCCTGGCGGTTGATCGCCGCAATTTGGGCTTGCTCCTGGTGCCCGTATTATCCTTCCTGGCATTGATCCTCTACATCGGTTTTGTGTTTTCCGTGGCGACGGGCAGGATTCTGATCCCCGGTGTTGTCCAGGTGGTCCAGCCTGGGAATTTTCCACCCGGAAATCGTCTGATAATGGAGGGTCTCATGCTGGTCTTTGTCCTGGGGGCCATCGCCAGCACGTTAGCCGTCTGGAAAGCCATTTCCAACACCGATGTCGAGCAGGAGACATTCCGCGCTGTCGGCCGCCCGCTGACCGTGAAGATCTACATGTTTGCCTATGTGCCGGCAGTGATCACGACGCTTTCCATGCTGGTCATCCTGGTCGCTACGCTGACCTGGGGTTGGTTGTCCTTTACGGCCCTCCCCCAAGTATTTGCCGGAAACTTCGGTCCCTGGGGGACAAGCACACAAGTCTGGTTCTATGGTATCGCCGTTTTAATGGGCATTTGCACCCTGGCAGCTTTTTTGGGATTGGCGCGCAGCCGTTCGGCCCGAGCATCGGCTTAAACCTCTACTACCACGACAGCCTTTCCTCCCTGTTGTATTCAAAAATCAAGATTGGTTTGCAAGTCTTTGCACGCGCCGATTATTTTTGCCAAAAGAGACGACTGACGAAAAAATCCTGCGCGTTTTAGCCAGGGTATTCAAGTTCATTGCTCTGGCGCTCCTGACAATCGTCTTGACCTGCGCGGCATGTATCGGCTATCTGGCGGTTGCCAGAAATACGCCGCTCCAGTTGCCATCTCCGAGTTCGTGTACCCAGGGACCCGATCCAACCCTTATTTCCCCAAAATTCTTATTCAGCTCCCCACATCCCTGTCCTTCGCCTGGATCGCTTCTCCCTCCATATCGGACTTAAGGTACAATCCCTTCAGGGGATTGTGCAACATGTCTGGGGATAAAACTCAACTCATAAAAATAGAAAACTCAACTCAGATTAAGTTGAGTCAATCATGTTTGTAATGGCTTATCCATCCACATTATAAGACAACAACAATTGAGACTTACAATCTACCCAGAATCTCCTCACGCTTGCGATGGTATTCTTCTTCTGTGACAAGCTCTTTCTCGCGCAATTGTCGCAACTCAGTCAAATGCTCCGCTGTGGTCCGCTGTTGGCTAGGAGATGAGCTGGGCTTGGCTGCAGCGAAAGAACTGCTCAGATTGATGTGGGTCTGACTGGCCATGCTGCTGTTTGGAACGACCACATGGCGATTGTCATCCGTCTTCAAGAGTGTATAGCCAAGATTGATGCTTTCGACCAATCCCGTTTCCAAACCTGTTGGCGCGGTCACCTGCAAGTGGTCACCCACGTTGAAGGGGCGGTAAAGCAGCAGGGAAATCCCGGCAATTAGGTTGCCCAACGTATTTTGGGCCGCTAAACCGATAATGACCGAGAGGATGCCGGCACTGGCCAGCCAGGCTGTGCCTAAACCCGACAACGCGGGAACCAGGTGTGCATAAGAAATGAACGCAAAAATATAGACACAAAACCGAACGAGTTGTGCCAAAAATTTGACCGCAGTGCGGTCCACACGATCGTGCGAATCTTTGGCGAGCAGTCGTTGGACTGCCAGATGCGAAGCGCGGCCAAAAAGCCAGGCAAAGAATAAGAAAACGAGACCATAGAGAATTGCACCCAAAAATGTTTTTGGATCGATCAAGGCTCCGTTTTTAATTTGTTCCACAATATTCATCGTGAACCCATCCAGTCCTGTCATACAATTTAAGCATAGTATATAATTCTTTCTAGAGTTGGTCAACGATTATGAAAAAGCAGCAAAAAATCGAACCAGGTTTTCTCAGGGACCTGCGAAACGCTCTCGAAGTCAAGCATTTCACGCTGCCGCCATCTTTGCGCCTTCATGGGTCTCTGACCCTCCTCCACTTTCTTTTCGGCCTCCGTCCCCGGCCAGGTGCTGCCGGCCGAAAGGTCCCGGCACCTTCGGGACTTGCAGCCGACAAGCTTGCCTCTGTGCGTCTGTCCATCGCTCTTTTCCCGGCCAGCACGAAAATAATTCACAACTGAGCCTGAATTTCATCTTACTCCCGATCCCTCGCCGGACATATTGCGCGGCCATCTCCGAGTTATTGCGCCAAAACGCTGATCCCCACCGTTAATTTCCTCGAAATTCTCGTTCAACTCACCTGCATCTCCATCCTCCCCATGAATCGCTCTCTCCCTCCATATAAGACATATTGCATAATCCCAGGGGATTATGCAATATGTCGCACGATAAAACTCAACTCACAAAAACGAAAAACTCAACTCAGATTGAGTCGAGTTGAGTCAACAGAATGGATCACCTGCCGCCGATTTGAAGAAGACCAGACTGCATAAAATTACTTAACGCGAGAGGCGGGCAATTCACGCTTTTGAAACAGGCTGTAACCGATCCATGACACGTGTGCCTGCGGCACATTGCAGGCAGGCTGCATTCAGCGGGGAACGAAACCTCCGAGTTTAAAATACGATGCTTCTCAAGAAATTAATTCCGAACCTTTGGCCTGCCCTTGACCTGAAACAAAAAAAACAAGCCCGAAGCGATAATTACTTATAGTGAGTAAATTCTAGCTTACTGGGCCGCCTGCAATAACTCTACCGATTCGTTGCCTCTCTCCCTGCCCCACAGCCAGCCCAGGATCCCACCAGCAAGGATCCCACAAATACATGTTGAGAACACAGTAATAGGATACGTGGTGATCCCGATCCACCTTCCGGAGGCTATCCAAAGTTCCAGGATGGCCACCCCAACGGCGTATCCGAGGCCATATGCCAGCAACCCCTTGGGCGCAAAGCGCCAGCCGGATCTCCACCCCCCTTTGGAAAGTCCCAGGCCTGCGCCGGTGAATAGGCCATTGATCATGCCAAAAATGGCAGCCTCCAGAATAATAGCGACGATGGCCCAGTTCCCGTCCATGAATTGACTAATAAACCTTTGATAAGGACTGAACCTGCCAATGAAATCGTAGATCAGGGTTGCCACTACCTCCAATCCTGTCACAAGCAGGCAGGCGCGCAGGGCGAGGCGCGCCTTGGCAGATACCGACAGGCACAGCATCAATCCAAGCAGGCCGCCTGTCAGGGCGCTTGTCAATACCGCGGGGATCAGTTCCCGCAAAAGGGCGAGCGGAGTTCCAAAGCCCCCTTGGTACCACCAGTCCGGAAGGACCAGGTACTTGCTTTCCCACATGACGATCAATAATCCAACTAAAAGTCCCAACGCTCCCAATGCTGCAGAGCGGAACGGGCGAATTTCATGACGCGTGTCTTTCATAGACCACTCCCTTCTCCACTGCGAAAAATGTTCGATCGCAAGAGTGATCGGAAAATCCAGCAATTCGAAGAAAAGCAACTGCAAGAGAGCCAGCCAGCCTGTCCTTAGCGCCTCCTGTACTGCGGAAGCGAAGACGCCCTGCATCTCCTCGCGAAATTCCTGCTGGAATTTCCTGGGGTAAAGGCGCAATAATCCGCTGTATATGCCTTCCATCAGCCGGAGGAAGAAGGTCATTGGAGAACCCATAGGTCTTTCTTACCATACAACATATGGTTCACTTGACTTTCAAGACAAAAATCCGCATTCATTATGTTGCTGTTTTTTCTCTCACTTACCTTGATACATAATTGTATCCCGATCGTCTATTACGATGAAGCGGGTTGTTATCCTATTAACATGCCATCGGACATGCGCCAGACTTTGTCGGAACGCTTTGCAATGCTGGGATCATGGGTGACGATAATGACACAATAACCCTGTTCATGCGCCAACTGTCCAAGGATTTCAATCAATTTATCGCCATTGTCCTTATCTAAATTACCGGTGGGTTCATCGGCTAGCAGAACATGGGCGCCTGTCGCGAGTGTCCGGGCAATGGCAACGCGCTGCTGCTCCCCACCTGATAGATTGGCTGGATAGCGTTTGATTTTTTCATCCGTGATCCCCACGGAAGATAACAGGCTTTTCGCCTTTTCCGGAATTTCAACCTTTGAAATTCCATTGAGTTGCATGGGGAAGCAAACATTTTCCAGGGCGGTCAAAAGGGGAAAAAGTTGGAAAGCTTGAAAAATCATGGATACGCGTTCGCGCCGGTATTGATCCAGATCCAGATCGGCAAGGGACTTACCATCAATGTAGATCTGTCCCTGAGTAGGTTGGTCAAGACCAGCCATGAGCGAGAGCAGTGTAGTTTTTCCGCTACCCGACGGCCCCAGGACCGCACTCAACTTGCTTTCTTCAAACAGACAAGTAACTTGATTAACCACTTTACGGTCACCGTGTTTGTATTGATAACTTACGTTTTCCAGCTTGAGCTCGGGCATGATATTCTCCTTACTCTTTGACCTGTAAGAGTTCAATCGGTTTTTTATTGGTGACCGATATGGTGCCGATCACCGAACCAACCAAAACCCCTGCCAGGTACAGACCGGCGCTTGTCAATAATGGACCAACTGTCACGAGGCCCGATGCCATCCATAATAAGCCTGAAATTCCCAAGCCGATAATCACCCCAATGATGGAAAGGAACAAGGGCTCCAGGATCAGCGCCAGGCGGACAGCCGTTTTGGTTGTTCCCAGCACACGCAGGATGGCAGCCTCCCTCGTAGTCTGCAGAAGGAGCAGGAAACACAGCCCTGCGGCAATCAAGATCGACACGGCGATCACCACAGGATAGAGCACCTCGAGCAGGGATAGATTTTTCTCCAATGGGGCGATCACGCTGCTCAATTGCTCATCCCAGACGATCAAGCGCACGTTGCCACCGTAAATTCCGATGGGTTTTTCCATGTCTGCCCGAAATTGCGGCAGCTCTCGATTTTTCTTGGGATCGAGGACGAAATGCGCCACCGTGAATTTGGTTTGGCTGCCTTGCATGGATTCCAACGCCGAGAGTGAGATTAAGATATAGTCTCCTGCCGAGTTTTTCAATTCAGTCGTGATGGAATTTACGGTGCTGGCTATCCCGCCTGAGTATTGCCCAACGATGACACAGTTGTAGGTAAAACCGGCTGGATCATGGATCTGAACCCTCTCCCCGACATTCAGCTGCAGCTGCTCGAGCCGGCTGACCGGGAAGAGCGCGGGCACTCCATCTACCTGGATTTGTTGCAGTGTTCGTGGTTCGGCGAAGAGCTTCATGTTCCATCCCGATGCAAAAACGAGCGAAGCTGGATCTGCCAGACCGGAATGGAATGCATCAGGGCTGTCATAGGCATATACAGGGAAAGGTCCATTCGATACTATTTGAGCATCTAATTTACCAATTCCATTCCACCAAGTATCGGCCTCGAGCTCACTGCTTTTCACGAAGCCGCTGTTCAATACACTATCGATGGTCTTCCGGTATACAAAGCCACTTCCTGCGATGAGAGTTCCTGCCGGAGGTAATATTGAAGGATTGGCCTGCACGATGTCGGCTGTCACCACGGTTGTATCGTAGAGTCGATCCACTTCCAGCCGGCTGCGTTCCATGGTCTGCCGGATCCAACCCGAGGCGAGCATAAAGCCCAAGGCTACAGCCAGGGTCAGGAAGGATTTGAGCCTGGAACGCAGCGCATGCTGCCGCACATACCGGCTCAAGGAGGAAGGATTGTATTTTCTCTGCGAAGCCAGGTCGACTTTGTTTACAGGATGTCCTTGTCGTGAGTTTTCAGCGTGATCTACTCCGCTGATAGGACTTGAAGATGAGGCAGGGATGGGCTGGCTTAATGCGCTGATTCTTGCACGCGTTTGCCCTGGCTTAGTTCCAGAAGGCCCCCCTTGAAGAAGTTCAAAGACAGGTCTGCTGGAAAGGAAGAGCACACCCAGCCAGGTAAACAAGGCCAGGAGAAGGAAAACGGCTGCGCATAATCCAGCAAGTACGAAGAGGCTGAGGTCGGCGGATGGAGAGACCCCGGATGGCATCGGCAAGGTGGATAGGGAGGCTTTGGCCTGATCGATTGCATAATTCCAGGAGGAAAGCCCACCCAGGCTGATCCCGAGCCCGCCCAACAAAAGCAGAGGCCAAACTGTTTGTTGGTTGGCCTGTTTTGCCGGGACGCCCAGTGCTCGCAAGATCGCATACTCCCGTTTACGCGCCATCACGTAAAGAAAGACCGCCAGGGTGAGAGCGACGACCATCAACAGGCCAAAAACCAGCAGATCCGCGGAGGAGGAGCGGCGGATGGGATCGACTGCAGCCCAATAGGCCGTTCCATTATTAGCGAGAAAAGTCAGATTGATGCCCAATGCCTGAAGGGGAACTTTGTATTCTTGAGTGAACTGGGTTTCGTGCCGCGAGGAATCGAGAACAAAACTATAACCTTCTTCATCTCTAAATTTGTTTTGAGTCGTGGATGCAAAGCCGGGCCGCAAACTGGAGCTGGGAATATAGGCATAAATACCCCCACCAGATTTAACAGTGTTATACAAACCAACGATTTTGAAGGTATCCTGGTAGGTTGGGTAGCTTCTCCAGTTGAGTGAATCCACACCATCCCGAATTAATCCATAAAAGGTGTCAGTCAGCGGCCGGAAAGTGAGGTCGATTTCGTCACCGAGTCGTAAGCCTCGCAGGTTGGCGAATTCCTCCGGCACCACGATCACTTTATTCCCGGCGAGATCGTCCTGGTGATTCAGCCATCGTCCTTCGGCTAGGTAATAATAGCGGGAGGCCTCCTGCGTTGTAGGCATTGCGCTCATATCCGCGGTGGCGATAATACCGAGTGTATGCAGGTTTTCGTTTAGGACATCGATCTGATTTTTAATGGATGCCATTTCAGGGGTACTGAAATCGATGCTTGCTCCTTTATTTAGTGGCATATACCAAAGCTGTCCATCATCCAGCGGTTTGATCTGAAGAGAGGCGCCGTGAGTCATCCATGAAATATCTACATCAGAACCGACATTTTCCCAACCACGGATAAAATATCTTTGGCCGACTTCCATTTCCTGGATGATTGGGATGGCTGATTCATTTCCCTGGAACAGAAAAAGGAAACTGATCGATTGACCTGGCTGGGCATACTCGGGGTAGCCGGCGAAAAGCGTATCGATATTAAATTCCAGATAATAGCAGCCAACGGGTGTTCCGTTGGCTGGCGGTTTCGCAAAGGTCGTTACTTGCTCCATCTTGATCAGCACACCCGTAAACCAGATGTCGGTATTGTGTGTATTGGGCCACTGTTCTTTTGGAAATGCGTCGGTATATACAGCATTGTTTGAAAATTGAAAGTTTTCATTATAAGTTTGCGGCATGACGCCTGAAAACAGCTGCCGCTGGTCGCCATAAGCGAAATAGGGGCTGGTTTTGATCAAATCGATCCCGGCGGAAACATCCCCCGATTGGGGATCTTTGCTATTTACCAGGACTCCGATGGAGCGGTAGTAGCTGCCTAAAACCCCTGTTTGGCTCTGCACTAAAACATAACCAACTGCTTTCGTTACGAAGGCAAATGAAATTAACCCCAACAAGATCAATACAAGTAAAGATCTGAATGGTTGGCGAAGACTGGAGAGGAAGCTAACATTTGTTTTCATAAAAACTTATTGTGGTCCCGCACAGGTCAAAATGCACTTTCCGTTATTGGACTTATTGATTTGGTGATATAGAATCCGGGGTCATGGCTCTTCCCCGGCAGGCTGCTTCTGGAACATTGCCAGCAAGGAACGCAGGCGTGTTTTTTCCGCAGCCAGGAGGCGCTGGCCGCGCTCGGTCAAGGCATAGGTTTTGCGCGGGTGCCCAGTCAGCTCCGGCGCGGGGTCCGCGCCCACCCGCTCGATCCAGCCGTTCTCCAGTAACCGCTTAAGGGTGGTATACAGCGTGCTGACACTCAATACCACCCGGTTCTCGCTCAGGAGGCGTACTTCCTTAGCAATTGCATATCCGTGCAGCGGACCTGGTGCCAGGCTGAGGAGGATATAGAGCGTTGTTTCCGACAGGGGTGAAAAATCATTTGAATCCGTAGCATCCATTGCACGACTCCAATACATCATCTGTGGATATATCAATATATGATATATTACTGTATGTTTAGCTAAAAGTCAAGTACTCCAATATTCGGGGATTCATAGCAGTAGATTTGCCTCCAGATGCCAATAAGAAGGCTTCTGGAGCATTTGGTTCACTTTTCTATTTCAATCAACCCCGCCCTGGAATGACAAAATGCTCTGGAAAGCGATAGGAGCCATTCTAAGTCGTTGCGCATAACATACACTGCTACAATCCCCGGATAACTCCGCCCCAGAAATCCGCGGACTATCGAGAAATACCTGTATCTTATCCATCCAGCCGGAAAATATGTTCGTTCCCCCCTTGATGAACTCCAAACCGTAGATCACCTTCTTGCAGGAAAATCAGGAATCTCGATTGTTCCTGACCTGAAGGAGGTGTTGTTGTGGCTATTGGAACTGCTTGCCACTCCCAAGGAGTGGGCCGTTTTGCCTGTGCCCAGGCGGGCTGCCAGGATTGCCTGGAAACCCTACTGCAAGAAAACAAAGGGCTGATCCAAAGTGTGATCCAGACGCAAGGCATGGGGGGGATCGATTATGCGGACCTGGTTCAGGAGGGACGCATCGGTCTGTGGCTCGCGATCCTGCATTATGACCCTGCACGGGGATATGCTTTTTCGACCTATGCCTGGACGGTCATCCGGTACAGGCTCTGGCGTGCCCATTTCTATGCGGATCGGGTAGATGAGGTCGAAGAAGACTGGTGGCAGCAGCATGTATGTCAGGCGCTGCTGGAAGTGGTGGAAAAGCTGCCTGTACGGCTGGGTCGGCTGATCCGCCTGGCCTATGGGTTGGACGGGCAAGGAACCTATTGCCTGGCAGAGATTGGCCGGGAGTGGGGTCTTAGCCGGGAGCGGATGCGCCAGTTACGCAACGATGCACTGGTCCTGCTTCGGCTGCCTGCCTTGTCCATGCAACTACGCGGCCTGTGCGAACGGGATAGCCGCCAGGCCTATCAGCAAGCCCTCGCCCTGAACCGTACCTGGCAGCGCAGCCAGAGGCGGCGCCGATGAACAGGATCCTCATCCCCTCCACAGCTCTGGTGCCAACCATTGCCATGCCGGATAGCCCGTTCCACCAATTGCAGAGTCCCTCCCGTTCCGAACTGGCGGAAACGCGCTCCATTCCGGCGGCTGAACGGCGTTTGCTCATCCCCAACTTCATCGAACTTTTTCGCTGGGAAGCCATCCGACCCATGCTGCCGTTCCAGTTACCCAGCCCCGGGGAGCCTTCGCCCTGGCAGGATCGCACTTGTCGCTCCTGCTACCACTGGCTGCCTCCCGATCAGATCCATTCCAGCGTTGACCTGGCGGGTATGGATCCCTTTGACCTGTGCCTGAGCCTGTTCGACTTCTCCGCCTGGCGGCCTTATTTTGGCACGCGTTTCAAAAGCCACTTTGGTCCCCCCGGCTTCGATCCGCTCAGCCTGGGCCTGGCCATGCTGCTCGCGATCTATCGCAAATGGGACTGGGCCAGCCTGGCGAACGAGCTCTGCCAGTCCGAACGCGGCCACGGATACCGCCAGGCACTGGGTTTCCAGGAGAATGATCTGCCATGCGCCTCCACTTTCCGGATGGCCTGCCAGAATACCCCCGAAAACTGGCTCCTGGCCTGCCAAAGCAGCCTGCTGCTCGGTCTGATGGCCTATGGACTGGTTCCCAGTCACTCCACGTTCCCCGAGGATCCGCCCGACCGGGGTGTTTCCATCTCCACTGACTGCCAGCTGATCGACTCCCGCTCGCACATGCGCTGCCGCCACCAGATCCCGGCCTGCTCCGAGCCTGCCGCCACACGTGCCTGCCCGGCCCGGGAAGCTGGCAAGGAAGGCTGCCAATGTGACACACCTGCCTGCCGGGAGCATTGCCGTTTCGCCACTTTCCGCGATCCTCAGGCGGCCTACGTTTATTACGCAGGGTCGAATCAGCCTGGCCATAATCCCAATAGTTTCAAGGATCCAAAACAAAGATCTGCTCCGCACGGCAAGCATCACTTCGGCTACAAATCCAAGGCCTTCAACATCGTGGATGACCGTCTCTTCACCCTCTGGCCGATCACCGGCCCTTTCACCGCTGCCAACCGCAATGATCACCTGCTGACGATTCCGGGCTTCGAGAACCTGCGGTTGCGTTTCCCCGACCTCTCCATTGGCGAAGTGCTCGGCGATGCCGGGGAAGGGCATGAGGGCGTGCTCACTTATGTTCACCAGGATCTGCATGCCTTGCGCACCATCCGGCTCGTGCATGCCGAGGGAGACGACCAGCCCCTGACCTGTCTCAAGCGCGGCTATGATGAGAACGGTATCCCGCTCTGCCCGCTTGGCTACCGCATGTCCTGCAATGGCCACGACTACCAGCGCCAAACAACCAAGTGGGCGTGCCGTCAAAGGTGCTTGCACCAATCGCAAGCGGATATTCAACTTTCCGCCGAGACCCAGACCCCGCGCAGTGCCTGTCCTTTCACGGATCCCGCCCGCCCGCTCGG
>Ga0187877_1001601_pt1 | contig 22724 bp, 18 predicted proteins | sample June2016WEW_17_1_3_FD_132430 | JGI IMG/M metagenome (GOLD analysis project Ga0187877, IMG submission 132430) | Peatland microbial communities from SPRUCE experiment site at the Marcell Experimental Forest, Minnesota, USA - June2016WEW_17_100 | ecosystem: Environmental > Terrestrial > Soil >... | reverse complement strand
TTGCACCGAAGGGTGCGTAGGTATTGCCATCAAGCTGATAGACACTAGCCTGCTGACCGGGTGGATTACCGCCTGGGTTAGGCGATTGATAACCCGGAGGAAACAGGCCTACAGGCCCGCCTGAGTATGGTCCACTGAACGCCCCGGCACCTGCGCCTGGCGAAACGTACATGAGTGGCCCTGCTACGTGCGGGTCATAGTCGTTCGCGTGGAATCTGTAGTTCGGCGTCAAATCGCCCAACGTGAAGTGGGCACTTGCAGGAGCTATGATCGCTACGGAACTCAAAACAAATATAGCGATTGTAAGCGCTGCAACTAATTTCTTATGCAATTTTTAATTTCTCCCTAATTCAGTTATTATACGTGCCCCTTTCGAGGCGCGCATACGAATCCCCCAAGCCCAAGAATGCCATTTAAGCGGATAACTCGGAAGCGGATATATCAAAAATCAAGCCAAATACTCGAAAAAACACTCTTTCGCGGTGCAATTCGAAATCAACGTTCTGAGATGTCTCTTATGGATAGAACGGGCGCATTCTGGGTGGATCAGGTCATGATTCTCGGCCTATGAAAACTCCAATCAAAAGTTCACTGCTCGGAAGCACGTTGAACAATCCAAGCTGGTTTGTCAGTTCGATCTCTTTCGGCGTCTAAGCAGCGCCAGGGCCATGAAGCCGATGAGAATCCCGGCCAGTACGGATTCTATTGGGAACCCGGGAATTGCGAGGGATGGGAACGCTTGCTGGTATGAAGCAGTGTAGTCCACGGGGCCGTTCACGGTGAAAGGTGGAGTAACCAAGCCGCCTGTTGCGTTGTTCCAGCCGTTGAATTTGACCTGCATGAATCCATCTCCCAATGTCTCGTTTATCGATGGGTTGATTTCTACGCCGCGGTTGACCCATGCTTGGTAACTGTTGCTCATGGAGATGTCATGGTAGGTATCGTTGATGAGTAGTTTCGCCATTGTTGCGTTTGAAACTCCGCCAACTCTGAGCGTGACTCTGTATTGTGTCGTCCACTGAGCGTCCAGAGTTTTGGGCGAATCTGCGGTAAGAGTTGTCGTCGCATCAGTTCCGGTGTAGTCGCCTTCCCAACCATCGAAAACTATTCGCGTGTTGTTGCCGAAGTCCACCATCGAACTCACTGAAATCGGTACTTGACTGCCAGCATCATACCAGCCTGAGCCCGTCGGATTTCCATAGGACGATTGCACTTGGACGAGGTACTGTGTCTTCCAATTCGCTTGCAGAATTGTCGGGGCGTTGACTACGATTGTTTTAGTGGTGGTCTGATTGTCAGTACCGCCACTCCAGCCTGCGAACACTTGGCGCACGTTGTTCTGTTGGACCAATGCCGATCGTAGGGATATGGTTGCAGGCGTTCCGGCATCGTACCAACCGCTACCAGACACGGAACCAACGGGCGAAATTATGCTGACGTAGTATTGTTGCTTCCAGTTTGCGGTCAAGGTTTCAGGTTTCGTCATATTCAACGTAATTGAAGTGGATGAGGCGCTTATGTCTCCAGACCAACCATTGAACATTAGCCTGGAGGCCTGTTCGGTCACGTTGCTAGGTGAACTCGCAGCCACGGTAACCGCGCTGTTAGCATTGTTCCAACCCCCTGGCGATGTGGTTCCGCCGTTCCTGTTTATTGACAGCAGATATTGTGCTTGGTACTTGGCGCCCAATTGCGTGTTAGCGGTTATGTTCACTTGTCTCGGGTTCTGCTGGTTGCCATCCGACCAATTCGCGAATGCTTGCCGGGTCTCGTTTGAAGTGTATAGTGCGGGTTCCACTTCGACTGTGACCGGCCCCACTGCGACGGTCGCTACTACTTGAGATGAGTTGTTGGGCATGTACTTCACACCATTGATCTGAACCCAGGCGCTCGCGTTGCTGGCTCCAACATCTAATGGAACCGTGATGATCGCTGTGGGACCCACGTTCAGCGTGTATGTGGCCACATTATTCGCTTTGTTCAACTCAGTCAACGCATTGTCTGGATCAATAACGACTTTGACCAGATGACCTCCAGTCGTAGCATTCCACGTCAAGGAGATTTCCGTGCTTCCACCCGCTTGAAGAGTCAATATCTGATTCGCAAGGGTCTGATTATCCAAGAAGACCTGAACGGAAACGTTCGTTCCTGCTGCTGTACCTTGGTTGACAATATCGACGAGGATTGTCACGGTGGTGTTCGGGTCCACGTTTGTTGGTTGAGTGTAGATCTTCGACACAGCGAAGTCAGGCAGCGATTCGGCGCCGACATTGAGAGTGTACGTGGCGACATTATTCGCCCTGCTCAACTCATTCAATGAATTATAGGGATCTATGATGACTTTGAGAATGTGACTGCCCGCGAGAGCGTTCCAGGCTAGCGAAATCTCAGTTGCCCCGCCTGGCTGAAGGCTTACAATTTTGTTTGCGAAAGGTTGATTGTCGATGAAGACCTGGACTGGAACATTGGTCGCGGCCGCTGATCCTTGGTTGTTGATGTCCACAAGGATGGTTACAGTAGTGTTCGGGGTGAGTGTTGTTGGTTGAGTGTAAATCTTCGAGACGGCGAGGTCTGGCAATGGTCCTAGGCGGTTTACTGTGATCTGGAAAGAGTTGCCCACTTCGCCATTTACCGCGACAGCTATGTCGTTCTTCGTGTCCGTGAAAACCTGCCCAACACTCCAAGTCGCATTTTGCAGCCCAGGAACACTGGGATGAGCGTTCATGATTGTGACTTTGGTTGAACCTTGGTTGGTTCTAGTAGTTCCGCCGCTGGCTACGTAGAGAATTAGGACCCCTGTTGAAGGAAGCGCCTGGTCGAACCCGATACGCTCTCTAACTTCGACTAGGTAGTATGTTGTGGTCGTAATCGGAATTTCTACCGCATGAAGAGTGGTCGTTTGAAGTTCGGCCGCGTCAACTGTATAGCTTGCGAGAGCGCCATCTTGTGCGACCGTCAAGCGGGTTCCATTCAACCATCCAAGTTTCATTCGGCTCCAAGCCTCCATCCATGCTGGGCTGGATCCGGGTGGGTTGCCGTTCCATAGGCCCTTGTCCATGAGTGCCCATTGGCCGAGAACCGTTTGGCCGTTGAATATGTTATAGAGGTCTGGAAGGCCGAGTAGGTGGCCGAATTCGTGCGTGTACACACCATTGGGAATTGCGCCCTGGTCCTCCAATTCTGGAACGAGGTCGAAGGAGCTGATCGACTTCCCTTTTGTCTGCAGCCAGACTCCGGCGAGGTATGCGACTGACCAGACAGTGTCCTTGTTGTGACTGGATTCTTCTCCGATCCCTGAGTGTAAGAAGACGAAGTAGTCATAGTTGTTGACGTTCACGTTTGGGTCTCGGTTCATGACGTTGACTGCATCTCTTGCTAACCACCACGAGGTCAACTGGCCACTGCAGTCGGAATCATCGACTGAAGTGCAATCCCTGCCATAGTACGCCATCGGATGGGGCAAGCGGTACCAACCAACGACATCGCCCTGCACTGACACCGTTCCATACGAAACAGCCGCATAGTACGCGGACAATGTGCCAAAGTAGGCTTGTTTGATCTGGTCGATACTCTTGGTGTGGTTGACGTCGGAGAATTCCACGGCAATTACGAGCACCTTGACGATCCCTGATATTGGCGAGAGTGGCGTGGAGCCTGGCGAGGGCAGTGGGGTTGCGGGCAGTGGCATCGTAAGAGAGTCCGCGTAATACACTGTGGGACCAGGGCTGGCCCGCATCGTTAAGGGCGCGAGGATTGCGGGGCCTAGGGTTAGGATAGTCAGCAGAAGGAGAGGCAGTACGCTGTTTTTCGATGGAAAGCTTCGCATCTGATTTCTCGCCACAAAGGATCCAAGTTGCGTGAGTCTGAAGACAAGGCGAGATTCGACGAGTTTTCATAAAGTGTTTAGACGCACGTCGAAGTGCACGAGTACGAGGACCCAAACTTGACGATTAACACTAATCCCGCAACGTTAGTCTCATCTATCGTCAGCGACAGAACTCTGACATTGTGTAGAGACACTCGTCTCTCTAAGTGGCAACGTATTTTGCTAGGAGAACACTAAATGCAAGCGGAAATAGCAACGCATTGCTAATTATCAGCGTCAAAGCCGTGACGTGTAGCAGCAACCCTGATGAAGCGACCGAGGAACCCTTCGTCACCATTATCGCCAAGGTCGAAACCCAGACAAGGAACAGAGGGATTAGACTGACACTACGTGGGCCTCGTTTGCTTCTAGCAGCTTTGACCGCGAGCACAACCGCTGAAAACGGGAAAACAAAAACGAAACCTACGATTAAACTTCCTATCAGGTAGCCCAATGTCGGAGACGCACTTGGCAGAAGCAGGACTCCTACTGCTGCACCAATGGTCATAAAGGAGCCCGCAAACGCGAAAGCCGTTGAAGCAAAAGGAATGCTCTTTGCGAGCGCGGGTATGTTGAATGAATCTTCGACGGATGGTAGAGCTGAGTCTTTGATTTGAACGGACACTATTCTGGAAGTTGGCGCGTGATTTACGTCGCCTTGGAAGTAGGCTCTAACGGAATAATTACCAGAGGTACCCGGGGTCCACGTGTACGCAAATCGTCCATCCGTACCTACGCTAACATCAGCTAGGGGCTGCCAGTTCACATTATCAGAACCATACGATAGGCTTATTGTCGAAGGTTGTGCTGCCGAGGTGAGTGACCCACTTATTGTCAGTGGGTAACCTGGAACTCCTATTGTCGGGTTCACTTTCAGATCAATGCTCGACGCGGCTTTGGGAACATCGGAATAGACGACCGAGATTGTAAGAGGTTTGCTTACGTCGATGTTCAGTCCAGGGGCGTTTCCGTCAAGACGTAATTCGGTGAAATTGTAATTTACACTGTTTCCTAGAATTTGGGTTGTTACGACTTGTATGCCTAGCTGCGAATTTGCGTCAGTCCATAATTTCGTTGGTTGAGAGGATTGTATCACTTGTTCTTGGTCGTTCACAACGACTTGAGCAGAGGCGTTTGGTGGAACGCCGACGAGCTGAATTTGCATTTCATATTGGGTCTTCCAGTTCGCAGTTATGTGTTTAGGTGCATTCATGGTGAGCGTGCCTTGAGTTGAAGTGGAAGAGAAGTCTCCGCTCCACGAAAGGAGCACACGTCTGGTTCCATTATCGGATGTGATCATGTCAGTCGCGGAGAAGTTAGCCACTGAACCTTTGCCATACCACCCTCCACCTTGCACCCCACCGTATTCACTGTCTATGCCTAGCAGGTACTGTGTGGCGAAGTTGGCAGTCAAGTCGAGGGGGCCGTTCAATTGCACCGTGAGAGGATTAACGGCTTCGTGGTTGCTCCAAGACGAGAAGTGAAGCCTAGTGTCAGGTGTCGGCGTGATTTCATCCGAAACGGCTACGGTGGTCGGGCCTTGAGGCAAAAGGGCCGACATTAAACCCCTAGCGTCCGCCAAGAATGGAAAACCATCGACGTTAACCACCGAGTTGGCACTTGGCAATCGAACCGTCATCTTGTCAGTGAAGGGCGTAGTAGTCCAGTTGGCATCGAAAGTTGCCCCGTCCAAGCGCATGTAATCGTTCAATCGTAAGCGGTGTTCGATTATGATGTGGTGAGAATCACCGTTCTGGAAGTAGAGGATGGAGAAATAGTAGTTGCCGAAATCATCAGTCAGCAATGACCAAAGCTCATTGTAGGCATTTGCGCCTTGAAACAATTGGTCCAATAACGGGTACAGCTTCAACCTTGTAGTATCATTAACCACTGTTCCGGAGTTGCCGTTCAAGTAGATTTCCGGGCCAATCGCCGAAAGAACATTGGCACTTTGAGGCCGGGGATCGATTGACAACTTTGGCATAGGGACCGAGGAAGTAGGCACCATCCTAGAGAATACGTATTGAATGCCGTCGAACGTCAAGGTACTCAACACTGCGCCCTGGTACTGGAAGGTGCGCAGAATGAACGGCGACGATGAATTGGTCAGGTACAGGTAACCGATGTAGAAGTTCGTGTTCGTCACGTTGACCAGGAATATGACGTACACCGTGCCGAGGGACCATTGAGTTGTAACATACCGCCACGGAATGAAGTTAATCGTTGGCCCGCTACCCTTCAAGTAGCCACCCTTCGGTGAGATCTCCAAGGTGTATAGCCCACTTGTTCCCTGGGCATAGAAGTCCGGGACTTTGTTTGACTCTGAAGATGTAGAGGCAGCCACGGAGTTGTTAGGCCGTGGCTGACCAGCAACAGCCCCTGCAATGAGCGGTGTGAGCAGTATGGTGGCGAATAGAAGAAGAGCCAGCATTCTTGCGGTTTCTTTCATCAAAGTCCCGACTCGTTTCATAACCGCCTGCTTCAACTTCGAGTGATTTACCTTCCCCACTGCGACCATTAAATCCCGTAAGATGGGCCGGCGGCACGTTTGCGCTATTCATGTGCGGTTAACTGTCCTCCGAGAGAGGCTAACTCGCTAAGGGCACGTCTGCGAAACGCGTTTCGTTAACCATGTGAATTGTAGCTACACAATCAGGTAGAATGAATAGAGACATGAGAAAATGTGGAGAACACACAACAACCTTTAATGCCCATTCGCCACTCAGAACTAACGATAACCCATGAGGCTGCTACCCTACATGATCGCAATCGCCATTGTCGTCGCCCTACTATTTGTGGGGGCAAGTAACGTTTCCGCACAAAGCCACAACAATCCTACCCAGGCCGGAGGTCGCATCGAGGGCACGGTATATGGGTACACGATGTACAACGACCTTCGAACAATATCCTGGGCACAAGTGACTGCAGCCAATCAGCAAATTCAACTCACAACCTCCAGCGGCGGAGGCGGCCAATACGGCATGTATGTGCCCGGCGGAGTTTACAACGTGAGTGTTTACGTGCAAGGTTACCAGCCGCAGAGTTCCTCGGTGGCCGTTTCGGACGGCTCCGTGAGTAGTATTAACTTCTTTTTGGAAGAGTCGCATGTCCCAGTACCCGAGTTCCCAGCTCAAATGCTCTCGGCGCTGATGATCTTCGCAATTGCGGCAACACTAGTAGCGAAACGCGCGGTTAAACGAAAGATTCCCGCCTAAGCCAAGAACTCATCCGCGCAATGACTGTTCGGTTTCCTAGATCTGCGTCCGCCGCTTCGCTCAACAATAGCCAGTACTCCGACCAGCACTATGAACAGTAGCAGTGCTTCAGCGACGGGGAATTCTGGGACATGAGTGAAAGCCGCTCTACCAATCCCATAGACCCCTGCGGCCGTAGTCTCAGTGCTCGCAGTTTTATCGACCCCACCACCGCTTATCGAGGTGTAGAAACCTCCGGTTGTGCCAGCTGCATTCGCCGCGCCCTGCATGTCTAGTTGAAGCTCGTTATTGCCCACGATCCAATCATAGGCATGTTGTGAAACGCCGAAGAATTCATCGCCGCCGAGGTTTATCCAAATGTCCGCCAGAGCTTGCAGCATCCAAATTGCTGCGAGCGTTGTCTTCGGGTATTGAAGAATTGCAGTTGCCGTTCGACCATCGAAGGGTCCACCGTAGGCGTCACGCATTTCTTCCGCGTAACCATAAATCCACCCACTCATCACTCTCCTCGCATCGTACAAGTTGGGCGACGGCTGCGAAAGAAGCACACCGATTATCGTGTAGTATGTGTCCACGCCCAGAAGTACTTGGCCGTTGGTTTCTGAGGTCTGGGTTGAATTCAAATCAGACGTTGGGAACCCACCGAACAATGGTCCGGCGGTTACGTTTTGAGTCGAGAAGAGCCATCGGGCCGTTCGCTGTGATAGCTGTCCGTAGAACGTGGCTTGCTGGATGCTTCCCCAATTGCGTTCAAACAAACCCAAGTAGAGAAGGCCCGTCAACAAGATAGCATTCTCCCTCGTCGGTGCCTCGTAGTAGCCTGGCCTAGTTTGGAACACCCAAGCACCATCGCTTCTTTGGTGCTGGAGAAAAACATTGACAGTATTCTTCAATCGGCTTTCGATGGAAAGCCAGTATGCGCGTTGACCGCTGTCTTTCAATACGATTTTGTAGGCTGATGTCGCTAGTCCTGCTATTGCATATACCTCCCATGAATCAAAATCACCCAAATGAACCCAACTCCCACGTTTCATGTCATAGTACTCATAGAAGTCTCCTGTCGAGGTGCGGGCTGAACTCAGAAATGTTGCGGCCGCGTGCAGCATATTGTCATACTGAGCGTCGTTATGGTTGGTGTGATAGTCGCTCAACGCTAAGGCGATTAGTGCTTGATCCGATGAGTAGACGGTGTGATCTGTCTCGGCGTCTGTGCCCCTAGCGAAACCGACGTACTGAAGGCTTGAGACTTGCTGCCCACTAATCCAGTCGATGGCAAGGGTAAGCCTAGCTTCCACATCTGCCGACGCGTGGGCGGTGGGTAGGCCAACCAATATTCCGAGCAACAGACAAGCAGCGATGACAGTTCCAAGTTTCAATGTTATTTGAGCCTTCTTTGTGACGATTTCACCTAGGAAGACCATGTGACTTTATTTCATTTTTGCGAACTCTCGCCCTCAGTCCCCACCCTCAGGTATGCGGCTGAGGCTAGATTCGCATGAATAGTACCGAGCAACTTTCATTACCCTCCCCATTACTGGTGGGTATGGGTATGGGTATGCAAGACTTCGAGGCTACCCCTCGGAAACGCCTTTACGCGATAGCTCGAATTGTAGGACTTGCCTCGGTCATAGCACTGGCCGTATACTACCTGCCCGACTACTTCTTCTATGAGAAGCTCACCGCCGAGCACTCAGCGATTCTCATGAGCTTGGTTGGCATGAAGGGAACCGTATGGATGCAAGGGCGCCAAGTGTTTCTTAATGAGTTTGAGATTCAGCGAATGTGCACAGGCGTTCAAGTGATTGCAGTGTTCCTGGGCATCATTGTGGCGATGCCTAAGGTTACAATCAAGAAACGCGTCCTTGCGTTCAGTGTCGTGGCAATCAGCGTTTACCTGACCAATCTGGGCAGAATAGTCTTTGAAGTGTGGTTGCTCTACAACGGCGTGCTGCCTTGGTCACTAGCGCATTACCCCACGGGTTTGATTCTGGGTGTGTTCGCAGTGGCCTTCCTCATCATAGCGGCCGATCATTTTATTCCTGAAATCGGGGACTTGGCCTTTTCAGCTTTGGATGGATTCCGAAGTTCCTCTTAGAGCCTTCCCGCAGTGGATGCAGTGCGTCCAGTTCTCCTCTATTGATTCACCGCAGCCATCACAGAATTTCAACGGACCCTTTTCCGATGACTGACTCCCTTTGGGCACGGAGTCCTCTCCCGTCGCTTCCTCTATGGCAGGCACGTCACCCTCCTCAACTCCTGCAGCTTCTTCAACTATCTCTTCTTCAGCGGGAGCCTTTTTTGCAGCTTTACGCCTACGAGCCAAAGCAAGAGCCACACCTCCCACAACTCCAACTATGAAAATACCAGGAAGAACCAACGGTGTGAGGTCCGGTGTGAAGTTAGCGTTGACAACCTTCGGCGTGTTCATGATCAAAGTGATTTTGTTAGAGTTCGAAGTCACATCACCCGTCCAACCCTTGAAAATGTAATGCACCCCCAACGCTCCTAAAGGCCAATCCATCGGCACGGAGCTGTTCACTTCTAAAGTCACGTTGGAGCCGGGCTCGTACCATTTGGATTGAGCGTACACCGATGCCGGAGAATCTACCCGCAACAAATACTGTGGATTATAGACACCGACCAATTTGATGTCACCATCCAACAGAACGCTTGTCTCCGTTGAGTTCCCACCGCCCTGCCAGCCTTGGAAAACCAGCTGGGTAGAATTGTCGAGGGGCAATACTTCCGGCACACTTACCGTGACGTTCTCCCCAACATTGAATTGGGAAGCCACCGCTCCTTCGCCCGAAGTTTTTGAAGTTGAATCGCCCATTCTCACGGCCACATTGGAGACGCCTAAATCGACTTCCAATTGTTCCGTCTGCGAGATCTTCACCGTGAATTCAAGAAAACTCGGGCCGTGGTCGGTGTCATTGTAATAGGACCACGCAGAGGTCTGATTGTCGGTTGTATCATTGGGGCTGTATTTTCCAGTGTTTTGATAGTATGCGATGGCCACGAATTGCATTTCTCCTTCATTGGCCGGCGCGGTAAGGTCAACTGTCCATGTCTTGTCCCCGAGAATGGGCCCCTGAATCGGTACTGCTTCACTATGCCACAGGTCTGGTCCCAGTTGGTCTAGAGTTCCGCTAAACAAGCTCGATTTGATGGTGGCATTGTCGTGAACTGCATACTCAACATCTACTAAGAACGAAACGTGGGACGATGGGGCAGCAAACCTGGGATGCTGAACCGAGACTCGCAAAAGTCCAACATTCACATCCTCATCCGCAGCAATAGCAGAAAGCCCCACCATGAGCATTATAATCGAAAGCAAAATTGTGAGGGCAACGACACTTCGATTATTCATCTTCTATCCCCGTTGAGTTTAATTGTGTCAGATGAGGAGAAAGGTCAAGTTATTTCTACCGTCTCTACACAAATTAAGCAAATTTCGTGGTCAAGTAGTGCTCGTCAGAAGGTTACAGACAGTCAAGGAATTTTGCGTTGACTTCGCCGTTTCAATGCCCATTCAGTGGCCTTTCTTATCGCTTCGCTTGAGTTATTCGCGACTTTCAGGGGTGTCTGGAAGCCTTCAGGCAGACCTGGCACGACGTGAATCACTTCAAACTTCGATTTAAATCCTCCTCGCTCGATCTCCCCGGCGAAGTTACCAAGCTGTCCCTCCGGGTCGTTTGTTCCCAATAGAGGGATGACCAAGTCCGCTCCTGATTCTTCCGAATTCCTAAGCAACTCAAGCGCTGTCTGTGTTTTGCTCAGGCACACCGCCTTGAAACCCATTGATCGAAGAGTGGCGGAAAGCACCAACGCGAGTAAATTTCCACCCTTCAATCCAACCGGACCCACAGTCACCTTCAAATTCAACCTGCCTTCAGCTTTCGAAAGCCTGTCCTCGATCGGCTGTAAACTTGCGCTGACCGCATTCTCAGAAATGTTCAACCTTGCTTGGTCGTATTCACCCACTTCATGCAGGTCCACTAGAATGTTCACGCCCTCAACAACGGCGTCAAGAACTTCGATCGTAGTGCTTCCTCGGGCCAGCGCGGCATAAGTGCTCAACCGCGCCTCGTCCGCCTTTCCTGCAAGCACCGCGTTGGTCAAATCTCGGAGCCGTTGCTCTATCTCGCTCAAAGTTATTGCCGTTGAGCACCATGCTGTCAAATTAGGCATTCGGTCTCTATGCGACGGATTCGCGGTGGCTTAACGCTCTGAGCGTCGGCACTATAGCATTCGAGTGAAAAAACGCGAACGGATTCATACATCGCCATGCAGGAGCAACATCTGCTCTGGTTGGGGTTTCACAGGGATCATCCGGAGCGTGCTATCAACAGGCGACAGTCCATAAAGAAAACTCACGAGTTTCCTTACGGCCACAACTGGAACGCCTTCAACAATTCTCTCTCGTGAGTCACACAACGCGAATATAACGGGCAAGATCTTACGGTTGATGCGGTTTTCAAGTCCATTCTTGGTGAGGATGTCAGGCCGCCCAGACAAAGCCACTACTCTCTCGATTTGAGCAGCCGCGGCGGCACGTGCGCTTGAGGGAGAGATGCCACGACGCCAGTGTTTGCAGTCTATAGCGAGAACGAAATTGTCGTTCCATGCGAGAAGGTCGATTTCTCGCCTCCCCTTTCTCGTTTTGAAGACGAGATGTTTCACAGTTTGGAAGCCATTTCGCCTCAGAGATTTCTCAGCGAAATCCTCGAACTCCTGCCATTCCAAGTGCCGGGCAATGTGATGCGGGTCGTGGCCAGTTTGGATCAGGAGCTCGGCGAGCTTCATTCGTTGCCCTGTTTCTGCCTCAATCAGACCTCCGGACGATGCAACGAACCCCTGTCTGCTCAGGGCTTGAACCTTACTTTCTATGTTCCGAGCGTCAGTGTGAAGTGCATCCGCCAGCTCACCAATGGCTAGGCGTCGGCCGCGTTTCGTCAATTCCAACAATTTGATCTCAAGTTCAGTGCGCACGGCTGATCCCTAAAGCTGGGGACAGGCTCAGAATATTACTAGTGTGAGGACAAACATGACCCAGGCTACGACAAATAGGACCTTGCGTGATTTTGAGAGCGGGGAGACGTCATCTAATGGCTCCACGCCTTCGAGTGGGCGTCGGCTAAGAAACATGAAGACCACCAAGAGCAGAGCGAAGCCCCAGTAGCCGACAGCGAACAATATTGCGAATCCGATAAGGGCGGTTATCTTGTGCCCCATTGTGCCTAAAGTCGCTCGCGCTATGTGGCCTCCGTCTAGCTGCCAAACCGGCAGAATGTTCAGGAATGTTATGAGCGCACCAATCTCCGCCGCGAATGCCAACTGAGTCAGAATCATAACATGCCCCGGCGGCACGGTCGTCAAGCCCAGTTGCCCAATTAGGTCCATGAACAAGGGCATATGCGGCCATGGTTGAGATGATAGGAGGTTGGCCGCGATGAGCTTGGTGGCCTCCTGTTCAGTTATGACCGGTGCTGTCAAGTAAGCGAACACTGCAACAACGATTGTGGCGATGAATCCTGCAATTGGCCCACTGAACCCTAGGTCGAATAGTTGGTCACGGTTGCCCGGTGGCGCTCGGAGTGAAATCACAGCACCGAAAGTACCGAAGGGGAAGGGTGGAGGGGCCGGGACGAAATATGGAAGCGTTGCATCCATCCGGTGATACCGATTCGCAAGAACATGCCCCATCTCATGTATTGCGACAATGCCCAAGATTGCAATGGTCAGGAAAACCACTTCAGCGAACAAGTTCTGGTTGACGAACACCGTAGCCATCAAACGGGGGTCAACATTAAACACTAACGAGTAGCTCGCCAAAGCCACAGTGCCGATGGTCGCCAAGAAAAGCAGTAAGTTAATGATCTTCCTGGGTTTGCCAAGTTGTGGTTTCGGAAAAATCGATATCACGAATTTGTCAGATACTTTCCTGACTTTGGCACTCAAATTGTGGTTAGTCAGGTCGCGCAATAGCTCCTGAAACTTCTGCTTGATCGGCTCCTGCTGGACGACGAACGTTGCTAACCCGTTCACATCAACATACGCATCCATCAACCCGAAGCGATACTCAACCATGCTGCGAATCGAACCAAAATCCAGCGGAAACTTGGGCAGAGTAGACGTCGTGGTGGGTAGCCGTGGTGATGTTGGTTCAGATGCCAATCGAATGTCCTTCTGGTTTTCTGCGCATAGCTCAGAAATCATCATTTAAACATATTCGCGCACCCTTTTCGCTAGTTGGGGATAATATCATATAGTCGACACCTGCATGGAAAAACGCGATACGCAGCTTGCTAATTCAGAATTACGCGTTGCGGCGGTTCAATCCGGCTGACCTGGATCAGGTGATTAACATAAACCGTGTCTGCCTGCCAGAAAACTATGCCGCGTATTTCTTTATCGATACGTTCAACTCTCAACCGGAAACCTTCATCGTGTCTGAATCTCAAGGGCGGGTCGTTGGGTACATAATGTGCAGGTTGGAGCACGGGTTCTCGGACTTGAAAAAGCTGAGGTTCGCAAAGAAAGGGCACATAGTCTCTGTCGCAGTCATGCCCGATTTCAGACAAATGGGCATGGGCCACTCACTCGTCACGGAAGCCCTAGCGGCCCTAAATCGGCTGGATGTGGACGAATGCTACCTTGAGGTACGAATGAACAACGACGCTGCAATCAACCTTTACAAGAAAATGGGCTTCGAGATCACTCGAACCATCCCGCACTACTACTACGATGCCTCAGACGCCTACGTCATGACCAAGGCTGTGCCATAACGAACCGATCTTGTGGGTGTCAGGACTCCAAGCACACCACTAGCTGGCAGTGGGGCAAAATCAGTTCAATTGGACAGGAAGCCCAATGTCATGCCAGTACGATACCGCCCATGCCCACAGGGGTTGGGAGGGCATGGATGATTTGAAAGGGCGTAATTGTCATCAAATCCTCGGATTTGTGGTTGCTCTTGTGGGCTACTTGATAGTCGCTTTTGCCTACGACTTTTCGATGCCAATTCTAGACGGGTTGGCGGCCGGCAATTTGTGGTTTAACGGAGTTATCGGTCTGTGCTTCATCCTTGTCGGAATAATCATCACCGCCGTAAAACGCTAATCTGGTCCGCAATCCTTGGTGACCAGCGAGTTGCCTTGCTTTCATGTGCGCATCACGGGTCGGAGACAAAAAACGGAATGGGTAAACTCTTCATCTTGATGAACGTCTTCGTGTTCTCTTGGATCTGCGAAGGCGGCGGGCTCTAGGTTCAGAAGTGATAACTCTCTTCTTCACGAGTAGCCAAGTAACCGCGATGCCTATGATCAAGCCCAAGGAAGCCGCGAGGATCATGTAGAGTGTCGCGTTCACTGAAGGGCCCTGTTGGATTGTCCATTGTGAGGAGGTACTGGCCATGGAGTTCGCGGTGGATTCGGCCTTAAGAACCAATGCCAACGCACCTTCGTAGTCCATCTGATTGTATTTCGCATCTACATCCCTTAGTTGAGTGAAAATGGGGCTTACGTCGACTCCTTTCTGAGCCAGCTGGTTCATGGTCAATTGCACCCCGAGGTAGATGCTGTCAACATGTGCTCGCCGAAGGGCGTCCTTGTCCGCTTGGCCAAATGAATAATCCCACGTGAAATAGCTCATTGGAGTTTGTATGAAGTTCCCTACTGGGCCGTAGTCGAACGGATGTGGCAACCCAAGCATGTGTCCTGCTTCGTGAATTATGTCATGGGTAAACCCCAATCCCTTGTCTGGTTGGGGTGGCGTTATTTGGTCGCCTCTTACGAATTCGGATTGGCTGTCGGACACGAAAGCGGCATCTCCCAGAGCTACGCCACCAATCGGTTCGATGAGCCACTTGCCCGTGAAAGCCATGCTCGTCTCGTTGCTGAAAGCGAACGCGTAAACTGGAACTGTGAACTCTGTCCGATCGCGTCTATAGTGTGGTTCGAAAGTGTTGATGTTATTCTGGAAATACTGGTAGATTGGTCGTGTGTCAACGATGCCGTAGCGTAGAGGTGAGGCGAATTCAACGCCGTAAGTGTAAGAGTCGGCGTACTTGTAACTTGACTTAACAACAGCCTGCAAGTCGGGGTATTTCGCAAGGTCCTCAAAAGTAACCGCGACGTTGATCTTCGAATAGGGAACGAGGTACTGAAACGCTTTCTTGATAAGATCTGGGCTTACACTGGACCGAATGTCGACTCCAGCTTTCTCGGCTGGGTTTCTATCATCAAAAATGTGAACGTCAAAACTGTATGTTTGCGAAAACACCGGGTCGTATAGAAGTGGTGGAGTGATAAGATTCAATGTTGCCTGTGATACGTAATCTGCAAGATACTCAGAAAACCACAATTTACCGTACGAACTGTGCAGGTCATAGTTGTTGTCTCTGAGGGCGATCTGTACTGGGAGTTCTTCAGGGTACGTCATGAAGCACGGGCCAGCGCTGAGGTCATTAAACCAGAGTCTGTGAACACCTCCCCAACCTGACATGAAATCACGGTTTCGTAACACATATCCGAGGTCAGCGTCACGGTAGGTGACGCCGAAGTAGTGAGCCGTACCATTGGGTACCCCGTATCTGTTCGAATTCAGGAAGTCTCTGTAGTCCTTGAAACTATAGGATGGAAGTTCAGTGAGATTCATGAACATCATTGTCCAACCGTTGGACGGAAAGCCGCCGAGGTCTTGTTGGTTACTGTAGATCCAGTCCTCTGCTAAGTTGGCGTCGTAGACAACGTAATTCATCGATTGATATCCCTGAGATACGTAGCCCGACTGGTCTTGGGTGTAATAGTAGAACCAGGGGTTTGTCGTATACTTTTTGACTTCGATGCTCTGCAGATACGAGATGAGTTTGGCTTTGTACGCGTTGCTAGCGAAAGTATAGTTGTAGTCTAGTTTGTAAATGACGCCGGTAAGGTACGGTTGCGGAGCCAGAACCTGGCCATAGATCGTGCTTGGAACATTCACATTCCATTTGCTGTAGCTTAGGTCCACAGTTGCCGGGTCTATGCCGACGAAGACGACTTTCACTGGCATGCTGACGGTTCGGTACCCGCTCGAAGGCGCAATTTGGCCTCCTGTGCCGTCTAGCGGGTGTGTTGCGGCCGAGGCTTGGTTGGGGGCCAACATCATAAGACCGATTATTACGAAACAAAGTAGGGCTGAACGGGTTCCTTTCAAGAAATTCCTGTCCTTGTTCGCTATCGTTCCAAGAGAATTAATCCAACATAAAAGTTCCTACCTCGCGGCTACGCATCGTTCACAACCTTCTTATCTGAATGCAGATCCACGCCGTTGAACCTAGCCTATATTTGCGCGAAAGAAGTGTAAGTAGGTGTCAAGGCAGAAGACCGTAGTGTTTCTTGCACTGATGGTTGTTCTGGCAACAGTGGGCATCGTGGGATACATTGCCATTAACCCTGTCAGCATACCAAGGAATACGCCAACGCAGGTTACCGTGACTATAGTTGCCGGCGCGGCTACAAACCCTCAGCTTGGCTTCGATCCAGCGCTGATCAAGATTGTGATAGGGGTAAACAATACGGTTACGTGGAAGAATGAAGACTCAACCTGGCATACAGCGCACAGCAATATACCAGAATTCTATTCCGGCTTGATTCAACCCGGCACGAGTTTCACACACACCTTCACCACGCCAGGCGTGTTTCCTTACCATTGTGACCCGCACCCGTGGATGACCGGACTGATAGTAGTAAAGGGTTCGGGCGCTAACGGAATGGTGCAGCCTTCTTTGGATTTTCAATTTGCGGTGCAATTACTCACAAAACCATGCAACTGAATTCGGCCGCCGGAGCCGGGGAACCCACTTTAAGAAATGCGGAAACCCTTCCATTCAGAATAGGCTTTGTAAATCTTCTAGTCGCTCTCAATTCTAATCGTCATGTCGGATTGGGTTTCCGTGAAGACACCGAGAGGGTCTCTCTAATACTTTGCACATCTTCTCAATGACATCGTTGTCCAATAGATAGTCGACTTTACTGGCTTCCGTGCAGGATAGTTTAGAACTGACGCCAAGTTTCTTGTTGAGATAGAGTTCGAGGATTCGGTGGTTGTGCATGACCAGTTCTGTCAGTGCCATCCCTCGTTTACTTAATTCAGGAACACCCCACGGTTTTCGGGCAACAAGTCCTTTCTTCTCAAGCCTGCGCAAAATCTCAATTGCACTGGGCAATTTGACACTAAACCTTTCAGCCAAAGTCGAGACTGATGTTTTTTCGTCAACTTCGTTCAAGCGATAGATCATAACCAGATACGCGACTTCAGACCGGCTTAGGTCAGGCAAGCTCATGCGCCCAATTTCACTTGACGGGCCTCATAACGTTTGGCAATAATTACATTTTTGGCGAATAGCGATATCAGGAATAAGATCAGTCCCACAAGGACAATGGTTGCGCCCGACGCTGTGTCCAATATGATTGATGCGCAGAGACCTAGGATTACACTCAAGAGTCCAAATAAAGGCGATAGAATCACAGTCTGTTTGAACGAGCCACTGATTTGAGTGCTCGTAACGGCGGGAAGAACGAGTAGAGCCGAGATTAGGAGTACGCCGACTATTGGTATTGATACGATTATCGCCATTCCAGCTAGGATACTGACCAGATAGTCAAAGAACCATGTCTTGATACCAGCCGCCTTGGCTTGGGTCTCATCGAACGTAGTGTACACGAGCTCCTTGAAGAAGATCAAGACCAGGGCCGACGTTATGGCCAGTGCAAGTACAGCGGATAGGATTTGGTCGATGCTCACAAGCAGAATGCTGCCGAAGAGGAGACTCTCCAGATTTACACCGAACCCCCTAGAGAGGCTTAGAAGCACAATGCCAGAAGCGAGGCCGAGTTGAAGGAATATTGCAACCGCGGCATCTCCCGAAACCTTCGATGACCGAGTGACCTTTGTGATTCCTATAGACCCGAGAATAACGACAACGCCTGCCACCCATAGGGGCAGGATATCAAGATAATATCCTAATGCGAGGCCTCCAAAGGCGGTATGCGCGAGGCCGTCACCAATCAATGAGATTCGTTTCAGCACAATGAAAATGCTAAGAAGTGAACTCAGGAATGCCACTACAATACCTATGATGAAAGCTCTTTGAACGAACCCTTGGGCCAGCATCAATAGGAATGTGTCAAGGGTGATGACCATGTTCTATTACCGCCACTGGGTAGTTGTACGTCTGGCTCAGTATACTTGGAGTGAACTCAGATCTGAGTCCACAGAAGAACACGACCCCGTTTATGCACACCACTCTCTTCACCATGTTGGTAATTGTGCCTACGTCATGTGAGGAGAGAAGCACTGTTGTGCCGTGTTCTTCGTTGATACGTTTGAGCAGTTCATAGAATTCGGTCTTGGAATGCATATCCGCCCCACTGGTCGGTTCATCAAGCAAAAGTAGCTCAGGATCCATAGTGAGGGCTTTCGCTACGAGCACTCGCTGCAGTTGGCCCCCGGAGAGTTGATCCAACTTCCTATCTCTAAGGTTCAATATCTCCAAGAATTCCAAAGCCTCTTCGACCTTTGTGTAATCATGTTTTCCGAGCCGATGAAACAAACCCGCTCGTGGGATTCTGCCAAGCAGCACGGTCTCGAATACTGTCGCCGGAAAAGCCGTAGCAGATGACTGCATCGTCTGGGGCACATATCCAACTCGCCTCAGATTTGCAGATGAGATTGGTTCTCCGAACAGTTTAGCGCCTCCAGAGGTCGGCCTAGTCAGTCCAAGAATGATGCTCAGCAAGGTTGACTTTCCGGCACCATTAGGCCCAATCAATCCGACCAGGTCTCCCTCGTAGAAGTTGAGAGAGATATGGTCCAACGCTACAACGCCGTTGGGATACTGTACCACGATGTCGGATAGTTCAACGACTGGTTTAGCATCCGACATGGTAGAGCACCAATGTAAATGCCTGAAGGTTCTCTTGCATCTTGATGAGGTACGTTTTTCCCGCATTCTGGTCTGCTTGAGTAAGTCCTTCTATTGGGTCCATCAGGACAAGAGTTGCTCTCGTTTGGCTTGCTATGGATTGGGATAGCGCAGGGTTCTCCAAAGATTCGTAGCCAACGTAGCAGAGATGATTTTGGTTAATTGCATTAACTACGCTCTGGATTTCATTTGGTGTGGGATCTTCCTCGAAGGGGCCAGCAATCGGAATCTGGGTTAGGCCGTACTGTCTAGCGAAGTATCCGAAGGCTTCATGGAAGGTGACAAAGTACCGTGTTTTCACATTGGCTGTTGCGTTAACAATTTCCGCATTCAGGAAATCGAGTCTGGCCTCGTAAGCTTGCGCCTTCGCCGTGAAATAAGCCTCGTCCACTGGGTCAGCTCGGATCAGCCCCCGCAGGATATTTGTGACTTGGATTTTTGCTAGCAGGGGGTCCAACCATATGTGTGGATCGATGCTTCGATTATCCTTTTGAAATTCGCTTAGTACGGGCAAGAGCGGGATGCCCGCGCTTGAATCGACCGCGACCAAGTTTGGATTACCGGCTGCTGAAATTAGCTGTGGTACCCATGGCTCGAGACCAGCGCCGCTAAAGATCAGCACGTTCGCTACAGCAACTTCCTGCACTGTTGATGGGTTGGGTTCAAATTGATGCACGTCCACCGTTTCAGGCACCAATATCGAAACATCAACTCTGTCACCTCCAACATTCCTGGCGAAATCGTACACTGGGAAGAACGTGGCGAGCACCTTCAACCGTGACTGGGTCGTATTCGCACTTGCTGTTGAGTGCTTTCCGGAGTTGGCGTTAAGCACGTAGACGCTTGACGCTGCGATAACAACCAACAGAGCGATACCAACAATCGGCAGGTATCTGTTTTTCATTACACCCGCTCTCTAATGCCACAAATTAGGGTAACCCTAAGTTAGGGTAGGCCTAAGCTTTAAGTGTTTAGATGCACCCCAAGTGAGTGTATTCAAAGGATGGGATTTGCTTGATTCTTGTAAAGAGGATAGAAATACTTTCTTGACTTTCACCAAAAGGAATCATAAGCAGCGGCAAGGATGAATCAGTATGCATAATCGACGCCTCGCTGTTCTCGCATTCTTGCTTTGGCTCACGGCACTAACGGTAACGGTATCGACAGTTGTCGCTGATTCGGATCAGAACGTCGGCATCCTGAAAGTCTCTGTCAAGCATCCTAACTTTGTCTCGCCATCATCGCAAGTACCGTTGCTAGTCGACAACAATTACGCAGTTCACGACAATGCCACGCTCAAAACGAGACTGTTCAACGGAACATTGGATCACTTGGGCGCGGAGTTGTGGCACAGCGACCCCGACTTCATAAGCGGTCCGATTCTTGGTGAGCAAATTCTGGCAGTTAACCTAACTGCGCCAGCCAATGACGGAAAGTGGCAGCTGGCCGCGGTGACGTATTTCCAAAACGTTGGAAAATACCAGTACAACGATACTACCACAAACGACACCTCCGCTTGGTCATATTACAATGACACCGAATATGGTCCGAGCTTCCTCCAATTCACACTCGAAATATCGAAGCCGGCACAAGTAGCGGTTGACCTGGGAATCTCCAACGTTCCTATCCAAATAGACGATTCTACTACCAAAACCGCTAACAACGGGATAGCCTTGTTGCCGTTTCACGTTGGGGAGGACGTAACGATAAGTGTCCCACAAGTCTTGCCACTTCAAAACCTAACTCGATTCGTTTTCCAAGGATGGCAAGATGGGAGTAACTCGACGGAGAGAAGTGTAATCCTGGATGGTAACATTAGGGTAAAAGGCTTCTATCAGCCACAGTATTTGTTGCAGGTCAATTCTGTCGTCCCAGCCTATGCTCAATCCACGTGGCACAATTCCGGATCGAGGGTAACGTTAGAGACAGCCACTTCGGCACCGATGAATTGGCCTTTCGGCTCTCTTGGACTGCGTTACGTTTTCAAGGGTTGGACTGGTGATGTGACCTCGAGCTCGATTCGACTCTCTCTAGTCATGGACAAGCCGAAGATTGTTAGTGCCAATTTCGCACCTGACCTGATGTCGCTAACCTTACCATCAATCCTCCTCGCTGGCGTCGTGGGAGGAGTATCCCTAACGATAGTTAAAGAAGATCCGTTGTGAACGCATCACCGATCGAAACGGACTCGGAAGACTATGAGGCAAAGCAAGGGTCCGAAAAACTCTGCGCAGGTTGCGGCAAACCAGCGAAAGAAGGTTGGGCGTATTGCATCACATGCGGGAAAACCCTAGGAGAAACCTCGAAAGCAGCACCGAGAAGAAGATCTAGACGCAGGTCCAAGCACTGAAATGAATGGCCACGATCATGAAGTGATGGGGCGAATTGAGGAAGATCTCTACTGATTCTTACGCCTCCGTAATCGCTGGGCTGATCGCCCTATTGTCTGCTGCTCTGCCGTGGTCTTCATCGACGGTTCAAGCTTTTGGGCTGGCGAGCACTTATCGATCCCTGCTTGACGAATACATCTATTGGTCATCTCTTCCCAGCGCGGATCCACAAACCGCCGTATTGCTTGACGCGAATACCAAGGTGTTGGTAGCTGCAGCGGTCCTAGTACTCGTCGTTGCAGGTGGGGTCATCGGTCTTGCTGGCGTCAAATGGAGAGTTGCTCGGCTGCTCGCTTGCGCGTGCATAGTGGCAGGCCTGGTAGCTTTTGAGTACATGTTACGCCCTTTCGGAAATCAGTTCACAGTTTACAGTACAAATAGGGTCATGGTCGCAAACACCGCACCATCTTGGGGGTTCATCATTGCGGCTCTGTCCGTCTTCATTCTACTCTATGCTTTTCTTCGTAAATCCAATTTTTAAGATCTCGATCTAAGGTGGAGCGTTTCTGATCTGCCTCATGTTCATCCAACTGACGTCCAAACCACGCCACGCCTGAACAATCACAGGCACGTGTTGCGCAGTGCGGTAGGATGACTCACGCTATTCGGATTGGGTTGAACCTGGTTCAGCCCGGATCGTAACAATTGCGTTTTCGAACTTGCGCCGCACACTCTCCTCAATCTTCGAAACAATCTTGTGAAGCTGGACGATTCCCTCATCCGCGGAAAACACACAGCGCACATTGATGTGCAACTTTTCTCCGGTCGTGTAAATCACAACTGCCCTTATCTCACGAACTTCGGGGTATGATTGAATTGCGGCCCGAATCGTGTCTGAGATATGCCCGTCGTCAACGATCTCGGCCGTTGTGCGTTCCGGCATGGAAGGTTCGAGGTGTACGGTCACATGCCGAACCTCCGGAACAGAATTTTCTATGCCGCGCTCCACTGATTCAGCAATTTCATGCGCCCTTTCGAGGGGAAGTGATGGGTCGACTTGCACATGCAAAGTCACGTACAAGCCATCGCTAACCTGGGCAACAGTAAGATTGTGCAGCCCTTTCGCCCCGTCTACCCTGCCGGTGGCATTTCGCACCTTCATCTCAACTGGGATTCCCCACTCCAAAGGCTCGATATGAATCAAAATTGAAGATTTACCCAGAAGCCGGGTAAGGTTAGACTCAACTCGGGCAGCAATGGTATCAGCGTCCGCTACACCGGTGTAAGGGGAGACGGCTATGATTGCGTCCACGTAGGTGACTTGGCCGACTCGGCGAACTCTCAAC
>Ga0187877_1001597_pt1 | contig 22804 bp, 26 predicted proteins | sample June2016WEW_17_1_3_FD_132430 | JGI IMG/M metagenome (GOLD analysis project Ga0187877, IMG submission 132430) | Peatland microbial communities from SPRUCE experiment site at the Marcell Experimental Forest, Minnesota, USA - June2016WEW_17_100 | ecosystem: Environmental > Terrestrial > Soil >... | reverse complement strand
CAGCTCGACTGGGCGTCGCGCGACCTCCGCAAGCGGCAAAAGCAGGTGGATTCGACCACTCGCGATCTTTGCGCAAAACTGGGGCGCGCCCCCACCGAGGGCGAAGTAGCGCAAGAGATGGGACTCAGTATGGAGCGATGGCGCCGCCTGCTCATGGAATTGCGGACCGTCGGGTTGGTTTCGGCCTCTTCGCATCCCGACCAGGAGCGCGATCGCACGCAGGAATTCGCCGCCAAGCCGGATCTCCAGCCCGACCACATGTGCCAGCGGAGGCAGTTGCAGATGACGCTCGCGCGCGCCATCGAAACCTTGCCCGAGCGATACCAGAAGGTCGTGTGCCTCTACTACACGAAAGAAATGACCATGAAAGAGATCGGCGAGGTGATGGGCGTGAACGAAAGCCGCGTGTCCCAGATTCACAAGACCGCGCTGAAGAAGATGGCGATAGCCCTGGAATCGGAGGGAATTCACTCCGTGGCTGCGTTCTAGCGTATGGACTACTCCGGCAGCGCAAGCAGGTACGTCGTCAGGTTCCGCATGTCCTTCAGCGAGAGCCTGTCGGGCGGCATGATCGAACCCGGCGAGAGCTTCTGGTGGGCGGCGGAGTCGTCTTCCACCCAAGCGCGGCTCCGCCGCTTGGGAATACCGTTCCGCGGCGGCCCGATCTTCATCTCCACGCCGTTCACCACGTGGGACGCGCCGCATCCGTCCACGCAGTTCCGGCGGAAGAACATCCTATTGAAGATGTGTCGCGCGTACTCCGGCTGGTCTTCATCACGATTCGCGGGCCGAAGGCCCATCCGGACAGGCTGGGCCAAGATTGGGTTATGGATCCCGCTGTTGTATCGAAAGTACTGTTACTCTTCGGGTTTTGGGATCTAAGAATTGCATTGATTTAGGCGCGGACATGGTGCAAAATCATACCAGAGGGTTTCGGGTGATGACCCTGGAAACCTGGGGAGTCGAAACATCGAAACCCTGGTTAAGGAGGAACCATTCAACTTGAGACCATCAGCATTACGCGGGCTTGTGTTACTCGTGACGTGCATAGGCCTGTTGTTGTTCCTCGTAACGGCACCTGCATACGCGCAAATCCAAGTCGTCAACCTCACCTTCAATGAGAACTGCCTTGGCACGATCACGTTCCCAGCCGGATCCCCATCGCCGTTGTCCTGCTCCCAGATCCCCGACCCGGGTCCTGGTGGGTTGGGTAACGTCCTGTTCTACGCCATGCGTAACCCGCCGGGATTGGTGGCAGGCGATGTGCTCATCATGGAGCCGCCAAACTTCACCGGGCTTTCGGACATTCTCCGGTTCGACCCGGTCACGCAGGGTGGCGGCGTGTTCGTGTACTCGGACATTGAGGTTGGCGACTCGTATCTGGCTGACATCGGCTTCCCGGCCGGATACAATACCAACCTGCTGACGATGAATGAGGCTGGGGTGGAGGGCGGTTGGAACGGCGTCAGCTACACGCCGGTCGCCGGACAACCCGGATTCGTTACCAGCAACCCGGTAACCTATAACTTCACCAGCGACGACGTGCCGGAGCCGGCCACCGGCCTGCTTCTTTTGGCGCCTCTCGCGGCGCTCGTTCTTCGCCGCCGGAAGTAGAGGGCACAGTCCGAAGATCAGTGGCCCTGAGCGCGCCGGGCAACAGTGTTCGGTGCGCTCGTTGTGTCTTCCGCCATGGCGACGTGCGGTGAAGACTCCGAAGCGTAGGAGGGCACCCTCGCTGAGCACAGATTCCTCGTCTGCAAGGCCGGCGCAACTCGCAGAAAACAAGGCAACTGGGTGCTGCAGAAGGCATCGAATGCAGGCCGTTGGCGCGAAGCGCCGGGCTGAGAGGTTCCGGAAATAAAGTCCGCAAAACTTGCGGAGGTCACCGCAACTCTTTGCTGTTGACCGTGGCCGGCTCCGGCCCGTAGTTCTCGCGGATGACCATGGACTGGTCCGAAAAGAACGAGCGGCTGCCCGAAGACCCGTACGCCACCGGGTTGGCATTGATTGCGTAGCCACCCGCGTTTCCGGTGAGGGTGAATTTGTATTGCTGCTTCTCGCCGCCCGCCAGGTCGTTGCCAATCAGGTCCGCGGCGGAGGGACTGGGCGCGCCGCTCGCGGGCGGTCCAAGTTCCGCCAGCGACGTGGCATAGCGGCCATACTGGGACTGGTACTGCACCTCCACCTGGTGAAGCGTCTGGATGGCCCTGATGGCCGCGGTCTCCCGCACAAACATCTGGGTCTTCTGATATTTGGGAACCGCAATCGTGATGATGATCAGGATGATCGCGATCACGATCAACAGCTCGATGAGTGAAAAGCCTCGATGGCTTCTTCTTGGGTCGAACATTCTGCCCCCCATTTTATGACGCATCACGCCCCCGCGGTGTGCAGGAAGTTTGCGGATTCGACCAGCGCGTCGATCGCCGTCAGACGCCGCCAGAAGTCGCGCAACAGGCTGAGCCGCAGGGCGTTGGGGCCGTCGGAGAGGGCCTTTTCGGGCTCGTCGTGGACCTCCACGAAGACGCCGTCCACACCCGCCGCCACGGCCGCGCGCGCCAGCGTCTCGATGAACTGTGGCTGGCCCCCCGATGCGTCTCCCGCGCCTCCCGGCACCTGCACGCTGTGAGTGGCGTCGAAAACCACCGGCCAACCAGAGTCGCGCATGATCTGGAGGCCGCGCATATCCACCACCAGGTTGTTGTAGCCGAACGACGAGCCGCGCTCGGTGAGGATCACCTGGCGGTTGCCGGTGGAAGCCACCTTTTCCGCCGCGCGGTGGATGTCGTGCGGCGCTACGAATTGCCCCTTCTTGATGTTGACCATCCGCCCCGTTCGGCCCGCCGCCAGCAACAGGTCGGTCTGGCGGCAGAGAAACGCGGGGATCTGGAGAATGTCCGCCACTTCGGCCGCCGCCTCGGCCTGCCAGGGCTCGTGAATGTCGGTGAGGATGGGGAAGCCCTCGGCCTTCACGCCTGCCAGGATGCGCAGGCCTTCCTTCAGCCCGGGCCCGCGATAGGCGCCGCCCGAGGTGCGGTTGGCCTTGTCGAAAGACGCCTTGAAGACGAACTCACCCACGGCCTCGCGGATGCCGCGCGCCATACGGTGCACGTGCTCTTCGCTCTCGATGACGCACGGCCCGGCGATCAGCACCAGCGGGCCCGGAGGGCGCGGGCCCGGAGGGCACCCCCGGCCGAACGCCCGGTACTCAATCGGCACGCGAGTACACCGCCTCCGTCCGCGACGCATCCGTTGCCAACCGGCGCCGCCGGTTCTCATAGGCGGCCCCGATAAACGCCTTGAACAGGGGATGCGGTTCCATCGGCTTGGACTTGAACTCGGGATGGAACTGGCAGCCGAGATACCACGGATGATCGGCGATCTCGCAGATCTCGACGTAGGTCTGGTCCGGCGTCTCGCCCGTGATTCGCAGCCCCGCGGCTTCCAGCCGGTCCTCGTATTCCCGGTTGAACTCGTAGCGGTGCCGGTGGCGCTCGTTGATCTCGCGCACGCCATAAGCGCGGTACGCGAAACTGTCCTCGGCCAGCCGGCAGGGCCAGCCGCCCAGCCGCATGGTCCCGCCGAGTTCGTCCACGCCTTTCAATTCCCGCAGCTTGAAGATCACGCGGTGCGGCGTTCCGGAGTTGAATTCGGTGGAATCGGCCCCCGCGAGGCCGCACACGTTGCGGGCGTATTCGATCACCAGGGTCTGCATGCCCAGGCAGATGCCGAAGTACGGCACCTTGCGCTCGCGCGCGTAGCGGATGGCGTTCAGCATGCCGTCGATGCCGCGCTTGCCGAAGCCCCCCGGCACCAGGATGCCGTCGTAGCCTGCGAGCTGCCTTTCCCATCCCTCGCCCACCACGCCTTCGGCATCGATCCAGTGAATATCGACCTTCAGCTCGTGCGCCAGCCCGCCGTGCAGCAGCGCCTCCTTCAGGCTCTTGTAGGAGTCCTCGTAGTCCGTGTACTTGCCCACCAGCCCGATGGTCACCTCGTCGCGCGGGTTCTCGATGCGCTCGAGCATGGCGGTCCAGCGGCTGAGATCGCGCGGCCCGGCGTCGATCCGCAGCAGCCGAAGCACGATCTCGTCCACGCCTTCCCCCGCGAACATGACCGGCACTTGGTATACCGACTTGACATCGCGCGCCGTAATCACGGCCTTCACGTCCACGTCGCAGAACAGCGCGATCTTTTCCTTCATCTCCTGCGGGATGAAACGCTCCGAGCGGCAGATCAGGATATCGGGCTGGATGCCGATGGCGCGCAACTCCTTCACGCTGTGCTGCGTGGGCTTGGTCTTCAGCTCCTGGGCCGCCGCGATAAACGGCACCAGCGTCACGTGCACAAACAGGGTGTTGTCGCGGCCCTGCTCATGGCGCATCTGGCGGATGGCTTCGAGGAACGGCAACGATTCAATGTCGCCCACCGTGCCGCCGATTTCCACGATCACCACGTCCACGTCCTGCGCCACCTTCTTCATGGCGGCCTTGATCTCGTTGGTGACGTGCGGAATCACCTGCACGGTCTTGCCCAGATAATCGCCCCGGCGCTCGCGAGCGATGATCTGCTCGTAGATGCGGCCGGAGGTCAGATTGTTGCTCTGGGTGAGCTTGGAGTGGGTGAAGCGCTCGTAATGGCCGAGGTCCAGGTCGGTCTCCGCCCCGTCGTCGGTTACGAACACTTCGCCGTGCTGGAAGGGGCTCATGGTGCCTGGGTCCACGTTCAGGTAGGGATCGCATTTCTGGCACGCGACCTTCAGCCCGCGGCTCTCCAGCAGGCACCCGATGGAAGCGGCGGTGATGCCCTTTCCCAGCGAAGAGACCACCCCGCCCGTTACGAAAATATATTTAGCCATGCTGTCTCACCCCCTGCGCCCGCGAGGCCTCGAACAACTTGCAAACTCTCTCGAGGTCCTCGGGCGTATCCACTCCCAGCGATTCGCACTCGGTTTCCACCACCCGGATTCGATACCCGTTCTCGAGCGCGCGCAATTGCTCGAGCCGTTCCGCCCGTTCCAGCGGCCCCACTGGCAGCGCCGGATATTTCAGCAAGAAATCCCGCCGGTAAACGTAGAGGCCAATATGCTTGAAATGGGTTCCTGCGCTCGTCTGGTCCCGCTCGTACGGAATCGGACACCGCGAAAAGTAGATCGCGTCGCCGTTCCGGTCCGTCACCACCTTCACCACGTTGGCGTCGGTAATCTCGCGCGGGTCCTCGATGGCCTTCTTCAGCGTGCCCATGACGATCCCGGGGTCGTGCGCCAGCGGGAGAATCGCGGCGTCGATGGCCGCGGGATCGATCAACGGCTCATCTCCCTGAATATTGACCACCAGTTCGGCGTTCTCCCCCGAGGCCGCTTCCGCCACGCGGTCGGTTCCCGAAACGTGGTCCGCGCGGGTCATGACCACCCGCGCTCCGAAACCTCGGGCCGCCTGGTAGATCCGCTCGTCGTCGGTGGCGATAATCGTGGCCGTCAGGTACCGCGCCAGGGAGGCGCGCTCGTACACGTGCTGGAGCATACTCTTGGAGGAGACTTGGGCCAGAACCTTGCCGGGAAAACGGGAGGATGCGAAGCGCGCCGGAATAACGCCCAATATTTTACGCGGCACAGGCGATCATACCACAAAACCCGTATGCTAGAATCAAGCAAGAAAGGCTGGCCAGCCGCCGATGCTGCCGTCCTACCGCAAGCTGTTGGCATTCAGTACAATTTGGGTTTGTTTGGCGCCGGTGCTCTGGGCCCAGGTTACCATCGAGCCCCGTCCCAAGCCTTCGGTTCGTGCCGAGCCCGTTCCCAAATCCAACATCCGCGTGGACAGCACCCTGGTCCTGATCCCGGTGACGGTCACGGACCCCATGAACCGCTTCGTCACCGGGCTGGAAAAGGAGAATTTCAAGATTCTCGAGGACCGCAAGGAGCAGAATCTCACTCAGTTCTCGAGTGAGGACGCTCCGCTTTCCGTGGGTGTGGTGTTCGATTGCAGCGGCAGCATGGGGCGCAAACTGGACAAATCCCGTCAGGCCGTGGCGCAGTTCTTCAAGACCGCCAATCCCGAGGACGAGTTCTTCCTGGTCGAGTTCCACGACTCCGCCGAGTTGATCCAGCCGTTCACCACCAGCCTCGAGGAGATTCAGAACCGGCTCACCTTCACCCAGTCCAAAGGCCGGACCGCCCTGCTCGACGCCATCTACCTGGCGCTTCACGAGATGAAAAAGGCCCGGAACCCCCGCAAGGCGCTGCTGGTGATCTCCGACGGTGGCGACAACAACAGCCGCTACACCGAAGGCGAAATCAAGAGCCTGGTCAAAGAAGCGGACACCCAAATCTATGCCATCGGAATCTATGAACCGATCTCGGCGCGCTCGCGGACCGCGGAGGAACTCGCCGGGCCCGGCCTGCTGACGGATGTCGCCGAACAGACCGGCGGGCGGCAATACGCGGTCGAGAACTTGAACGAATTGCCGGACATCGCCTCCAAGATCGGGGTCGAGCTTCGAAACCAGTACATTCTGGGCTATTCACCGCAGAACCGGGAACACGACGGGAAATACCGGCGCGTTCAGGTGAAACTGGTACAGCCTCGCGGACTCCCTCCTCTCCGGGCTTTCTGGAGACTGGGCTATTATGCTCCATCTCAATAATCGTCTTCTTACTACCTTCGCCATCGCCGTTTCAGCCGCTTCGGCCCTTCTGGGCCAGCCGGGGAAACCTGCTCCCAAACCTCCGTCGCAGGACGATACCGGCACGGTATTTCGGGCGGATACCCGCCTGGTGGTTCTGCCCACCACTGTCATGGATAAGAACGGCCATCTGGTCACCACCCTGCCGAGAGAGGCCTTCACGGTGCTGGAAAACGGCGTGCAGCAAGAGATCAAGCAGTTCAAGCGCGAGGACGTCCCGGTCTCCATGGGACTGATCATCGATAACAGCGGCAGCATGCGCGACAAGCGGGCCAAGGTGGAGGCCGCCGCCCTGGCGCTGGTCAAAGCCTCCAACCCCGACGATGAGGTCTTCATCGTCAACTTCAACGACGAAGCCTTTCTCGACAACCCGCACGGCAAGGACTTCACCAGCGACATCCAGGAAATGGAAGATGCGCTCACGCGCATCGATTCGCGCGGCGGCACGGCCATGCGAGATGCCATCCGCATGTCCATCGACCACGTCAAGGAAAAGGCGCACAAGGACAAGAAGGTCCTCGTGGTGGTCACCGACGGCAACGACAACTCCAGCGTCGTCAGCCTGGAAGACCTGGTGAAGGCCGCGCAGCAGAGCGAGGTGCTGATCTATACGGTGGGCCTGCTCACCGACGAGGAGCGCCGCGAAGCCAAACGCGCTCAGAAGGCGATGGAAGCCCTGGCCGAGGCGACCGGCGGCGAGACGTTTTTCCCCCGCGACGTTTCGGAAGTCGAGCGCATTGCCAACCAGGTGGCGCACGATATCCGCAACCAGTACACTATCGCCTACACACCCTTGAACCAGGCCATGGACGGCTCCTTCCGTCAAATTAAGGTCGCCGTCAAGGCGGCGGGCAATCCCACCGTGCGCGCGCGCAGCGGGTACTACGCCACCCCCGATCAAGGCGCCCGGCCCGCCAAGAGCGCCGCTGGCAGATAATGCTCCGCATCCTGTGGCGTCTCACTCGCGGGTACCGCCTGCGGCCCTGGCGCAGCCCTTATCTGCGCTGGCGCATCGAGACCTACTGGGGCCTCCACGCCGGTGAAATCGCGTTCGCGCAATTCTGGAGCTTCATGTGGCGGCAGCGCCGGGAGATGCTGCGTTACCTGCGCTGGGCGGCGCGCATGAGCGCAGAGGGCGCGATCAGGCGCGGCGAGCGAGTGGATTGAACCATCTCAGGCCTGGAAACCGGGCGAAATCCGCATCCGTCGATACGAGCTCAGCCTGGTACTCGATCGCCAAAGCGGCCAGGTGGGCATCGTACGTGAGGTTGCCGGCGACGCCCAACTCCAGCAGCAAGTCGAACAGGATTTCCGCGTGATGTTCGCCCGGCGTCACGATCCGAACCCGCGGATGGTCGAGCCACGCGCGAACCCGCCCGATGGCTTCCGCTACAGGCATCGGGTTCGCCAAAACGCTGCGGTGGGTCATGACGCGGATGAATCCGACTGCCACGGCCCACGGCAAACCGACGGGTAGAGGCTGCTGCAACGTCGTCTCCCACCATGTGCGCGTACGGTCGTAGTGGGGCGAATTCGAATTGTAGGCGTACACCAAAATGTTGACGTCCGGTATCAGCATGCGGCTCACTGGGACATCTTGCGGATGAAGTCTTCGGTGTCCAGTTGATCCAGCAACTGGCCCAGTTTGTCTGGATCGATGCCGGGCAAGAGTTGGCACGGCCACGGTTTGACGACGAAGCGCGTGGTTCGCTCCTTCTTGCCAGTCTTGGACAAGCCCGCCCGCAAAGCGTCGTTCACCACCCGCTTCAGGGGAAGTTTCTTGTCGGCCATGCGCTGGCGGATTTCTTGCGCCACGTCGGGCTCGATGGTCAGCGTTGTCCTCATAGAGACATCATAATCTGGCCGTAAAATGATGTCAAGACATCAATATGCGCGGTTGATATACTGGCCCTTTGCGATGGCCGATCATGCGAAACTGCTGCTGCGCCTGCTGTACCAGCCCGCCTCGGCCATGGGCGCGATCCTCGATCGCGGCAGCCTTCTGTTCGCCAGCGCGGCCGTGCTGGCGGCTTCCCTGTGGCTCAAAATCGACGCCCCCTGGCTGCCCTTCAGTTTCTACGCTCCCCTGCTGGTGCTGGCCGCCGTCTACGTTCCCGGCGCGCTGCTGCTGAGCAGCCTCCTGGCGCGGATGGGAGGCCTGAGCGCGGTCTTCCAGCGCGACTACTCTGGGCTGCTCACCTCGACCGCCATGGCGCTGGCCGCCGTCGAAATCCCGCTCGCGGCAGCGGCGTGGGCGGTTCCTCCGCTGGTCCTCGTGTGCCTCGGCGGACTGGCGCTCCTGTATTTCGCGGTGCTGATGTTCTTCGCCGTGCGGACCATTTTCGGAACCGGAAACTGGACCGCCGCCGGCGTGGTCTCGCTCTCGTGGGTCCCGCTGGTGGCCGCGGCTTTCGTTTGGGCGCCGCTGCGGTTCCTGCTGGGGTGGCTCGCCTCGCCCTTCTTCCTGTTTTATGCCTGGTACTATCTCGGCGGCGAGCTGGGCAACCTGGGCGCGGGGCTCCGCAGCCGTCAGAACTTTCACCGCATGCTCGAAGCCGCCGCCGTGAATCCGCACGATGGCGAAGCGCAGTATCAGCTCGGACTCATTTACCAGCAGCGCCGCCAGTACGGCGAAGCCATCGAGCGATTCCGCCGCGCCGTCGCCATCGACTACACCCAAACCAACGCCCATTTTCAGTTGGGCCGCATCGCACGCCAGCAAGGGCGGCTCAACGACGCCCTGGCGCACTTTCAGACGGTGGTCGACCAGGACGAAAAACACAGCCAGAGCGAGGTGCTGCGCGAGTTGGGCCGTATCTACCTTTCCGTCCGCCAGTACCAGGACGCCCGCCATGAGCTGGCGGCGTATGTCGAGCGGTGGCCCTACGATCCCGAAGGCCTGTTCTACTGCGGCCAGGCGCTCGAGGGATTGGGCGACACTGCCGCGGCCCGTGAGATGTACGCGCGCGCCGTGGAATCCGCCCGCTCGGCGCCGCGCTATCTCCGCCGGTCCACCGCCAGGTGGAGCCGTCTGGCTCAGAAGCAGCTTCGCAAGCTGGCTGAATGACTTCAGCGGTCCTCCGTAACGATGCGAATTTCGACGACCCTCTTGTCCAGCTTCTTGCCGGCGTGTTACCCGCCCACGGCCGCGCCGATGATTCCCGCCGCCGCGATTACGGGCACCGCCACGATCCCCGGCCCCTCGGAGACATCGAGGTTCGTGGCCGCCACTATCCCAGCTACGGCGGCGACTGCACCGGCAGTGACGAGCAGCCTGGCCAGCTTGCGGTACTCCGTCACCTGCAGCATGGAGACGGATGTCCGCGGAATCAAGTGGCTGCCCTTGGGCTGCGCCTGGTGGTCCGAAGTCTTGGATACCCTCAACCACATGCCATCCGGGACGACTCTCTGAACCTTGCCTTCGACGTACGTGCCGCCCGGCAGCACGAAGGCGACCTTTCGGTCTTCGATCCGCGGGCCAAGCTCGCTCCACTTGAGCTGCAGTTCGCGGGGTTCGCCGCCCCATAGGAGGCTCTGGCTCAACGCCACCACGGCAACCGCTAGGTTCGTCCCACTTTTCATCTGGCTGATTCTAGCAACAAACGGTTACGCCAGAGTGACGACTGCTTGATCCTCCACCGCGCGGTTGCGCCGGCGTGGCGTGCACGACATAGAAGTAGAGTCCACGGTCTGCCTGGCGTAGCGCCGGCGGCGCGTGGGACCATCCTACCTATGAAGGATGAGGATGAGCTTGCCCAAAATCTGACGCTCGGCGATGGGGCCCCAGATGCGTGAGTCGGCGCTGTTGTCGCGGTTATCGCCTACCAGGAAGTATTCATGCGGGCCAAGGCGGACGGGCTGATGGTTGCGGTACTTGCCTTCGCCCGGAGTGAAGGAGATCCAGTGGCCGTCCTCGTCATAAACGTTAGATCCGATGTGGTTGATGGGGGCGACCCAGTCGAATTCGGCTCGGTTCAGGGGCCTGAGCGGCAACACGCGCCCATCGACGACGACGCGGTTCTCTCTAAACTCGACGGTTTCGCCGGGAAGGCCGATGGCCCGTTTGGGGGCTATTATAGGCAAGGAAGGATGACGAAACAGAACGATGTCTCCGCGTTTTGGAGAGCCTGTCCGAACCAGTGTCACGCCCGAATAGGGCAGCCGCAAACTGTAGGCGGCCCTGTTCACCAGGAAAGAACCGCCAATGCCGATCGTGGGCGCCGCGGATGCACCGGTCAGTTTGAACGCCCACACATAGCTCGGAAGCACTGCCAATCCGATCAATAGCAGAAGAACCACGCCGAGACGCCGCTTGGGTACCGTTCTCATACGGACAATCTTATAACGGACGAGGCCCGGAAACATGGCCAGTTACGGCCCTTATCCCTAAAGCGTGTTCACAGCCTGGACCGCGGCGCGCATGTAGCCCAGGGAGAAAGACCGCCCGACGTGCCCCGAGCCGATGAAATCGCCCATCTTGTCTCCCTCCACGACTGGCGTGTGATCGGACACGATGATGCCCGTGTAGCCGATCTCCTTGTAAGTTTTCATGGCCTGGATCATATTCACGTCGCCCTCGTCGAGGAACACTTCCATATAATGTGGCACTTTGCCCCGAACCGCCCGAAAGTGGACCGCATGGATCCTGCCCATTCGTCCGAAGCGGCGTATTTCTTGCAGGACGTCTACTCCCATTTCGGTGAACACGCCCTGACAGAACGCCATGCCGTTGGCCGGGCTGGGGACCTCCCTGAAGAACCGCAGATAGTCATCCGGGCTGTGAATGGCCCGCGCCACGCCGCGCATGACCGGAACTGGGGGATCGCACGGGTGCAGCGCCAGCCGCACACCAGCTTTCCCGGCCGTCTCCACGACCGGTTTGGCGAAGTACAGCAACCGGTCCCACATGTCCTTCCCGCTCACCACGCCGATCCCCTCAGAAGGCGGTGCGCCCTTCACGCGGTCGTAATCGAAGGCGCGCTGCGTGGATTCCCCGCGTGCCTTCACTGGGTAGTAACCCACCCGCTCGTCCCAGTAAAAATCGGGCCAGAAGTTCCATGCCAACGTAGGCACTCCGGCTTCCCCCGCCGCACGGATGGTCCGACACACGTTCTCGATTTGCTCGTCTCGCCCGGGCTCGCCGAGCATGGCAAGACCGAAACCCGGCACCGTCATCACCTCCAGGGCCACGTCCGCGTCCTGGCAAAGCTTCTTGACACTCAGGATGTCCGCCGTGCTGAGATAACCCTTCCTGTCACGGTCCGGGATGCCGGCGTATATGTACTGGCAGCCCATCTGCCTCAGCCAGCGCAGCGACGAGGCGTCGAAGCCGATATTCTCGCCAAGCTTGGGAAGCCATTCTATCAACCCGAGACCACCCGCACTTCCCCCTTGCCCCAAACCGTCTGCCGCCCCACGCCCACCCACCGGGCGGCGCGCAGCCAGGGCAGGAATTCCGCCAGATCGCCTTCATATTCCGCCTCGCCCGTGAAGCCGCCGAGGGAATGCACCTGGCCGGTCCGGCCGGATTTCCGCTCGACCCGCTCCCATTTCAAATCCGCGCGCTGCAAACGAACGCCCGCCGCGCGCTCGCCCATGGCCCGAAAATCGATGTCCAGCGGTCCCGCGCCGTAGAGCGCGCGCAGGGTGCTGATGCGGTCGCGCAGCCGGCCGAAGAGAATCGCAAACTCCGGCCGCTCCGCCATGCCGCCGGCGGCCTTGAGTTCCGTGGGGGTCACGAATCGAACGCATACCCGTTCCACGGGGGCGGGGCCGGCATCCAGGGCGATCACGGAGGGAGCGCGCGGCCTGTCCGTGACGGCCTCCCCGCCATCCGCCAGGTCGAGCTGCTCGACGCTGTCCAGCTCCGCGCGGCCGCGGCCCGGCCCGATGCCATTTTCGCCCAGCTTCGCAAATGCCGCCCGGAAGTGCTCGAGCGCCGGCTGGCGCAGGTCGAATACGTGCACGTCCACGAAGAACCCGCCCCCCGCCGCGATGGTGAGGCCATCGAGGTGGACGGCGCGCAGCACGAAAGGCCGGGGCCAGTCCGCCAGGCCGCTGGGGGCCCTGCCCAACGCGGCTCCCGGCTCGAACAGACGCGCGTAGGCGGCCGGGGAGGCGGTGTCGCGCAGGACCGCTCCAAAAGCGCCCCGCACCACGTTGGCGCTCTTCCCTTCGGGAAAGCGCACCTGGTCCCTCGCCCGAAAGTGAAAGCGGAACCGGTAAAACTCGAACGTGGTCACGGCGCAGGTAACGCCGGCGGTCTCAGCCGCCGGTGGGTTAGTCCGGGCGGGAAAAAGCCGGCGGCAAGACCACCGACGCTACTTGATCTGCGGATGTGGCGTCCTCCTGTTGTATAATAGTATGGCATTTGACTTTTGTTTTCGCTTCGTGACAAATCCGAGAGGGGGCGTGTGGGTCCATCCGCGCCCCCTTTTCTTGTATCGGGCCGGATCGGGGGTCGGGTGCATTTTTAGCAAAGAAGGAATATAGGCAGATGAAAGAAAAAGGTACAGTGAAGTGGTTCAACGCAGCCAAGGGCTACGGCTTTATCCAACGGGAGAACGGAGAGGACGTCTTCGTGCACTTCTCGGCGATTCAGACGGAAGGGTACCGTACCCTGGATGAAGGCTCAAAAGTGGAATTCGAGGTGACGAAGGGGCCCAAGGGTCTGCAAGCGACCAACGTCACGGTGGCCTGATGAGTTCCGCGGGCCGGCGCCTCCGTGGATGCCGGCCCGCCGGCCCCAATTTGGAGGTTTATGAGCAAAGAGGACAGCATCGAGGTAACCGGCACGGTACTGGAGAAGTTCCCCAGCGGGATGTTCAGCGTGCAGCTCGAACACGACCGCAAGGTTCTGGCGCATCTGGCCGGCCGGTTGCGCCGGAATCGCATCCGCGTTCTGGCGGGCGACAAAGTCACCATGGAGTTGTCTCCCTACGATCTGACCAAGGGCAGAATCACCTTCCGCCACAGATAATCCGTTCCGTCCCCCCCGCGCGACCCGGTGTCCGTGCCAGTGGCGCCAAATCTCACAGCCGCCTTTCCAACGGTCACAAGTAACATCGGAAATATTTGCGGTGTCTCTCAGTTCCTGGTAAAGTGTTGTAATCAGTAGGAATAAGGCGCTCTTATGAGAGAGTCGAACCACCCTGAAAAGCGACTCCACACCCGGGTTAAGGACCACCTCCCCGCTATAATCGAAGCGGAGGGTGGGGTGGAAAAGCCAAGAGTTTCGCAAGGCCGCTCGAGGAAGCCGTCTGTCGATCCCCTCGAGGACCTCACCGCGGTTTTGTCGCAGAAGGTGGTGGGGCAGCCGGCGGCTACGCGCGTGATCGTGCCTTACATTCAGATGTACCAGGCGGGCCTGGCGCCGGAGGGCCGTCCCGTCGGGGTGTTCCTGTTGTTAGGCCCCACCGGCACGGGCAAGACTAAGACCGTGGAAGCCCTGGCCGACGTGCTGCACGGAAGCGAAAAAAACGTGCTCAAGGTGGATTGCGGCGAGTTCCAAATGGAACATGAGGTCGCCAAGCTCATCGGCGCGCCGCCCGGCTACCTGGGCCACCGCGAAACCCAGCCCATGCTCACGCAGCAGAAGCTGAATGCCGTCACCAGCGAGAAGTGCAGCCTCTCGCTGGTGCTGTTCGACGAAATCGACAAGGCCGCGCCCTCCATGACGCGCCTGCTGATGGGTGTGCTGGACAAGGGCGTTCTGCGGCTGGGCGACAACACCACGGTTAACTTTGAAAAGAGCCTGGTGTTCCTCACCAGCAACCTGGGCGCGCGGGAGATGTTGCGCGAAATCAACCCCGAGTTCGGCTTCCAGTCCGTCCCAGCCGCCGAGCGCAAGGACCTTACCGGCAAGCTCCAAAACATCGCCCTGGTGTCGGTGCGCAAGCGCTTTTCGCCGGAGTTTGTCAACCGCATCGATTGCATCATCACTTACCAGCCGCTTACCGTGGAATCGCTCTCGGCCATCCTCGACCACCACATTGCCGACCTGCAAAACCACGTCAACACGCGGCTCGGCAACCGCTCTTTTACCCTCGAGGTGCCGTTCGAGGCGCGCCAGTTCCTGCTGCAGAGGGGCACCAGCCCGGAGTACGGCGCCCGGGAGCTGAACCGCACCATCCACCGCTACCTCACGCAGCCGCTGGCCACGCTGGTGGCCACCGGTCAGGTCAACCCCGGCGTCAGGGTGCGGGTGGAGGTTGCCGAGGACGCGGAGAAGCTGAACTTGCAGGCGCTGGAATCCTACACCGCCGCCGCCCCCGTGCACCCCACCGTGCTGCTGGTGGACGACAACCGCGACCTGCTGCGCTTTCTCGAGCGCCTGATGGCCGATGCCGGCTGGATCCTGCTCACCGCCGAATCGGTCACGGAAGCCCAACGCCTGATGCAGGAGCACAAGCCCAACGCCGCCCTGCTCGATTACATGCTGCCCGACGGCAACGGCGTCGAGCTGGGCGTCGAGTTCGTGCAAACCGTGCCGCACATGTTGATCATCGTCATGACCGGAACCATCTTGCCGCCGGAGGAAGAAGGTCTCTGTGAGGAGCACCATTTCCCGGTGTTGCGGAAGCCGTTTCTGGCTGCCGACGTCATGAACCAGATCCGCGCCCGCCTGATGCCGGCCAGCGGCGCGGTCCGCGGCGGCGCGTAGCAGTGGCGCGCGTCCTGGTGGTTCACTGGAACCCCGCGGAAGCCGCCGCGCGCGCCGAACGCCTGCGTCGCGAAGGTTTTGAGGCCTCCTGTTTCACCGATCAGAGAGACGGCGCCGGTTTCCGCGCCCTGCGCGAGAATCCGCCGGATGCCGTGGTGATCGATCTGGCGCGGCTGCCGTCCCAAGGCCAGGCGGTTGGCATCGCCCTGCGCGAGCAGAAAGCCACCCGCATGGTTCCGCTGGTGTTCATTGAGGCCGACCCCGAAAAGACCGCCCGCGTCCGAGGGCTGCTGCCCGACGCGATGTTCACCACCTGGCCGCGAATCGGCGCGGCGTTGCGGCGCGCGCTCCGTCATCCCCTCCAAGATCCCGCTGTCCCCGGCACGTTCGCCGGCTACTCCGGCACGCCGCTCCCCAAGAAACTGCGCATCCAGCAAGGCTCCGTGGTAGCGCTGGTTCACGCACCCGAGGGTTTTGAGGCCAAGCTCGCCCCCCTGCCCGAGGGCGCCCGCGTCGAGAGGCGCATGGGCAACGCCGATGTGATCCTGGCCTTTGTGAAGTCCGCCGCCGCGCTTGGCCGCGAGTTGCCGGCCCTGGCGCGCGAGATGCAAGCCGGCCGCACGCTATGGCTGATCTGGCCCAAGAAAACGTCGCCGCTCGCCGGCGATCTGGGCGAGCCGAAGGTCCGCGAAATGGGCCTGGCGACCGGCCTGGTGGATTACAAAGTATGCGCGGTGGATGAAACCTGGAGCGGCTTGGCCTTCGCCGCGCGCCGGGTGTCTACAAATAAGGAAACCGTTCCCTGAGGCCCGAGGGCCCCGGGGAACGGTTCGAGACGCTACTCTTGCGCCGGATTGTTAGTAATCCATCTCCGGCCCGTGGCCGCCACCCATGGGGGCCGGCTTCTTCTCCGGAATTTCCGCCACCATGGCTTCCGTGGTCAGCATCAGGGAGGCGATGGAGGAGGCGTTCTGGAGCGCCGTGCGGGTCACCTTGGTGGGGTCGATCACGCCCGCCACCACCAGGTCTTCGTAGACGTCCGTCTGAGCGTTGAAGCCGAAGTTCGGGTTGCTGTGGTCCCGCACCTTCCCGATCACGATGGCGCCTTCGGTGCCGGAGTTGGCCACGATCTGGCGCAGCGGCTCTTCGCAGGCGCGCTTCACGATGTTCACGCCGATCTGCTCGTCGCCGTCCAGCTTCATACTCGCCAGCGCCGTGCACGCGCGTAGCAGGGCCACGCCCCCGCCCGGAACGATGCCTTCCTCGACCGCGGCGCGCGTGGCGTGCAGAGCGTCTTCCACGCGGGCTTTCTTTTCCTTCATCTCGGTCTCGGTGGCCGCACCCACCTTGATCACCGCCACGCCGCCGGCCAGCTTCGCCAGCCGCTCCTGCAGCTTCTCACGGTCGTAGTCGGAAGTGGTCTCTTCAATCTGGGTCTTGAGCTGCTTGATGCGGCCCTGGATGGTCTTCTCGGTGCCGGCGCCGTCGATGATGGTGGTGTTGTCCTTGTCCACCGTGACGCGCTTGGCTTTGCCCAGGTCTTCCAGCCGCACACCTTCCAGCTTGATGCCGGTTTCTTCCATGATGGACTTGCCGCCGGTGAGGATCCCAATGTCCTCGAGCATGGCCTTGCGGCGGTCGCCAAAGCCCGGGGCCTTCACCGCGCAGGCGTTCAGCGTGCCGCGCAGCTTGTTGACCACCAGCGTGGCCAGCGCTTCGCCTTCCACTTCCTCGGCGATGATCAGCAGCGGCTTGCCGGAGCGCGCAATCTGCTCGAGCAGCGGCAGCAGGTCTTTCATGTTGGCGATCTTCTTCTCGTGGATCAGGATGTACGGCTCTTCGAGCACGACTTCCATCCGCTCCGCGTCGGTCACGAAGTAGGGAGAGAGATAGCCGCGGTCGAACTGCATGCCCTCGACGGTCTGCAGCTCGGTGGTCATGGTCTTGGACTCTTCCACCGTGATCACGCCATCCTTGCCGACCTTGGTCATAGCCTCGGCAATGATGGTGCCGATGGTCTTGTCGCTATTGGCGGAAATGGTGCCGACTTGAGCGATCTTCTCGTTGTCGGAGACCTTCTGGGACATCTTCTTGACTTCTTCCACGGCCGCGTCGACAGCCTGCTCGATGCCGCGCTTCAGGGCCATCGGGTTGGCGCCGGCCGCAACCGCTTTCACGCCTTCACGGAAGATCACCTGCGCCAGAATGGTGGCTGTGGTGGTGCCGTCGCCGGCCACGTCGCTGGTCTTGGAAGCCACCTCGCGCACCATCTGCGCCCCCATGTTCTCGAGCGGATCCTTGAGCTCGATTTCCTTGGCCACCGTGACACCGTCCTTGGTGATGGTGGGGCCGCCGAACTTCTTCTCCAGAACCACGTTGCGGCCCTTGGGGCCGAGTGTCACCTTCACCGCGTCGGCAAGCTGGTTGACACCGCGCAAAATCGCCTGACGGGCTGCTTCGGAATATACAATTTGTTTCGCCATAGTTTCTCCAATCCTTAGGAAGCCTTCTTCGCCGCTTTGGGCGCGGCTTCGAGAATGCCGAGGACCTCGTCCTCGCGCATGATCATGTACTCTTCGCCATCCAGCTTGATGTCGCTGCCGGAATACTTGCCAAACAAGATCCGGTCGCCCACCTGGACGTCCAGAGGCACCACTTTGCCGTCTTCCAGGCGCTTGCCCTTCCCCACTGCCGCGACCTCGCCCTCCTGGGGCTTCTCTTTGGCCGAGTCGGGAATATACAGGCCGCCTTGCATTTGCTCTTGCTGCTCGATCCGTTTCACTACGATCCGGTCATAGAGCGGACGAATCTTCATAAAACCCACCTCCACTGAAGAAAATTGAGTATTGGTTCAACGATGGAACGCATGTCGGAAACTGCTCGGTTCCACTGACTATTATTAGCACACTCTGGCAGAGAGTGACAAGTTTTGTTTGTAACTTATTGTTTACAATATGGTTATTATACTTGACAACGAGGGGCTAAGATTGTCTGATAACGGCCTCAAATATGCCGCGCTCCCGGTTCTTGCGCACCGAATGCCAGGGGAAATACCGGCCGTGCATGGCCACATACACGCCCGGTTCCAGGGTCTGCACAAATGCCAGAGCCGTGCCCAGGTTGAACAGGCCGTCCGAACTGCCGAAGGTGTAAGGGATCATCGCGCCGGTCAGAACAATGGTCTTGCCGGTAATGCTGTTTCCGAGGACCGCGGCGGTCTCGTCCATGGTGTCGGTGCCGTGGGTGATGACAATCCGGCCGGCGGCGTCGTGGGCGCACCGGTCGAGCAACAGTTGCCGGTGCGCATCGGTCATTTGCAGGCTGTCGATCATCATGAGGGTCTCGATTTCCACCTCGAGATGGCACCTGCCCAGCTTCAGCATGTCGGCGACGTGGGTCTGGTTGAAGTAGAGTTCCGCGGTGATCTCGTTGTATTCTTTGTCGAACGTGCCGCCGGTGACGAAAATCTTGATGCGATCGGAATTCATCCCATGGCGGAGTATAGCGCGTGGTGGGGTAGGGCCGCGCTATAGTGGAGTTACCCCATGCGAGGCACGCGCTGGCTCGTGCTGGTGGCCATTGCCGCGATTCTCTACGGCGTCGGCCTCACGTACCGAGCCCAAAAGAAGGTCCTCCGCGAACAGGCCCCACCCCAGCCGGCCGCGCTCCCCACGGAATTGAACTCTTCCGCCCAACATTGGCACTTCACCGATACGGACCTGAAGACCAATCGCGTCATAGCCGAGATCGATGCCGAGGACTTCCGGCAGGTCAAGGACTCCGACCGCGTGGATCTCAAGAACGTCACCATCAGCATCCCCAACAAAGATGACGCCACCAACGACGTGGTGAAGAGCGCCGCAGCCGCGTTCTTCTCATCCGACCACCATCTCTATTCGGAAGGCAAAGTCGAAATCACGCTGCGTGTGCCCAAAGAAGGCCCGCCCAGCCGCACCCTGGTCTCCATCCAATCTTCCGGCGTCAACTTCGACAGCGAGACGTACCGCGCTGAAACCACCCGCCCCTCGACCTTCATCTTCCAAAACGGCGACGGCCGCTCCACGGGCGCCACTTACGACCCCACCACCCACGAGCTGCATATGAACAACGATGTGGAGGTCGATTGGAATCCCCCCGGCCCCAACGCCAAGCCCATCAAGATCGAGACCCAGCGCCTCAGCTACCACGAGGCCGCTTCCCAAATCTGGCTCAATCCGTGGGGCCGACTGACGCGCGAAAACACCGTGGTGGAGGGCCACGACGTCACGGTCTATCTTCAGGACGACGATGCCGGCCACAAGATCATCCGCAAGATCGAGACCACCCACGCGCATGGCACCGACGACTACCCCAACCGCAAGCTGGCGTATTCCGCGGATTACCTGCTGGTGGATTTCGACGACGATGGCGCGGTCCGGAAGATCACCGGATCCACCGCCGCGCGGCTGGTTTCGACCTCCGAGGCTTCTGAAACCACCGTCACCGCGGACCGTGTGGAGATGGACTTCGAATCCCAGAACAAGGAGAGCATTCTTTCGCACGTGACCTGCCTCGGAAACGGCCTGGTGACTTCCAAACCGCTGCCTGTCCCCGGCCGGCAGCTCGCCGAAACCGATGTCCTGCGCAGCGAGAATATTGAAATGAAGATGCGCCCCGGCGGCCGCGAAATCGAAACCGTGGTCACGCATTCGCCCGGCGTCCTGGAGTTTCTCCCCAACAGGCCCACGGACCACCACCGCACACTCAACGGCAACGACCTCTACATCGCCTACGGCCCGCAAAACCGCATCGAACGGTTCCACGCCCGCGACGTCACCACCCGCACCGATCCCACCGCCGAAGAGCGCAAGCGCAACCGCACGCTCTCCGTCACCACCAGCCGCGATTTGCTGGCGCGCTTCGATCCCCAGACGAGCCGCCTGGCGTCCATGGAGCAAACCGGCGATTTCGCTTACGACGAAGGCGGACGCCATGCCCGGGCCGCCAAGGCCACGCTCGATTCCGGTCAGAACGTGATCCTGCTCGAGACTTCCGCGCGCGTTTGGGACGAGACCGGCTCCACTTCGGCCGCCCACATCCGCATGGACCAGCGCACCGGCGACTTCACCGCCGAGGGACAAGTGAGCTCCAGCCGCCTCCCCGACCAGGACCAGAAGAAGAATTCCGAGATGCTCTCCGGCGACCAGCCGGTGGAGGCGCAGGCGCGCAAGATGGATTCCTCCAACCACAACCGCGCCATCCACTACGAGGGCGGCGTCACCATGCGGCAGGGCGCCAACCGCATCCAAGCCGGGGTCATCGACGTGAACCGCGAAAAGCGCACGCTGGTGGCAGATGGCAACGTGGTCACTAACCTGTGGGAGGATCCCCATCCCCGACCCGCGGAAGCCGCGGGCACCCCGCCTGGCCCCCGGCCCCTGGCCCCCGTCCTGACCGCAGTCCACGCTCAGCACCTGGTCTATACCGAGGAGAACCGCCTGGCCGTCTATACCGGCGGGGTACTGCTTCGCCGCCCGGGGCTCCAGGTGAAAAGCCAGGAACTGCGCGCGTTCCTGGCCGAATCGGGCGCCGATTCGCGGCTCGAGAAGGCCTTCGCCGATGGCGCCGTCGCGATTGTCGAGACCGCCCCGGACCGCACCCGCACCGGAACCGGCGAACACGCCGAGTACTACACCGATGCCCAGAAAGTGACGCTGCGCGGCGGAAGGCCCAAGTTGGTGGATAGCCTGAAGGGTTCCATGCAGGGCGACGAATTGACCTACTTTGCCAACGATGGTAGGCTGCTGGGTAGTGGGTCTTCCGAGCAGCCGGTCAATAGCCGAATTCGCCGCAAAAAATAAATCCACATGAGCAAACTCGAGACTCGGGAGATCTCCAAAACCTATCGCGGCCGCCGTGTGGTCGACGACGTCTCGGTGTTCGTGCAGCAGGGCGAAGTGGTGGGACTGCTGGGCCCCAACGGCGCCGGCAAGACCACCACGTTCTACATGATTGTGGGGCTGATCAGCCCTGATTCCGGCCGCATCCTGGTGGATGAGGAGGATATTACCGGCCTGCCCATGTACCTGCGCGCGCGCCGCGGCATCAGCTACCTGCCGCAGGAGGCTTCCATCTTCCGCAAGCTCACGGTGGAAGAGAACCTGATGGCCATTCTGGAAACGCTGCCCCTGCGCTCGCGCGAGCGCCGCGAAACCATGGAGCAGCTCATCGAGCAACTGGGCCTCGAGAAAGTGCGCCGCAGCCATGGCTACATGCTCTCGGGCGGCGAGCGGCGCCGCGTGGAAATCGCGCGCTCGCTGGTCATCAGCCCCAGTTTCCTGCTGCTGGACGAGCCCTTCTCCGGCATCGACCCCATCCAGGTGCTGGAGCTGCAGCGCATCATCTTCGACCTGAAGCGGGCCGGCATCGGCATCCTGGTGACCGACCACAACGTCCGCGAGACCCTGCTGGTGACCGACCGGGCCTACATCATCAACAATGGGCGGATCTTCCGCGCGGGCAGTCCCGAGGCCCTGGGGCGCGACCCCGAGGTCAAACGCGTCTACCTGGGCGAATCGTTCACCCTGCCGGTGTGATTTTATGAGACCACTGTTCCTGCTCTTGTTCGGCGCGGTTTCAGCCTGGGCGCAGTTGTTTTCCTACGGGGTGAAGGCGGGGGTGCCCCTCAACGAGTTTCTCGACGCCGCCCAGAGCCAGCAATTCGCCTTCAACTCCACCACTAATCGCTATATCGTCGGCCCGACGGCGGAATTGCATCTGCCCTTCGGCCTGGGCGTCGAGTTCGACATTCTTTATCGCCGTTTCGACTACACCGGAAGCGCCACTCTGATGAACGTCGTCAGCAACAGCCGAACCACCGCCAACGCCTGGGAATTCCCGCTGCTGGCGAAGTACCGGATCCCGATGAAGATCGTGCACCCGTATGTGGACGCAGGTGTCGCCTGGGATAAGCTGAGCGGCCTGACCCAGACCATCACCAGCACTTTTGTGGCCCTCACGACCACCACGACCACGTCCAACCCGGCGGAACTGAATACCGCCGCGACCCGGGGCTTCGTGATGGGCGCCGGCCTGAGCGTGAAGGTGCTGGTGATCCACGTATCGCCGGAGATCCGCTTCACGCGCTGGGGCGCGCAGCATTTCATCGACCCCAACGGCCTGCTGCACAGCAATCTGAACCAGGGCGAGTTCTTGCTGGGGATCACGTTTTAACGAGGCTGTGCCTCAGACCGGCCAGCAATGTTCGACGCGGGGACGCACGGAGACACGGAGACCCGCGCGGAGCCAACGGAGATCGCCGAGTCAAATGCCATTCTCCGCGTGACCTCAGCGTCCCTGCGGTCGTGAGAAAAAATCAATCATTTCTCTTGACTAGCGATAACGCTAGTGTTATCATCGTTTCATGGGTTACCTCTCCAAAGTCCAACTCATCCAACGCGCCAACCAGACCCGCCAGTT
>Ga0187877_1001585_pt1 | contig 22942 bp, 22 predicted proteins | sample June2016WEW_17_1_3_FD_132430 | JGI IMG/M metagenome (GOLD analysis project Ga0187877, IMG submission 132430) | Peatland microbial communities from SPRUCE experiment site at the Marcell Experimental Forest, Minnesota, USA - June2016WEW_17_100 | ecosystem: Environmental > Terrestrial > Soil >... | reverse complement strand
GGCAGCCTTGAACCTCCTGGCCGGGTTGGAAGGGCACAAAATCGCGGTGCTGGGCGATATGCTCGAGCTGGGCCCCTACGAAAAGAAGGGACACGAATTGGTCGGTTCGCGCGCGGCGGAGATGGTCGACCAGTTGGTCACCGTCGGGGAGCGCGCCCATATGATCGCCGCTGCGGCTCGCCAGGCAGGTCTGAGCCCGCAGGCGATCCTTGAATTCGGAAACACGGATGAGGCCCTTGCCCACCTGCGCCAGACCCTGAGCGCGGCTGACATTGTCCTCGTGAAAGGTTCGCGCGGCATTCGCATGGATCGCATCGTTGCAGCCCTGGAGGTGAGCGCATGAAAGACTCCGCACTGGCGCTGAGCCTGGCGGGCTTGGCTTTCATGATGACCATCATTTGGGGCGGACCGCTCCTGGCGATCCTGCGCTATTTCAGGATCGGGAAGCAGATCCGCGTGGAGGAGCCCGGCAAGCATTTCAGCAAGATGGGTACGCCCACCATGGGCGGGGTCATGATCATCCTGCCGGTCATCCTGCTGACCGTGATGCTCAATGCAGTCAGCCTGTTCGGGATGAAACTGCTCGGCAAATCGGTCCTGGTACCGCTGGCAGCCATGACCGGCTATGCCCTGCTCGGGGCGCTCGACGATTGGCAGGGCATCCGCGGGAAACGCCAGGGCAGAGGGATGAGCATTCGCACCAAGCTCATCGCCCAGGTCATCCTCGCCCTGGTCCTGGCCCTGGTCCTGAAGTACATCCTGGGTGTGCCCGATCTCTACCTGCCAGGCATCCGGTTCAAGGGCGTGCGCATCATGATCGGTCTGGGTGTTTATTACATCCCGATTGCGGCCTTTATCATCGTGGCAACCTCCAATGCAGTCAACTTCACCGATGGGCTGGACGGGCTGGCCGGGCTGATCTCGGCAACCATCTTCGCCGCCTACGGCGCAATCGCCCTGATGCAAGGTCAGGTGTTCGTGGCCCGCTTCTGCTTCACCATGGTCGGGGCGTTGTTCGGTTTCCTGTGGTTCAACGTTCACCCGGCCCAGCTGTTCATGGGCGATACCGGTTCGCTCGCCCTGGGGAGCACAATCGCCGTGGTCGCCCTGATGACCGGCCAGTGGGCCCTGCTGCCGATCATCGCGATCATCCCGCTGAGTGAAACCATGAGCGACATCATTCAAATCATCTATTTCCGGCTGACCCATGGGCGGCGCATCTTCAGAATGGCACCGCTGCATCTTCATTTTGAACTACTCGGTTGGTCCGAGACCCAGATCGTCCAGCGATTCTGGCTGATCGGCCTGCTCGCCGCCATGCTTGGGATCGGATTGGCGATGGTGTGAACCCATGAACACCACTTGGGACGGTAAACGCGTGACCATTCTCGGAGGCGCCCGCCAGGGGCTTTCAGCCGCCCGCTGGCTGGCGCGGCATGGGGCGCGCGTGACCCTCAACGACCGCCGCCCACCCGAGCAGATGGCCACAGCCCAAGCCGCCGTGCAGGGCGTAGCGGTGAAGTGGGTGCTGGGAAGTCACCCTCTCGAGATCCTGGATACGACCGACGTTTTATGCCTATCCGGAGGCGTACCCCTCGACAATCCGCTCGTGGTCGAAGCCGTGCGACGGGGCGTGCCTCTAACCAATGACACCCAGCTGTTCATGGAGGCAGTCCCCTGTCGCACCATCGGCATCACCGGTTCAGCTGGCAAGACCACCACGACCAGCCTGGTTGGATGCATGGCCAAGGCGGCGCTCGGCGACCGGGCTTATGTCGGAGGCAACATCGGCGATCCGCTGCTCAACTACGTGGATGAGATGCGCCCTGATAACCTAGCCATCCTCGAGATTTCGAGCTTCCAGCTTGAACAGATGACCACCTCCCCCCAGATCGCGGCCGTCCTTAATATCACCCCCAACCACCTCGACCGCCACGGCACGATGGAAGCCTACACGGCAGCCAAACGACGCATCCTGGAATTCCAAGGGCCCCAGGACCTGGCGGTGCTTGACCGGGAAGATCCCGGATCCTGGGCGCTGCGCAAGGTGGTGCGCGGTCGTCTGGTCTCTTTCGGGATGGGTCCGATCGAAGATGGAGAGGATGGCAGCTTCCTCCAGGATGGCCTGTTGTATCTGCATGAGCGCGGCCTGGACATTGCACTGCTTGAACAAGGCAAAATCCAGCTGCGCGGCCAGCACAACCTGATGAACACCCTGGCTGCCGCTGCCATCGGCCTGGCCGCCGGCCTGCCCCTGGATGCCATGCTGGGAGCCGTCCAGGAATTCCAGGGTGTGCCGCACCGCCTGGAATTCGTGCGGACCTGGAAAGGGGCCAGCTGGTACAACGACTCGATCGCGACCGCTCCCGAGCGGACCATGGCAGCCATCCGTTCCTTCCAAGAGCCAATCGTCCTTTTGCTCGGCGGACGGGACAAGAACCTGCCATGGTCAGAGCTCGGGGATCTGGTCCACCAGCGCGTCGACCATGTGATCCTGTTCGGTGAGGCGGCTGAAAAGATCGAATCCGTCCTCGGCCCCTCGGGCAAAGGCAATCGTCCCTTCACCCTGGACCGCTGTCGGAACCTGGAAGAAGCCGTCCGGGCAGCTGTCCGCCGGGTGGAAGCCGGGGATGTCGTCCTCCTATCCCCGGGCGGCACCAGTTTTGACGAGTTTAACGATTTCGAAGAACGTGGAGAGGCATTCCGAAAATGGGTATCGGCACTTTCGTAGACCGTACTTCTCGTCCGTCCTCTGCGACCCATGTCCGCGGCCAGCGTGCCGGCGGCGATCTGATCCTGATCGCAGCGGTCATCGCCCTGGTCATTTTCGGCTTGCTGATGCTGTATTCGGCCAGCACCGATTTCTCGTTACAGGTTTATGGTTCCTCGATGTACATGTTCGACAAGCAGCTGGTGTGGCTGGCCATCGGCGGCGGGATAGCTATCCTGCTCTCCCGCATCGATTATCACATCTGGCGGCGCTTTGCCGTGCTGCTGATGGGCCTGACGATCCTGCTGCTGGTCGGCGTGCTGATCAACAGCGAAGTCCGCTTCGGGGCGGTCCGCACGTTCATCGGCGGTTCGGCCCAGCCTTCTGAACTCGCCAAACTGGCCATCGTGATCTACCTGTCGGTCTGGCTGTACAGCAAGCGCGAACAGCTGCACGACATCCAGCTGGGCATGATCCCGCTGGCCATGATCCTGGGCCTGGTCTGCGGCCTGACCTATCTGGAACCTGACCTGTCCACGACCCTGATGATCTTATTCATCGGAGGCCTGCTGTTCTTCCTAGCTGGAGGCGATCTGCGCCAGATCGTGCTGTTCCTGGTAGTGGCATTCCTGGTCGGGTGGGTGGTGATCCAGATCAGCGCGACGGGACGCCAGCGCATGGCTTCCTACCTGGCCGGCCTGAAGGATCCGGTGCAGGCGAACTACCAGATCCTGCGTTCGCTGGGGTCCATTGTCAACGGCGGTTGGTTCGGCGTCGGCATCGGACAGGCCAGCACCAAACTCACCGGCCTGCCGTTCGCGGCGACCGACAGCATCTTCGCCGTGATCGTCGAGGAGCTTGGCCTGTTCGGAGCCGCGGCCCTGATCGGCCTTTACGGGCTGCTCCTCTGGCGCGGCCTGAAGGTCGCCCTGCAGGCGCCGGACTCGCTCGGATCGGTCATGGCGGCCGGGCTGACATTCTGGATCATTGCCGAAGCGTTCATGAACATGGGCGTGATGGTCGGCCTGCTCCCCCCGGCCGGGAACGCCCTACCCTTCATCAGCGCCGGTGGATCGAACCTGATTTCCACCCTGGCCGGGATCGGCATCCTGGTCAATATCTCCCGCCAAGGCGGGCAGGGCCATCCAGGCGGGCATCCCGCCCCGGAAGGCGAGGAACGGAGGTCGTATAGTGCGTCTGTTGATCTGCGCCGGCGGGACCGGCGGCGGCGTGAATCCCGCTCTCGCCGTGCTTAACGCCTTGAGGAAGGAATACACAGACATGCAGCTGCTGTGGGTGGGTGCCAGTGGTGGAATGGAAGCCGGGCTGGTGGAACGCCAGGGCATTCCCTTCCAGAGCATCCCCGCCGCAGGGGTCCACGGCGTGGGCCTGAGGGTCCTGCCAGGGAACATCGCCCGTCTGGCTCAGGGTCTGCTGGCTTCCCGACGCATCCTGCGCAGCTTCAGGCCCGAGGTGCTCTTCTTCACCGGCGGATATGTGGCCGTCCCCATGGCACTTGCCGGCTGGCGGGTCCCAAGCCTGCTCTTCGTCCCGGATATCGAGCCTGGCTTGGCACTCAAGACTCTGGCCCGCTTCGCCGACCGAATCGCCGTCAGCTCTGCAGCCTCGGAGCGTTATTTTCCGCACAGGGAACGGATCGTGCCGACCGGTTATCCGACGCGCGCAGACCTGGGTACCTGGGACCGGAGCCGGGCCCGCCGCAGCCTGCACCTGACCGACGATCTCCCGGTCTTGCTGGTCTCAGGTGGCAGCCGGGGGGCGCGCTCGATCAACGAGTCCGTGTTGAAGCATCTGCCGGAGCTGCTGGAGATGGCACAGGTGATCCACATCACCGGCGAGCTCGACTGGGGGGTCGTTCAGGCCCAGACCAGGGAACTGCCTCAGACGCAAGCCACTCGCTACCATGCCTTCCCCTACCTTCACGAAGAGATGGGCGCGGCCCTGGCTGCGGCGGATCTGGCGGTTTCACGGGCCGGCGCCTCCACCCTGGGCGAGTATCCCCTCTTCGGTCTGCCGGCGATCCTGGTCCCGTATCCATTCGCCTGGCGTTACCAGAAGGTCAACGCAGAGTATCTGGCGCAGCGCGGGGCAGCGGTTGTGATTGAAAACAGCCATTTAGCCGATCAACTCCTGCCGACCCTAAGGGACCTCTTGAACCAACCGGATCGGTTGATGTCGATGCGCAACGCCATGCTGACGCTCGCCCAGCCCGCGGCCGCGTCCGAGATCGGTCACCTGCTGCTCGCGCTGGTGGAGAGGAGGAGCTGAGCCTGTGGTGAGTCTGACCTTCATTTTCTGGATGTACGTGGTGCTGTTCTGCGTCATCGGCGGGATGCGCGGCTGGGCCAAGGAGATCCTGGTCAGCTTCAGCGTCATCCTGGCCCTGACCCTCACCACCCTGTTGGCCGACTACGTGCCCTTCGTGCGCGACGTCCTGGCCAAGGACAACCCGGCCCTGTACTTCTGGCTGCGGTCGATCATCCTACTGCTCCTGGTCTTCTTCGGTTACCAGACCCCGAACATCTCGCGCTTTGCCCCGAAGATGACCCGTGAAAAGTTCCAGGATTCCCTGCTGGGGGCGTTCCTGGGTGCCGCCAACGGTTACCTGATCGTCGGGACGATCTGGTTCTACCTGAATGACGCCGCCTACCCTTTCTCCCTGATCACCCCGCCGGATCCGAGCAGCGCTGCCGGCAAAGCAGCGCTCAACCTGCTCCAGTATATGCCTCCCCGGCTGCTGGGAATCCCCGCCATTTATTTTGCCGTTGTCCTGGCGTTCATCTTCGTGATTGTGGTGTTTGTCTAAGACGATGACTCACGTTCATTTGATCGGCATCGGTGGTACTGGACTCTCGGCCATCGCCCGCATCCTGATTGAAACAGGGTACACGGTGAGCGGATCAGACCGCGCGGATTCGCAGTTCGTGAAGGCTCTGCGGTCGGCAGGCGTGACCATCAGCATCGGGCACCGGGCCGAAAACGTTGCCGGTGCGGATGTGGTGGTCCGCTCGAGCGCCATCCCCGATGACAACCCGGAGGTCGTGGCGGCACGCAGCGCGGGAATACCGGTGCTCAAGCGGGCAGATTTCCTCGGCACATTGATGGAAGGCAAGACCGGGATCGCCGTTGCCGGGACGCATGGCAAGACCTCCACGACCGCCATGATCGCCTGGATGCTGACCGCCCTCAAGCAGAAACCGTCTTTCATCGTCGGCGGGGTTTTGAACAACCTGGGTACCAACGCCCGATCAGGCAAAGGGGCGACCTTTGTGATCGAGGCCGATGAGTATGACCGCATGTTCCTGGGTCTCAAGCCCCTCATCGAAGTCGTCACCAATGTCGAATACGACCATCCGGACTGCTATCCCACCCCGTCCGATTTCCAGGCCGCCTTCGTGGAGTTTGTCAAGCGTCTCCCCCCAGCAGGCACCTTGGTGGCCTGTGCCGAGGATGAAGGCGCCCGCGCCTTGATCATGGAGGCAGAAAAGCTGGGCAAGGCGGTCATCACCTACGGCCTGCGACCTGCCACGGAAAACGGGCAGCGGAGTATGGATTGTTATGCAGAAATCCTCGTTCCTAATTCGAAGGGCGGGTTCACCTTCAGCGCTTCGGTCCTCGGCCATTCGACCTCCGTCAAGCTGCAGGTACCGGGCAAGCATAACGTCCGGAATTCCCTGGCGGCACTGACGGTGGCGGTCCTGCTCGGACTGCCGCTGCCTAAGGCGGCCCGGGCACTGGGACAGTTCACCGGCACTGGGCGCAGGTTCGATGTGCGCGGGGAGGCCGTCGGTGTGATCGTGATCGATGACTATGCACATCACCCCACCGAAATCCGCACCACCCTGGCTGCAGCCCGCGCCCGTTATCCCGGCAAGCGCATCTGGGCGGTCTGGCAACCGCACACCTATTCCCGGACCCAGGCCCTTGCCGCGAGCTTCGCCCGGGCTTTCGAAGATGCCGATCAAGTCATCGTGACCGATATCTATGCCGCCCGGGAAGCCAAACAGGCTTACTCCAGCGCAGACGTGGTCAAGGCCATGACCCACCCTTCTGTCCACTTCATCGCGGATCTCCGCGAGGTGGGTCAATATTTGCTCACTCAATTGCGGCCCGGCGATGTTTTGTTGGTGCTCTCCGCCGGGGATGCTGACCAGGTCAGCCAGAACGTGCTGGCCGGTTTATCAGAAAGGAAGGTTTACCATGGCTGAAGAAAAGCACGTATACGAATCGGAGGTCATCGCCCTGCCACCGCTCCGGATGGTATTGGGAGAGGTGCCTGCTCCCGATCCGGAGAGGCAGACGCGCCGCCATCCGCAGCCGACATCGCCACATGAAATCGAAGTGACCGTCAAACGGTTGATCGCCCACCTGGAAGAGAAGAAGTAAGGTCCTCTCACACATCCGGAGCTTCGCCCAAACGGAAACCCTGACCATGGACCCGATCGCCCTCTCCACCCTGCGCTCCATCTTCCCAAGACGCCTGCAGGAGAACGTACCGCTCTCCGGCTATACCTCGGCGCGCATCGGTGGCCCGGCGGATGCCCTGCTTGTCCTGCGCTCTGCAGAGGAACTGGTCCAGGCGGCCCAGAAGCTGTGGGAGCTGGAGCTCCCCTTCCTGGTGCTGGGCGGCGGATCGAACGTGCTGGTCAGCGATCTGGGGGTGCGCGGCGTGGTCCTGATCAACCGGGCACGCTCGGTGCGCTGCGAGCCCAAGGCCGAACCGCCCATGGTGCTGGCCGAATCAGGCGCCACCCTCAATGATCTTGCACACCGGGCTGGGCGTCTGGGGCTGGCCGGTCTCGAATGGGCCGCCTCGGTCCCCGGCTCCCTGGGTGGGGCGGTTTACGGGAATGCCGGGGCATTCGGCGGGGATATGGCCGGGACCCTGGTCTCCATCGACCTGCTCCATCGTCAGGACGGCCGCCAGACATGGAGCCAAGAGAAGCTGGCATACGGCTACCGCACTAGCCTCTTGAAACGGGAACATCCCCCGGTCGTGCTCCTGACCGCCCGCCTGGCCCTGCAGCACGGAGACCGGGCCGCCATCCAAAAAAAGGAGGGACAGTTTTCCGCCCAGCGGCGCAGCACGCAGCCGGCTGGCGCAAGCCTGGGTTCCATGTTCAAGAACCCGCCCGGCGAATCCGCCGGCAAGCTGATCGAAGAAGCCGGACTGAAGGGTAAACGCATTGGCAATGCCGAGATCAGCCTGGAACACGCGAACTTCTTCGTTAATCACGGGCAGACGAAGGCCACGGATATCCAGGCCCTGATCGAGTTGGCCCGCCGGACCGTCGCCGAGAAATTCGGCCTCAACCTGGAACTGGAAGTGGAATTGATCGGCGAGTGGGAAGGCATTCATGGACACTAGCTCTCGTAAACTCCGCATTGCAGTCCTGTTCGGTGGTCGCTCCGGCGAGCATGAGGTCTCGCTCGAGTCGGCCAAGTCGGTGCTGAGTGTGCTGGACAAGGAGCGCTACGAGATCTACCAGGTCGGGATTGCACACGACGGGGCCTGGTTCACCGGCAGGAACGCGCGCGACCTGCTTGAAAAGGGCAGTACGGATGGCCTGGATCCCTGCACCATCCTTCCCGACCCGTCGAGGCCCGGGCTCTACCTGCTGCGGGAGGGAGGGCTGGAGCTGCTCAGCCCGCTCGATGTGGTCTTCCCGGTCTTGCACGGATCCTTCGGCGAAGACGGCACAATCCAGGGGCTTCTCGAACTGGCCGACCTGGCCTATGTCGGGGCTGGCGTGACCGGCTCGGCGGTCGGCATGGACAAAGGCATCTTCAAGGACGTCATGCACACCAATAACATTCCGACGGTCGAGTCAATCGTCGTCCTGCGCAGTGAAATCGAGAAAGACATGGCCGCTGTCGTCCAAAGGGCAGAAGCCGTGGCCCCATACCCACTGTTTGTCAAACCCGCCAACCTGGGCTCCTCGGTCGGCATTACCAAATGTCTCAATCATGCTGACCTGACCGAGGGTCTGATGGAAGCCGCCACCTACGACCGCCGGGTGCTTGTCGAGCGCGGCGTAAACGGGCGCGAGATTGAGGTCAGCGTCCTGGGGAATGAAGACGCACGGGCTTCGGTCCCCGGGGAAATCCTCCCGAGCCGCGAGTTCTACTCATATGAATCCAAATACGTGGATGGCACATCCGAACTGATTATTCCGGCCCCCCTCCCCAGCGAGATGGCCGAGCGCGTTCGTTCCCTGGCGGTAGCCGCTTACAAAGCAGTGGACTGCGCCGGGATGGCCCGGGTGGACTTCTTCCTCGATCGGGAGAATGACCAGATCATCCTGAACGAGCTCAACACCATCCCGGGTTTCACCACCATCAGCATGTATCCGAAGCTGTGGGAGGCTACCGGGTTGTCTTATCCCCAGCTTGTCGACCGTCTGATCGAGCTGGCGCTCAAGCGCAAAGCAGATCGCGATCGTACCGAACGACGCTTCCGGAGATCCTCATGACCGCATCCCGCAACATCTCCCGGGCGGAATTCGTCCGCAAACGCCGCTCGGCGCGTTCCATCCTGCAGATCCCGTTCGCGGCCAAGCGCCCCGATCGTAAGAAAACGGTTCACCCTGTGTCAGCCCCACGCCGGGCGAAACCCGTTCTGACCGCGCCGTCTGTGCACCGGCAGGCGCGCGCCCAGCAGTACGCCTTCAGCCTGGGCCGGGCCGACGTGCGGGCACCCGCCCTGACCCTGCCCCAGTTCGGGCCGCGCTGGGTTTCCGCGCTGGCCATGGTGGGGCTGGTCTTCCTGTTGATCACACTGTGGACTTCTTCCACCTTTACCATCCAGGGGGCCGAGCTCTACGGCAATCAGCGTTTGAGCCTGACCGAGATCAACGCCTCCCTGGGGCTCGCCGGACAGCCGATCTTCAAGGCCGTCCCCTCCCAAATCGAAGCCAGCCTGCTCGCCGCCTACCCCGGACTGGCGCAGGTGAACGTCCGCGTGGGTTTTCCCAATCGCCTGGTCGTGACGGTGACCGAGCGCACGCCGCTCCTGGCCTGGAACCAGGACGGGCAGGTCACCTGGATCGACGACCAGGGAATTGCATTCAAACCGGACGGCCAGGTCCAGGGGCTGATCCAGGTCACCGCGAGCGGAACCCCGCCTCAGCCTGCGGTCGACCCCAGCACGCCTCTCTACGAGCGGCCGTTCATCGCACCGGAAACGGTGGCTGCCATGACGGCACTGGTTCCTTTTTTGCCGAGCGGCGTCTCGATGACCTACGACCCGCAGTACGGGCTGGGCTGGCAGGACCCGCACGGCTGGTCGGTCTATTTCGGCAATAGCACCGAAGATATCCAAATGAAGCTGCGCGTCTATCAAACGATCGTCGCCAGCTTCACCCACCAGGGCATCCAGCCCACGCTGATCAGCATGGAATATCTGGATGCGCCGTTCTACAAGTAAACCTATGGATGATATTGTCGTTGGAATCGATGTCGGTACCACCAAAGTATGCACCCTGGTCGGGCGGGTGGAGGAAAAAGCCATCCGCATCCTGGGCGTCGGCATAGAGCCTTCGGAGGGCATCAAAAAGGGTGTGATCGTGGACCTGGCAGCCGCTTCGCAGGCCATCACCCGTTCGGTGGAAAAAGCCGAACAGACCTCCGGGGTAGAGATCACCGGTGCCCTGGTCAGCCTGGCGGGCGCGCATATCGCCTCCATCAACAGCCGCGGCGTCGTCGGGATCTCCGGCGAAGCCATCGACGAGATCGACATCGCCCGCGCCTTGGAAGCCGCCCGGGCGGTCGCGATCCCGCACAACCGCGAGATCATCCATGTGATCCAACGCGGCTTCACCGTGGATGGTCAGGATGGGATCAGCACGCCCGTCGGCATGCATGGCTACCGGCTGGAGGTGGAGGCGCATATCATCACCGCGGCCGAAGCCACGGTTGAAAACCTGCGCCAGTGCGTCGGCAGCGCGGGGGTGGAGGTGCTGCAGTTCGTCCTGAACCCGCTCGCCTCCGGCGACGTGGTCCTGACCGATACCGAGCGTCAGATGGGCGTGGCAGTCTGCGATATCGGCGGCGGGACAACCGACCTGGCCATCTACGTCGATGGCCATGTCTGGCACACGATGGTGCTGGCGGTGGGCGGCAATCACATCACCAACGATATCGCCCACGGGCTGCGCCTGCCGCTCAGCCAGGCAGAGGAGATTAAGAAGAAGCACGGCTTTGCCCTGAAGTCGGCCGTGGGCGCCGAGGAAACCTTCTCCGTGCATGCCTTCGGCGAGGATCAGCCGGTGCAGATCAGCCGTTATGACATGACCCACATCATCGAAGCCAGGGTGGAGGAAATCTTCGCCCTGACCATGCAGGAGATCAAGCGTTCCGGCTATGATGGGCTGCTTCCGGCCGGGATGGTCCTGACCGGCGGCACAAGTGCCCTGCCGGGGATCCGCCAGCTCGCCAGCCAGGTGCTCGGAATGCCCGTCCGCACCGCCCAGCCTGAGAACCTGATCGGGCTGGTTGACCAGCTGAAGAGCCCTGCCTTTTCCACGAGCGTCGGCCTGCTTCAATGGGCTGCCGCCATGAGCCAAGATGACCTGCCGTCCGGCCGCGGCCGTGCGCGCAGAGGAGCGAAAGGAGAAATCGTGATGAACCTCGAACCCGTCAAGAATCTATTGAGACGTCTGCTTCCCTAGGAATCTCTGACAGGCAGCGCGACGCTCCCAAACGGTCGCCGGCCGGACCCAATCCGTATTTTTCACTCTCATTCAGGAGGAACATTATGGACGCAAAGAAGAATCAAGCAGAAACCTTCGCCAGGATCAAGGTCGTCGGGGTGGGCGGCGGTGGCACCAACGCCGTGAACCGGATGATCGAGGAGGGCATTCAAGGGGTGGAATTTGTGGCGATCAACACCGACGCCCAGGCCCTGATGCTCGCCAAGTCTCCGACCCGCGTCCGCATCGGCAACAAGCTGACGCGCGGCCTGGGCGCAGGCGGAGACCCGGAGATCGGGCGGAAATCGGCCGAGGAATCCGCGGAAGACCTGTACAACGTGATGAAAGGCGCCGACATGGTCTTCGTCACGGCCGGGCTGGGCGGCGGCACCGGAACCGGCGCGGCCCCCATCGTGGCCCAGATCGCCAAGGACGTCGGCGCCCTGACCATCGGGGTGGTCACCCGCCCCTTCACCTTCGAGGGCAACCGCCGCATGCAGTCCAGCGAGATGGGCATGGATAAGCTCAAGGAGCATGCCGACACACTCATTGTCATTCCCAATGACCGGCTGCTGCAAATCATGGACAAGCGCGCCAGCCTGACGGATTCGTTCCGCATGGCCGACGACGTCCTGCGCCAGGGCATCCAGGGCATCTCCGAACTGATCACCGTCCCGGGCCTGATCAACCTCGACTTCGCCGACGTGCGCACCATCATGCGCGAGGGCGGTGCAGCCCTGATGGCGGTCGGCAAGGCCTCAGGCGAGGACCGCGCCCGGGTGGCTGCCGAGCAGGCCATCTCCAGCCAGCTGCTGGACATCACCATCGACGGCGCCCGCGGCGTGCTCTTTAACGTGACAGGTGGTCCCAGCCTGACCCTCTTCGAGGTCAACCAGGCCGCGGCCATCATCCGCGAGACCTCCCACCCGGACGTCAACCTAATCTTCGGTGCGGTCATCGATCCGAATGCGGGCGATGAGATCCGCATCACCGTCATCGCCACCGGTTTCGAGCGCTCCGGCATGCCCCGCCGCATCGCCACCAACAACCACTCGGTGCTCCGTGACCAGAAGGCCAATTCCCGAACTCTGGAGAGCGTCAGCGTGGAAGCTCCAAGCGGCCAGGTTGGCAATCACGACGATTTCAAACCCAAGACCTTCAACACCGAAGATCTGGATATTCCAACTTTCCTGAGAAACCGCAAATAGAACGGTGGGCGCATCACGCGCAGCAGCGAACTTCCCGCAGGGCGTGCGGGAAGTTTGCTTTTAATGAAGCGCCTGCTTCGTCTTTTTCCACAGCCAGCGACCGGCTGAGCGCAGAAATGGCCAGGGCCGGTTGGAGGCGATCACGCGTAGGTCGTCCAGCAGCGACGAGCGGTCGTCCAGGAAACGCAGGATCGGCCGGATCGGATTGCGCCCGAATATGGCAGCAAGAATCGTGCGCCCGCGCTCCGGTTCCCTGGAGATCACCTCCAGCAGGACCGCGTCGTGAAAGCGGTAGCGGAACGCGTCGGGCCGGATGGCAAATGGCTGGGCCGTGCGGATCAGCGAGTCGACGATGGCCTGCGAGTCGCGCTGGATGCGTGCAAAGGCGTAGCCGGTGGAGGGCTTTACCCGTCCGCCGCGTGTGCCAATCGCCATGAGACGCTTCCCGAGCCGGCGCGGAAAAGGGTGGTCGGTCATCGGAATCACCCCGCGCTCTTCGGACAGCAAGCGGTAATCCGCGGCACCCAGCGTGTCCACGAGGTAGGCCTGCAGGGCCACCTCGTAAGCCGCGGCTGGGAGCACCTGCGGTGAAAACAGGGTGTACTCCACCAGCGCGCGCCGCTCACTGAATGGCAGGATATAGAAAAAGGTCACCCCGCCGACCTGGGGCGTGCGCAGATCGAAGAGCGTGACCGTCTGTGGGTCGAAGGCCGCCGACCGTGTCTCCACCTCCCAACCGGTGAAGTGCTGTATGAGATAGGTGTAATGCCTCGGGTCGGGATGCAGGTCAGCGGGGCGCATCCGGCTGTCGAATGCCCAGGTCGCCTCCCAGTTCTCCCCGTTCACCTGCACTCGGGCCGTCTCAGAGCCGTCCTGCACCTCGCCCGAGCCGCGCAAAAAGGTCACGTGATGCTGGCCGAGCTCTTCCCGTGCCGCGCGGTAGAAGTCCACCCCGCGCACCATCTGGTAACGGAACGGGGCCAGGGCAAAGGTCCGGTCGAGGCCTGGGCTCCGAAAGCGCAGGTTGGGCCAGACGTGATGGGCGATCCCGTCCAGCGGAGAGGGAACATCCGACCAGAAGCACCAGGTGCGATCGTTGGTGTCCTTGGCATCCTTCTCCACGATCAGGATCGAGCGGTCCTTGAGCGGGCTGCGCACCAGCGCCAGCGCCAAACTCAATCCGGCCGCCCCGCCACCCAGGATGGCGTAATCGGTTCTCACCGAGGCCTCACGCGCAGGAACACGCCCGGGCGCGGCTCCAGGGTGGCGCCCATGTGCAAATGCACCCGGCGGCGCATCCAGGTCAGGTCGAACCGCTGGAGCAGGCGCGCCAGGACCACACGAGCCTCCACCTGGGCGAAGTTGGCACCCAGGCAATTGCGCGGCCCGCCGCCGAACGGCAGGTAGGTGTAGGGCAGGTGCTTTTGGCCGGGGGCAAAACGCGCCGGGTCAAAACGTTCCGGCTCCGACCAGTGGGCCGGGTCATGGTGGGTGGAATAGATCGAAACCATCACCCGCTCACCTTTTGGGATCTGATACCCACAGACATCCAGCTCCTCGGCCGCCAGACGGTTGCCAACATGAATGGGCGGATAGAGGCGCAAGGTCTCCGAGAGGACCTGCCCGAGGTAGACGGCCGAGTCGACCTGCTCCAGGGTGGGGGGCTGGCTCGCCGGCAGGGCCTCCACCTCCTGGCTCAGCCGCAGCTGAACCTCCGGATGCCGGGCGATCAAATACAAGCTCCAGGCCAAGAGGGCGGTCGAGGTATCGTGCCCGGCAATGAACAGGGTCAAGACCTGGTCGCGGATCAGATCGTCGTCCATCCCGGCCTGGATCAGCTGGCTGATCAGGTCGTCCTCCAACAGGGGTTGGGCACGGCGCGCCCGGACCAGAGCGTAGATATATGCATCGATTTTCAAGGCTGCCCGTTCCGCCCTGCGGCGAGGGGCCCCGAGCAGCCAAAGACCAGGGGAGATGAACTTGAGCAGTTCCTGGATCGGGGCGAACAACAGGTCAAGGTGGGGCGTGAAGTCATCATGGAAAAGCGCCTCCACCAGGATGAGCAGGGCCACCCGGCGCATCTCCACCAACATATCGTAGGTCCTGCCGGCCTGCCAGGTGTCGAGCACCTGATCCGTGCGCCGCCACATGGCCTCGATCGCCGCGGCCACCTGGGCGCGATGCAGGGTGGGCATCACCGCCCGGCGCAACTCATCGTGGGCGGGCCCGTCCTCGACCAAGAGCCCGTGGCGCAAGAGACCGGTAACCGGGTCGGAGGGGTTTCGCCAGTTCAGGCGGTCGCGGGCATCCACCAGGGCGAAGTGGCTCGCCTCCGGGCCGGAAAGGACTACCGGATGGAAACCCGGCAGAGCGGGGCTGAAGACCGAACCCAGCTCCAGGCGCATGGCAGCCAGAGCGCCCAGGAAATTGCGCGGTCCGAACAATTCCGGGAGGGCAGCCCGTCCAGCCGAAGAATTAACCCGTGGAGGTAAAGGCATAAAATACCTTTCTAAGGACCTGGCATTCAGATCGGAAGGCGCGGGTCTCAAAACCGTCGCATGTTTCGCAAGCGGCGTTCAGATTGGGTGCCTGAGCTCATATCCCCCGGCGGTTATTTCTGATCCAGGCCTGCCACCATGGCAAACACTTCACTGTTCTTCGGAATGTCGGTCATGTCATGGCCGTAGTGGACGAAACGGGCGATCCCTTCCTTGTCTACCAGGACCTGGGCAGGCATGCGCCCGAACTTGAACAGGTTGATCTGCTGGCCGTACAGCTTCAACACGCCATGCGACGGGTCTGGCAGGCCGATGAAGGGCAGCCCGTTCTTCTTCCAGTACTCGGCAAAGGCCGACGGGCCTTCCGGGCCGACCACCAGGATGGTCGTCTGGCGTTTTTCGAATTCAGCATAGTCCTGGCGCAACTGCGCCATGTGCGCCCGGCAGTAGGGTCACATGAAGCCGCGGTTGAAGACCAGCAGGACATGGCTCCGGCCGCGGAAATCCGACAGTCGCACGGGTTTGCCCGTGAAATCGGCCAGTTCAAAATCTGGCGCCGGGGCATTTATCGAAACTTGAGACATCTTTGCTTCCTTTCTCTAATCAGGTCTCTACGCCGCCCGCCAGGGCGATCAGCAGAACTTTACCGGCTTTTTTCCTCCTGAGCCTTCATCGGAACAGGCCTCCGCACCAGCAGGGCCGCCGCCAGGCTCAGGGCGACCAGGCCAAAAGTCGCCCAAACCGCCCCGGTCACGATGCCCTGGGTGGGAAACTTGACTGCAATCCCCGCCAGCGCCCACAGGAGCACGAGCGCATAGGCTATGTCCCGCCGGCTCAGGTTCATCAGCAGGGCAATCACAAACACGGCCGCGAGCACGACGACCATCCAGGTTTCAGGAGAGATACCCCAGCCATTGCCGTGCAGAGAAAGCACATCGGACACGTTGGCGACTGTTGCGACCGTGATCCAGCCCAGGTAGATGCTGAAGGGCACGCGCACCGCCCAGGTTTCGGAGCCTGCGACCTTCGTCCGCCCGATTCCCAGCTGCAGATAGGTGATGATCAGCATGGCAAGCAGGATGAACATGGCAACCAGCGTCCATATGAAGAGTTCGTAATGCCAGAGGAAGATCCAGGCGCAGTTGGCCACCCCGCCCAGGGCGATCCACCAACCGGTCGCTTGCAGGCGCGGGTTCTCGCGCTGGGCGGGCAGCGCCTGATAGACCGCGTAAGCGATCAGGCCGATGTAGATCAACCCCCAGATCGAGAAGACGTACCCGGCCGGCACGAAGTAAACATGGAACATGTCCGAGATCGTTCCAGTGCCGAGATGATTGATCGGCAGGGCTTCGGACAAGATGTTGATGACCAGGGTGATAGCGACGGTCAGGATAACCACAACCTGGCGTACGATGTTTTTCATAATTGATCTCCTTTTAATTGATTAAATACGAACTTTAAAGAATAGGACGAATCAAGCTGATCCTCGGGGTAACCACGGGAGCTATTCCAGAAGCTTGATCTCGAGCACGGTGTCCCGCGCGCCGCGGCCGGCGCGCTGCCCACCGAATAACTTCCTCATCAGTCCGTACTTATGGTCGAGCAGACGGTCCACTCTGGCTTTGACCTCCGGTTCGGTGACCTCCCGCGCCAGAGCAGGCACCCAGGATCCGACCACCTTGCCGTTCATCCGGCAGGGGGCCACATTCACTCGACCATGATTGCGGATGCGTTTGACCTTGCCACTGCTGCCAAGGGTGACGATATAGAGGAGCTCGCCTTCCTGGGCGAACCAGACGGGCGTCTTTACGCCCTCGCCGTTCCGACGGAAAGTTTCGAGGTTGAGATATTTTTGATGGGCAAACGGTTCGAGCCGGTTCATGGATTCTCCTAACGGCGTTAGGCTTGCTAGGCCCATCCACGTGCCGCTGCATGATCGATGATGATCGGGAAGGCGCCAAGTTTCCCAGCGTAGGCAGACAGCCGCGGCAGGATGAGTTTGAAGCCGGGCAGGTCCGCAGCCATCACCTGGAAAAATTAATCGGACCGGCGCTCATCATGACTTTCTCGGGCTGTCCCCGTCCAGCGGGGTGAAGGCGGACGGCAGGATCTGGATATGCATCTCCACCCGGCGCTCCGGCAATCGCAGCAGGTGGCGCAGGCCTTCCCGCAGGAAACCTCCTGGCACGCTGAACGGCGAACCGGTCTTGACGGACAATCCGGTCCGCCCGTCCGTGGCCGGGGATGCCAGCCAGAGCGCCTTGCGGGCCGGGAGCTCGGGCTGCTTTCCGATCGCCCGGATCAGGAACGGCATGAAGCTGGACAGGCGTGGTTCATACCCTTCAAAGGTCCTGACCTCCTTCAGCAGATCCGTCTCCATCAGACCCGGTTGGAAGGCGAAGACCCCTACCCCGCTGGTTTTGTACTCCCTCGCCAGAGCCAGGGTGAAGACCCGGATCCAGGACTTGGTCGAAGCATAAGCGTTCTGATTCGGAACCGGGCCGCGCTCCCCTGCGCCCAGAAGGTTGATCAGCTTACCACTGCCGCGCGGCAGGAAATGGCGCATGGCTGTCACCGAGCCGTAATAGGTTCCAAAAATGTTGGTTTGGAGCACGGACCGAAAATCGTCCACGGACAGGTCCAGGGTCGGGCCAAATGGGCCACCGATCCCGGCGTTATTGACCCACACGTCAAAATGGCCGTAGGTCCGGATGGCGAAATCAGCCAGGGCCTCGACCTGTTTCCGGTCGGAAACGTCGCAGGCGAAGGCGGCCGTTTGTAGCCCCTCCTGGTTCCAGGCGCGGGAAGCCTCGGCGATCACAGGCTGCGAACGGCCAGACAGGACCACCTGTGCTCTTTCTTGGGCATACAGGCGAGCAATCGCCAGACCCAGGCCGCGGCTGGCTCCCGTGATCACTTCGACCTTCCCTTTCAATTGGTTCATACGGTGTCCTTTTTTCTTCGTTGTTTGAAGCGGTCAGAGCCCCTCTGTACCGCTACTTTCCCGTTCCAACCGTCCCGTTTCAAGCCTGCTCGCTCGTCCGGTAATCCGCAATCCAAAATCGAAGAAGGCGATCATAACGGCCAGGTGCCCAATCGTATTCTCCTTGGATGATACCAGAAAGCATCAGCTCTAGCCAAACCATATCGGGAACCGAGGTCAATCCAGATACCATACAGTGACATCCTCCAGCGTCTGCATGCGGAACCAGAGACCCGGCAGGCTGGCGAGCTTCTTCCAGAAGCTGAGGTGGGCGCGGCGCGAGAAGACGTCGTAATCGGCGAGCTCGATCTCATCCAGGATCCCCTCGTACAGACCGGCTGCGGCCGCGATGGCGAAGCGGCCATCTCGGCTGAGCATGGCGATCCCAGGCCAGGCTTCCGCGTACAGCTGGCGAGCGCGCCCGACCTGGTAGCGCATGAACTTGCGCCACTGCGGGGTGACCTTTCCAGAGGCCAGGTCCGCCTCGGTCAGGCCAAAGGCGGCCAGCTCATCCTGGGGCAGATAGACCCGCCCGTTGCGCCAGTCCTCGCCCACATCCCTGAGGATGTTGGTCAGCTGCAGGGCGATGCCCAATTTGACCGCGTAAAGGATCGCCTCCGGCCCGCTGAAGCCGATGATGTGCATGGCCATCAGGCCGACCGTCGAGGCGACCCGGTAGCAGTAGGCAGCCAGTTCCTCAAAAGAGGCGTATCCCTGATGGGTCAGATCGGAGGCGACCCCTTCAAGCAGCTGTTCGGCATAGCGCACCGGGATGGAGAAACTCAGGCGGGTGTTCACCCAGGCCAGGGCAACCAGGTCGTCATCCCCTGGGTGGGCAGACAGGGAGCGCACCCGCCAGGAGGCCAGGTCGCGCCGCGAAGCCGCGCCCGGGGCGCGGTCGACCAGGTCGTCGCTCGTGCGACAGAAGGCGTACAGGGCCCGCACGGCGCGCCGCTTCCCGCTAGGCAGCAGGGCCGAGGCCAGGGCGAAAGTGCGGCTGTTCTGGCGGGTGATTTCCCCGCAGGCGGCATAGGCCGCGCTCAACAGGCGGGTGTCCAGGGTCGTTCGAGAAGGGGTTGAACGGGATTCGAGGGCTTCATGGGCCAGGTGGAGTACCTGGGTCTCCCAGGACAGGCTGGTTTGCATCGGGACTACCTCCGGGTTAACAGTAAGATCAAGCAGTGGCAAAAACGGTACGAAGCGCGGGTGCGGTCTGTTCCTGAAGAATGCGCTCTACGGTCAAGCGGGCCGAAAGCAAGACAATCGGCAATCCGGTTCCGGGGTGGGTGCTGGCTCCGGCGAAGTACAGGTTGGTGTAGCGCGGGTGGCGATTGTGAGGGCGCAGGTAACCTACCTGCAGGAAATTGTGGCTCAGGCCAAACGCCGATCCCTTGGCCAGGTTGAGCCGGTTCTGGTAATCGGGGGGACCCATGGTCTCCTCAAAAACGATGCGCTCCCGTAGGTTTTTCACCCCCAGGCCTTCCAGCCGTTCCAGGACCGCAGTCCGGGCGCGGGCGGTGAGGGCCGCCCAATCCTGGGGGCGCTGGGAATCGATGTGTCCGACCGGTACCAGCACCATCAGGCTGTCCCCGTCCGCAGGGGCGAAGGACGGATCGGTGCGCGCCGGAGCATTGACATAGAAGGAGGGCCGGTCGGGCAGGGTCAGGTCGGAGAAGATGCGGTCAAAGGAAGCGCGGTACTCGTCATCCGCTAGAAAGACGTTGTGATGCAGCAGCAGCGGTGACTTTTCACCCTTCACTCCCCAATAGAACATCAACGCCGAGGAGGTGTATTTCTTGCGGGCCAGCCTGGCTGCAGAGCCATCATCCGGAAGCAATTGGTCGTAGACATAGGGCAGATCCGCGTTGGCAACGATCAGGTCGGCCGTCAGCCGACTGCCGTCCTGCAGGGTGACACCGCTGACGCGGCTGCCCTCCACATTGATCTGTCTGACCGCCATGCCGTAGCGGAAGCGGACCCCCAGGCCTGCGGCGATCTGCGCCAGGGTTTCGATGGGTCGGTAGAGGCCGCCGCGCGGGAAAAAGACGCCATCGCCCAGCTCGGTGTATTGCAGGAGGGAAAAGGTCGCCGGGGCGTCGTATGGGCTGAGGCCGAGATACATGTTCTGGAAAGAAAAAGCGGCCTGCAAGCGCGGGTCCTTGAAATAGGAGGCCGTGTTGGCCGCGTGCTTGACGAGCGCCTTCATCCGGAAGAGCAGCGGCAGATTCTTCAGGTCGAAGTACTGCAGGGCGGAGGTAAAATTCCGCCCCACGAATTTATCCAGCGAAATATGGTAATGGCGGTAGCCCTCCGCCATAAAGCGCAGAAAGGCCTCAAAGGAACCGGGCTCGATGGCGTCCAGCTGGGCACGCAGGTCCGGTAAAATGGAGGTCAGGTCAAGGCTCGATCCATCATGGAAATGGGCCCGATAGGTCGGATCCAGGCGCACCAGGTCAAGGTGGTCTTGCATGCGCTCCCCCAGAGCAGCGTAGGTCTCGGCAAAGACCTCCGGCATCAGGAACAGGGTCGGCCCGGTGTCAAAGCGGAACCCATCCTGGGTAATGACCGCCGCCCGCCCACCCGGGCGATCGCCCTTTTCGAGCACGGTGACCGCATGACCCGCCCGGGCCAGGCGTCCCGCGGCGGCGATCCCGCCAATTCCAGCCCCAATCACAAGGATGTTCATCTATTTCTCCTGATTGCGTAAGATGGTCAGTATTATATACAGATGTACATATATTGTCAAGGTATTGGATATCATTTCTTGACAAATAGTGAACAAAAGGGTATACTTATAATCATCAAATAGGGAAGGATCAGGAATGAACGAAGAGGAAAAATCGGCCTTCGAGGAGCCATTATTCAACATCGGGGTGGTCACGCGCGTGACCGGCCTGCCCATTGCCACCCTGCATGCCTGGGAACGCCGTTATGATTTCCCGCATTCGGCGCGCACAGCCGGCGGCCACCGCCTGTACTCCGAGAAGGATATCGCCCGCTTGCGCTGGGTCAAGACCCAGGTGGATTCTGGGCTGCAGACCCGCCAGGCGATCCAGGCCGTCCAACGGCTGGAGAACCAGGGCCGCTTGCCCATCGGAACGGTCCAGGAGCCCTCCCAGGCTGCGGCCGAACAACCCCTCCCCCCCCTCGGGCGGGAGCATCTGCTGGAAGCCCTCCTGCATCACGATTTAGAGGGCGCCGATCGGATCATGGGAGAAATGCTGGCCTTCTACACTCCCGAGGATATGAGCCTGCAGGTTATCGGTCCGACCTTGGCGGATATCGGTGAGGCCTGGGCCTCAGGACAGATCACGGTCGCCGACGAACACCTGGCCACCGGCTACCTGCGCCACCGCCTGCTGATGTGGATGGTCACCGGCCCGCGTCCCTATGCCATCACCCCCACCGTGCTGGTCTGTGCGCCGGGAGAATGGCATGAGGGCAGCCTGCTCATGCTGGGCGTCCTGCTGCGCCGCCAGGGCTGGCCAGTGGCTTACCTGGGCCAGTCGGTGCCCTTATCCGACCTGGGCGCCTTTACCCAGGTGATCCATCCGCCCGCCATTGTCCTGGTCGCCATGAGCGCAGAAACCGCCCAGGCCCTGGCTGCCTGGCCCAAGTACCTGGCGCAGGCCGCCGGCAAGCCGCTGGTCGGATTCGGCGGACGGGTCTTCGTTAATAATCCCGACCTGCAGAGGAGCCTCCCGGGAACATACCTGGGCTCCACTTTGCAGGAGGGGCTCAGCCAGCTGACCGGTTTCTTGAAAACCCAGCTTCAATGAATACGCACGGCCGGAGGGCATGAGAGCCTCCCGGCCGTTTTATGGGTTGAGGCATAAAACCACATTATTCGGACATGTGGATGAAAGCCGACCCGCTGAAGGGGAAAGCCTCTTGAAGATAAGAACATCTGTGCTACAATAGGCAAGATGGTGATCCATCAAGCCTTCAAGTTCCGGCTTTACCCTAACGCTGACCAGCGACAGGCGCTGTCCCGCCAATTCGGCTGTTCACGCTTCGTCTACAACTTCTTTCTGCGTGAGCGGATGGATTTCTACGCCGCGCACAAGGGGGAAAAGAAGCAGGGCTTGAATTACCATGACACCGCCCTCCGGTTGACCGCCTTGAAACAACAGCCGGAATACGCCTGGCTGCGAGAAGTCAATTCTCAGTTCCTGCAGGTGGTCTTGCGCAATCTGGACATGGCGTACAAGAGCTTTTTTGCGGGCCGGTGGAAATTTCCGAAGTTCAAATCCCGGCGTGCCAGGCAATCGTTTGGCGTCCCGCAGCATTTCACGCTAGACGCAGAGCAGGGGCGCCTCGCCATCCCCAAGCTGACACCGCTCAAGATCGTGGTGCACCGCCCGGTGGCGGGGACGCCGAGGAGCGTGACCATCTCCTGCAGCCCGTCAGGCCGGTATTTCGCCTCCATCCTGTGCGAAGTGGAAGTGCAAGACTGTCCATCCAAACGCAGAGGGAAAGAACTGGGCCTGGACCTCGGGCTGAAGAGCTTTGTCGTCACTTCGCAGGGGGAGAAGATCGATCCGCCTCAATTTCTGCACCGGGTGGAAGAGAAACTGTGCCGCCAGCAGCGTCAGCTTTCCCACAAAGAGCAGGGGTCCCAGAACCGCGAGAAAGCGCGGGTGAAGGTGGCGAGATTGCATGAGAAAGTTGCCAACCGGCGAGCGGACTTTCTTCACAAGCTAAGCCGACGACTGATCGACGAGAGCCAAGCGATCTATGTCGAGAGCCTGAACGTGAAGGGGATGCTGGGGAACCATCATCTTGCCAGATCCATCAGCGATGCCGGTTGGGGTGAATTCCTGCGCCAGCTG
>Ga0187877_1001569_pt1 | contig 23085 bp, 19 predicted proteins | sample June2016WEW_17_1_3_FD_132430 | JGI IMG/M metagenome (GOLD analysis project Ga0187877, IMG submission 132430) | Peatland microbial communities from SPRUCE experiment site at the Marcell Experimental Forest, Minnesota, USA - June2016WEW_17_100 | ecosystem: Environmental > Terrestrial > Soil >... | reverse complement strand
GGACGCTGGTGTCTCTTCCGAAAATGGAACGTAAGTTGTTGATTCCTCGTGCCGGACAGAATCCATTTTCATCGTGTGTTGTGAGCCGCCGCGGCTCATAGAGCAGGACTGTCCCCGAATTTGGCGGTAACGGCACCAGCTCGGCTATCCTGAAGGGTTCATGCCCGAGGGATCGTACCTCTACTGCGACGTCAGCCTGCCGGTGCCAATGGATCGGCCATTCACCTACGCGCTGCCCGAGACTCTGCGGCACCGCGTGCGCCCGGGCAGCCGCATCGTGGCGCCTTTCGGAGCGCGCAAGCTGACGGGCGTGATCCTCCGCTGCCATGACGAGCAGCCGCCCATGGCCGCGCGCGAGGCGCTCCGGCTGATCGATTCCGAGCCGGTGCTGGATGCGGAGCTGCTGGCGTTGGGGCGCTGGATCGCGGGCTACTACTGCGCGCCTCTGGGCGAGGTGCTGCGCGGCATGCTGCCGCTGGCGTCGGAGATTCGGCGCGGGAAGGTGTGGTCGCTGACCGACTCCGGCCGCGATGCCGCGCGCCAGCTTGTGCTCGACTCTTCGCCCGACGATCCGGTGTCGAAGATCCTGCGCATGTTGGAAAGGCGTCCGCTTTCGGCCGCCTATCTGGCCAGGACGCTGCCGCTCGCCGATAAGGCCATGCGCTCGCTGGAACGCAGAGGATTCATCGTCGCCGAACAGGTCGAGACGGACCGCGATCCGCTGCGCGCGCCCTCGGAGCGATTGCGCATCGAACTGGCCGGGGTGCCCTCTGGGCCCGACGGCAAGCTGAATAAACCCGAACGGGAGCTGCGGGCCTTCCTCGAGCTGCATCCCGGCTCGCATAACCTGAAAAACCTCGAAGGCACGGTCAGGAACGCCAGCATGGCGGCGCGTTCCTTGGCCCGCAAGGGGCTGGTGTCGCTGAAGCCGGAGGCCATCGCGATGGCGAGTGTGCCGGCGCGGGCCCGGCACGCGCTGAACCCGGCGCAGCAGGCGGCCTTCGAGCAGATTCGGGACGCCATCCTCACCCGCCAATTCCGAACATTTCTGCTCAATGGCGTCACCGGTTCGGGAAAAACCGAAGTCTATCTCACCGCCATCGAAGCCGTGCTGGCGCAGGGCCGTAGCGCCCTGTTGCTGGTGCCCGAAATTGCCCTCACCCCGGCCATGGCGGGCCAGTTCTTCTTTCGATTCGGCGACCGGGTGGCCATTCTGCACAGCGCGTTCACGGATGTCGAGCGCACCGAGCAGTGGCGGCGTATCCGCTCCGGCAAAGCCTCGGTGGTGGTGGGGACACGGTCGGGAGTCTTTGCGCCGGTGCGCGACCTGGGCCTGATCGTGGTCGACGAAGAGCACGACGGCAGCTACAAGCAGGAAGAGACGCCGCGCTACAACGGGCGCGATGTGGCCGTGGTGCGGGCGCAGCAAGCCGGCGCGTGTGTGGTGCTCGGTTCGGCCACCCCGAGCCTCGAGAGCCGCTACAACGCCGAGCGCGGCAAGTATACGCTGCTCGAATTGCCCGGCCGCATCGAGGAGCGCCCCATGCCCCTGGTCGAATTGATCGACATGCGGCAGGAATTCCTGGAAACGCGCAAGCAGGCGACCTTCTCGCGAAAGCTCGAGGAGGCCATCGGACAGCGTCTGGAAAACGGCGAGCAGACCATCGTGCTGCTGAACCGGCGCGGCTTCTCCAGCTTTGTGGCCTGCCGCTCGTGCGGCGAGCGCGTCGAGTGCATGAACTGCTCGGTGACCCTGACTTTTCACAAGCGCGACCGGCGCCTGCTGTGCCACTACTGCGGCTACGCCGAAAAGGTCCCGAGCGTCTGCCCGAAGTGCTCGAGCGAGCACATCTACTTCCTGGGGCAGGGATCGGAGCGGGTGGAGGAGGAGCTGCACCGCGCCTTTCCGGCCGCCCGCATCGCGCGCCTCGACCGCGACACCGTGACCGGCAAGCGGCAGTACGAGACCATTCTTCACGATTTTCGCGAGGGCAACTACGACATTCTGGTGGGCACGCAGATGATCGCCAAGGGGCACGACATCCCCAATGTCACGCTGGTTGGCGTGGTGTCGGCCGACGTCGGGCTGGGCGTGCCGGATTTCCGCGCGGCCGAGCGCACCTTTCAACTGCTCACCCAGGTCGCCGGGCGCGCCGGACGCGGCAGCGTGCCGGGGATCGTGCTCATCCAGACCATCAACCCCGATCACTATGCCGTGCGCATAGCGGCGGCGCAGGACTACCAGGCTTTTTACGAGAAGGAGCTGGCCTTCCGGCGCATGATGCGCTACCCGCCGTTCAGCGCCATGGCCAACGTTCTGGTGCGAAGCGAGAAGAAAGAGGCGGCCATGCGCCTGAGTTCCGAACTGGGAATCCTGCTCACGCCGCCCCCGGAAAAGCTCCGGGTGATGGGGCCGGCGGAGGCGCCGGTTGCGCGCGTCAAGAACGAGTACCGCTACCAGTTCCTGATCAAGGCGGCCAGCCGCACGGCGCTCAACGAACTGCTCCAGCGGATTCGCTCGTTCGCCCTCGAGCGCAAGTGGGGCGCCACGGCTTTGGTCATCGACGTGGACCCGCTCTCGCTGGCGTGATCGCGCTTACGCGCCGGTCAAGAACTCTTGTACGCGCTTCAGCGTCCGTTCCGGCGGATCGCCGGGTTGGTGGTCCACTACTGCCACGCCCACTTGGAGCGAGGGATGCACGGTTTTTCCCCGTTCGAGGCAGGCATAGGCCCCGGAGAGATGATCCGCGACCCGTTTTGCGCTGGCCAGGGCCTCAGGCTTCTCCATCGAAAGCACGGCGATGAATCCCTCCTCGCTCCACCGCCCGATGGTGGCGCCAGGCGGAAGGCTGTTCCGCAAACGCTTGCTGAAGGACGCGGCAAGTTCCGTGGCCACCTCACGGTTGAACTGCCGCTCCGCCTGCCGGAACCCACTCGCCCTCACCAGCAGCAGACACAACTTCCCCCCGGACGCGGAACAAATCAGTCTCTCCATTTCATCGCGCTTGAAGAGCTTGGTCAGGTCGTCCAGCGACGCCGCGGTCTCCAGCAAGTCGATGCGCTTGTGCAACATGCGGATTTCCACCAGGAACTGGGAAACCGTAAGCTGATGCTGTTGGCGGATCTGCTCCAGGCTCTGCTCGATACTGTCCGCCGCGGCCAGTATGGCCGCGCGTACCGCGCTCCCGTCTGGCGCGCTCGAGATCTCGCGCAGGCGGCCCAGTTCCGTTCGAAGCTGCGCCTCGTGGTCGCTGTCGGTCTGCGCGAGGGAGTCCAGGATCTCCTGAAGCACACGCGCCGTGCCAGCCAGCTCTTCCCGAAGCGTGCCCAGGTACTTCGCCGCCTTATCACGATAGTCGCGGAGCAGGGCGCGCAGCGTGGCGCGGCTTTCGGCCAGGGCTTCCGGCTGCGCCGACGCCACCTCGCCGGCAAGAGCAGTCAGATACTGGCGATGCGGAGCGCTGATTTCGTCATCCAGCTCGATGGTGTAGTGGGCCACGTTCCTGATGGCCGTTAGGTAGCAATCCAGCACCATGTCCCTCGCCGCATGGCACCGCTCGAGCTCGTCGATAGGGTTTTGAATGGAAGTCATACGTCGTCGCTCAACCTAGACTATCGGCAAGCTGCCCGCATCTCTTTACGTCTGGCTCTTGCTTTTCTCTTTTTGTTCGCCCACAATGGCTTTAGGGATTAACATGGCACTAACGAAGCGGCAAAAGCAGGTGCTGGATTTCATCGCCGGTTTCATCGACGAAAACGGCTACTGCCCCAGCTATGAAGAGATTGCCGGGGGCCTCGGCCTGGCTTCGCTGGCCACCGTGCACAAGCACATCTCGGTTCTCGAAGCCAAGAACTACTTGAAGCGCGGGTTCAACCAGAGCCGTTCCCTGGAGCTGGCACCCAAATACGTGCAGGAGCAGCGGCGCACGAAACCGCCGGCGCTGGAGATCCCGCTGCTGGGCCGCATCGCCGCCGGCGCCCCGGTCGAGTCGGTCGAGCAACAGGAGATGCTGAATTTTGCGGACTTCGCCGCCGGCGGCAACACCTTCGCGCTCGAAGTGCGCGGCAATTCCATGATCGACGACCACATCTGCGACGGTGACCTCATCCTGCTGGAGCGAGTCGCCGAAGCGCGCGACGGCGATATCGTGGTCGCGCTCGTGGCGGGACACGAAACCACCCTCAAGCGGCTGTACCGCGAACCTGGAGATATGGTCCGCCTGCAGCCCGCCAATTCCGCGCTGAAGCCGATTCTGGTTTCTGCCCGGGACGTCCAGGTGCAGGGCCGCTTGCTGGCCGTGCTGCGAAAGTATAAGTGAAAGTTACGCGGTGGCTGAATTCCCGCGGAGTTCCCGCTGGGCGCGGAGCCAATCTTCTTCGGAGGAACCGCCTCGATAACCACGAGCTTCCCAGTAGGAATATGCAAGACGCGCGATTTCATCCTGGGACGGCTCGCATCCGACCGCGCTGGCGGCCGTCTCCAACGGCTTCTCACCCGGTGAGGCCGTATGTTTCACGCGCTTGGCGCTCGCGGCCTTGCGGCGCGGCGGTGCGGCTGCGGACACAACTAAATCGTTCTCGGAAATGCGTTTTCTTGGCATATTGTCTTTCGGTGCTCTCAGAGTGGATTGCTTCTCTTTTATTCTAACCTATTTTGGGAAAAGGGGTCAGACGCATTTCTCGCCAAACCCGAAAAATGCGTCTGACCCCTTTTCCCGATCTGGACAATCAAAGAACCGCTGCCGTAGGATGAGGCAGTGAAGGCCAGAATCCCGGCTCTTATTTGCCTCGCCGTGCTTTTATACTGCTGCTGGATGGTCCATCGCAGCCGGAATTCCTACTTCCCGCCGGACACGACATATAAAGTCGAAGTCACGGTCACCGGGCCGGACGGAAAAATCATTAAGCCGATAGCGCGCGCGCCTCGGTGAACGCGCCCTATTTCGCCGCCGCGTTGAGCAACCCGCGCACCCGCAGCCAGTCCGCCAGGCGCGCCAGCCAGGTGGAAAGCGCCGCGTCCGTCGGAGCCAGCCCCACGCCGTGCGGACCGCGCTCGTAAATGTGCATCTCGGCCGGGACCCCGGCTTTCCGCAGCGCCATATAGAACTGGACGCTGTTCTCCACCGGCACGGTGGTGTCCGCGGTGGTGTGGAACAGGAACGTGGGCGGCGTCTGCGGCGTCACCTGCAATTCATTCGAGAGATTTTCCACCAGCTTGGGATCGGGATTGTCGCCCAGCAGCATCTGCAGCGAACCGCGATGCGCGAACTGGCCGAACGTGACCACCGGGTAGCACAGCACCAGGAAATCGGGACGGCTGCTCACGCGGTCGATGGGGTCGGAAGCACTGGCGTTACCCGCGTCGAAATGCGTGCCGGCCGTGGATGCCAGGTGACCCCCGGCAGAGAAGCCCATGATGCCAATGCGGTCCGGCAGCACCCGAAGCTCGGCGGCCTTGAAGCGGACCGTGCGGATGGCGCGCTGCGCGTCGCCCAGTTCCACGGGGTGGTGATATTTTGGTCCCAGCCGGTATTTCAATACGAAGGCCGCGACCCCGATGGAATTCAGCCACCGCGCCACCTGGTCGCCTTCCCGGTCCATCGAAAGGTGGGCATAGCCGCCGCCGGGGCATACGATCACCGCCGTGCCGGTCCCCCGGCCCTGCGGCACGACGTACGGCGCGAGCGTCGGCTGGTCTTCGTCCTGAGTGCCCTGGGCGCCCGGCGCAGCGCCGGGCCACAGCGGGTCGGCTTTCGGCATGTTGGGCGGCGCCTGGGCACCCAGGACGCCCGCCATCAAAATGAAAGCAAGCGGAATGCGGCTCATGTGTTTTACAGTACCACCCTTGATACAAGAAGCCCCGCCAACCCAAGCTGAGGGGCGGACGGGGCTTCTGATGGCCCGCATTACTTCGACGGAGTGGCAGCCGTGGCGCCGGTGTTCTTCTTCGGCGTTTTCTTGGCCTTTTTCACGGACTTCTTGGTTTTGGCCGTGGCGGTGGCAGCCTGCGGTGAGCTGCTGCTCGTGGCCGGGGTGGCCGGCGTGGCCTGCGCGAACGTCAAGGGCATGGTGGCGACCGCCAGAGCGATCGCGAGTAAACTCGTTTTCATATTTCCTTCTTTCCGGCGGGCCTCTTTGCCCGCTCACAATTCCATGGTGCGCCGGATACGCTGGAAACACGATAGCCTGCGCAGGCTAGTGCGGCCCCCGAATTAGGGGTGAAGATGGTTAATCTTTATTAGTATGCTTCCGCGGCAAATCACTCATCAGAACATCTTCCGGGTGCTGATCGCAGGCTTCAGCCTGGTCATCCTGCTCCTTGTGGCGGCCGCCGTCGTGGGGGTCCGTAATATTCGGGCCATTCAGCAAAACGCGGCCAGCCTGGTGCGGGAACAATCCGTCACCAACCGCCTGGTGGACGAGCTGCAAAGCCAGCAAACCAGTCTCAGCGAAGTTTACTCGGTGCTGGCGCGCGATCCCGATTCGGTGGACTACGGCCGCATCATGAGCCAGCTCGACGCCGCTGATCGCGATATCGGCCGCATCTCCGCGGAAGGCGCCCGCACCGTGGAGCGCGACCTGTGGGCGCGGCTCCAGCAATCCTCGCTGGATTTCTCGCGCGAAGCCCGCCGGCTCCTCAGCGTGGAGAGCCCGGAAACTTTTGCCTCCATCGACCTGTTCCGCCATCACGGAGCATTCGCCTCCGTGGCGGCCCGCCTGATCGAAGCCGAGTACCGCAAGGTGAGCGCGGCGCAGGCGCAGATCGACCGCCGGTCGTCCCGGCTGCTGGCCGCCTCGTTCCTGTTCGCCGCTCCCAGCGTGCTTCTGGCCCTTCTCTTCGCGGTGGTCACGGTTCGCATGGTGGGGCGGCTCACCCGCGAGATGGAGTGGCAGGCCGCCGAGCTGGGCCGCGTCTCCTGGCACATGCTGGAGGACCAGGAGGCCACCGCCCGCCGCTTCTCGCACGAGCTGCACGACGAGCTGGGCCAGTCGCTCACCGCCGTCAAGACCAACCTCGCCGCGCTCGATGCCGGCGGGAAGCTGGATCGCGCGCGTCTGGAAGACTGCCTGCGCCTGGTGGAAGAGGCCATCGGCAACGTGCGGCAACTGTCGCAGCTTCTGCGCCCCACCATCCTCGACGATTTCGGCCTCGAGGCCGGCCTGCGCTGGCTGGTGGAGGGCTTCGCCGCGCGCACCGGCATCCAGGCGGCTCTCCAATCCAGTTGCTCCGGCCGCCTTCCCGATGAGACCGAAACGCATCTGTTTCGCATCGCGCAGGAGGCGCTGACCAACGTGGCGCGCCACTCCGGGGCGACGCGCGTCGAGCTCCAACTGGAATCCAGCGGCGACGAGATCCGCTTGACAATTCACGACGACGGCCGCGGCCTGCCCGGCGCTCCCGCCCCACAAGCCCGGCAGGCCGGGAGTCCCGGCCCGCTCGGCATGATCGGGATGCGCGCCCGCGCCCGCAGCGCCGGGGGCGACGTCACGGTCCGTTCCCGTTCCGGCGAGGGTGTTTTAATTGAGGTGCGGGTCCCGATCCAGCATGAAACGCATTCGCATCCTACTGGCTGACGACCACGCCGTGGTCCGCCAGGGCTTCAAAATGATCCTCAACGCGCAAGCCGACATGGAAATTGTGGGCGAGGCCGGCAACGGCCGCCAAGCCGTGGAACTGGCGGAGCAACTGCGCCCCGACGTGGTGGTGATGGACGTCGCCATGCCGGAGCTGAACGGCATCGAAGCCACGCGCCGCCTGGCGTCGTCGGTCCCCCACGCACGCGTGGTCGCGCTCAGCATGCACAAGGATTCGGTCTATGTGCGCGAGATCCTGCGCGCCGGCGCGCGCGGCTACCTGCTCAAGGATTCCGGCGCCGCCGACTTGGTGGCGGCCATCCACGCGGTGGCTTCCGGCGAAAGCTACCTCAGCCCCGCCGTTTCCAACGCCGTGCTCGACGATTACCGCCGCCATGTGACCAACCCCATCGACCTGCTGACCAGCCGCGAGCGCGAGGTCCTGCAACTGCTGGCCGAAGGCAGGACCAACAAGGAAATCGCCGGAGTGCTGAACCTCAGCGTCTACACCGTGGACGCGCATCGCGGCCGCATCATGGAAAAACTGAACCTGCACAGCATCAGCGAGCTGGTGCGGTTTGCCGTAAGAAATGGGTTGATCGAGTAGGCGGGGCCAATCATAATCTGTAATGGCAGAATAGAGTACAGAGGTAAAGAAGATGCCTCGGAACAAGCAGGCCGTCCTCAACGCCGTCCTCCGCGCCGAACTTGGCCGCCAGAATTCCCGGCGACGGGCCGACAACGAAGTCGAGCGAATGCGGGAGTTCGCCCGCCGCGTCTCGGCGCTGCCCCTGTTGGATGGCCGCTCTGTGGATGAGATACTCGGGTACGGTCCGGAGGGTTATCTCGTTGGTGATTGACACTTCCGCTCTTGTCGCGCTGGGCGGCGATTTTTCGCAAACCGACGTCCGCGCGGTGCCCTATTCCTGAGAAGCTGCGCTCGATCGGAGTTTGCACGCCAGTGCCAGCCCATCCCCCATGGTCGCCAGGCTCAACGCCACTCGTTCATCGGTGTGCAGCTTGCGGTTGAAGGCTCGTATGGCCTTGGTGTCCACGGTTTGGTCGTTGGGGTCGAGCGGCCTTCCGTGCCACAGCACATTGTCCACGACGATCAGCCCGCCGGTGCGCAGCAGCTCGAGCGACCGCTCGTAGTAATTCGTGTAGTTCCCCTTGTCGGCATCGATGAAGACCAGATCGAACGTGCCCGCCTGGCCTTCGGCAACCAGCGCGTCCAGGGTCTCGATCGCCGGCGCGAGACGTGGTTCGATTTTGTCCTCGACGCCAGCCTCGCGCCACGTGCGCCGGGCTCGGGCAACGTACTCCGCGCTGCGGTCGCAGGCCACAACCTTTCCTCCGGGCGGCAGAGCCAGCGCCACCCAGGTAGAGCTGTAGCCGATGAAGACCCCCACTTCGAGCGTCTTCCTGGCGCCCAGAATGCGGGCCAGCAAATGCAGGAACTGCCCCTGCTCAGGCCCGATCTGCAGCATGGGACCGTCCGGGTAGCCCTCCGCCTCTTCGCGCAGCCGCCTCAATACCTCCGGTTCGCGCAGCGTCACGCGGCGAACATAGTCCGCCAGTTCGTCGGTGATGGGGGTGTGGTTTAAAGACATGTCAGACCAACCAATTCTACCGCGCCAGCGCGGTCGCCACGCCGCCCGACCGGCCACGCCGCACCAGGGGGTCGCCGAGGGCCAACCATGGGCGTTAAGACACGATTGCCAACACCGATCTCGCCCGAAATCGGAGTGAATGCGTGAAAACGACCGTGCTTTCCCATGACGCCGCATCTGGACCGCCAGTCGGCACAAGTACGGGACGGCAAACCGTCAAGTGGCGTGGCCCCGCCGGTTTCCGGTAACCCCATTCCTTCTCCACAACGCCGTCTTTCAGCCCTGTACCTGTACCACCACTTCCCCGCTTCTCGGCGTTGGGCGGCTACACGGCTAAGTGGGCGTCTGGTCGCAGGACGTTTCCCGTTCCTAATCGCGGTCGAGCAGCCCGCAATCAGGCCGCCTGCGCCGGGGGGCACTGAATTGGACAAGAGACAACCAGATCTAAACATCGCCCACGGATGTACAATCGATGGTGGCTAGGTCTGGCTAGGAGAGGAGGTACGAGATCATGGGATCGAGCTGCGGATCGAGTTTTATGGGGCGCAGGACCTAGCGGCAGGCTCTTCGATCTGTCCCAGGCGACGGAGAACTACTGGCAGGCCTTCGCGCGGGCCGTTGAGGAAAAACACAAAGGGTCACGATGCTGAAAAACGAAACCGTATTCGCCGTCCAGCAACTCTCGGCCCGAGGCGTGGCCCTTCTGGGATTGATGCTTGCGGTCCTTGTGGCCCCGCACCTGAAAGCGCAATCAGTTTCGGTAACAAGCCTTGCGTTCGGAAACCAGGTTGTGGGCATTACCAGCGCACCACAGACCATATTGCTAAGGAACAACAGCACAGAGGTGCTCTATATTATTGGCCTGGGTATCAGCAGCACAAACAGCGCCGACTTTGCCCAGACGAACACCTGTAAGCTGGCTACCGGCAGCGCCGGTATCGCAGCGGGTTATAGCTGCGAGATTTCTGTGACTTTCACGCCGAAGGCAACCGGCCCGCGGACGGCCCAGGTCAACATCACTAGCAACGGCAGCAACAGCCCGCTAGAGATCAGCTTGACAGGAACTGGGCTGGCACCCGGCCCGCCGCTGTCGGTAACGAGCCTTGCGTTCGGGAGCCAAGGAGTGGGCTTTACCAGCGCACCGCAAAGCGTGACGGTAACGAACAGCGGCACCTCGGCGCTCAATATCACGAGCATTGCGATCACAGGCACAAACAGCGCCGATTTTGCCCAGACGAACACCTGTGCGACTTCCGTCGCGGCAGGTAGGAGTTGTGTCATTTCCGTCACTTTCACGCCGAAGGCAACCGGTACACGGACAGCATCGATCAACGTCAGTGATAACGCCAGCGGCAGCCCGCAAACGATCAGCCTGACGGGAACGGGGATTGCCGGTTATACAACCGTCGACTACCCTGTAGGAGGCTTCCCCGTGGGGTGGCCCACAGGCGGCTCCTCAGAGCCCAAAGGCGTCGTCTTTGACGGCACCAATATCTGGGTGGCGAATTTCTTCACCAATAACGTGACGAAGCTCTTGGCCTCCACCGGAGCCATCCTGGGCACTTACTCGGTCGGGGCGAACAACTACCCGGTCGGCCTGGCCTTTGACGGCAGCAATATCTGGGTGACCAATCAGGGCAGCAACACCGTGACCAAGTTGCTCGCCTCCACCGGAGCAATCGTGGGCATCTACCCCGTGGGATCAGAGCCCGAAGGCATCGCCTTCGACGGGACCAACATCTGGGTGGCGAACTACGGCAGCGTGTTTGTGCCGCCCGGCACCAATGACGTGACGAAGCTGCGGGCATCCACCGGAGCCACGGTGGGTGCCTACGGCGGGGCGCCATACCCCGTTGGCGTGGCCTTCGACGGCACCAATATCTGGGTGACATCTAAGCGAATCAACACAGTGACGAAGCTGCTGGCCTCCATGGGAGGCGATTTGGGAAGCTTCTACGTGGGAACAGACCCCGAAGGTGTAGTTTTCGATGGCGTCAATATCTGGGTGGTGAATAAGGGTAGCAACACCGTGACGAAGCTCTTGGCCTCCACCGGAGCCTTGGTGGGCACTTATGCCGTGGGATCAAAACCCCAAGGCATCGCCTTCGACGGCGTCAATATCTGGGTGGCGAATAGCGGCAGCAGTACGGTGACGCAGTTGCTAGCCTCCACGGGAACGCTGGTGAGCACCTATCCCGTGGGGTCACAGCCCTCTGGCGTGATTGGGCCGGATTCTTCAGATGTGGCAAACCCAGAAAGCGTCGCCTTTGACGGTACCAATATCTGGGTGACGAATTTCTACAGCGGCACCGTGACCAAGATTAGCCCCACGAGCCAAGCCCCGTCCATTTCACCCGGCGGCATCGTTCCCCTTGACAGCACGAAAAGCACTATTCAGCCAGGCGAATGGGTATCGATTTGGGGAAGGAATTTGGCCAGCGGAACCACCATCTGGAGCGGCGATTTTCCCACCTCCCTGGGCGGCACCAGCGTGAGGATCAACGGCAGGGCGGCGTATCTCTCGTTTGTAAGCCCCGGACAGATCAATTTGCAGGCGCCGGACGACGCGGCCACCGGCACGGTACCTGTGGTGGTTACCACCGCCAACGGGAGCACCACCTCGACCGTGACGCTGGGTGAGTTTGCGCCGTCGTTCGCCCTGTTCGACAGCAAACACGTTGCGGGCATTATCCCTAGGTCGGACGGGTCGGGTGCGTATGGCGGGGGAACCTACGACCTCCTCGGCCCGACCGGCAGTTCCCTCGGTTATCCCACGGTAGCCGCGAAGGCAGGGGACTCCGTTGAACTCTACGGCGTCGGATTTGGGCCGACCAACCCCTCCGTTCCGGCTGGCCAGGCGTTTTCCGGCGCGGCGGCCACGACGAATACTGTACAGCTTGCGATCGGTGGCAAAACCGTGCTTCCATCCTTCTCCGGACTGAGTGAGGCGGGGCTCTTTCAGATCAACGTGACAATACCGGCGGGCCTCGGGACCGGCGACCTTCCCCTCGTAGGCAATGTCGGCGGCGTCCAGACACAGACCGGCGTGGTGATCTCCCTTCAATGATGGCCACCAAGTCGACCTTACGCCGATGGTCACTGATGCAACCGAGCGCTATGCATCGCCGGAATCGACGAGGCGACGAATGGCCACAGAGCCGGGGCCCTCTGGGAGTTCAGGGACAATGCCGTTTTCGATCACTGCGAATCCACCTGGTTTCGCGACGGCTCGGTTCCAATACTCTTGAAACCATTGCGCCTTTTCTAGCGCGCTGCCAGTATGCCCGACAAGCCGACGGCTGATGAAGTGTATGACGCGGGCGGCATCATCGTCGAGGACCACTTTGCCCGGGAGGGCTGGCGTGTCATGATATTCGGCATAACCACGGAGGTAGTGAACGAAGTAGCGTCCAGGCCCATCAGCTTCGAGCCAAGCGAGGAACGGCTGTCCGTAGCCCCTTGCGTCTTCATATACCTCCGGAGAGAGCAAGACGAGAGGTCCTTTGGGCCCATTTTCGTGGTCTCTTTCAAGACAGATAGCTCGGTTGACGGCAGTCCCGTAGATAAATCGCGGGTTGTGTAGCACACCGCCAAGCGTCATAACACCGCGGACCAGAACATCGTTCTGGAGCAAGTTGCGCGTCAAGGTGCAAACGGAAGTCAGCAGTTCCCACAAGCCACGTTGACTACATTCGGTCGTGACGATGATGCAGTCGGAGCAGTATGTGAATCTCATGTCGATTGCGGGATTATTACAAAGCGTCTCCCGTAGGAGGCTAAGAGAATCGGTCAACCGTTTGCGTGCCTCTTCATTGACTTCGGCGTCCGCAACCAGAGCCTTGAAGCCCAACAGGTCGAGAAAAGCGACATATCGTTTGCCATACTCATTCGCAACGTTGACTTGCGCCATATTCACAGCAGACTCCTGTTGTCCGGCTCCCTGATCCGGCCACGCCAGGTTCCGGGCGGAGATCACGTTGAGCTATTCCAGATTACACCCGACAAGTCGCTTGCGTCCGATGATCAATCCGCCACATGGCTGTATCACGCCCGACCCGTAGAGGTGGCCGAAGCGAAACGCCGCCGGTCTACTGGACGCGCGCGGGCCTTTGCCGATCGAGTAGTTCTGATTTCGCGTTCTGTTCAAGATCGGAGCGGCATTCGAGGTTGGCCCCACATTTCGCCCTTCTCATACCACGCCTCAACGATCATGATTGGGCCAGGCCCCACTTCGGCCCGCTTTGTCATTGGGTCCACTCGAAGTCGCAAGGTAAAGTCCGCTGTCAGGTCATTGAGGACTTCTTCAACCTCATCAACACTGAACCCTGTGGCCGCTGCAATCTGGGAATATAGCTGAACGAAATTGGTCGCCGGATACCGTTTAAGTGCGGCTTCCGCGATTGCCATCTCTTTAGGGCTCATATCCTAGATTGTAAAGGGCCAGTAGCTGTCAGCGCAAGGTAGGACCAGATCTGTTCGACTGGTGTGTACTACGACAGCTCCCGAGCTTCTACGTCGCGCGCCCGCGCCGCGCTTACCCTCACTCGTTCAGTGGGGTAGCATGCTCATATGAGCCGTCGGCTCCAGGTGCTCATCCCGGAAGAACTGGACATGCAGCTTCGCGAGGCTGCCCAACGCAGCCGCATATCGAAGAGCGAGTGGGTGCGCCACGCCCTGCGGCAGTCCGTTGATCCCGTGGCGCGCCTGGCATCCCTGAACGCGCCAACCGCCGATATCGAACAGATGCTTTCCGAGATCGGATGCGGCCGCTCCTGAGAGTTCTGGCCAGCCCGCCGCGCTTAACTGGCGGCGGCCCTCTGGGCCGCTACCACCACCTGCTCGATGGCCCGCGCCACCTGGTCCGGCGCTCTTCCGCCATCCACGCTGTGGACCGCGGAAGCGCCGTACCACTCGAGGATCGGCCCGGTCAGCTCGTGATACGCGCGCAGCCGCTGGCGGATCACCGCCTCCCGATCGTCTTCCCGCGCGATCAGGCCGGCGCCGTCGTCATCGCACCGGTCCGCCACCTTGGGCGGTTGAGACAGCAGGTTGTAAATGCGCTTGCACTGGAGACACTGGCGGCGCGCCGTCAGCCGCGCCACCAGTAAGTCGTCGGACACGTCCAGGTGAATCACCACGGGGTCGGGCAGCCCTTTCTGCTGGAGCAGTGCCGAAAACTCGATCGCCTGCGGCACGGTGCGGGGGTAGCCATCCAACAGGAACCCGCCGGCGCAATCCGGGCGGGAAATGCGGCTGGCTACCATTGCGTCCACAATCTCGTCGCCGACCAGGCCGCCCTGCGCCATGATCGAACTTGCCAGTTTGCCCAACTCCGTGCCGGCCTGGCGCTCGGCTCGGAACATTTCGCCCGTCGAGATGGCCGGAATGTGAAAGCGCTCGGCAAGGAAGACAGCCTGCGTGCCTTTACCACATCCGGGCGGGCCGAAAAGTAAAAGAATCAAGATAACCTCCGGGACTGATTGCAGGCTAACGGCTGGCTGTAGGCGGCGTCAATGGCGATAAATTGGCTCCGGTTTGCGCTTTTCGGCGTGAATTCTGCCGTCCGGATGCAAGCGCAACTCCCGGTCCCGCCACTCGACGGTATGGCCGACGAGTCCTGCCAGCCAGACCGCAAATCCGAACAGGTCGCGCAGCGGCATGAGCCAGAAATCCTCTGCTACGCGACGGTCTTTGAGGACGCCCGCGCCCACCACCACCCCGGCAACCATGCGCAGCCCGAGAGCCAGCGCCGCCGCCCACCACTGCCCGGCAGCCAGCGCCACCAGGGCCCACAAGGTGGCGTGCGTCACCACGTATCCGAAGTAGCCCGCCGGGCGCGAAACCCGGATGGTGCGCGACCAGCGCAACTGGTGCCGCCACGTCTGCGCCCACGATTCCCCGCCCAGGTCCGTCTCCACCACCACGGGCGCGAACTCGATGCGATAGCCCAGCTCGCTGATGCGGCGTCCGAGCTGGTAATCGTCGGCCAGGTAATCGGCGACGGTCTCAAAGCCGCCCACCTGGCGCAAGGTCTCGGCGCGAAACACCATGGTGGATCCAAGCGCAAACTCCGCCTGGCCCAGGAGGCGCGCCACCAGCACGCTGGGCGCGAACTCGGTCGAGATTCCCAGCGCCTCCGAGCGCGATGCCCACGATTCCGCTACGCCGCGATAGAGGCAGGTCACCAGCCCGACTTTCGGATCCGCCAGCGGCGCGGTCACCGCGCGCAGGTATCCCGGCGGCGCCACGATGTCGCTGTCATTCACCAGCAGCAGCGGATACCGCGCGCGCTTGGCCAGCTCCGCCAGGACCCCGGCCTTGGCGTTGGGAGCGTCGGTCTCCGCCACCACTGCCTCGATGCGCCGCTCGGGAAACTCGCGTTTCAGCCGCCCGATATCCTCGAGCGCCGGGTCGCGCGGATCGCTGACACCGAAGAGAATCTCAAACTCGGGATAATCCTGCGCCGCATGCGTGAAGATGGCCTCGTAGAACCGCGGGTCCCGTCCGTGCACGGGCTTGAGGATGGAGAGTGGGGCAGGCCTCCGGCCTGCCCTGTCTGGGCCGGCCGGAGGCCTGCCCCACCGCAACGCCGCCACAATGGCGAGCACGTAGTAGGCCGCCGCCGCAACCGCCGGAATGGCCAGCCAGATCACAATGACACCAACGCCACTCCACAGATTACCAGCGATGCGCCCGCCCAGCGCAGCCAATTCACATGCTCTTTCAGAACATACTTGGCCAGCACGGTTTCGAGCACGTAGGTGATGGCCGTGACGGGGACCGCAAAGCTGAGATCGGCGATGGCCAGCAGCCCCAGGTAGGCGAAGAAGGAAACCGCCATGGCGGCCACCGCCGCGATCACGAACCGGTTGCGGGCCAGCACCGCCAGGGCGCGCCCGATGGCGCCCGGGCGGAAGTCGCGGATCTCGCCATGCCGCCGCATGCCCGCCGCCTGGAGCACTTCACCCGCCGTGGTGGACGCCACAATGATGCCGATCAGCAGCCACCTCATTGGCCTACCCCCGCTGTTTTGGGCTTGGGATGCGCGGTTTGTGGAGCGCTGCCGCCGCTTACCAGCGCGACCCCCGCCACGATCAGCCCGATTCCGGCCCAGCGCGTCATGGTGATCTGCTCGTTGAGCAGCACCTTCCCCACAACCGCCACCAGAACGTATCCCACCGCCGTCACCGGCACCACGTAGCTCAGGTCCGCCCAGCTCAACAGCGCCATGCGCAACATCAGCCACACGATGAGCAGCAGCAGTCCCAGCGCCACCCACGGACGGAACAGCACGGTGATGTAGTCGAGCGGGGTGGCGAGCGCCGGCGGCATGCCGCGCTTGAGGAAGAAATTTCCAAAAACGTTGCTGAACACTACGACGACCGCGAAAATCCAGGTCTTCAGTCGCAGTCGCGCGTGTTCGTGGGTCATGCGCGGGTCAGTCGCCCGAACTCGCGGGCGCAGGCGCCGGGCCCGAAGGGCGCCCCGCGGCCGCCTTGTGCTCGGCCACAAACTTCTTCCGCTTGGACCGCAGCGCCAGGTACTCGCGGGCTTCCTTCGTCAGCCGTCTCCGCTCGTCCCCGTGGAACACCGCCTTCTTCACGATGCGCCAGATCACGCGCGGGCGGAAGAAATACTCGCCGTAGAACCGCTCCACCCACTCGACCAGCTCCCCGCGGTCCAGCCCCGGATAAACCACGTTGGGAAGCTGGTGCCCGGTTTCGTCGGTCATGGAATCGATGGTGATGAGGTTGTTCTTCTTGACGTAATCGTAGAACTCGGTCCCCGGATACGGATGCGCGATGGATACCTGGACGGTTTCCGTGTCCAGGCGCTTGGCGAAATCGATGGTCCTGCGGATGCTCTCGCGCGTCTCGCCCGGCAGCCCGATAATGTAGTCGCCGTGAACCAGCAGGCCGAGTTTCTTGCAGTTCGCCGTGAAGCGCTGGGCCATCTCCACCGTGGCGCCCTTCTTGATGTTCTTGAGGATCTGCGGGTCGCCCGATTCGTACCCCACGATGAGCAGCCGGCAGCCCGCTTCCTTCATGGCCCTCAGGGTGTCGTAGTCGGTGGTAACCCGCGAAGTGCACGACCACGTGACGTTTAACGGCTGGAGCTTCCTGGCCACCTCGATGGTGCGCTCGCGCCGGTAATTGAAGGTGTCGTCGTCGAAGAAAACCTCTTTGATGTTGGGGAACTGCTCGATCGCGAAGCGCACTTCATTGGCCACGTCGTCGGACGAGCGCAGGCGCCAGCGGTGCCCCGAGTGGGTCTGCGGCCACAGGCAGAACGTGCACAGCGCCGGGCAACCGCGCGACGTGTAAAGCGCCACGAAGGGGTGCAGCAGGAACGGCACGTTGTAGCGCGTGATGTCAAGATCGCGCTTGTAAACCTTGGTCACCCAGGGGAGCGCATCCAGGTCTTCGATAGCCGGCCCTTCCGGGTTGTTGACGATGGAGCCGTTCTTTCGGAAACTCACTCCGGGCAGTTCCTCGAGCGGCTTGCCCTGGGCGTAGTCCACGATCTGGCGATCGAACTCCCGCCGCACCACGAAATCGATGGCCGTCGAGCCGCGCAGCGTCTTTTCCGGCTCGGTGGTCACCGGCGGCCCTACGAACGCCACCTTCAGCTTGGGGTTCGAGTCCTTCATCATCCCGGCCATTCTCGTGTCCACGTGGAAACCGGGAGTGGAGGTGTAGAGCACGAGCAGTTCGAAATCCTTGGCCATCTCGACGGTCTGCCCGATGGAGATCTTATGGGGCGGCGCGTCCACCACTTTGCTGTCCGGGAGCATGCCCGCGGGATAGCACAGCCACACCGGATACCAGTACGACTCGATTTCGCGCGAGGCCGGCCAGCGGGAGCTGGCGCCGCCGTCGAACCCTTCAAAAGACGGCGGATTCAGAAACAGTGTTCTCATCTGCTCTCTCTGCCGCGCTACTGGCTTTCCGCGTCACCCATGGCGCCCCGTTTGGCGCTGTCAATCGAGAAATTGCTGAAGTCGATGGTCAGCTCCGCCTTGCCCGCCAGCCGGGTGTCCACTTCGCTCTGCACTTGCAGGGGAACCGAGATTCCGTCCCGGATCTCGTACTTTCTTACGAACGCGACTTTTTTCAGGAAGATGGACGGGCTCTTTACCAGGTACCCGGATTCCCGCACGCGCAGGTAGGTGGCGGCGTCGATCCAGAGATCGCCCTTGAAGAGGCCCTGGCGTTTCTGCCGCGGCGTCACCTGAAAAATGTAGACGGCGCGCCCTTCGACTTGGCTTCGGCTTTTGTACTTGAACTTGTAGTTGGCCGGGGTCACGGCCAGCGACGGAGCCTGATCCTTCTGGGCCTCGGCTTCGGCCGTGAGGTAACGCGCGATCACCTGGTTCTTGACCGTGCCGTCGCCCTCGAAGCGCAGCATTTCATAAGTAATGCGGCCCAGCGCGGAGATCCGCCGCAGCGCGTGCAAGCGCCCCTGCTTCTTCAATCTGGGGAGGGATGCCTGGATCTCGACGTCCATCGAGGCGCCCTGAAAGGATTGTTCCTGGCCGCGCGAGGCGGCGCAGTAGTTCTCGACAATGACTTGGGGCGCCTCCGCGGCCGGCTCAGCCACGATGGAGACGCACACACCGATCAACAGCACTAGGACGCGGACCTTCAATTTGAACCCCAAAACCCGAATCGGACTAGAATTTCTAAGTCTAGCAGGATCAGCGACGCCACAGTGCGCCCCTGGTGCTACGCTTGGGTCATGCCGTATCAAATTGGACGCGGGCGCCGGGTCCCCGGCTCCCGAGCCGCCCGCATCGCTTTCTTCGTCATCCTCGCCATGGTGCTTCTGAGCGCGCGCGTTCTGGCCTCGTACACCATCGAAATCGAATGGTGGAAGGAGCTGGGCCAGTTCCACACGTGGCTCAGCATCCTCTACTACAGTCTGGCGCCGCTCACGGCCGCCACGCTGCTGGCCTTCGCGGCCTTGTGGATCGCGCACGCGCGCGCCCTCAAGTTCGCCGGAACCTCCCTGGGCGAGCACCGCCTCTACGCGCGCATCTCCGCGCTGGCGCTTCTGCTGCTGGGCTACCTGATTTCCGCCGCGTCGATCGACACCTGGACCGTGGTGCGCTTCGCCGGCTCGCGCGGCCTGCCCGCCGCCGCGACGGTGTGGCGCGACGCCATCTTCCAGAAGCCCCTCTCCTTTTACCTGTTCGACCTGCCCTTCTACCAGTTGCTGCGCACTTACGCGCTGGCCCTGGTGATCGTCTGCATTGTGGTTTACTGGATGGCGGCGCGCGGCTGGCAACTGCGGCACCGGTTCGGGGAGTTGCAGGATGCCCGCGAGCTGGATTTCACCTTTCTGCGCCTGGAAGGCGGTTTGGAATCCCGCTTCCTGCGCGGCGCCACGGTGGCGCTGCTGCTGGCGATGGCTCTGCGTTTCTTCCTGGGCCGCTATGAGATGCTCTTCAACGAGCACGGCACGTTTCTGGTGGGCGTCGATTACGTGGACCTGAACTTCGGGTTGCCCCTCCAATGGCTGTTGATTCTGGCCTGTCTGGCCGCCGCCGTGCTGGTCTCGATGGGCCGCTGGATTCTGGGGGCCTCGATGGCGCTGGCGCTGGTGGTCGCCTTCCTCGTGCCGCCCGCCGTTTCCGCGCTCTACGTGCGCCCCAACGAAATCTCGCTCCAGCGCCCCTACATCCAGACCCATATCCACGCCACGCGCAGCGCCTACGGCCTGGAACAGCGCGTTCGCGAGGTGGAATTCAAGGCCCAGCCCGAGGCCCCCATCGACGTGGTCCACCACAAGCCCACGCTGGACAACGTGCGGCTTTGGGACTGGCGCGCCTTCCACGACACGGTTACCCAGATCCAGGCGCTGCGCCCGTACTACGTTTTCCACGACAGCGACGTGGACCGCTACACCATCGATGGCCAGTACCGCCAGGTGCTCCTGGCGCCGCGCGAGCTCGACCTCAGCCAGCTTCCGGCCGCGCGCGCCAACTGGATCAACCCCGCCTTCATTTACACTCACGGCTACGGCCTGGTGCTGGCCGGAGTCAGCCAGATCACGCCCGACGGCCTGCCCGTCCTGCTCATCGATAACGCCCCGCCCGAAGTCAAGACCAAGAGCCTCAAGCTCACGCGGCCCGAGATCTACTACGGCGAAGTGTCCCACGAGCCGGTCTTCGTGGACACCGCGCAGCCGGAGTTCAACTATCCCTCCGGCGAGAAAAACGTGACCTCGCGCTACGAAGGCAAGGGCGGCTTCCCGATTTCCTCGTTCCCGATGCGGCTGGCCGCCGCCGTCCGCGAGGGCGAGCCCAACATTCTGCTGACCGACTATCTCACGCCCCACAGCCGCATGATGATCTTCCGCAGGGTGCGCGAGCGCGTGCAGGAGCTGGCCGGCTTCCTCCAGTGGGACACCGACCCGTACCTGGTGATCACCGACGACGGGCGGCTGGTGTGGATGATCGACGGCTACACCACCTCCGACGCGCATCCCTACTCGCGCGCGGTGGATGTGCCCGATATGGGCAGCGTCAACTACATCCGCAACGCGGTCAAGGCAACCATCGACGCCTACGACGGCGAAACGCACATGTACATCTTCGCGCCCGACGACCCCATCATCAACGCCTATCAGCATCTCTTCCCCGACCTGTTCCGCCCGGCATCGGCGATGCCGGCCGACTTGCGGGCGCACGCGCGCTATCCCGAAACCCTGTTCCGCGTCCAGGCCGAGATCTATCGCACCTACCACATGCTGGATCCGCAGTCGTTCTACAACAAGGAGGACCTGTGGGACCTGGCGCGCCACACCACTGCCCAGGGGGCCGGCGCCGAGCCGGTGACCCCAACCTATGTGATGGCCTCCCTTCCCGGCCAGGACAAGCCCGAGTTCCTGCTGCTGGTGCCGTTCACCCCGCGCAACAAGGACAACCTCATCGGCCTCATGGTGGCGCGCTGCGACGGCGAGAACCTGGGCGACGTAGTGGTGCTCCTACTGTCGAAGCAGGAGCTCATTTTCGGTCCCATGCAGGTTGGCGCCCGCATCAACCAGGAGCAGACCATTTCCAAAGACCTTACCCTGTGGAACCAGCAGGGATCGCAGGTGCTGCGCGGCCAGATCCTGGTATTGCCGGTGGGCAACACGTTCCTGTACGTGGACCCCATCTACATCCAGGCCACCGAAGCCCGCATGCCGCAGTTAAAGAAGGTGGTGCTGGCGGTGGGGAACCGCCTGATTTATACGGACACCTATGACGAGGCGCTGGCGCAGCTTTCCACCGGCGCCCAGCAGTTGATCCGGGAGGCCACTGGCTCCGGGCCGACCCCTGCGCCCGCCGCCGCTGCCGGCGCTCCCGCCACCCCCGCCGATGCGCGTCTCGGGCGCATTCGCGAGCATCTGCGCCGCTACCGCGAGCTGGCCGCGCAGGGGCGCTGGTCGGAAGCGGGGAAGGAACTGGAGGCGATCGAAGCGGAAGCGCGGTAGGCCTCTGACGGAACAAAGCCAAAATGGGCTGAGCCATTTCGGTGGCAGGCTACGCAATCCCCAACTGCAGTTGTGGATCGTCGATAGGCTTTCCCTTCGGCCCGCGCTTCCGTAGGCGTAGCCGCCGACCGGTCTCTCATTCCACATCGCATAGGTAGGCTTCCCCGTTGCCGGCCGGCCCGTCCGACCTGCCTCCCGTATCCGTTGGACCAGGGCCGCATCCTCCAAGCTGAGGTCCATCGCCCGGTGAACCGAGCAAACCTTTTTGAATCACAAGCGATTTCCTCAACCGTTTCAGCCACTTATGGATAAACCCAATTCGACGTATGCTACTCTGGTGGCAGGTAGTGGTCCGTTCGGGACGCTGTTCCAAGAGGGTCTTGATCCCCTTTGATTCAATGGGAGTTACACCCAAATTGGGTTCGTTTCGTCAATCTTGCTTTCGGCCCCTGGCCCCCCGGCCCCTGACCCGTGTTCTTTGACAATTTGGCTTTGTTCCGCAGCGGATGCTGTTTCCGGCGCGGTTTGAGGCGGATTTGCTCGTCGCCGGGCGCTGTTCAAAGAGGGTCTCGACTCTGTTGATTCATCGGGATTTACGTCCCAATTGGGTTCGTTCCGTCATTCTTGCTTTCGGCTCAGGCCCCGGCCCCTGAACCGGCAATTGGGTTTGTTCCGTCAATCCGCCTCCGGGCTACGGCCCGGGTCCAGCCATGCTGTTTGGTCCCGCGTTCTTTGATAAGTCGGCTTTGTTCTGTTTGCGGCAATAGTGCCCGGCGTTGCGGGCATCGCGCGAGCCCTTGCCCTTCACTCCACGCGCAGCTTGAGAATCGTCAGCGAGTGCGCCGGGAAGGTGTAGACGAAACCGTTCCTCTCCAGCGTGGCCGTGAACTGGCTCGTGGTGGGGACTACCTTCTTGTCGTCGCCAAATGTGTGAGTGGCCTTCAGGTCGGGATGGTTCAGTTGCCAGACCTCGACGGTCTTCGTGAGCGTCCCTTCCTGGTTCTCGATGCGCGTGCGTAGGTCCTGCGACTTACTGCGGTTCAGGACGTTGACATACACGCTGTGATCCTTGGGGCTGCAAGTGATGGAAACATCGAGATACTGCACCGGCTGGCCATTGAGAAAATAATACGGCGCCCCCACCCAGGCGTTGAGCGCCCAGTTCCCCCGCTGCTTGCCGTACTCGACGATGGGGAAGTAAGTCGGCTGCAGGAATAGGCCCTGCTTGTTGGTCATGATGGGCGCAATTACGTTGACCATCTGGGCTAGGTTGGCCATTTTGACCACGTCGGCGTGGCGGAAGAAGGAGTTGAAGAACATCCCCATGGCCAGGGCGTCTTCGAAATTGTAGATTTCCTCGAGGTGGCCCTCGTTGTGGACACGGTACCAGACGTTCCATTCGTCGTAAGCGATATAGATG
>Ga0187877_1001568_pt1 | contig 23092 bp, 36 predicted proteins | sample June2016WEW_17_1_3_FD_132430 | JGI IMG/M metagenome (GOLD analysis project Ga0187877, IMG submission 132430) | Peatland microbial communities from SPRUCE experiment site at the Marcell Experimental Forest, Minnesota, USA - June2016WEW_17_100 | ecosystem: Environmental > Terrestrial > Soil >... | reverse complement strand
TCCACGCCTATTCCCTGGTGGGACCGGCGCCCGTTGCTCTTAAGGTTCCGGTAGACGGCGCCCCAAACGTTAGCTGACTACTGGGCGCGAAAATTCAGGCTAGATCGCCCACCGGCACATGCGCCAGCAGCTTCCCGGGCAAACCCTCCAGACCGCGGCGCTGGTCAACGAGGCCTATCTTCGTTTGGTGGATGTCGAGGGTGTGCGCTGGCAGGATCGCACGCACTTCTTTGCCGTCTCGGCACAGATGATGCGGCGTATCCTGGTGGATTCCGCCCGGGCGCACCTCGCGGACAGGCGCGGCGGGCGCTTGCCGCACGTCTACAATGTGAACCCCATTAGAAACTCACCACCTGAAAGGCCCCCGCGCGCTTGCCGCCGCGCTACCATATTCAATTCCATGGACGCGCTAACCGTTCACCGTCTGCATTTCGCATTCACCGTCACCTTTCATTACCTCTTTCCGCAGTTGACCATGGGACTGGCGCTGTTGATCCTGGTGCTCAAGACCATGGCCCTGCGCACCGGCAATGAGCACTACAACCGCGCGGCCCGGTTCTGGGCAAAGATATTCGCCATCAATTTCGCCATGGGCGTGGTCACCGGCATCCCCATGGAGTTTCAGTTCGGGACCAACTGGGCCCGCTTCTCCAAAGCCGCCGGAGGGGTCATCGGACAGACTCTGGCGATGGAAGGCGTGTTTTCTTTCTTCCTGGAATCCAGCTTCCTCGGCGTGTTCCTGTTCGGAGAGAAGCGCCTCGGGCCGAAGGCCCACTGGGTCGCTGCCTTCCTGGTCTTTGCCGGCTCGTGGCTCTCCGGGTTCTTCATCGTGGCGACGGACGCCTGGATGCAGCATCCCACCGGCTACCGGATCGGCGGCCACGGCGAGATTCTGCTGAGCAGTTTGTGGGGCTTGCTGCTGAATCCGTGGCTGTTCTGGCAGTACCTGCACAACATGATCGGATCGGTGGTCACCGCCAGCTTCGTCATGGCCTCGGTGGGCGCGTTCTATCTGCTTACGCGCCGACACGAGGAATCCGGCCGCACCTTCGTGCGCCTGGGGGTGATCGCGGGCACGGTCTCCGCCATCCTGATGGCCTTCCCCACCGGCGATGGACAGGTCCATAACATCGTCGGGCATCAGCCCGCGACGCTGGCCGCCATGGAAGGCCTGTTTCACACCCAACAGGGCGCTCCGCTCGCCATCGTCGGGCAGCCGGACGTCGATAACCGGCGCCTCGACAACCCGCTCACCGTTCCCAACGCGCTGAGCTTCCTCACCTATCGACGCTGGAAGGCGGAGGTGAAGGGCCTCGACGCATTTCCGCCAGATCGCTGGCCGGACAACATTCCGCTGCTGTATTACAGCTATCACATCATGGTGGGGCTGGGGACCATCTTCATCGCGGCAATGGCGCTGGCCGCGCTGAGCCTCTGGCGCGGCGCGCTCTACCGCTCCCGGCCGGTGCTCTGGCTGATCATGCTGATGTTGCCGTTCCCCTACATCGCCAACACGGCGGGATGGATCACGGCCGAAGTGGGACGCCAGCCGTGGCTGGTTTACGGCATGATGCGCACGCTCGCGGGTTCGTCGCCGCACATCTCCGCCGGCAACGCCTTGTTCACGCTGATTGGCTTCATGGGGATCTACACCATCCTCGCGATTCTGTTTCTCTTTCTGGTCTATCGCGAAATCGAAAAGGGTCCGGAGCGGCCAGAGGAGCCGCTCTCACCCGCTGTCTGAGGCTCTGTCATGGAAACCGTCTGGTTCTGCCTGGTCGCCGTCATGATCGCGATGTACGTGGTCCTGGACGGCTTCGATCTCGGCGCCGGCGCTGTCCACCTGTTCGTGGCGCGCACGGATGCGGAGCGCCGCGCCGTCCTTCGTTCCATCGGACCGGTTTGGGATGGCAACGAAGTGTGGCTGCTGGCCGGCGGCGGCACGCTCTACTTCGCCTTCCCCGCGCTCTACGCTTCGAGCTTCAGCGGGTTCTACCTGCCGTTGATGATGGTGTTGTGGCTGTTGATCCTGCGCGGCATCGCCATCGAGTTCCGCGAGCACGTTCAAAGCTTGGTCTGGCAGCCTTTGTGGGACGCCGTGTTCTCGCTCGCCAGCGCGCTGCTGGCGATCTTCTTCGGCGCCGCTCTCGGCAACGTCGTTCGGGGCGTTCCGCTCGACCGGGCCGGCACTTTCTTCCTTCCGCTGTGGACCGATTTCACCATCGGCAAGGACGCCGGCATTCTGGATTGGTACACCGTCCTCGTCGCCATAGCCGCGCTGGCCACGCTGGTGGTTCACGGAGCGCTCTGGATCGCGCTGAAAACCGAGGGAGAACTCGAACTTCGCGCGCGCCGCGCCGCCACGCGCGCCTGGTGGGGCCTGGCGGCGGCGGTCATTCTGATCACGCTCGTGAGCTTCCGCATCCAGCCGCACTTGAAGGCCAGCTTTCAGGCGCGGCCCTGGGGTTACGTTTTTCCCATCCTCGCGCTGGTGGGACTGGTGGGCGCACGGCTCATGAACAGCCGCCGCCGCGAGCTCGGAGCATTCCTCTGCTCCTGCCTGTTTATCCTGGGGATGCTCACCAGCGTCGCGTTCGGCGTGTATCCCTACGTGCTTCCTTCGAACTCCGATCCCGCGCTGTCGCTGACCGTTTCGAACGCCGCAGCGCCGCTCTACGGCCTCAGAGTCGGGCTGATCTGGTTCATTCCCGGCATGTTGCTCGCCATCGGCTACTTCGTCTACACCTACCGGAGTTTCTCCGGAAAGGTGAAGTAGCGCCGGCGGTCGTTTTTTGCCGCCGGTGGGTTTAGGCCCATGCTCCGAAAGATACTTGCCGGACGGCAACCGGGTATGCGAAAGTCGGGCAGAGATGACGAGGCTCGACAAGTTTCTGGCATACGCCGAATCCAACCGGCTCATGGTTTGCGCCATCGCCGTGGTGCTGATCGGGCTGATCGCCTGGGTGGATTGGCTGTCGCCCGATACGTCGGTCGGCTTCTTATACCTGGTTCCGATCCTGCTGTCCGCGGCGGCGCTGAATGACGCACAGATCCTCGTCATGGCGGTGCTGTGCGGGTACCTGAGGGAGGTCCTCGATCCTTTACAGGGGGCTCCATTGACGATCGGGCCGCTGTTATGGCATGCCTTCAATCCTCTCCGGTGGGTGCCGGGGTCGTTCGGGAGGTTGTCGGTGTCGGTGGCCGGGTTCGCCATGACCGGGTTCTTCGTCGCGGAACTGAATCGGCGCCGGAGGCTGCTCTCCGCGCATCTGAAGGAACGCGAGGGCCAAATCCGATTTCGTCAGGAAACCGAGCTCCAGGTGCGCGTGCTGATCGAGACCAGCCCGCTGGCGATTCTCACGCTCGATCACTCCGGACGCGTGCTGCTGGCCAACGAATCCGCGCGGCAACTGCTGGGCTTCGAGAAGGAGCCGTTGCAAGGCGAGGACGTCGGGCCATATCTTCCCCTCCTGTGCCGCATGTTGCGCAGCCACCGCTCCGGCGCCAACATCCGCACCAACGTCGAGTGCAAAGGGCAGCGCCGCAACGGCGAGGTCTTCCTGGCGCACGTTTGGCTCTCGACGTACCGCACCTCGGGCGGTCCCGGATTGGCCGCGGTGGTGTGGGACGCCTCCGAGAACCTGCGCGACCGCGAAGGGGCCGGCCTGGATTCCATGATGGCCACCTCGCGCGTGCTCATCGGCGCCATCTCGCACGAGATCCGCAACCTGGCTTCGGCGGCGGCTGCGGCGCATGCGGCCCTCGAGGCCATTGGCGGCGTGGCGGGGAACGAGCAGTACCAGGTGCTCGGAACACTCATCCGCGGATTGGAGAAGATCGCCTCGTCCGGCTTGCGGGTGGCTTCCGACCGCGAAGCGGTGGTCGCGGACCTTGGCACCGTGCTGGATGAGACCCGCATCGTGATCGAGCCTTCGCTGCGCGAAGCCGGCGTCCAGGTGGCGTGGGAAGTGAGCGGCGGGCTGCCGTTGGTCCAGGCCGACCATCACAGCCTCTTGCAGGTGTTCGTGAACCTGGCGCGCAACAGCCAGCGGGCACTCGAGAATTGCGAGCGCCGCGACCTGCGCATCTCGGCGACGCTCGAGAAAGACCTGGTGGTGGTCCGGTTCCGCAATAGCGGTCCCGGCGTGGCGCATCCCGAAGAACTGTTTCGTCCATTCCAGCCGGGCGCGCACTCCCATGGCCTGGGTCTGTACATCTCGCGGGCCATCCTGCGGTCTCACGGTGGAGGACTGCGGTACGAACCAGAGGATGCCGGGTGTTGCTTTGCCGTGGAGCTTTGGCCGGCGGAGAACGTGGTGGAAGAGTGATGGAGCGGAGTCAACCACCGATCCGGGCGCTGCTAGTGGACGATCATGCTCTTTTCCGGGAGAGCGTGTCGCGCGTTCTGACCCAGGAATCGCTCCTCGAAATCGAGCACTGCGCCAGCATCCGGGAGGCGCTGCAACTGCTCGCGCAGCGCCCATTCGATCTCGTTCTGCTGGATCACGACCTGGGCAGCGAGCGCGCCTCCCAGTTCTTGCCCGCCGCGCGGCAGATCGGATTCGAAGGCCGCGTGCTGGTGGTGACCGCCTGGGTGAGCGACACCGAAGCGCGGCGCCTGCTGCGGCAGGGCGTCGCCGGCATTTTCCTGAAACAGGGGCCGCTGAAAGAGTTAAGCCAGGCCATCCACACCGTAGCCTCCGGTGGAATTTGGCTCGACAGATCCTTCACCCGCGTGGAGGACGAGGCCGCCGCCGGGCAATCCAACCCGCCGGTATTCAACAACCGGCAGCGCAAGGTTCTGCGCTTCGTGGTCGAGGGACTCTCCAACAAGGAGATTGCCTGGCGGTTGAAGATTTCCGAAAGCTACGTCAAAGCCATTTTGCAGGGCCTGTTCCAAAAAACCGGCGTGCGAACGCGGGGCCAACTGGTGCGCGTGGCGTTTGAACAGTACGAAGACCAACTGTAGGGGCGAAATGCACAGAGTGTCCAAAAGATACACTTTCGCCTCGAACGGCTGTGAGTTAAGGTAGAACCATGCAGCCGGACTCGGAACCGGCAACCGGGATTTTGGGGTGAGTGCCGCTGTCGGACATACTCCGGTGTAGCGGGGATTAGGTGATACGGGAAGTTATCGGTCCATTAGCCGCGTGGGACGCGGCCGCCGGTTCTGCCGTCACGCTTGAACCGGGCGCGATTCTGTATTCTTGCCGGATTCATCGCCACGGCCACGCCGAAACCGAGACGGGATCCGAGGTTTACGTCATGGAATTCCAGTCGTCCGGGCGGCGATACTCTTCTCCCCTCGTTCGTTTCCAACCGCGAACGCAAGCGGTGGATCTGGTCTGGGTGGAGGGAATCCCGGCGCGCGAAGCCGTGGCAGTCTAGCGCTGGCCTGCCGCGGATAGAATGGAATCGTGCGCACCGCAAGCCGTCCCATTCCTGAAATCCTCGAGAAACTGCACATCGAGCCGCTGAATTCCGGCGCCTGCCACGGCGATTGGATTGCCAGCCCTTCGGGCGGCGAAATGGAATCCATCAACCCCGCCAGCGGCGAACCGCTGGCCAGGGTGAAGATGGCCGGACTGGCGGACTACGAAAGCGTCATGGCGCGCGCCAGCCAGGCATTCCTGGACTGGCGCATGGTTCCGGCGCCCAAGCGCGGCGAGATCGTGCGCGAGATCGCCGTCGAGCTGCGCGCGCGCAAAGCCGATCTGGGAGCGCTCGTCACGCTGGAAATGGGCAAGATCCTGCCCGAGGGGTTGGGCGAGGTCCAGGAGATGATCGACATCGGCGATTTCGCCGCGGGGCTTTCACGCCAGCTTTACGGCCTGACCATGCACAGCGAGCGGCCCGGCCACCGCATGTACGAGCAGTGGCACCCGCTGGGAATTGTGGGGGTGGTCAGCGCCTTCAATTTTCCCGTGGCGGTGTGGTCGTGGAACGCTCTGATTGCGGCGGTGTGCGGCGACTGCGTGTTGTGGCGGCCGTCGTCGGAAACGCCGCTCACGGCCATTGCTACGCAGAAGATCTGCAACCGCGTGCTCGACCGGCACGGCTTGAAAGGCGTGTTCAACCTGGTGATCGGGCCGAGCGGCGACATCGCCGAGACCTTGATCCACGACCGGCGCATTCCGCTGGTGAGCTTTACGGGATCGACGTCGGTGGGGCGGCGCGTTTCCGAAGTGGTGGCGCGCCGGCTGGGCCGCGCCATCCTCGAGCTGGGCGGAAACAACGGCATCGTGGTGATGGACGACGCCGACCCCGGCCTGGTGCTGCGCGCCGTCCTGTTCGGCGCCGTGGGCACCGCCGGCCAGCGCTGCACCACCACGCGGCGCCTGTTCCTCCAGCGCGGCATCGCGCCCCGGATCACCGAGGCGCTGATCGCCGCCTACCGGCAAGTCAAGATCGGCGACCCGCTCGAGCCGGAAACGCTCATGGGCCCCCTGGTCAACCGCCGCGCGGTGGACGACATGATGGATGGGCTCCGGCGCATTCGCCAGCAGGGAGGCGAAATCCTGTTCGGCGGCGAGCGCCTGACCGGATGCTTCGTCCAGCCGGCGCTGGTGCGCGCTCCCCCGGAGATGCCCGTGTTGAAGGAAGAGATCTTCGCGCCGATTCTTCACCTGATCGAGTTCGACCATCTCGACCAGGCCATCCACTGGCACAACGACGTGCCGCAGGGACTCTCCTCGGCGATGTTCACCGCCAACCTGATATCGGCGGAGACGTTCCTGAGCCATCGCGGCAGCGACTGTGGAATCGCCAACATCAACATCGGCACCAGCGGCGCGGAAATCGGCGGCGCCTTCGGCGGCGAGAAGGACACCGGCGGCGGCCGCGAATCCGGCAGCGACGCCTGGAAGGCCTACATGCGCCGTCAGACCAACACCATCAACTGGTCCGCCGAATTGCCGCTGGCGCAGGGGATTCAGTTCGCGGTGTGAGGTGGCGCAGACTCTCAGTCTGCTGCGTCCCCACTCGTGGGGACGCCGGTGGGGCAGGCGGTGCCGCCTGCCGGCCCCTACTCTTTTTCTTCTTCCGGCTCGCGGCCTTCCTGCCGGGCCTTGAGCCGCTCCTCGCGGCGCTTGGCGCGGTCGGCGGCGCGCTTGACCAGCTCGGAACCCACCAGCTCGATCATGGCCTGCTCCGCGCCGTCGCCCTTGCGCGGGCCCAGACGCGTGATGCGCGTGTAGCCGCCGCTGCGCTGGCCGAAGCGGGTTCCCAAAGTATCGAACAGCTTCTTCACCGAGGCCGGGGTGCGCAGCACCGCCGCGGCTTGCCGGCGCGTATGCAGCGTGTCCCGCTTCGCCAGCGTGATCATCTTCTCCACCAGCGGGCGCACGGCCTTGGCCTTGGGGACCGTGGTGATGATGCGCTCCTGCAGGATGACGCTGGTGGCGAGATTGCGCAACAGCGAATCGCGGGCGCCCGTGTCCCGTTTGAGTTTGAATCCGGCAACCTTGTGTCTCATGAGCTATTCCCCGGCCTGCTCCTGCTGGCCATCCTCCTCGAGAGGGACATCCATTCCGGCATTGGACTGCGGCGGCGGAGCCACCAGGCGGCCATGCGGATCGATGCGCATTCCCAGGGACAAGCCCATGTTCGCCAGAATCTCCTTGATTTCGTTGAGCGACTTGCGGCCGAAATTCTTGGTGCGCAGCATTTCGGCTTCGGTCTTCTGCACCAGCTCGCCGATGGTCTGGATATTGGCGTTCTTGAGGCAGTTGTACGAGCGAACGCTCAGCTCCAGCTCTTCCACGGAGCGGTTCAGGATTTCGCTCATCTTGTCCAGGCCGCGCTCGGAAATCTCTTCGGCCTGCTCCGGCACTTCCTCGAAGTTGATGAAGATCGACATGTGATCTTTCAGCAGTTTCGCGGCGTAGCCGATGGCGTCCTGCGGCGAAACGGCTCCGTTGGTCCAGACTTCCAGCGTCAGCTTGTCGTAGTCCGTCATCTGGCCGAGGCGCGCGGCCTCCACCTGGAAGTTCACCTTGCGCACGGGCGAGTGGACCGAATCGATGGGGATGTAGCCGAGGGCCAGATCGTCGTCGAAGTTCTTGTCCGCGCTGACGTAGCCGCGGCCGCCTTTCAGCCGCATCTCGATATGCAGCTTGCCGCCCTCGCTGACGGTGGCGATGTGCACGTCACGGTCCAGCACTTCGACGTCGGCGTCGGTCTCGATCTGGGCGCTGCGCACGTCGCTTTGGCTTTCCACGTCGAGGCGTACGGTCTTGACGCCCTCGCCCATGATCTTGAACGGAATCTGCTTCAGGTTCAGGATGATGTCGGTGGCGTCCTCGACCACGCCCGGTATCGGGCTGAATTCGTGCTCGACGCCCTCGATGCGAACGGCGGTGATGGCGGCGCCTTCAATCGAGCTCAGCAACACGCGGCGCAGGCTGTTGCCGATGGTGGTGCCGAACCCGCGCTGGAAAGGCTGCGCCGTAAACATGCCATACCGGTCCGTCAGGCTCTCGGTATTGGCGACCAATCGTTTGGGTTTCTGGAAGCCCTTGAACATAGAATCCTCTTTTCGGGGCCAGGGCCAGAGGCCATGAACCTGAGAAAGGTGTTCTTCCTTTCCCCGGCCCCCGGCCCCCGGCCCCCGGCCCCCATTTTCTACTTCGAGTACAACTCGACGATGAGCTGCTCGTTCAACTGGATCTGCACCAGGTCCTCGCGCTTGGGCAAGCTCTGAATGCGACCCTTCAAACTTTCCCGATCCACATCAATCCAGTTTGGCGCCGGCGCGTGAGCCGTGGCATCGCGCGCGGCCAGGATGGCCGGATTGTTCTTGCTGGTTTCGCGGACGGCGACCACGTCTCCCACCTATACCTGGGCCGACGGAATATCGCACTTGCGCCCGTTGACATCGATATGGCCATGGCGGACGATCTGGCGCGCCTGGGCGCGGCTGGTGCCGAAGCCCATGCGGTAGATGACGCTATCGAGGCGGCGCTCCAGCGCGGACATCAGGTTTTCGCCGGTGATGCCTTTGGCCAGAGCGGCCTTTTCAAAAGTGCTGCGGAACTGCGCTTCCAGCACCCCGTACACGCGCCGCACCTTCTGCTTTTCGCGGAGCTGCAGACCGTAGCCGACGATCTTCTTGGCCCGTTCCTTGCCGTGCTGCCCGGGAATGAAATTGCGCTTTTCGATGGCGCACTTTTCGCTGTGGCAGCGCTCCCCTTTGAGATAGAGTTTCATGCCCTCGCGCCGGCATTGCCGGCAAACCGGGCCGATGTATCTTGCCAAGTTGCTCTCCTTACCTTTCTCGTGGCGCCGGCGGTCCGGCCGCCGGCGTTCTTTCAGGTGCGGTTTACAGCCATGGCAGGCCTTCTTCCCGCTTACTCATTCCTATACTCTGCGCTTCTTCGGAGGACGGCAGCCGTTGTGCGGCATGGGCGTCACATCCTTGATCGAGCGAACTTCGATGCCCGCCGTGGACAGCGCGCGCACCGCCGATTCCCGCCCCGATCCCGGGCCGCTGACCCGGACCTCCACCGTGCGCAACCCGCTCTCGCCAGCCTTGTTGGCGGCCGTCAGAGCCGCCTGCTGCGCGGCGAAGGGCGTCCCTTTGCGCGACCCGCGAAAGCCCAGCGAACCGGCGCTCGACCAGGCGATGGTGTTCCCCTCCTGGTCCGCGATGGTCACGATGGTGTTGTTGAAGGTGGCCTGGATATGCACGATGCCCGTATGGACGACGCGCTTTTCCTTCTTCTTGAAGCTCTTCTTCTTGCCTGTTTTTACTGGTGCTTTCGCCATATTTTCCCGAGTAGTCCAGGCCCTAGCCTGCCCGTGGGGCACGCTTTAGCCTGCCCTGCCTCTATGTCTTCGAGGTAGCCTTCTTGCGGTTGGCAACGGTTCCGCGGCGCGGTCCTTTGCGCGTGCGGGCGTTGGTATGCGTGCGCTGGCCGCGCACCGGCAGCCCGCGGCGGTGCCGCTGTCCCCGGTACGAGCCCATCTCGATGTGACGCTTGATGTTCATCGAGACTTCCTTGCGGAGGTCGCCTTCCACGGCGCCCTCTTCTTCCAGAATCTGGCGGACGCGGTTGACCTCGTCTTCGGTCAGGTCGCGAACCTTCTTGTCGAATTCGATGCCGGCCCGGAACAGGAGCGAGCGGGAACGGGTACGGCCAACGCCGTAAATATAGGTAAGCCCGATCTCGGCCCTCTTCGCGGGCGGCAGATCCACACCGGCAATACGCGCCATAGGTCTCCTCTCCTTACCCCTGCCTCTGTTTATGTTTCGGGTTCACGCAGATGACCCGCACCACGCCCTCGCGATGGATCACCTTGCATTTATCGCAAATCTTTTTTACCGACGCTCGCACTTTCATAAAACCTCCGGAGGCGGGGGCCAGGGGCCAGGGAAAACCCTGGAAACCCTATCCCCCGGACAGCTTGCGCGTGATCCTGCCACGCGTCGGATCGTGAGGCGCCAACTCCACCTCGACCTTGTCGCCCGGTACCAACCGAACAAAATTCCGTTTCACCGCGCCCACCACGTGGGCCAAAACCTGCTGCTGGTTCTCCAGCTTCACCGCATACATCGCCGATGGCCGTTCCTCGACCACCGTGGCCGCAACCACCCTGGCCCCCTGGCCCCCGGCCCCCGGCCCCTGGCCCCTGCTCACGGCCTCGTCAGCACCCACGGCCCGTTCTCCGTCACCGCGATGCAGTGCTCGAAGTGCGCCGAATAGGAGCCGTCTTTCGTGACCGCGGTCCACCGGTCCTTCAGAACCACCGATTCCGGCCGCCCCGCGTTGACCATGGGCTCCACCGCCAGTACCATGCCTTCCTTGAGCCGCGGGTTGTCGTTCTTGCGGTCCACGTAATTGGGGACCTGCGGCTCCTCGTGGAGCTGCGTGCCGATGCCATGGCCCACATACTCCCGCACAACCGAAAAACCGTTGGACTTGACGTGCTGCTCCACCGTGCCACACACGTCAAAAAGCCGGTTGCCCGCCCGCACCCGATCGATGGCCAGCTCCAGGGCTTCCTCGGTCACTCGGAGGAGCTTCCCGGTCTTCTCGCTTACCTCGCCGATCGGGACGGTGATGGCCGAATCGCCATAGTACCCGTCCAGCTTCACCCCGGTGTCGATCGAAACGATGTCGCCTTTCTTGAGGAGCCGTTTCCGATTCGGCATCCCGTGGACGATCTCTTCGTTCACCGAAGTGCACAACACAAACTTGAACGTCTCGCCCGCCGCCGGCACGTAATAACCCTTGAAAGCGGGCCTCGCGCCGGCGTCCGCGATCATCTCGGCGGCGGCCGCCTCGAGGTCCCAGGTGCTGGCGCCTTCCACCGCCACCTCCCGCAACTTCTGCAACACCTGCCACACCAGCAGCCCACTGCGCCGCATCTTCTCCAGTTCAGCGGCGGTTTTCCGAACGATCATCCGCCTCCACCGTATCGCACAGACCATCCACCTGGGGAGGATGGGAGACGATGTCATACAGAGTTCCCCGGCGAAGACACTGCCGGCGTCCGGTTAAACGGGCGTTACTAACATTGTAATCAACCGCCAGATAAATCACCACGTCCGACCGCTCAAAAAGTGCTCCGCCGGCCGCGAATACGGCCCGACCTCGGAACGAATCCTTCATAATGGCGCATGATAAGCTGCGCCTCGACCTGGTTGATGGTGTCCATGGCGACGCCCACCACGATCAGCAGCGAAGTGCCGCCGAAATAAAACTGCACGTTCAGACCTTCCAGCAGGAACCGCGGACACACCCGGTCGATCCAGTTGCCGAGCAGCGGCAGGTGGTTCAGCTTGATGCCCGAAATCATGATGTCCGGAATCAGGCAGAGGATCGAAAGGTAAACCCCGCCCACCACCGTGATCTTCGTCAGGATGGTGTTCATGTAGTCGGCCGTGTTGCGCCCCGGACGAATGCCCGGGATGAAGCCGCCGTACTTGCGCATGTTGTCGGCCGCTTCGTTGGGATTAAAAATGATCGAAACGTAAAAGAAACAGAAGAAAATGATGCCCGCCACGAAGAGCACGTAATACAGCGGCTCGCCGTGCTGGATGCTCTTCAGCGTGGCGGACAGCCAGCCGATGCTCTTCACCCAGGGCAACGCCGCGACGGTCGCGGGGAAGGCCAGGATCGAGGACGCGAAAATCACCGGGATCACGCCGCCCGCGTTCACCTTGAGCGGCATGTGCGTGGACTGCCCGCCCATCACCCGCCGGCCCACCACCCGCTTGGCGTACTGCACCGGGATGCGCCGCTCGCCCCGTTCCACCAGCACGATGAACGCTACCACCGCAGTCATCATGACCAGCACAACGATCAACTGGAGAGCGCTCCATTCACGCGTCACAAAGGTGTTGACATAGAGATTCTGAATGGCGCGCGGCAGCCCCACCACAATGCCGGTGAAGATGATCAGGGACATGCCGTTGCCCACGCCGCGCTCGCTGATCTGCTCGCCCAGCCACATGATGAACGCCGTTCCGGTGGTCAGCGACATGACCGTCAGCGCCACGAAGCCGATGCCCGGGCTGATGACAATTCCCTGCTGCATCGTCTGCAGGCCCTGCGCGATGCCGAACGACTGCAGCACGGAAAGGACGATCGTCAGGTAGCGGGTCCACTGCGTGATCTTGCGGCGGCCCAGCTCGCCTTCCTTGGAGAGTTTTTCGAGAGTGGGGACCACCACCGTCAGCAACTGCAGAATGATCGACGCCGTGATGTACGGCATGATGCCCAGGGCGAAGATCGTGAGGCGGCGGATATTGCCGCCGGCGAACAAGTCGAAGAAACCGAAAATCGATCCCGCCGCGGAGCTGAAGAACTCCTCCCATCGCGTGATGTTGATGCCCGGCGTCGGAATGTGACCGCCCAGCCGATACACCGCCAGCATCGCCAGCGTGAACAAGAGCCGCTTGCGAAGGTCTGGAACGCGAAAAATGTTCGCGAACGCTTCTAGGAACTTGGTCATCGTACCCTTCGATTCCCGGCGCTCACTCGCTGGCCGCGCCGATCACCTTTGCCGCTCCGCCGGCTTTTTGGATCTTCTCCACCGCCGACTTGGAAAACTGGTGGGCCTCCACCGTAATTTTGCGCGTCAACTCCCCGGCGCCGAGGATCTTGAGACCGTCACCCAGCTTCTTGATGACACCCAGCTCGAACAGGCGGTCGGCGTCGAACGCATCGCCTTCCAGCTTCTCCAGCCGTCCGAGGTTGACAATGGCGTAGTGCTTCTTGAAAATGTTCGTGAATCCGCGCTTGGGCAGCCGGCGGTGCAGCGGCATCTGGCCGCCCTCGAAACCGCGCTTCTGGCCGAACCCCGTGCCGGCGCGCTGTCCCTTCGAGCCGCGCGTGGCGGTCTTGCCGTGTCCCGAGCCCATGCCGCGGCCGATGCGCTTGCGGCCCTTTCTTTGTCCGGCGGGCGGTCTCAATCCGCTGAGGTTCATCGCTTTCTCCTGGGGGCCGGGGGCCGGGGGCCACGGGCCGGGGAAAACCCGAACCCTGCCACCAACCCAGAAGCCCCAAAAAAACCTTCAAACCTTTTCACTACCAACCGGGATCGGAACCAGGCCTCACAACCGGCCCCCGGCCCCTGGCCCCCGGCCCCTGGCTGGCCCCCGGCCCCCGACCCCCGGCCCCTTTCCATCATTCCACTACTTCCAGCAGATGCGGAATCTTCTTCACCATGCCGCGGAAAACCGGCGAATCGGGCCGCTCCACCACCTGGTTGACCTTCCGCAATCCCAGGCCCTTCACAATTCTCTTGTGCTTTTCCGGAGTGCAGATGGGGCTGTGCACCAGTTTGATTCGGATCTTGCCTTCCATTAGAGCTTCTCCACCGCCAGGCCGCGCATTTCGGCCACGGCGTTCCTGTCGCGCAGCGATTACAGCGCCACGATGGTGGCCTTCACCACGTTGTGCGGGTTGCGGCGGCCAATCGACTTGGTGAGCACGTTGGCGATGCCGCAGGCCGTGATGACCGCGCGCACCGCGCCGCCGGCGATCACTCCGGTGCCCTCGGCGGCCGGCTTGAGCAGCACCAGCGAGCTGGCATATTTGCCGAGCACCTGGTGCGGAATGGTGGTCTCGAGCACGTGGATCCTGCGCAGGTTCTTCTTGCCGGCTTCGATTCCCTTGCGGATCGCGGAAGGCACTTCCTTGGCCTTGCCCACGCCCCAGCCCACCACTTTCGCCGAGGGATCGCCGATCACCACCAGCGCCGAAAAACTCAGGTTCTTGCCGCCCTTCACCACCTTGGTGACGCGGTTGATGGAAACCACCTGCTCTTTGAGGTTGAGCGAGGCCGGATCGATGCGTTTTGCCGACGTAATCATGAATCAGAACTCCAGTCCCGCCGCGCGCGCCGCGTCGGCGAGCGCCTTTACCCGCCCGTGGTATTGATAGCCGCCGCGGTCGAAAACCACTTTGGTAATGCCCTTTTCCTTGGCCCGCTCGGCCACCAGTTTGCCAATCGCCTTGGCCGCCGCCACGTTGCCGCCCTTGGTTTTGCCGCCTTTGTCCACCGAGGACGCCGACACCAGCGTCTTGCCCTCGGCATCGTCGATGACCTGCGCGTAGATGTGCGCCACGCTGCGGAACACCGCCAGGCGCGGCCGCGCGGCGCTTCCGCGCAGCTTGCGCCGGATGCGCTCGTGGATGGTCTTGCGGATCTGTTTCTTCTCGATCTGACGAATCATTTGGCCCCCGCCGCGGTCTTACCGACCTTCTTGCGCAGCGCTTCGCCGGTGTAGCGGACGCCCTTGTTCTTGTAAGGATCCGGCTTGCGAAGCGCGCGCATGTTCGCCGCCACCTGCCCCAGCAGTTGCCGGTCGTAGCCGCTCAGCACCAGATGGAAAGGTTGACCACTCGATTTGGGCGCTTCCACCTTCAGATCCACGCCCTGCGGCAGCAGGACCTCGATGGGGTGGGAGTAGCCCAGGGTGAACGTCGCCACCTTTCCCTTGACGTCGGCGCGGTACCCGACGCCGTGGATGTCCAGTTCCCTGGTGAACCCGGTGGAGACGCCCTGCACGGCGTTGGCAGCCAGCGCGCGCGTCAGGCCATGCAGCGCCGCGAGCTCGTCGGAGGCGCGCTTCACTTCCAGCTTCCCGTCGCCCTGCTCGATGGTGATCCCCTGCGGAATCGGCACCGTCAGCTTGCCCTTGGGACCCGTCACTTCCAGTTGCCCGCCGATCTGGACTTTCACGCCACTCGGCAGCGGGATCGGCTTCTTACCAATTCTCGACATAATCTCAGTACCTCGCTACCACACGCGGCAGAGGATCTCCCCGCCGAGGTGCTCCTTGTGAGCGTCCCGGCCGGTCATGACGCCGCGCGGGGTGGTCAGGATGTTGATTCCCATGCCGCCCAGCACCCGCGGGATCTCCGTCTGTCCCACGTACACCCGGCAGCCGGGACGCGAGACGCGGTGGATCTCGGAAATCACCGGCGAGTTGTTGGCGCCGTACTTCAAGTAGATCTTGATGGTCTTCTTCGCGCCTTCCTCCGCCACCTTGAAGTTGGCAATGTAGCCTTCTTCCTTCAGAATGCGCGCGATTTCCGCTTTTAGCCGGGAGGCCGGCACGTCCACCTTGGGGTGGCGCGCCTGGATCGCGTTGCGCACGCGAGTCAGCATGTCCGCGATGGGATCGCTCGTCATAAGTCGTTTCACTCCTGGCGGGGTACCCGCCGGTTTTGCGGGTCGGGGTCAGGGGTCGGGGGCCAGGGAAAAAAGCGTCGCGCGAAGCGCAACCTTTCCCCGACCCCCGGCCCCCGGTCCCCGGCCCCCATTTTCCTCACCAGCTCGCCTTGATCACGCCTGGAATCTCGCCGTTCAACGCGAGCTGGCGGAAGCACAGGCGGCAGACGCCGAATTTGCGCAGAAAGGCGCGCGGGCGCCCGCAGCGCCAGCAGCGGTTGCGGTGCCGGGTCGGCAGCTTGGCAATTCCAGGCTTGTTCTGGGCCTTGGCCAATTGGGATGCCCGGCGGATAACTTCCAGTTTCAGGTCTTTCGCAATCTTGGCGGTAGTGGCCATGTTCTTTCGGTCTCTCCTCTATTGCCGGAACGGCATCCCCATGTGACGCAGCAGCGCCACGCCTTCCGCGTCGGTGCGGGCCGTGGTGGTGATGGAAACGTTCATTCCCTTGGTCTTGTCCACCTTGGAGTAGTCGATTTCCGGGAAGATCAACTGGTCCTTGATCCCCAGCGTGTAGTTGCCCCTGCCGTCGAAGCTCTTGGTGGAGACGCCGCGGAAATCGCGCACGCGGGGCAGCGCCACGTTCACCAGCCGGTCGAAAAACTCGTACATGCGGTCGCCCCTCAGGGTCACCATGCACCCGATCGACATGCCTTCACGCAGCTTGAATGCGGCGATCGACTTGGTGGCCTTGGTGATCACGGGCTTCTGGCCGGCGATTTGCGCCAGCTCGTTGACCGCGCCGTCCATCAACTTGGCGTTCTGTGTGGCTTCGCCGAGCCCGATGTTGATGGAGATCTTGTCGATCCTCGGCACCGCCATGACGTTCTTGTACCCGAATTCCTGGGCCAGCGCCGGGACCACCTTCTTCTGATAGTGCTGTCTTAAACGTGCTGCCATCGAATCCTCACTTGCTGCCGAGCATCTGGCCGCATTTGCGGCAGACCCGCGTGCGGCGCGTCTTTCCCCCGGCGACATGATCGATGTGGTGCGCCACGCGCACGGCCTTGTTGCAGCCCGGACACACCACCAGGACGTTGGAAGCCGGAATGGGGCTCTCGCGCTCGGCGATGCCGCCCTTGATCTGCTTGCCGGGGTTGGGGCGCGTGTGCCGCTTGACCATCATCACGTGCTCCACCAGCAGCTTGCCCGCGTGGCGGTCCACACGCAGCACGCGGCCGGTCTTGCCCTTGTCGCGCCCGGCGATCACCTTGACGGTGTCTTCTTTCTTGATATCGATGCGGACCGGCTCGACCGGCTTCTTCTTTGCGATTGCCATCAGATTACCTCGGGGGCCAGCGACACGATCTTCATGAACCTCTTGTCCCTCAGTTCCCTGGCCACGGGACCGAACACGCGGGTGCCCACCGGCTCGCCCGTCTCACTGATCAAAACCGCGGCGTTCGAATCGAAGCGGATGTAGGTGCCGTCCCTGCGCCGGGTCTCTTTGCGCATGCGGACGATCACGCAGCGCACCACCTTCCCCTTCTTGATCGCCGAATCGGGAGCGGCCTCTTTCACGCTGGCGGTGACCACGTCGCCCAGCCCGGCGCGCCGGCCGAGGTCGCCGCCGCGCGGCAAAATGCAGGCCAGCCTGCGCGCGCCGGAGTTATCGGCCACCTCGAGAATTGTTCGCATTCCAATCATAGTGATTTCTGGGGACTGACGAATCTGTCCCAAGGCGCAGGGGGTGCCCACTTGGGGCCCTGCGCCGCGCGGACAGATCCGTCTGTCCCCAGCTCCTTATATCTTCACGTCCAGATCCACCGGCTGCACCCCCACCTGCGCCGCCCGCCGGATCACTTCCGCCAGCTTCCATCGCTTCAGCTTGCTCAAGGGCCGGCACTCCACGATGCGCACCACGTCGCCTGTCTGGGCCGAGCCTTCCTCGTCGTGCGCGTAGAACTTCTTCCGCTTGCCGATGATGCGCTTGTACAGCGCGTGCGGCACGCGGCGGCTCACTTCGACCACGATGGTTTTTTGCATCTTAGTGGAAACCACCTGGCCGATCTTCTCGTTCTTGATCCCCGATTTGGCTTGCTCTTCGGCCATGTTACTTGTTCTCCTCCGCGAGGGGCGCGCTCTGGGCCCTCTCGCGCAGAACGGTGTGGATGCGAGCGCGGTCCTTCTTGATGGCGCGGACCTTCTTCAATCCGTCCATCTGCCCCATGGACATCTGAAACTGCAGACGAAACAACTGCTCGTCTATTTCACCCAACTGGCGCTCGAGTTCGGTGGAGTCCAGGTCGCGAACTTTGTCTGCCTTCATATCCCTTACTCCGCGTCCTCCCGGCTGACAAATTTGGTTTTGATCGACAGCTTGTGGGCCGCCAGCCGCATGGCGGCGTGCGCCGTCGGCCGGTCCACGCCTTCCATCTCGAACAGGATCTTTCCGGGGCGGATCACCGCCACCCACTGCTCCGGAGCGCCCTTGCCCTTGCCCATGCGCGTTTCGGCGGGCTTCTTGGTGATCGGCTTGTCCGGGAACAGCCGGATCCAGACCTTCCCGCCGCGCTTGATGGAGCGCGTCATGGCCACGCGCGCGGCTTCGATCTCCCGGTCGGTGATCCACGCGCACTCCATCGCCTTGAGACCGAAATCGCCGAACGAGATGGTGGACCCGCGCCACGCCTTGCCGGCCATGCGCCCGCGCTGTTGCTTTCTGTACTTGACCTTCTTTGGCATCATCATGGCGGTTTGCCCTCAATCCTTACTGGTTCTCGCCGGAAGGTTCCGGCTGGTCGCTAGCGGCCGGTTTCTCCTCGGGTTGCGGCTGGGTTTCCGGCTGGTCGCTGGCGGCCGGTTTCTCCTCGGGTTGCGGCTGGGGTTGCGGCGGGGGTTCCGGCGGCGCTTCCTGCCGGGCTTCCTGTTTCCAAGCGGGCTGCTGCGGCGACATCAGCGGCGGCAGGATGGGCGTGGCGGGACGCACCGCGGGACGCGGCAGATCCGCCGGCGGCGTCTGTATGGCCGGTCCGCCAACCTCGGGGACCGCGGCGGTGACCGCCGGGCCTTGCGTCGCCGCTGGGCCATGGTACTCGCCACGCTCGCGGCGGGGGCGGTCGCGCCGGTCGCGCATCTCGCGGCGCGGCTCGGGCTCGGGAAGCAACCCGCGTCGCTTGGTCAGGTCCAGAATCTCGCCCTTGTAGATCCACGTCTTGATGCCAATCACGCCGTAAGTGGTGTGCGCCTCGGCAAAACCATAATCGATATCGGCGCGCAACGTGTGCAGCGGAAGCTGGCCTTGCAGGTACCACTCGCTGCGCGCGATCTCGGCGCCGTTCAGACGGCCCGAGACCCGCACCTTGATGCCCTTGCATCCGAAACGCAGCGCCGAATCCACCGCCTTGCGCATGGCGCGCCGGAAGGCCACGCGCTTCTCGAGCTGCAGGCCGATCGATTCCGACACGAGCTGCGCGTCCAGTTCCGGCTTGTGCACCTCCTGAATGTCGATGAAGACCTCGCGCTTGGTCTTCTTGGCCATGTCCTGCTTGAGCTTCTCGATCTCCGCGCCCTTGCGGCCGATGATGATGCCGGGCCGCGAGGTCCGGATGGTGACCCGCAGCTTGTTGCCAGGCCGGTCCACTTCGATCGAGCTGACGCCCGCCGATTTCAGCCGCTCGCTCAAATCCTCCCTCAGCTCCAGGTCTTCCTGAAGCAGCTTGGCATAGCCGTGCTTGGCGAACCACCGCGACCGCCAGGGCTTGTTGAAGCCCAGCCGGAATCCGTACGGATGAACTTTCTGTCCCATCTATGCTTCTTTCTCCGCCACCTTGATGACGATATGCGCCTGCCGGCGCTGGTACCGGTAGGCGCGGCCCATCGGCGCCGGCCGGATGCGTTTCGAACGCGGGCCATCGTTGACGTAGGCCTCGGTCACGTACAGGCGGTCCACATCCAGGTCTTCGAACCGGTTGGTCGCGTTGGCGATGGCCGATTCCAAAACCTTCAGGACCATCGGCGCAATGCGCTTGTTGGTGGTGCGCAGGGTAATCCGCGCCGCGTCCGCCTTCTGGCCGCGGATGAGGTCCACCACCAGCCGCGCCTTCTGCGGGGAGATCCGGATGTATCTGGCCTCCGCCTTGACTATATTGTCGGCTTCCATGCTCTCCTCGCTATGCCGCCGGCTTGGCGGTCTTCTCCGTAGCCGCCTTCACCGAATGGCCCCGGAACGTCCGCGTAGGCGAGAACTCGCCCAGCTTGTGCCCCACCATGTTCTCGGTGATGTACACCGGGATGAATTTCTTGCCGTTGTGCACCGCGATGGTTTGCCCCACGAACTCGGGAAGTATGGTGGAGCGCCGCGACCACGTGCGGATCACCTTCTTCTCGCCGGTCGCGACCACAACCGCGAGCTTGGCTTCCAGGTGGGTGTCGGTAAACGGTCCCTTCTTGACGGATCTGCCCATGTCCTTACCTCTTCTTGCTCTTGTGCGTGACGATCCACTGGTCCGTGCGCTTGTTGTTGCGCGTCTTGAATCCGCGAGTGGGCTGGCCCCAGGGAGTGACCGGATGGCGCCCGCCCGAGGTCTTGCCCTCGCCGCCGCCGTGCGGGTGATCCACCGGGTTCATCGAAACGCCGCGGTTGTGCGGCGTCTTCCCCAGCCAGCGCGTGCGCCCCGCCTTGCCCAGCGATACATTTTCGTGATCCACATTGCCTACCTGCCCGATGGTCGCCATGCAGTCGAGCTGCACCCGCCGCACTTCGCCCGAGGGCAGCTTCAGCAGCGCGATGCCGCCTTCCTTGGAAACCAACTGCGCCTGCGATCCGGCCGACCGCGCCATCTGCCCGCCCTTGCCGGGCCTCAGCTCGATGTTGTGGACGATGGTGCCGGCCGGAATGTTCTTCAAAGGAAGCGCGTTGCCCACCAGGATGTCGGCCTCGGGGCCGGACATCACTTTCTGCCCCACCTTCAACCCGTCGGGCTGGAGGATGTAGCGCTTCTCGCCATCGGCGTAGTGCAACAGGGCGATGCGGGAGGAACGGTTGGGGTCGTATTCCACCGACGCCACCACCGCCGGTATGGCCGCCTTGTCGCGCTTGAAATCCACCACCCGGTACGCCTGCTTGGCGCCTCCGCCGATGAACCGCGAAGTCACCCGGCCAGTGCTGTTGCGTCCGCCGGTGCGCTTCTTGGGCTCCACCAGCGACTTCTCCGGGCGGTCCTTGGTGATGTCTTCGCGCGAGACCACCGTCTGGAAGCGCCGCGTCGCGGTTACCGGTCTGTATGTCTTAATTGGCATAAACCAAATCTCTCCCAGGCCATCGGGCCAACCCAGGTTTCAGGCGCCGTCCCCGGCCCCTGGCCCCCGGCCCCCTATCAGATCTCCGCGAAATCGGGCGTCTTCTCGCCCTTCTTCAACTTCACGTAGGCCTTTTTCCACGTCGAGCGGTAGCCCGAGAACCGTCCCCGGCGCCGCAACTTTCCGTCGAACGTGGCTGTCCGCACTTCGGTGACCTTCACTTTGAACAGCTTCTCGACGGCGGTCTTGACCTGCGTCTTGTTGGCTTCGAGCGCTACTTCGAAGCACAGCGTGCGCTCGTTGTCTTTCTTTTCCACGCCCTTCTCGGTGACCAGCGGGCGGCGAATCACGTCGTAGAGTTTCATTTCGCGAGTGCCTCCGAGAATTTCCGGGCCGCCGCTTCCGACAGCAGCACCCTCTGATGCCCCAGCAGGAGATAGGCATTCACTTCCTTGGTGGGCGCCAGCGTGACGCCCTTCAGATTGCGGACGCCCAACGCCAGGTTGCGGTTCTCGCCGTTGTCCACCACCAGCACCTTGCGGCCGGCTTCCAGCCTGGCCAGCGCGCCCATGGCGTTCTTGGTCTTGTGGTCGGAAAAAGTGAAGGCCTGCACCACCTTCAGCTCGCCATCCCGCAACTTCGCCGAAAGCGCCGAGCGCAGCGCGCCCAGCAGCATCTTGCGCGGCAGCTTGTAGCTGTAATCGCGCGGTTGCGGCCCGTGGGCCGTGCCGCCGTGCCGCCAGATGGGCGACCGGACGGAGCCCACGCGCGCGCGGCCCGTGCCCTTCTGCTTCCAGAGCTTCTTGCCGCTTCCGGCTACCTCGCTGCGCACCTTGGTCTTGTGCGTCCCGGCGCGCAGCCCGGCCTTGTATTGGTTCACCGCTTCGTACAGCAGCGCTTCGTTGACCTCGGCGCCGAAGACTTCGTCGGCCAGCTCGACCTCGCCGACCTTCTGGTTATTCAAATCCACTACATCCACTGTGGGCATCGCAGTTACCTCTTGGCCCTCCGGACTACCACGTATCCGCCGTTGGGACCGGGCACCGCGCCCTTCACCACCAATACGTTGTCCTCGGTGTCCACGTCGATAATCTCGAGATTCCGCACGGTCACGCGCTCGTGGCCCATGTGGCCCCCCATGCGCATCCCGGGAAGCACCCGCGACGGGTAGCTGGACGCGCCGATGGAGCCCGGAGCGCGGTGGAACATGGAGCCGTGCGAACCTTCGCCGCCGCGAAAATGGTGGCGCTTCACCACCCCGGCGAACCCGCGGCCCTTGCTGATGCCGATGACGTCCACCTTGTCCTTGGGCTTGAATTGATCCACCAGCACCTGGTCGCCGGCCTTGAAATCGTCGTCCCCGGGACGCAAATGGAATTCGCGCATGAACCTCGCGCCCTCCGCGCCGGCCTTCTTCAGGTGGCCGGTGGCGGGCTTGTTGATGCGCCGCGGCTTGATGAACTCCACCAGCCCGAGCTGCACCGCGTCGTAGCCATCCGCCGTGGGCGTCTTGCGCTGCACCACCATGCATGGACCGGCCTTCAGCAGCGTGACCGGGACGGCCTGGCCGTCTTCCCGGAACACCTGCGACATTCCAATCTTCTTGCCAAGGATTCCTGGACTCATGTCAACCCTTCTGTGGGGCAGGTCCCCGACCTGCCCGCCTTACTTGCCGAACGCCTTGATTTCCACATCCACGCCCGCAGGCAGGTCGAGCTTCATCAGCGCGTCCACCGTCTGCTGCGTCGGCTCGAGTATGTCCAACAGCCGTTTGTGCGTCCGGATTTCAAACTGCTCCCGCGACTTCTTGTCCACGTGCGGGGAGCGCAAAACCGTCGTGATACTCCGGGACGTGGGCAGCGGGATGGGACCGGCCACGGTCGCCCCGGTCCTCTTGGCGGTGTCCACAATCTCCGTCGTCGACTGATCGAGCACCCGGTGATCGTATGCTTTCAAGCGGATGCGAATGCGTTCTCTCAGCGCCATAATTTACCTTGGCCGGGCGTGCCCGGCCCCTACTTAACAATTTCCGTCACCGTGCCGGCGCCCACCGTGCGGCCGCCTTCGCGTATCGCAAAGCGCAGCCCCTTGTCCATGGCCACCGGCGTGATCAGCTCCACCTTCAGGTCCACCGTGTCGCCCGGCATCACCATCTCCGTGCCCTCCGGC
>Ga0187877_1001542_pt1 | contig 23319 bp, 20 predicted proteins | sample June2016WEW_17_1_3_FD_132430 | JGI IMG/M metagenome (GOLD analysis project Ga0187877, IMG submission 132430) | Peatland microbial communities from SPRUCE experiment site at the Marcell Experimental Forest, Minnesota, USA - June2016WEW_17_100 | ecosystem: Environmental > Terrestrial > Soil >... | reverse complement strand
CTGTCATCTGCAGTTCGCGAATCTCTTCCCAGCACCGGGATATCTCTTCTTCACGTTCCGCAATCTGGCGAGACATGTCTAAGATTATCTGACTGTCTATTGCTGCCCGGCGGTCTTTCTCAGCAAGCTGCTTGTGCGGGTCTTGAATTAGATAGGTAGCAGCAACCAGAAGCAGGGACATCAGGAACTTCTTCATTGTTTTGTTTTCTCCTTAAAATATAACGCGAATTCCGAATACTTGACCCGGAAAAGCAGGGTTGACTAAGACATATCCTTCCAGTCCTTCGTCTATGTACACGCCATCCCACGGATACCCTAGCCACATGTCTGTGCAGGGGTACTCTAGGCCGAAGTACACATCTCCGTATTCAAACATGGAACCGTACAAGCATTCATTACTGTACCAGTAGAAGCCGGGGCCTCCGAAGAAGAACGGGTGGTAGATGCCGAAATTGCGAACGAAGAACCTGTGATCAAATCGATTTCCGTCCCAATGACGACCAGCGTTACGCCTGCCATTTTCAAATCGCCTGTCCCTATGCTGGCGATCCCTCACATCGTTGTGGTCACGGTTGCGCTGGTCACGTCCTGTGTTATGGTCGGGGCGCTGTGGACGCTCGGGGCGTGATGGCATAGGACGAGAGGGCCTAGAGGGAGACGGGTTATATCTTTGCGGTGTGGCAGAAAGCCCAACCGATAAAGCAAGTGTACAAAGCAACAATTTCAGTTTCATACTTCTCCTTTTCAGTTTCATACTTCTCCTTGAGGAAAGACTTGGTTCGATTCCATGCTTCCGTGGTCTGGACTTTCGGGACGATAATTGATGCTCCCAGACTTGAAGTCTGGGATTCCAGATGTCCGCATCATATGCAGACCTCGACGGCACATCCTGCCGCAGCAATAAGCGTGTTGACCGCAGCGTTTTGGTCGCGGTCGTGGAACGTCCCACACGTTGTACATCGCCATTGCCTTACCGACAATCCTGCGAGTCCTGTGGGTCCAGTTGGCTCCCCACACACCCAGCAGGTCTTGGTGGAATCTTTTGGCGCAATCTCAAAGTACTCCGTACCGCTTTGGGGCGACTTGTACGAAAGCATTCTTTGAAGTTGTGAATGCCCTGAACTAGCGACACTCTTGCCGAATCTACGAGCAACCGCTTTGTGGTTGTCCGCTGAAAACTTGATGACTACATTTTCTGCAACTAAACGATGAGATAGTTTGTGGTTCCTGTCTTTACGCTGGTTTGCAATCCTCTCCTGAATCCGGGCTGCTAACTTTGTGTCGTGTCCTCGTTGTGCTTGGGCAAGACGTTCTGCTGCTGCTTCCAACTCTCTTGGGTGCTCAATCTTCTCTCCCGTAGAGAGCGTGAGCAAGTCTTTGAAGCCGCCGTCTATGCCGATGACTCCGTAACCCATGCGCTCGATTGCTTTTGGTTCTGCATCTATAAACAAGCAGAGATGCCAACCCGATGAACGCTTGACAACTCGACCACACTTTATCTTGCCAGTCGGTAGGTCCATCTTGTGGAATCTTACAGAGCCGAGTGCTGGCAGAATAATTCGGTTTCCCTTTGGAGCCTTGATAGGGTCAGGGAACGGAATGCTGGACATCTTGTTACGCATCCCCTTGAGCCGGGGCTTGCCGCCAATCTTCTTGAAGCAGCGTTTCCACGCATCGTGGGCTGTACAGATAACACCTTGCAACGTATGGCTTGGAATCCCTATTCTCTCGCTGTGATTGGCGAGGAAGTTTTGGAACTCCATCTTAGAAAAATAGATGTGGTCTTTGGCATTGAGTTCTATCTTCCGTACCGCCCAATTCCAGACGGAGGACAGGTGATAGAGAAACTGTTCGCATTGTTGTTCTTGCGATTTGCACATTCGCAGTTTGAGTTGATACTGAATCATTTGTCCTCCTTCCTTCTAAAAAGCATTCGCTAACCCAGACAAACGTCTGGGATTGCGCTCACTAGAGCCGTTCATAGGTTTACACCAACGCATATAAGATAGTCCAAGTAATTGCACCGTCAGCTAGCGCGTCAGCCGTGCCGCCGACGTACAGTTGCAGAGGTTGGTCAATAAGAGTGTTAGTGGTTATACTTACAGGGCCACTTAGCACGTTGATAATCTGAGTGATGCCGCTGCTCCAGTTTTCGGTGAAATATTTGGTGGCGTTTATAATCCAATCGGTCTCTAGCGTTGTCCAGCCGACGCTAAAAGTACCTACCGCGCCGATAATACATAATGGCACGATACTCTTACCAGCGACAGCCGGTATCACCGTAACGTAGTGTGCAGCTTCGTCGGCCCTAATCTGCAATGCTGTCAACATAAACACTGCTATTTGAATTGGATTACTAGCGAGAGCAGCAATCTGTGCAGCCGTCAGCGAATAGTTGACTCCGCTGCGCTCCATAGGAATAACATCACCACTTTGTGCTGGACCACCTGGGGTCAAGCCACTAATTTTTGTATCTGCCATTGTGTTACTCCTTTTTATTAAACTGATACTATTCTTTTGACTGCATACACAAGACCGTAGGGTGTCTGCTGACTGTCACTGCTCTGCTTGCGACCTGCCACAGCCGCTCCCACAGGCGTCCCCAAGCAGTGTAAAAGCGAGTTTCAGAGCACTACAGGGGCTGGAAGCGTTCTGACTGCTCACAGCACAAGAGCGAAAGCAAGCGACCTCCCACAGCCGTTCCCTGACGCATCCCTGACACACTGAAACTCGACTTCTGGGGGCAGTTTAGAGGTCCGTCTCGACTTCTGACTTGTCGGGCGTCTCTGCGACCTGCCTCAGATGTTTCTCTAGCCTCTACCTACTCCCCACATTCCATAGAGGACTATTTCTGAGTTTGCCGCCGCGTAGCAGTTGTCCACCAGAATTGTGAGTGCTACGTTTACGCTTGAAGCGGGGAGGTTGGTATTCTGTGTTGCCACCAACACGTTATCAATCCAGAATGTGACGTTCGTATCATCCCAACACAGTTGGAAATCGTGAGGGTTTGTATCAGGAGCATTTGTAGTCGCCGTGAGTGTATAGAAACCACTGGTCTGGATAGCCACAGGTGACCCAGAGCCCATGCCGTTGTATCCGCCCGTCAGCGTCAGTGTGATTGAACCTGCGGAGGAGGCAGTGCAGATGGCTCCGCCGTGCGCTCCAGTGGTGCTGGTGTTGTTTCCAACCGAGGTTCCACTGAATGCGCTGTATCCAGAACCTGTTCCGCCCGCGCCAACGTAGAAATAAGAGCCCACATAAGCATTGCTGCCACCCGTAGTCCATGAGCCAGTGAGGGTCAAAGATGAACCAGAATAGGATGCTCCCGTGACCGCTAACACTGCAAGAGGAACAGATGTGAGACACTGCCAGTATGTATCTGCGACCGACTTCAAGGTTCCAGCGTGTGTGTCAAGAGTAGAGTTGCTGTAGCCCGTAGCCAGAACAATAGAAGCGTTTGCGCTTGCTACACACAACCAAGGACCGCCGTTGTTTCCTGCCACATCAAATCCTGTGACGTTGAAGTATTGCCCAACCCACCTGTTGCCACTGCCTTCTGGTGAAGGTACGGTGTAGTTCGTGTATCCTTGGATGGTTGGCTGGGCAGCCGTAGCCGCCATTGATTCGCCTGCGGTGTATCGGAAACCAATGTTGTTTTGTACGGTATTGAAATCCGCAAATCTCCAGTCGAGGACGGTAGTGTCATCCGAGTATCCTTGGAAACTTCTACAGGCTGCGGTCTGATACAGAGCCGACTTCCATTTCATTACACGTAAGAACTGCCACGGGAAGGTCGTCGGGTTGGACGTGTATCCCATCATGTACTGCAATCCAGCAACGCTGCCTCCTGAGGATGCTGAATAATACGAGCAGCCATAAGGTGTTGTGCTAGTCGGTGAAACAGAAGCAGACGTACCTGTTATGTTGTTCTGACACATTGGACCGTAGTTCTGCAAAGTAACGCTGCCACTAACCCAAACCGACTGGAAGTTAAATCCAGGAACGCTTGGAACCCAATCAGCCAGTGCCTTGTTGTATACCAATGACTGCTGGTCTATTGGTGTCTGTGAGCCAACACCAACACTCTGCAAACTGACCGCGTTGGTGCCAAGGCTGGACGTAGCCGCCCAACTGGTGATGCCTGTGCCATCCGTTGTGAGAACATAGCCGCTGGTGCCAGCCGTCGGAGGATAAGTGAATGTCCATGCTGCCGTTGGTGCCGCTGCAATCGTGAGGTTGTGGGACGCCCCAACGATTACCAAGTCGCCAGAAGGAATGTTCAGAGCACCTGACATTGTGCCGCCCGTGGTAGCAAGACCAGCCGCAGGTAGAGCAACCCAAGAAGTATTGCCAGAGCCATCCGTTTGGAGAACGTAGAGATTGGTTCCTGCGGTTGCTGGGAGTGTTAGCGTCCAGTTCGCAGAAGCCGCTTGTGCGATGGTCGTATTATAGGTGGCACCAGTGATTACCAAATCACCAGAAGGGATGCTTAGGGCGCCAGACATGGTGCCGCCAGCCTTCGGGAGCGCATCGGTGATGCCGTAGCCAGAGAGAGTGGTTGGAGTTGACGTGAGCAGAGACCAGGCAACGGACGTAATGCCGTAACCTGCCATCGTGGTAGGAGTGCTCGCCAAGTCGGCGAAGGCTGGCTGCGATAGAGTGCAAGCACCGCCAGACGTAATAGCAGAGACCCATTGATGGGAAACAGCACCGCCACCAGTAATGGATGAAGCACCTGCCTGTGGCACCCAACTGGTGTTTCCAGAACCATCAGTCTGTAGGACGTAGAGGTTCGTTCCAGCCGTAGTTGGTAGAGTAAACGTCCAGTTAGCAGTAGCCGCGCCCTTGATGGTTGTGGCGTAGGCTGTTGTTTGCGCCAAAATCAATTGGCCATTAACAGAAGATGCTGAACCAAGAGTTAATGCACCGCCTGAAATTGATGTATCAGCAGCAGCGCTTACTTCAGCAGTTGATGCTCCATAATATGCAAGGCAATTCGCTGTGCCAGCATCTACTGTGCCAGAACCTCCGCCAGATTGCGCTACCCAAGTGCAGTTACCAGAACCATCAGTTTGTAGTACATACAAATTTGTGCCCGCCGTAGCAGGTAACTTTAACGTCCAATTTGCAGACGCTGCTGTTTCAATAGTAGTACCATAGGTAACACCTTGAATTAGCAAATCACCTGATGGTACTATAAGTTGCCCAGTTAAAGTTCCACCAGACTTAGGAAGAAGTCCGGTAAGCAATACTCCTGAATCCTGCACATTTCCAGAGCCATCTGATGTGATCACATCACCAGATGGAGCTGTAGCCACATTGGTTGCTGACGTAGCTGCCACTAATGAACTGCCTGAACCTGCAACCGATATAGGTAATCCATCCACAGATACATTACTACGTTTCGTGCGTATATATATATCACCATCATCAATGTTATCAATGTTCTTATTTGGATGGTTGGTGTTGGCAAAATCAATGGTACCAACACCAGAAGGATACCATAACCCATTTGTGCCATTCCACCACTGGGCCGAAAGAGTACCTGTGGCACTACTATTGCTGGCAGATAAATTACCCGAAGGAATAAGCGTAAATGTGCCAGCAGGATCAGTCCAAAGTAATTGCAATTCAAATGGTATTCCAGAACCATGCTGCCATTCAATAACAAATGGATAATACAGTCCTGCTACCAAAGAGATGGTGCTGCTTCGCGTATATGCCATCAAAGCATTAGCCGTATCCAAATTGGGTAGAGCAGACACCATCGCCTGATTTCCTATGAAGACATTACACCCATCTGCACAGTTAACTCCAATTGTATACACACCTGTAATAGATGGAACCAAGAATCCCGTCGCTCGGAAATAGAAGTATGTTCCATTCACCGTAGTTGGCGGAATAATGCTTCCACTTACTACATTGCCAAAATTTATTGGAGCATTTATAATTCTCACATTAAACCCTTCTAAACAAAGAGTGCTTGTTGATACTTTGCATCTCCAAATTCTGCCATTACATATGCTGGTGGACCACCAACAGTGACCTGGAAGAAGTTGTGAGTATCTTCACCACCATCAGGAGGTCTGCAATAACCATACCCAATAACTTGGAAAATACCCTGATAAATAGCAGGCAATGTGCCACCAGATAAATAGACAAAAGCTCCTGCAGGAGAAAGGAAAGCATTGATAATACTCGTATCTGGTCCTGAACGATCATGAACATCATTGTAGAACACAGTAAGCGTGTTTCCTGGTGTAGCTGCAGGATTAGTAACAAAGCCCCCTGCAGTGGGCACACTAGCTCCCGTCTGCAACATTGGCATTGAAATCTCTTCAACGCTAGGAACTGGCAATAGAATGTATGTTGCTGGTACTACAGCCGTTTCTAATGTGAGATAAGAAATCCCATCTTCAAGAAGGAATAAACCAGAACCGTCTTCCAACTCAAAACCATCGACAGTTAATTCAGACCATCCAAGGGTTCCTGCACCCACTTGTCCTACAGATGGCGGCTCAGGTGTACCAGCTAACAACTGCCAGTATGTTGTATTTGTTGGAACATTACCCATAGTCACTATAAGTGACACATAGGTAGCTCCTTCATAAGTTACGACTGTACCAGCAGCATATGTTTGTGTACTGGAATATGCAGTAGATGATGCAAGAGTCGAAATAGACAGTGTATATGGTGTACTGTATTCACCAAGCAAATTGTACGTGTACAAATAGAATAATAGACTAAGATTTGTATTATTCTCCACCGTATATGTCGGAGCATAGCTTGCATCAGTCAAATAATCATGGTACAATACTGTAGTGTTATCCTGGGCTCGTATCTCTACTCCCCAAACATCTTGTGCCACACTAGGAAGAATAACATTAACAATAGGATTGAAAAAATCACTTATGTCAACAAAGCCAGTAGGAGGCTGCGGAGGGAATGGATATCCACAGTTAATGCTAGCTGCATAACGACTTAGTGCTCCGTAAGGGGTAAGAGCCGTTAAAGCAGAGCCATTGCTTTTCGTTTTGCAATATATTGTTTCTGCAGCGGCTTCCTCAAGGGAAGCACGAGTACCATAAACAGTAATGCCGCCCACTGGAAAAGTATAGCTTGCAGGCACACCGTGCATGCCTCCGACTCCAGGGGTCAGAGAAAATGTCAATGCTAAGGTATTCAACGTAGAAGCACCAGAAGTGGCCTTAGCAGAAACAGTAATCCTTTGCCATTGTCCTGTGAGCTGATAAGAAGCATAGCTGGCAGATAATCCATCTCCTGATGGATTAGGAACCAAACCAAGTGTCACCCAATTGCCAGATGGACCTTTGATGTCAAGAGTTGCAGAATAACTAATATTCGGAAATAATGGCAAATATGCTTGTGTGGTTTGAGAAGTAGAATCCCCAGGCACCATTACCTTAGAGTTTACAAGTTTAAGATTGTAGTCTGGGTCCAAGGCTTGAATCAAAGTCCAATCAACAGTATTCGTCCAAATGCCTGATTGGTATTGAGTGCTACCTCCACCATTCACCCAAATTTCAGATGACAAAATGTTGTTTCTACCATCCTGCTCCTTGATGAAGATAGTTTTGTTTCGTTTGATGCGAGGTATGCTAAACTTCTGTGAAGTGTAGCGACCAATCAGATTACCACCATCATCACATCCCCAACTGTCATCACTCAAGCGAACTTCAAAACTTCCCAACCCAGGCCCAGGTTGAGGCACAGACACAATTCCAACTGCGCCTGATGCTCTTACTCCCAAAGGAAACACAGAGGCTTGAACATCGGTGGTTTCTGTTCCTATTGCACTCGTTGAAGACACGCCTAAAGGTGTGGCTAAAACAGGATTAACACTGAATGCGATAGCAGCCGCACCATAGGTTTCGCTACTACCACTAGTGAACAATGTTGGTATGCTGCCAGCAGGATCATTAAGAACATATTGAGTTGTTCCAAGAGAATATACTTCGGCACCGATGCCTTGTGTATATCCTGGCCCCGCAGATGTTGAAGTGCCCGCTGTGGCTACTGCTACAAAAACCACGTCTGTAGCTGTAGTATCCAAAGTTCCAGCAGTAGGAGTGCCTGAACCATTATCCGTGGCGCATGATGTGTCTATTATACCACCACCGCCAATCACAATTTCAAATAATGAACATTCCACAGTAGTTGCCAATGCACTAGATGATGCACCTGATACTACAGTAGAAAGAGTGTCTGCCATAGATGCAGCATTTTTTATGTAAAAAATAGCTACTGCATGAATGGTCGTGTGTGTTCCATCATACACATCAGAATAAGCCGCTTTTCCTAATACCCAAGTAAATCCTGTAGTTGTAGGAAGATTGATAGTATACGCATTATCCGCGCCTGTCTTCACTGCTGTCAGCCACACCACAAGAAGCAATAAGCTGCCCTCTTGTGTTGTATCATTGAAGCCACTTGGAGAAGCCGTAGCAGAAACTGTGCCTGATCCATATCCACCCGAATTGCTTTGAACTAAAGTATTAGCGGTATAGTAGGCTACAGCAGTAACTGTTCCGACCGATGATGCTGCGCTAACACCACTAGGACTGGATGAAGGCATATATTCCCCTTACTGTGCAGATTCTACTACTAAGAAATCGTGATGGTACTCGATGCTCCCGCCGCAGGCAATACCACTGTCAAAGTGTTAGCTACAGAAGACACTGAAGAGAAGGTTACAACTGCCAATGCTTTATTGCTGCGAGAAGCATTGTATATCAAAGCCGTGACCACCCCTGTCAGAGTAGAACTTGGCCACGATGGATTTGTACTCCATGTCAAATACGCCGTGGTGCCACTGATGCTAACAGTAAAGCCTGACAGCGCTTGCCCACCAGGAGTGTACCCTGCACCAGAAACCTCATTGCTTGATGTATAAGCTGAAGTAGCAGCGCTAAGGGTGGCTGATGCTGTGTACAAAGCTATCATGTATGAATCTCCAGGCTGATGCACTCCGTTGAGCAAATCAGCTTTGAATGATACGCAAAAACCTGCTGTTGATGCCATACCGTAATTCTCCTTATTTGCCGCTTAGAATCCTGTCGGCACTTGTCCCATATCAAAATAGTAATTATCTTCATCTACCCCGTATGAGTGACCAACCAATTCCCATACAGCCGTTCCGTCTTGTGTTACCAATGAAATCCCACCTGATGCCGTTACTGTTGCCAATCCTACATCTGAAGTGTATGCATAGTTTGGTGCAGAAATAGATGCTGTGAAAAAAGAACCTATAGGTGTATCCGTTGGCAAACCCACTGGTAATGTAGTAGGTATACTAGCCACAATTATAGAGTTACCATTGAGGAATAATGCTTCTTCAAAGCCAGTCAGAGCAAGCACTGTGTTTATGTTAAGCATTCCCTGGATGTTGACAGGTGACACTATGTAGAGAACATTGCTGATCACCATTACATACTGACATGTAATCACCGATCCAAGTTCAACAATAGCATTTTGAACGTTAGCCCATTCAGGTTCTTCTAACCCTGATGTATAGCATCCACCAACCACCGAAATATTAGCAAGGTTGAATGCCCCCAATACAGAATGAAATCCAAGATACATACCATTCAAACCAGAAATGGTTCCACTGGATTGAGCAAATGAATCTATGTACCAGCTAATCGAAGTCCCTGCACTGTTTATGGTGATTGACACAATGTGCCAAGCACCTGTAGTTAAAGCTGCACTAGCATCAATAGTACCTGTTGTTGGAGTGGATGTGCTACTCCATCCTATGACCGTTCCAAACCCTGAATTGAATCCTGATCTGGTATCAATCCTAAGGAATACACCATCTCCAGCAATGTTGTTGCCAATTCTCACATCGAATGCTGTACCGCTTGCTGGGATGTAAAGACCGAATGTAATTGTGACTCCCAACGATACATCAGCATCAATGTATGCGTAAGATTCACCACTGATTAAGAAGCTAGGGCTAGGTGTGTTAACTACTGATGCACCGAAAGAATATGTCCATTCTGAAAAGTCAGACCCGTCACTGGAAAAATCTGCCGATACTAATGATTGCAGATTACCATTAGAATCCAGAAGTATGGTATTTCCAGAATAAACCGTATCTGCTTGCCATGTTCCATAAGTCCCACCGTTAGTTGGGTCCATGATGGCATTAGTAATGTCAGGAGCGAATGAAAGCCCTACCCCAGAAGTAGGAACATATACAGGAGTCTGTGTTGTATCTGTAATGGTAAATACATCAGTTTGCAATGTAAATCCAGCGAGCACAGACATCAACCTAGTGCTATTGTTCTTTAAACCAAAAGTTATAGCGTGAGATAAAAATTCTTTATCACCATTATTCAAGCCTACAAACGTGGTGATTACTTGACTAACTGGTTCCGTAAAACTGCTCACTGGAAAATCTGAAGTCAAATCAGTGAAAGGAAGTATCATTCCTGCTACTGGCTCTGCCGTTACATTCTGCGAAGGCACCGTATAAGTTCCCTCGTATCTAGTAATGGAGTTCTGTGCAATAATTGCGGCTGCTACTGTCTCACAGTCTTGAGATGTAGTAGGCAATGGTAACAAATCTCCCATGTGAACCGAAGTGCGAATGCCTGAGTCTCCCCAATTCGCCTGCTCAATATTGACTGAAGAATTATCTCTGCATCTCCCTATTGCTGCACCAGCGGATCGGTAGGAGCACTTAATGACATCACCTTCCTGTGGAGTCGTGGCTGAGAGCGCTGCCGTATCTTTGAAGAACGTCAATGTTGGAGTTCCCAAGTTGTATGTTGGAGTTCCAAGAATGCTAGATTTAGCCTGCATGCCACCCGATTGTGCGATGGTAGCAAATGGTGCTAAGCCATCTGTAGCATCAATCTCATTGGGTCCTACCAGCTTGTTCTCGAAACCTCCATTGCCCTCATTACCCCAGGTATTGATGTTAAGAGTAACCTGCATAGGAGTGCTAAGGGTCACACCTGTAACAGTGCATTGCAATAAATCTGAGGCCACCAAAACATAAGTAGCGTACAGTTGCTCTATTGCTGGATTAAGATTGCTAGTCCATAACACAGGGAACCCAGGGGAAATCAATCCAGTATTAGGGTCGATTTCTGTAATATATGTACAAAATTGAATTACCTGTGGAGCGATGGCTTCTGGTGCGAAATTCTGAATGGTACCGTTGCCTAGAAGAACATTATACTGCATCGAGTGTGGCAGCGTTACAGGATTAGAAACAAGAGTACGAAGCACATAACGCTTTGCTGTAGTTAAAGCAAAGTAATCTCCAGGATCGGTCGGCAAAATACCAGGAGAAGTAGTGACAATGCAAACATAATACTGCCCCTGATATGTTACTACCTCACCCACCGTATAGGACAAAAGCAAACTATAAGCAGGAGGATTCCCTGCTTGTCCATTGGTGTCAATATTGACTGTCTGTGTGTAATCCACAGCTCCATTTACTATAGGGTTGATGGTAACCTGACCACTGGTTTTTGTTACGCAGATACCATAGATACACCCTACGAATGAGTAGTTCGGCGCTTCTGTCCAAAGACCGCAGATTACTCCTGTCACACCTGTTGAGTTATTATAATCAGTTTGTGGAACGAAATCAAATTCACCATGAGCCAAACGCATTGCGCCGCCCAAAGAAATTGTATTGGCTGAATCTAAGTGCACTGAGTACGAACCGTCTCCCAAACCACCAGTGCAATTCAAAAATCCATTGTAAATTGTCAGGTAGTTCTCAGGCTCATCATAATCAGTCCAATTGGTTGTGCTTATGGAACTGCTACTGAAATTATCAGATAGGAGAACTACACTCTCCACTCCAAACACTGATGCCGACAGAGGAAACGCACCTGTATAACCATCGCCCACAAAGTATTCAGTCGTGTAGCGCTGCGGCTCAATGTTTCCCATGACCACTGAATCATTGATGATGGGTTGATCCACACTGGCTTTAACTGTCAAATCAGAAGGCGTGTAGCGTACACCATGAGTATCCACCGTCAATCCTTGCGGAATAGAAGTATACGGTATGAAATTCAGTGCAAGGTTTTTCCCCCAGAAACGATACACAGCAGACTTGGCAAATGCCGCTACAACATCTCCAAATTTCTGCGTAGGGTTCACCACGTAACGCGCAAGTCTAAGTCCATCCTGAACATTCGATACATCAAACAATCCAGGAGCGATCCTATTGGCAAGGGCCTTAATAATCTGTCCCTGCGTCATATTCATGAACGGGGGCATGATGCCCAAGGCATTCATGCTCAGGATATAATCATCGCTAGATGCCTCATAATTAAAACCCCAATGGGGCACTCTTCCTTTTTCTCCAAGATACACATATTCAGGCTCATTGGTGATGTAACCTGTATACCACGTACCATAAGTTCCTGTGTTGAACACCACATAATTACCACGATACAACTGCACAAAATTCGAGTCAGTATTAGCTAACGAGAAATCCAAAAGGATCGAGTCGCCATCTTGGTCGGTTTTCTTAGGGAAATCAAATAGATACTTTATATAATCTGTGGATGTCCCTGGAGTTGTGCTGTAAAGTTGGGTGGTCATTGATTTTCCAAATACTCAGTCTCTTTGAGGAGTTGTACGGATCGGTCATGGCCCACCACCTTTTCGATGATAGCCAATCTCTTTGTATTGTTGCCAGATGTCCTGCATATTAGCAGCAGTAGATAATCAAGTACTTCGGGAGAGAGTTCCACATTAGTGAATGTATCGCAGTCCATAGTTAACGTAACACCAATGATATCCTGCGGTTTAGTCATGACAAATTTGCTGCCGTATAACTTGCAGTCCTTCAGCACGGCCCCATTCAATTTATGGAATGTGCAGCGATGGAATAGAGCACCCTCTTTAGGTGCTGGTACTTCAGTAATGTCTTCGCTGCTATGTTTCTCTCTGAATGCATTAAACATTATACCCTCCATAGGTGATTCGCCCGATCAGGTGAAGTGCCTGATCGGGCTGGTTAATTAGCTGGCTGAACCTGGAAGTGCAAAGGTTGTGCGACCGCTGCGAATGTTGCTCGCAATTGCTGAGCCTAGTGATTGCACATTATCCACAGTGGCATTCCCATTAATAGTAACGTTAATGGTACCAACAGTTGCTCCACTGACACCATTTACATTCGGCATGCCAGGAATCGGTGCCTGTGTTCCTTGCAGACCCGCACTTGGATTAATCGTAGTGGGTGTAAAAGCAAGCCCCGTTGTTGACTGAATGATTTTCTGCATCTCCTGATAAGCAAGAAGTTGTTGTTGCAATGATGCCAAAGTCAAGGCATTCGATTGTGCTTGCAAAGCTGCAGTGTTTTGTGCCAGATCAAAAATCTGAGACTCGGCTGCAACCTTTAACTGCTCAGTGGTGATTTGGTAATTCATCTGCGTGAGCTGTTGTGCATAGGCATCACGCTGTATAGTCAATGCGTTGCCCGTTGCCACAGCGCTTGCCACATTGCGCTCTAAAGAATCAGAATTGAGAAGACCAAATTCAGTTGCTGCTTCTTGCTTCATCAAATCAACTTTATTCAATTCCAACTGGTTGAGCTGAAGAGCATCTTGAATGGCAGTTGCATTGCCTGAATTGACCTGGTTTTGTAATTGCTGCTGTTGTTGTTGCAACTGCTGATTGTAATATTGAGCAGCAATCACCGCAGAACCGCCTGCTTGGATATAAGCTTCAACTTGTGCGTTGATACTTTGCCATGTCTGTAGCCATTGAGATGCAACTTGGTTACCTGCAGCAATTCCAGTATTAGCAGCTTCTACCATATCATTGAACTGCTGAATAGTCTGCTGTGCTTGATATTGCAACTGTGCAATCTCTTGATTAAGACTTTGCAAAATAGCATTCAATTGACTCTTGGCTTTCTTCTTTCCACCGAGTTCACTGATAGCTGTTTGCTCTTCCTGTTTTAATTGAGTAATCTGTTCCAGAATGCCAATCTGTTTTGTCTGAGCAGCAAGATTGATGTTAGAGACCTGGTTCTGGATATCTGTGACCATGTTCTGAATACTGGTCTCGAACAACCCTGTAACTACACCCATAACACCACTAACAACTGGACCGAGCGCGCCTGCAACTGAAGAAATACCTTGCAATGCACCAGCAACAGCATCACTATTACTTACGTTATCTGCTATTTTTGAAGCGGCTTCTCCTGCACCTTTGGCAACCGTACTAAGACCAGTACCTATTGCTCCACCAATGTTTCCAGAATGCAGTTGAGTAATGAACTCAGTCACCCCTTTAGCCAATTGACCCAAAGCTGCCAAAGTTCCAACTATGGCAGTGGAAAAATTTGCAAGTGTAGGGTTTATGTCCTGCAACTGTGCATTCATTTGCCCAAGGTTTACACCAAACGAAGCTGCTGCTTGACCACCAGTAGTAGCATTGGTTGTTGCTATTTGCAGACTTTCAGTTTTTGTTGCCTGTGCTGCATTTGCGACAGCTACTTTACTTAATACATTTTGTATCTCACTAGCAGTAGATGCAGGATTTGATACTACACGGGCCAATTCTGCTCTTGCTTGCTCCTGTGTTAATCTAGCTCTTTGTTCTTCTACTTTCAGCAATTCTAAGTTTGCTTCAAGTTCTTTATGTTTGTTTCCGATCAGCTTAGCTTCTTCAGAATTAGCCTTTGCAATAGCTTCTGCCACTGAAAGATTCTGTTCAAGGTTAACCGCAGCAGGAGCATTTGCCCCTGTAGTATCTCTAACAAGTTGTTCCCTAAGGGCTTGAATTTGGGCTTGAAGTTTATTGATTCTATCTTCTTTATCCGTGGCTTCTGGGGAAAGGGGGACTACTTGCTCTCCTTGAACTTTAGCCAGTTCATTCTGCAAAGCTTGGATGTTTGCTGCATCATCATGTGCTTGCAAAGCTTGTTCTGTGCGCTTATCTCCACGGAATTTTGCCTCAGCCATCGCAGCTTTTTCTGTAATGTCCATCGTTGCTTTGACGGACCTTTCATGGGCTTCTTGCGCTTTCTGGTCTGTTTCTGCGGATTTCGTCTCCTCTACAGAAAGTTCTTTAAGCGCATTTCTCCATTCAAAAATAGCAGCAATAATAGCTTTGGTTTTTAACGTCTGATCATCACTTCCTGGTACTCCACCTTTCAGGTTTCCAGCAGCAGTTAACTCTGCTTGGAAACGCTCATTGACAGCTTCTTTCTCCTGCCCTATAGCGGCAACGTTTGTTTCCCGTTTTGCAGACGCAGCTTCTTTAGCTGTTTTTATTTCAAGTTCATATGTACCCTTGATTTCTTTTTCTTTTTCTTTGAACTCTTCTTCGTTTGTCTTTCTCTGATAATCATAGACCTCATTAACGGCCTTCTTCTTAGCATTGAGGGCTTGCGTCATGAAGTCGGTAGGTCCACCACCTCCAAGAATACTCGCTTGAAGCTTCATCGCTTCTGTTCTGTAAGCAGAGTCATTAAGAATGCTGATGTTCGCTTGAGATGGAAGCTTTTTAAGTGTATCTGCTTCCAATTTTTTTTGCTTCTCTACCCATGCGTCTGCAGCGGCTTCTTTAGCCAGTCCTTCTTGCTCGCGCGTCATCCGTTGATGATGCACAGCTTCATCATTAGCATCAGTTGTGCTCTTAAAGTCTGCACGGAGTTTTTCCTGCTCCATGTGGTACATTTCCATTGTTTCTTTAAGAGTAGCTTCTTGAGACTTCGGTGATAAACCCGTCTCTAATTGGGCTCCTGGTCCTACATTATTCAGGGCATCTAAAGCTGTTTTCTTTGCGTCAGCAATAGTATGAGCATTTTTTACGAAAGCATCTAATATTTGATTATTTCCTTGTTCTTCCTGAGTCTGTGCGCCTATGCCTAAGAAATTTCCCCAGTTTTGTAGGGTTCCTTTTACAAACCCTTTTTCTTTTATGTTTTTGTTTTCCTGGTCTAAACCTGTTTTTGCAAGTGCGCCTAATGTGACAAAGTTGTTTATAACGTCAGCGAGACCAGAGGCCAAATGAATGACTATAGCGGCAAGGTCTTTGAATCCTGTTTTTACTGCATCCAATTGTCCAAACTCTACAAACATGGAAACAAATGATTCTACTAACTTGCCAAACCCGTTTGCAAGATTATCTACATACGCTTTATTATCTTGAAGCCACTTAGCCAGTCTTTCCATTTGGTTAAGGATAAGAGTAAATAAAGGCTTAGCTGCTACTTGCTCAAAAACAGAGGCTAAATCAGCAAGTTGTGTGTGTACAGTCTTAAACTCCACACTGCTGCTAGCAAGTGCCTCAAATCCATCCTTCAACAATTTGAATGGTACAACCACTGCTGCTACTGCTGCAGCTAACAATGCGAGTACAGCCATACGGCCAGGGATGCGATACATTGCCGATTCAAAACCAGTAGCAAAGCGGTTCATATCAAGACCGCCTTCAAACGCAGCTCTGCCAGTACTGCGCAATGCCGCAGAAGTCTCAGCACTAGCAACCTTGGTCTTGGTTGCCATGCGAGCCATTGCTTCACCCACTTCTGCACTCATGCCTTCAACAGCGGCAGAAATCCTCACGGCGGATTCATTGATGCTATCAGCAGCTTCCCTAAAAGCGCTGGCGGCTCCAAACTGCCCTACATTCCCAATGCTATCCATTTTGGAAAGAGATGCAGCATAGATACCTTCGATTTTTGTCATCTCCGCTTGGAACATGGTGTCATTAACGGTGATGGATAAAACCTCATTGAAAACTGCCATTGTACTGCCTTTCTTAATACCGTTCTGTGAGAGTGGTTACTCCTAAAGCTCCTCTTAAATGAGCTTCATGGAGTTTGGTCATAGTGCCTTCATTGACCTTATAATGCCCACCAGGATATGCAGTGACATGTACTTGACCTGGGCGTACTTCTTGTGGGGCATATTCTTTTCCATGATAGGATATTCCCGATCTGGAAATCATATAATGAATACCTGGTCGCTGTGTTTCCTCTAAAGAAATTGATACGCCACCTGCGTGACCACCAGCTCCAGCTCCCACTTCACTAGCATCATCATCTTGAATAATTACTGCTTCTTCAGTCCATGCTGCTCCCGCTGATCTTCCCTCTGCCATAAGCTACCCTTCAATCTTCTTGCCAAGGTTTTGTCCTGCGCTGCTAGTTTTAGAACTGGCACCCTTGCCTGAAAATGGGTTCTGCTCTTTGACTCCTGGGGCTTGCGCATCCAACTGCTCTCCCATGCGTCGTACAGCAAACGGCATGATATCTTCTCGCAGGGCAGTCTCCATAGCATTCACGGTCACACCGTCAGTTTCTAATGCTGAACCAAGGGTCATTATAGCATAATTTAGAATCTCACTGCGGACTCCACGGTAAATCAGGTGAGGTCGAATACCTGGGTGATTTACGTGAAAAGCAAAACGTGTGACACCACCTTCTTCCCATGCCAAAGCATGAGCTTTTACAGGGTCGATATTGTATGTGCCTTCGTGTTCTGTTCTATATGGGGCTGTGGCATCCTGCTTGCCAGCAGTGCCAAACTCTAGCCAATAGCAGTGGTCACCACCAACGCAAATCGTCTGGGACAACGATTTTGTATCCGATCTTTGGTCGAGATGCGAAGTCAATTTGTCGGCGCAATAATTCCCTAAGAAATAAGGAACTGTCTTTATCGAAAGACATGCTTACGATGGGCATTGGTGGTAAACCTCCTGTCTGCGCATTAGTGTTGATGCTCCCAGACTAGAAGTCTGGGATTCTCGAACTACACCAGCACTACTGCACTGATGTTGACGTTCGATGGGCATTCCCTGCCCAACTGTTTTCGTGCTCTTGCTAGAATACGTTTGGAACCGTTTGTATCAGCGTTGTCCTTGTGCCCACACGCTATGCACTCGAACTCGGCTTGGCTCTTTCTATTGTCCTTGTGGATGAACTCGCATTCGTCGCATTCTTGACTTGTGTATTGTGGAGGTACGGCTACTTTCGTTCTACCAGCCCATTCTGCCTTGTAGAACAACAACCGTCTCCATGTTGACCAACTCGCATCTAAAATCTGTTTTGCTAGATTGCCCTTCGACATCCCCGCAACATTGAGGTTTTCGATTGCTATGAGTCCGAACTTCTGAACTATTGCAGTCGAGTGTTTGTGTAGGAAATCAAGCCTCTTGTTCGCTATCCGCTCGTGTACTTTCCGAAGCAGGATAACGGCTTTTCTTCTCCTATTGCTACCTTTGTGTCTACGAGAAACTTTGCGTTGTGCTCTGCGAAGTTCCGCCTGTCCATTCTCGTAGAACCGTGGGTTGGGAATGAAGTCACCATCGCTCAGTGCAGCGAAGTGGCTTATACCTACATCTATCCCGACTTCCAAATCACTCACTGACAGATGCTGTGGTGTGGTCTCAACAATCAGAGTCGCAAACCATCCCGATACTGAGCGTTTTACCGTGCAGGTTTTGATAACTGCATCCTTCGGCAGTTCTCGACTGAGGCGAACTTTGACATTCCCAATCTTCGCCAAGGACAACTGCTTACCTGTTAGGGAAAACCCTGCTTGTGGGTAGCAGAACGAGTCGTATCTGTTCTGTCCCTTGTATCTCGGAAACCCGAATCCCGAGCGAAAGAAGTTGTTGAACGATTTGTTGAGCCTGTCCAATACGGACTGCAAAACCTGAGAGTACACGTTCTTGTAGACAGGAAATGCCGCCTTGAGTGCAGGCAGTTCTGCTTGCTGATAGAACCTACTGACCTTGTGCATCTTTCTCTGAGTAAGACAATCGTTGTACAAGTCTCGACAGACATCGAGAGTTCGGGCAAGTGCATAACGCTGTTGTTTGTTGGGTTCGAGTTTGTATCTATACGCTTTTAGCATTTGTCCTCCTCTCTAGAGTTGTCGCTCTCATCCCAGAGTAGAACTCTGGGATTTCCCGCTCCTACTCTGGCATGAAAGACAAACTGATTCTCTGCTAAACCTATGCACACCTGCCATGCTGGTTCTAGGGCTTCTATTGTGCTCCGTGAACTCAAGCACGGGCTTGGCTTTGTGACATATTCTGCATTCCCACATTATCCTACTAAGCAAATTTATTGTTATCACTGACCCTCCTTTAAAGGCGAGCAGGGAGTAGTAAAGGCTACTCCCGCTCTAGCCCAAGGGAGCAACCCCTCGGGGTATTCAAACTACCATGCATTCGCTGCGAACTGGCTTGCGATTTCATCGCTATTACATTCGGACATTCTTTTCCCGAGTGCTGGAATGACAGGATCAAGCTTATCAAGTTTCTCTTTCTCTTTATCTTCCTTAGCCTTCTTAATCCTATCCCGCTCAATGCGCTCATCCATCTTAGCATTATTTACATGTGCAGCATGATTAAGGATTAGTATTTGGGGAAGGGTAAGATGCATTGCTTCTTTCAGAGTCCAGTGGTATCCCTGACAAAGATTATCAATGATGATAAACGGATTTTCCTTATCATCTACTTTGCTGGGCTCGTCATGATGCCCACCTGCTTTAGCAGCGGCATCATCTGTACGAAAAAACTTGCGAACTCTGGGATCATATTGTTATACACAACTTGGCCCATGATGAGATTTGATAGACTCATTGGTGTGACGCCACGAATCTTCTTGATCTCTTCGACAGTGATCCGCTCAGTCTTTTCCTCTGCTTCAAGTGAGTTATTGATTATGATGCGAACCATATCTGGAATGTCTTGTCCTGCAAACTGAATCGCACTTCCCAGGGGATTCTCAAGGAGCTTAATGCCGGGGAGTGTGACAGTTGACTTTGCTTTGCTGGCAACTGTACCCACTACCGCTGCAAGCAAAGGTTTAATCTTGACCATGAATTCAATGTAGTAGTCATAGGACAAATGAACATACTTGTAGGTTTTATCTCCTAGTTTGAACTCATTTTTTGAAAGGGCTGGGTCATTGGTGGCTCCGAGGATAATCTGCTCGGGAGTAAGGGTTGGTTTGGTCTCGGGGACCGCTACTTCAGGGGAGGGGGTTACTACGGGGGTTTTGCGATCCATACGTTCACGGATACGCTTTTCAGATGTTATAGTCATTTAGACTCTCCACTCGTTTGGATTGATGGGGACAAACACCGAGTTTATGTTTGGCCCAATTGCAGTTGCAACAAAGAACGTCATCTACCCAGACTAAAGTCTGGGCTTGTAGAACCAAACATCAGCTCCACGATTGGCTTGATAGTCTGGAGGAAATCCTCGTCTTTTAGCATCCCTATACGGCTGAGTTGATCCGTTTTCTCTTCTCAGTTTACTTCCACCACCATATACATGATCTAATATAAGGAATACTCGATTTGGTTCTCCGCAACAAGCACATTTGTTTCCATAGGCAGTAAACACTTGGTCTTTTAGTTGGGCTAAAAATTCATCCCGATGTTTAGCTGCACACTCTTTACAACGGTGCTCTTTACCGTCCCATTTGGAGTGGTCGGTATGGAACGCAGAATAAGGCTTATCTCTGTCGCAAGTATGACAGTGCTTAATACCTTGCTCTGCTTTTTCTATGGATATTTTTGATCTTGACATTCTACCCTCCTCTAAGGGCGGTTTGGGAGCAGTAGAGGCTGCTCCCATTCCTATTCAGGATTCGATGTCCTGAAGTATCTTTACTGGTTATCCAACGCGGGTGCCAGTGCTTGCGAAAGTTGTGCACGATACAAGCGACAGGATCGTAGACCCTATGGCTTGGAACGCGATCATTTCGCACATGACCTTTACGGTCAGAGCATCAGCAGCAGCATTGAAAGTCACAGTGAGAGCGCCCGAAGGGTGATACCACTGGATTTCCTTACCGTCAATCTTATTCTGATACACAATCACGATTGCGGTGTTGATCACATCTTCTTGGCCGATTTGGAAGTTGACAGATGATCCAGCGGTAATAACCGAGGTCACAAATCCCAAGCGTGCCAGGAGGTAATCGTCGAGCTGATCCAACTCGAACTCCAGGTTTGCATCACGGCTCTCAACGTAGATCAACTGAGTGATCTTGTCGATACCAGTTTGCACTTTCTTCTGAACCTTGTTGTACGTCAATTTCCCAGGCGTGGACATAATGCCCAAATCGACGAACAGGCCACCATCAGGCAGAGGATTGGTAATGGTAACACCATCCGATTTCTGTGTGAAGGCTGCGTAGGCATTGACATTGGTTGCCAATGTTGAATCAGACTGCGGTGCTAACGTGGATGCATTGACTTTGATATACACGCGACCTGCAGGAATAAACTTAATGGACTGAATGCCACTTACGGCACCAGAGGGCACCCCAAGAGGTGTCTGTTGGGTATTCTTGTTAACTATAACTGCCATGGAATTTCTCTTTTCTTTATTACAAGATGAATGCGATGATCTACTACAATATTATTGTTGCGGTGGTTACAGCAGGTGGTCTACAGCAGTACCCGAAGAATCCTCTGGGTATAACTAACGCACAAGTTCCTGCTTCTCGTGTCTTATACGATGGCAGTTTGCACAAAGCAAATCACATTTTAATAATTCCGATTTTATGCTATCAAAACTTCTTTGTGCTTTGCTTGTTATGTTAAAATCTTTACAGTTTGGGTCTCTGTGGTGAAAATCATACACAGAAACAAATAATGTTTGCAGTCCACAATCCAAACACTTTCCTCCCAAAAACTCAACGACAGACTTCTTGTACTCGTGTCTTTTAGATTGCGTTCTCTTGTTCTCTGCCTCCAGATGGATTGGACAAAGAGTTTTGCCTTCTGCTAATGGAAGAGAGCATCTTCTACATATGCCACTTTCCACCTTAGTGGTTTGATACTCATTGTTGTGCTGTGCCTCGTGCTTCCTGCATCTGGCTACAACCATAGAATACTTCTTACCGTTCTTCTCTTTAGTGTTTTCACGGAATGCACTGCGGGGCAACAATACGCCTGCAGGACAGTCTGGGCACTGCTTAAACTCTAATTTTGATCTTCCCATCTCATTTCTCCTTATTAGAATGAGTAGGCGGTGAATAAGGCACCGCCTACTCTAACCCGACTTCATGAGGGTCAGGATGCTTCAAATACTACGGTGTTGAAGGAAACAATACGAGCAAATTCAAAAGTGCGCTCATATGATAAAAATTATCAGAGTGCACCGTTTTGAAAGGCATTGCCAGATTCCAAAAAATCTGCCCACCAGGAACTATCACAGGAGCCGTTGGGTCCGTGAAATCCATCAGAGAGGAAGTGGCATTTTTGAAAAGCAAATTGGCTACTTGCTCAGCCTCATCGAGCGCTGTGAGTTCGTAGTCATTAATAACATCAACAGTTACAAGGCATTGCGATAACATGCTTGGACCCATGATGTCAGTATTATGAAATGTAATGTTGATAGCGTTCAGCATGATTTGATTAAGCTTAGGATCACTCTTATCAACACGAATATTATGAACTGTAAAAGATGGAAGGTTGTCCGCTATGTAGTGGAGAAAGCTGTCTCGGCAATTCCTCATGGCTGACATTTAGATACCCTCCTTACTCCGTGCGGATCAAGCACGTGATGATTTCAAATTCTACAGCACAACAATTATCACTCCTACTACCAAGACAACGGCAATAGCAATGTCAACCCAGTTCAAACCCCAAGGCAATGTCATTTTATTTTCCTACCTATTCGAGATATCTTTGCCCAGCATGGATAGAATTACATTCTGAAATTCATACACACATACAGCAGCCATCACACTGCTCGCTCCATACACACGAGGCCGAGTCCACGGGCAAGTCATACCTGCAACGGTATCATATCCCAGAAAACCATTATCTCCTGTAATAAGGAATGCGCCGGATGGGTCTTTCTTCTGACTCCATGCAGGCAATATGTATTTAACGAGTGTAGAGATTGGAACATCATCGACAGCAACTACCGTCAGATTCTTAGGCTGCACATTCAAAGTTGTGGGCAATGCAGGCGACATAATGCTGCTGCTAGTGCTAGCTGGATATGGTGATTGCAAACCTTGCTGTGCTAATTTCCATGCATTCTCCAAAACTGCATCACTAACATTTGTCTTATTGATAATTCCTTGATTTTTAGTAAAGAGATTGGGAATCAAACTTAACCAACGAAACCAAACAGTCATAGGCATCTGTATGAAGAAGCTATACATGAACCGCTTAAACATACCTTGGTATCCAGGCCAATAGTTCATTGGCTCACCACACTAGTACCGTCGTCCGTTAATGACAACCTTGCTCTTAAATTACTGCTAAGAAATCGCAGAAAGACATTTGGTTGATAAGGTGCTATATAAAGTTGCATTGGAATCTCCTTATG
>Ga0187877_1001541_pt1 | contig 23322 bp, 22 predicted proteins | sample June2016WEW_17_1_3_FD_132430 | JGI IMG/M metagenome (GOLD analysis project Ga0187877, IMG submission 132430) | Peatland microbial communities from SPRUCE experiment site at the Marcell Experimental Forest, Minnesota, USA - June2016WEW_17_100 | ecosystem: Environmental > Terrestrial > Soil >... | reverse complement strand
TCGGCGCGCGCACCTCCGAGAGCCAGGTTCATCGCCAGCTCGTCTCCGGCGTCTCCTGCCCGGTGGGCTTCAAGAACGCGACCTCCGGCGACGTCCAGGTGGCAATCGACGCCGTGCTCTCCGCGTCTTACTCGCACACCTTTCTCGGCCACACGCATCACGGCCAGTCGGCGATCTTCGTAACCAAAGGCAACCCCGATTGCCACATCATCCTGCGCGGCGGCCGCAAAACCGTCAACTACACGGCCAATTGCGTTGCCGAAACCGCTGCCCTCATGCAGAAGACAGGCATCGCGCCACGCATCATGATCGACTGCAGCCACGCCAACAGCGGCAAGGATTACCGCCGTCAGGCCATTGTCTGCCGCGACGTTGCGGCTCAAATCGCCGCCGGCAATCGCAACATCATCGGCGCCATGATCGAGAGCAATCTCGTTGCCGGCGCGCAAGAGCTCGTCCTCGGCCAGCCGCTCGTCTACGGCCAGAGCATTACCGATGGCTGCATCGACTGGACTGAGACGCGCACGCTGCTGGCCGAACTCGCCGCCGCCGTGCGCGCGCGCCGCAAATCCAAGCCAGCACGCAAATAGGCCGGCGCGCTCATCCGCACCGGCCCGTCACTTGCTCACTCTTTCACTTCTTCACTTAACCGTTCACGCCGTCCCCATCACAACCGTGTGTGGGCTCATGGGAATCGGATGCGCCGTAATCCCGCCAAGCCCCGCCTCGCTGTACATCGCTGAAAGCTCCGCGAACGTATACGCGTCACCTTCCGCGGTCGTTGTCAGCATCGTCATTGCGAAGGCCGCTGGCATCGGCGGCGACACGCGATCCTCATTCGGCACAAACTCCAGCGTCGCCGCGCGCCCGCCCGGCTTGAGCGCCGCGCGGACCTTTTTCAGAAGCCCGACGTTCGTGGGTTTGTCGAAGTGGTGCAGGAAGTTGGTCAACAGCACTGCGTCGTACGGCCCCTTGAAGTCCACTTCGAAGGCGCTGCCCGGAAGCATGTCGTAGCGGTCCTTCACGCCGGCCTTCTCGGCATTTCTCAGCGCCACGCGCAGCACCGGCGCCCAATCCAGTCCCGTCACATGCGCTTGCGGATTCTGCTTCGCAATCTCGATGCCGAACAATCCGTGCCCTGCCGCAATGTCCAAAACGCGCATCGGCCCATAGTGGCCATCCAGCACAACTTTGCCCAGCGGCCCGGCCATGGGCCCCATCATCGGCGCCATCTTCTCCGCAAACTCCACCCAAAGCGGATTCTCTGGCTCAACCGTGCCCGCGCCTGGAAGATGTGTCCGGCCCTTGCGCACAATTTCCGCTAGTTGTGCGTCGGCACTCCTAATCGCATCCTCGCTGAGGAAATGCGCAACCGATGCCATGCACGCGGGCGACGCCGGATCGAGGAAGGCTGCGCTCGACGGCGTGTGTTTGTAGTGACCGTTCTCCTTGGCCAGCACTCCATTGATCACCAGAAAATCGCACAGGATGCGAATACCGCGTTCCGATGCCGAGCAGTGGCGCGCGATCGACGCCGCATCTCCCGGTCCTTTGCCGACGGCGCGAAATACGTCCAGATCGATAGCCGCCTTCAGGGCCGCGGTGCGTTGGTGTGCCTGCACCATTTCGAAGACGATGCCTGGATTGAGCGGAGCTTCCGCAGGATTGCCTGTTTGCATGGTTGACCTCCTCTTTCGCTCGGCGAGATGAGTGGATTTTTGGGGAGCCCAGGGGCCGGGCTCACAAAGTGTATCATTCGCTGCGTCCCATCGCAGAGCAGCCCTCTACGCCTCATCACACAGCAAGCCTCACCGCGCCGGCGCGATACATTGAAAGGTTGTGCGCCTCCGCTTTTCGATCATCCGCCTGCGCGAAAAATCGCTCCCACGCGCGATCCTGCTGTCGGTGGGCGCATTTGCCCTCAGCCTGCGCCTTGCCGGCTTTCCCTACATCGAAAACCTTCACGGTTCGCGATGGCAGATTCTTGCCTTGCTCGTCGCCGCCTGGGGAATGGCGGAAACCGCCCGCTGTCTGCAACGCCAATGGAGCCTGTATCACGCGGGCGTGATGATCCTGCTGTACGCCAACTTGATGATCCTGGCTGCAATCGTCATGCTGCTGGCCATCGGTTGAGAAACGCCCTGTGCATTGGAGGGGGCAAAGTGTTAGCTTGGCATTTCATACGGCGAGTTCGAGCCATCCGGGCGCCTCGCCGCCAGGCATGGGCGCGTAAGTCGAACGGCGGCCACGCGGCGCGTGCCCAACTTGAATTTTGCGGGAGGAATCGATGTTTAAGGGATTTCGGGAATTCATTCTCCGTGGCAACGTAGTCGACCTGGCAGTCGCCGTCATCATCGGCGCTGCCTTCAACTCGATTGTGTCCTCGTTCGTCGCTGACGTGTTGAATCCGCTGATCGCTGCAACCGTCGGCAAGCCTGATTTCAGCACTGTGATTTTGCACGTCGCCGGTGGTGAGATCAAAGTCGGCAACTTCTTTAATGCCGCAATTTCGTTCCTCATTGTGGCCATTGTTGTCTACCTCGCTATCGTGGCGCCAATGAACGCGATCCACGGGCGCGGCAAGAAGACCGAAGCCGCGGCTCCCACTACAAAAACCTGTCCGGAATGTCTGAGCGAGATTCCGCTGGCAGCCCGGCGCTGCGCGCATTGCGCACAGCCCGTCGTTTGATCAAAGGCTCGCTCGGCTCGAAGGGCTCGCTCAATGAATCATGGTGTTGTCGCTGGTGTCGCTCTACTTGCTTCAGTTCTGATTTCCGAATCTTCTTTCCGCCCTTCGGCGGCGCAATCAGCGCCGCAGGGCAGTTTCGGATACGCCGATTTCCGCGCGGAAGCAAAACTTGAAGAAAAGTTCCTCGCCGTACCCGACGCCAAGCTCGCCGGCGAGGAACTCAAAGAGCTAACCGCCTCGCCGCATCTTGCCGCAACGCCCGGGGACCGTAAGACCGCCGAGTACGTGGCGCGCAAGTTCCGCGCTGCAGGCCTTGAGACGGAAATCGTTCCCTACCGCGTGCTTCTCGACCAGCCGGAAACTGTCCGCGTGGAAGCCTGGGACGACGCTGGACGACTGCTCATGACCGGGCCTACGCGCGAGCATGTCAACGGCGATCCTCAACAGAACAACCCGCACATCGTGATGCCCTACAACAGCTCTTCGGCATCAGGCGACGTGACCGGCGACGTTGTCTATGCAAACTTCGGGCGACCCGAAGACTTCAATGAGCTTGCGTCCCGCCACATCGACCTTCACGGCAAAATCGTGATCTGCCGCTATGGCGTTAACTTTCGCGGTGTCAAGGTCTACCTCGCTGAGCAGCGTGGCGCCGTTGGTGTCATCCTCTACTCCGATCCCGCTGACGACGGCTACGTGAAAGGCGACCCTTATCCCGCAGGTCCATGGCGGCCTGATACCGCGGTGCAGCGCGGATCGGTCCAGTTCCTCTTCAGGTATCCAGGCGATCCTGAAACTCCCGGATTCGCCTCCACGCCCGATCTGCCTGACTCTGCCCGGGTCACGAATGTCGCAGGGCTCGACGGCAATCAGCCCGGCATCGTCTCTATTCCCCTCAGCTATCACGATGCGGCGCCTATCCTGAAGGCGCTCAAGGGCCCAGATGCGCCGAAGGACTGGCAGGGTGGTCTGCCTTTCTCCTACCACCTCGGCCCGGCGGGGGTGCGACTGCACATCGTCTTAAATCAGGACGAGCAGCGCCGCGTCATCTGGGACGTGATTGGGAAAATCGAAGGCTCCCAATACCCCGACTCCTGGGTCATTGTCGGCAATCATCGCGATGCGTGGGTCTTCGGCGCAGTCGATCCCTCCAGCGGCACAGCCGCGATGCTCGAGGCCGTTCACGGCCTGGGCGCGCTCCTGCGTCAAGGCTGGCGTCCAAAGCGCACCATCGTTTTCTGCAGTTGGGATGCCGAGGAGGAAGGCCTAATCGGCTCTACCGAATGGGTTGAGCAACAGGGCCGCGCTCTCGACCACGCCGTCGCGTACTTCAACGTCGACGTTGCGGTTTCGGGCCCCAATTTCTCCGGTTCAGCAGTCCCGTCGCTCAAGGAGTTCATTCGCAGCATCGCCCGTTCGGTGCCAAGTCCGGTGGAGGGGTCTGTTTATTCGCAGTGGATCCGCATGCCAAACGCCGCTAACGAGCATCGCGGCTCCAATGCGCCGCCCATCGCCGGCGAAGAAGTCCATGTCGGCGATCTCGGCTCCGGTTCCGATTTCACGCCGTTCCTGCAACACGCAGGCGTGCCCGCGACCGACGTCACTTCCAACGGACCCTTCGGCGTTTATCACTCCGCCTTCGACGACTTTGCCTGGTACACGCAGAATGCCGATCCCGATTTTGCCTACCTCCAGGAGATGGCGCGCGTGCTGGGCCTCGAAGCCATGCGTATGGCCGATGCCGATGTGCTGCCCTTCAACTATGTGGACTACGCCCGAGAAATCTCCACGTATATCCAGGCCGCAAAGCGCAAGGCTGCTGACGACGGGCTCAGTTCGCTCGACTTCGCATCCGCCGAAGCCGCCGCATCTCGTTTCGAGGCTGCCGCCCGGCGAGCCTATTCGCTCCAAGTCGCCCCGCCTAGCGATCCGGGCAATCTGAATCTTGCCCTCCGCCAGACTGAGGCAGCGCTGCTCTCGCCCGCGGGCCTTCCCGGTCGCCCGTGGTACCGCCATGTCATCTACGCTCCAGGCGAACTCACCGGCTACTCTGCCGTCGTCCTTCCCGGTGTCAATGAGGCCGTTGACGCGCGCAACCTGGCCTTGGCCGCCCAGCAACTATCCGTGCTGGTTCAAGCACTTGACCGCGCCACTGACGTGCTCAACTCGGCCCACTGAGACCCCCACTGCAACGTCCTGCCCAGCTCTTATTACGCTCGTAACGTCTCGCTCCCACCGGGAGTTCGGTGCCCCTTACGCCAACAGGCCATCCGCTCACACAGACGAGCCATTTCCCATCGATCCATCGCGGCGCTATCGTCCTCACTCATGCTGCTGAATTAGTCCAACACATCCACGGCAGCACATTTGGGGAAAGATGCTACATGGTTGACTTCTTGCTTGGGTTCGCTTTCGTCGCGATGATCCTTTCACCGGCAATTTTGGTGTCGGTTCACCGGGGCCGAACTCACAGGCGCGACAACTGAGCGAGGAACTCCTGGAGGCTCCGATGGTTGACTTGGTGATTGAACTGACCTTGATCGTTGCGGTCCTGCTGCCGCTCATTGCCACCTCGCTGCAGCCGGTCCGGGCGGTCAGCCGCAGCGGTTCAGGTAGGCTTTTCCGATTCCGGCGCAGCAGTTAACTCCAGCCCGCCGTAACCACTCCATTTCCACGGCAAACATCCGTCTCACGTGAGGTATCTCTCGCTCCTCGGCCCCCTCGCTGATCCGTTCTCCCCTCAGTCGATTAGTCCCTAAGTTCCTGCATTCTCGGTCCCTTGTTTCCCGCCAGAGCCTTTTTTCTATTCCTTCCTCCCCTAGTCCCTGATTTGACCCACAGCGTTCCGGCCCGTATCGTTAAAGAGGTAACATCATGAAGCTTTCCCCGAACACGATTCGAATCAGCATCGCGGTTGTCGTCATTCTCGGCACCATCGGCTGGCTGGCCTACAGCGGTTACGGCTCCAGCAAGAGCTATTACGTCACCATCGCCGAACTTGGCGGCATGGGCGACAAGGCCTATCACAGCAACCTCCGCGTGGAGGGGTTCGTTCAGCCCGGCTCCATCCAGCAGGATGGCACGCACGTCGATTTCGTCCTCAACGAGTACGAGAGCCACTCGCCGAAAGCTGCTTCAGGCCGCATCCTCAAGGTCAGCTACAAGGGGACTGAGCCGCCGCCCGACACATTCAAGGACGACGCCCAGGCCCTCGCTGAAGGCACTTATGGCCGCGACGGCGTCTTCCACGCCGCGGTGCTTCAGGCCAAGTGCGCCAGCAAGTATGCTCCACAGCAGCCTGGGGCCACGCCCTCCGCTCCCGCCAGTGCCAAACCGGCCACGGCATCGGCTCCGGCGGCCGCGCCTCCCGCTCCAGCCCAAACAGCCGCCAACTGATCGAATGAACGCGAACGCCTCCGAAGCCGGCAGCACAAACCTTTGCGCGCGGCTCGATCAGGTGTCGAAGCTATTCGGCAGTTTTGCCGCGCTCCGCCAGGTCTCGCTCGATCTTGAGCCCGGCCGCTGTTACGTGCTCCTCGGCGAAAACGGCGCCGGCAAGTCCACGCTCCTCCGCATTCTGGCGGGCCTTTTGCGCCCCACGCTCGGCACGGTGCGCCTCTTCGGCGGCTCTCAGCCCCACGATGCGCGTGCCCGCATCGGCTACATGAGCCACGCGCCCATGCTCTACGACGAGCTCACCGCGCGGGAGAATCTTCGCTACTTCCGCAGCCTCTATCCCGGCCGCGACTGCCTCACGCCCGCCGACGCGCTGCGTCAGGTCGGCCTCGACCCCGATCTCAATCGCCTGCTCGGCCAGTACTCACAGGGAATGCGCCAGCGCACTTCGCTTGCGCGCGTGCTGCTATCCGTTCCCCAACTGCTTCTGCTCGACGAGCCTTTCTCCAACATGGACGTCGAGAGCGCCCGCCAGATGGTTCAGCTCCTCGCGGGCTTCCGCCAATCGGACCGCACTATCGTCCTCACCACGCACCAGCGCGAGCTCGCTGCCCCCATCGCAGATTTCGTCATCACCCTTCACGCCGGCCGTGTCGCGTCTGTCGACAGAGGGAGTCCCACGCTATGAAGACCAACGGCGCGCGCTTTCTCGAATCCCTGAGCATCGCGTTCGAACTCCGCGAGTACGAAGTCGATGTGGACGATCTCTCTGCGATCGCGGTGGCGAAGAAGATCGGGATGCCCGCCGAGCAGGTCTTCAAAACTCTGCTGACGACCGACGGCGCGCACAGCTACGTTTTCGCCGTCATCCCCGGCGATGCCGCGCTCGATTTCAAAAAGCTCGCCCGTCTCGCCGGCTGGCGCAAAGCTGAAATGGCCCCGCTCAAAGACGTGCAGCCATTAACCGGCTACATCCGCGGCGGCGTTACTATCTTCGGCGCGAAAAAAGCCTACCCAGTCTTCGTCGATGAAACCGCAATCCTCTTCGATCGCATCAGCGTCTCTGCCGGAACGCGCGGCACGCAGTTGATCCTCGCGCCCGACGACTATCTCCGCGCAGCCGCAGCGCTGGGCGAACTCACTCAGACCGCCGACCTCACCAAGGACGTGAAATCATCCGCTTCGGAGGGCCACGCCGCATGACACGCGCCCTCTTCACGCATCTCGTCAAGGATCTACGCATCGAGTGGCGCACCCTCGACGCCATGATCTCCATGCTCTTCTTCTCTGGCCTGGTCGTGGTGCTCTTCTCCATCGCGTTCGATCCGCGCGGCGCCTTTTCGCAGCAGATCGCAGGCGGCGTTCTCTGCGTGGCCACCATGTTCGCCTCGGTCAGCGCCCTCAATCAGGCCTGGGCTCGCGAAATTCGTCACCAGGTCATGGACGCGCAGCGCATGGTCCCCTCTCCCGGCGCCGAACTTTACCTCGCCAAGGTTCTCGCCAACTTTTTCTTCGTCACCATCGTCCAGATCGTCCTCGCGCCCTTCTTCTTCGTCTTCTACAACCTTCATATTGCCGGCGACGCGTGGCAGTTGGGGCTCGTCCTTCCGCTCGGCACGTGGGCACTGGTCGCCAACGGAGTCTTCTTCGCCGCGCTTTCCATCGGCAGCCGCAACCGCGAGCTTCTCCTCTCGCTCATCCTCTTTCCCATCTTCATTCCCGCCCTTCTCGCCATGGTGCAGGCCACCGGCGCCATTTTCACCGGCGACAGCGACCCCACTCTATGGATCAAGATGCTGCTCGGCTACGACATCATCTTCACAACGGCGAGCCTGCTGCTGTTCGACGTGATCTTCCATGCTGAGTAGTCCCGCGCTACTCCCGGCTTGTGGCTTTTGACGCAGCGCGAAGACAAGGCACCCCAAGTCTCGACCGCCGCTTTGCGCATACAAAAAACAGGGGCCTTGAACGGCCCCTGCTCTTCGTTTCGGAGTTATCTGCAATTCACTGTTGGTTGGGTTGGCTGCCCGGTAAGGGGAGCCGCTGCCTCGTCGCAGGTTGTGTGTTGGCGTCCGTCGTCTGGTCCGCTCCGGCCGCTGGGGCCTGACCCACAATCCCGTTGTCGCCCGCGCCCGAGTTCGTTGCCTGCTGGTTGGCGTTCGCATTCGCCGTCGCCATGGCGTCCAGCTCCGACTTGCGGTACTTCGGCGCGCTCACGTAGCCGTGAATGTGATCCTTCGAGACGTCGTTAATTACGATCTCGATGGGCTGCGGGCTGTCGCTCTCGTAGAACATCGACGGCTGGAATAGATTTACGTGCTTGGTCTGCAGGTTGCGGTCGTCCACCATCAGCATCAGGTCGGCATAGCCGCGCTTGGCGTTGGCTTTGCGCAGGCTGATCCCCACCGGGCCTTCGTGCTTGAACTCTTTCGACTTCTGGATGTCGAATTCAAAGTAGTTGCGCTCGCCCTTCTTCTCGAGCACCACAAGCTCGTCGTGTGTTTTTGCAATCGACCCGGTCAGCTCGGTGCGCGTGTTTGTCAGGTCGGTGCGCGCGTCCGCAATCTGCTGGTCCTCCGCGTCGATCCGCTTGCCCTGGGCGTCCAGTTGCGACTGCAGCTTGCCGAATCGCGGATCGGGGCGTGCTGCGCGATGCTCCGACGGCCGGCGGCCGCCGGCCCTCTCGACGGGAGCGGACTCCGGCGGCTTGGTCTGGTTGCTCGCTTCGAGCGAATTCACGTGCGCGGTCAGCGCTTCCAGCTGCATGTGCGTCGAGTTCAGCTGCGCCGTCATTTGCGAGTTCTGATCCGTCATATTCTGCGCCACGCTGTGTTCATGCACGGCGTAGCCAATGCCTGCCCCGGCAATCGCCACTGCGGCAACAATCGGGCCCACGATTTTCATCAGAAGGGGCGAGTGTGTCGAACTCAGGGAATTTTCCATCATGTTGAAACCTCCACAGACAACTCCACCCGCCTCTTACAGCACGCCTGATTCCAAATCGTGAAGATCGCAACCCCTTTTGTTATCTGAGATTTTCCACAAGGGCGCCCACCATGCCATATGGCAAGAATTTCCCGCCCCCCGGAAATTTTTGCCCGGTACGCCGCGACTTGCCCACCATTGCCAACTCAGCCGGTGGGTTCGCAAAAGCTAGCGCGAGAACATTCCTGTTTAGAATGAATGAAGTACGGGAGATTTGCCGCGTGAATGGCTACACGATTGATCTCAGACTGGCACCGGGAATCGCGATGCCGGTGCGGAGGACTTCCAAAAAAGCACATTAAGTTATTTAAAAATAAGCATTTGATGGCAAGTCCAGCGCAAGGAAGAATTCTGCACAAGAAAAGTGCGGTTAACCGATGAAAAAAGCTGCGCTTGTTATGCAAAGGCCGAGAAGTGGCCCTGCCTCGATGGCCTTCAAGTGATCTTCAGCCTGTGTCTACCTGCCTCATCCCTCCAGCAGGCTCGGCGGCCCACCCCGGCCCATCCTTCTCCGCATCCACCTCCATCGCCGCCTGTGTGCTGCGCATCCTCTCAAATTTCGGCCAGCCCCTGAGGGCCTCAAGTCGCGGATCCGCCAACATTTGAAATAACCACGGGCAGCGGTTCTCGTTTGCTGTACACAGTTCATCAACCGCCCGATCCGGCTCACCCAGCGCGACGTACGCGGCTGCTTGAAATGTATGCATCACAAAGCGCTCGCGGCTCAGCCATTCAGCTGCTCCAGCAGTGCTCGCGCTTCCTCGTCGCGCCCGGCACACGCCAACGCGTACGCATGCACCGCCATTGCCAGATCGAAGTGCGCCGATCGCGCGCTCAGCGCCCGCGCCAGCTCCGCCGCCCGGTCCGCCTCGCCGTTGTAACCCAGGATGATCGCGCCGTACAAAAGCGCGCCGTCGTGCTCCGCGAATTGCCCAATCGCCTTGCGAATCTGTTCCACGCTCGCCTCTCGCTCGCCCGCAAGGTGCAGCGCCCATGCAAACCGCTCTTCGAGCCAGGGCGAGAACGGATCGGCCTCAATCGTCGCGCGCAGCAGGTCAATCGCCTCGCCAAAGCGGTGCCTGCTCAGCAAGAACATCGTGCGCACCCGTGTGATCCACGGATCGTGCTCGAGATGCGCGGAGCGCGCAAAAGCGTCGAGCGCCGCCGGCATGTTCCTATCCACATGGAAATAGACCCATCCCAGCGCGGGTAGCAGCGCGTCCGCGTTCTCCGCCGATTCAGGAATTTGTTCTGCCGCCCGGCGCACCTGGCCCGCCGCGACCGTTGGCGGCATAAAGCCATAGATCTCCTGCATCACGCAAAGATGCGTCAGATCGATGCGCGCCCCCATCAGTTCGGGATCCAGTTCGATCGCGCGTTGCAGGCGGCCCATTGCATCCTGCATCCGGTGCCGCGTGAGAGACTGCCACTCATGATGCGCGCGCAGATAGAGTTCGTGTGCCTCGCGCCGCTGGGGAGAGGCTTCGCGCACGGTTGTGGCCGCCGTGGCTGAGATGGAAAGCCCGCCTGAATGAATGCGGCAGGCGACCCTATTCACCAGGTCCGACTCGAGCTCTATGATCCGGCCCCGCTCCGCGGTTAGATCTTCGATCCACAGCTGCACGCCTTCAGGCGCCTGGATCATCTCGGCACGCAGCCTGAATCGTTCTGGCATAGCTTGCAAAACGCCATCGAGAACGAAATCGGCTCCGAGCGCCTCGCCGATGCCGCGCGCAGCGAGTCCCCGCCGGGCCAGCGTTAGCGCTGAGTCCCGCGCCACCACATTCGCCGCAAATGGGGCGCTGCCTAAAGCCGCTGCAGTTTCCTCGGCGATTGCCGGTCCGAGATACTCCGGAACACCATACCCATTCGCAAACGGCAGGATGACAAGTCGCGCCGGGGCGCGAGCCGGTCGCGCATCAACCGCCTGCACGGCCGTGATGCGGTATCCCCGCTTGTACACGCATTCGATGCAGTCCGCAGGCTGCAGCCGCGCGCGCAGCGACGCAACGCACTTCGCAACCATGTCGCTCGATGCCGGTTCCCTAACCCACACAGCGCGCTTCAGCTCGAGCGGGCTTACGATCTCACCGGCCCGATTCAGCAGCAGACGCAGAACCGCCGCTTCCTCCTGGGGCAACTTGAGCGGCGTCTCCCCGCGCAGGAGCGTCCCATCAGCCTCGAGCCTCAGCCCCGCAAACCAATACCGAAGCGGCCGTCCATCGGCCGGCGCCGCCGAAAAGCGGTTCATAGAAACCAACGCAGTTCCAGTCAATCCTCGACGGGAGCCGGTCGGAATCGAGCTGAATCCTCTCGACTCATCGCCGACAGCAGCGAGGGTCACTTCGCAAACGTCTGGGCAACGCAAAACCATTGCAGCAAACCGGAGATCTTCCAGTCGGCACGCAACCGGGCAGCAGCCGCCGCAGCGGCCGATAAACCCAATAACCTGATCGATGGATCAATTATCTACCTCGCTTAGGTTGCGAGGCCGGTTGTCGTAGGACATTTAACGCAGGAAGTAATCCGCGCGAGGTTACTGCGCGCCGGCGAACTTCGCTCCGGCACGATTAGCTGGAACCTAGAGGCTGGAAGCTGCCGTTACGCCTTGCCGATCACCTTCGCAAGCGTGGCGCCGATCTCAGCCGGCGAGACTACCACGTGAATGCCCGCCGCGCTCATGGCCTTCATCTTGCCTGCGGCCGTGCCTTGTCCGCCGCTGATGATGGCCCCGGCGTGTCCCATGCGGCGCCCCGGCGGCGCGGTCTGGCCGGCGATGAAGCCCACCACCGGCTTTTTCACATGCTGCTTCACGAACTCGGCTGCCGCTTCCTCAGCCGTTCCGCCGATCTCGCCGATCATGACGATGGCTTCGGTATCTGGATCGTCGTTGAGCAGCCGCAGCGCATCGATGTGCGTCGTGCCGACAATGGGATCGCCGCCGATGCCGATCGCCGTCGACTGCCCGATGCCGCGCTGCGTGAGCTGGTGTACAGCCTCATACGTCAGCGTGCCCGAGCGCGACACAATCCCGATCGATCCTTCCTTGTGAATGCGTCCCGGCATGATGCCGATCTTCGCCTTTCCCGGCGAGATCACACCGGGGCAATTCGGCCCAACCAGCCGCGACTTCGACGTCTTCAGCTTGGCCCACACCTTCACCATGTCGAGAGTGGGAATTCCCTCGGTGATGCATACGATCAGCGGAATTCCCGCGTCCTCGGCTTCGAGAATCGCGTCGGCGGCAAACGGCGGCGGCACAAAGATCATCGTCGCGTTCGCGCCCGTTTTCGCCACGGCCTCCGTCACGGTGTTGAATACGGGCCAGCCCTCGTGTGTCGTTCCGCCTTTTCCCGGCGTCACCCCTCCCACCACCTTGGTACCGTATTCCGCGCAGCCCATGGCATGGAAGGTGCCTTCCTTGCCGGTGATCCCCTGCACAATCAGCCGCGTATTGTTATCAACCAAAACCGACATCTCTATGCCCCCGCAGCAGCGGCCACTACTAATTCGGCTGCCTCTTTCATCGTTGCACCCACCTGGAAGTTCAGCCCCGATTCCTTGAGAATCTTGCGGCCCTCTTCCACATTCGTGCCTTCGAGCCGCAGCACGATTGGCACCTTCACGTGCAGGTTGCGCGCCGCCGCCACCACGCCCGTAGCCAGCCTGTCTACGCGCAGAATGCCGCCAAAAATATTGATGAAGATCGCCTTCACGTGCGAGTCAGCGAGGAGAATTCCGAAGGCGTGCTCAATCTGCTCCTGCGTCGCTCCGCCGCCCACGTCGAGAAAGTTGGCCGGGCTGCCGCCGGCGTACTGAATTATGTCCATCGTCGCCATGGCCAGGCCAGCGCCGTTCACCATGCACGCAATGGTGCCGTCGAGCTTGATGTAGTTGAGCGCATACTTGCTGGCCTCCACCTCCAGCGGATCCTCTTCGGCGATGTCGCGCAGTGCCTTGATCTCGGGATGGCGGAACAATGCGTTGTCGTCGAAGTTGATCTTGGCGTCGAGCGCGAACAATTTTCCGTCGGTCGTGGTGATGAAAGGATTGATCTCGACGAGCGAAGCGTCCGTCTCGACGAAAGCTTTGTACAGGCTCTGGAAGAAGCTGACGGCGTGATTGATCTGTGCCGGCTTCAATCCGAGCGCGAATGCCAGCTTGCGCGCCTGCCACGCGCCGAATCCCACGGCCGGGTCGATCGTCTCCTTGAAAATCGCGTCAGGAGTCTTCGCCGCCACTTCTTCAATCTCCATGCCGCCGGCCTGCGATGCCATGAAGACCAGCTTGCCCGTCGCGCGGTCGAGCACAATGCCCAGGTAGAGCTCGCGTTCAATCGCCGCAGTCTCCTCGATGAGGAGGCGCTGCACCTTCTGCCCCTGGGGCCCGGTCTGGTGCGTCACCAGCTGCATGCCCAGGATGTTCTTGGCATGAAGCTCGGCGCTCTCTCGCGTCTTCGCCACTTTCACGCCGCCGCCCTTGCCGCGGCCGCCGGCGTGAATCTGTGCCTTCACCACCACGCCCGAAGCGCCTTCCGCAAAAAGTTTGCGCGCCACGTCGTTGGCTTCTTCCAGCGTGTTGGCCATTTCGCCTTTCGGCACAGGCACGCCGTACTTCGCCAGGATTTCCTTTGCTTGATATTCGTGGATTTTCATCGTGGATGGTTATCGTCCAGGTTGGTGTCAGTTGTGGGGATGCGCGGCACAAGCCGTCGAGTGCAGGGCCAGCGTGACCCCGGCAGCCGGTAAGTTCATAGTATCTTGGCGGCCAAAGGAGGAGCAATTCGGAACCCGCATCGCGCGCCGCCTGTACCATGAAAAGATATGACGCGGTTGAATGAATTGCTGAAGCCGATGGCCGAGGATGGCGCATCGCTCAGCCGCGAACAGGCGGCCGAGGTGCTCGAGGAGATTTTGGCCGGCGACGTGCCTGAAGTAGAGACCGCCTCACTGCTTGCCGTGTTGGCTACTCGCGGCGAGCAGGCGCCCGAACTTGCCGGCTTTGTCGACGTGATGCGGCGGCACTCCACGCCCATCCCCTTCACCGATGCCGAGCGCGAAGAGCTCGTCGACTGCGTGGGGACGGGCGGCGGCGGGCCGCAGACCTTCAATATCTCGTGCGGCGCCGCGCTCGTGGCTTCGGCTGCCGGCGCCCGCGTTGCCAAGCACGGCAATCGCGCCGTCACCTCGCGCTGCGGCGCCGCCGATGTCCTCGAAGCGCTCGGCGTGCCCATCGAACTCTCTCCGGAACTCGCGGTCGAGTGCCTCCGCGAGACGGGTTTCGTTTTCCTCTTCGCGCCGCTCTATCACCCCGCGATGAAAGCGCTCGTGCCGCTTCGCCGCGCGCTTGGCTTCCGCACCATCTTCAACCTCGTAGGTCCGCTCACCAATCCGGCCCACGCGCGCACGCAGGTGATCGGCGTGCTCGCGCCCAGTCGCGTTCTCCTCGTGGGACGCGCGCTGGCCCAGCTCGGCGCCAGGCGCGCCTTTGTTGTCCATGGCACTGACGGCATCGACGAGCTGACCACCACGGGTGAGTCCGTCGTAGCGCGTGTGGAGGAAACGGACTCAGGCCAGCCGGAGCTGAAAGCCGCGCGCATCACCCCGGAGATGGCCGGGCTGACACGCACCACGCTCGATCACTTCATTGGCGGCGATATAGCCACTAACAAGGCGCTGCTCTACGACGTTCTCACCGGGATTCCGGGCGCGCGGCGCGACATCGTTCTGCTGAACTCGGCAGCGGTGCTGGTGGCTGCGGGGCTCGCCGGCGATCTGAAGGAAGGCGTGGCAAAGAGTGCGGAGGCCATCGACTCCGGCGAGGCCGCGGCGACGCTCGCAAAGCTCCAGCAGTTTGGGGCGAACCACTCTTCAAGATCCAACTAAAAACCATTCCCATACGTCAACTCAGTACAAGCGGAAATTCTTGTCGCAAGCTGCGTTATCCTTGTGCGTTCATGGAAAGTGGGGGATAAATCGATGTCTGCGAAATTAAGAATCGCCTCGATTGCAATAATGGCCGGATTTATCTGGGCCGGCCTGGCTTCGGCGCAAACCATTCAGATCAATCGCGAGAATAAGACGATCGCCATCAGCACAACCGACGAGGCGACAACCGTGGCGGATATTGCCGCTGTCACCGTCGGGTTTGAGGTTTACGATGCCGATTTCGAATCAACCTATGCAGATGGCGGCAAGATATCGCACGCGGTTCTCGATGCACTGCACAAGATCGGGATCGACGACAAAAACATCGAGAGTTCCGGCCAGGGTTTGGAACAAAACACGAGCTTTGATGACAAGGACAAGCCCGACCAGCGTGCAAAGAAACAGTTCGTCATGCGCCAATCCTGGGAGGTGAGCGTGCCTCCATCGGCGGCTGCTGAAGTGATTCGCGTTTCGATTGCGGCGGGCGCGAACAAGAGCGGCGCAATTGACTGGAGGTGCTCCGATCGTAGGGCTCTTCAGGCCAAAGCCGCCGAAAATGCGTTGGTGAAGGCGCGCGCAGTCGCAAGCCAAATGGCTGACGGATTGCATGTGAAGCTTGGAGATTTGATTTACGCAAGTAACGAAACGCCAAGCGTGAAACTCTACATTCCACGGCCGGGGCTAACCCTCTATACCGAAAGTGCTTCGGTTGCATCCTCCGCGAACTTGCTACCAACTCTCGAAATCCGCCCCCAGACCGTCCGCGAAGAAGCCACCGTCTATGCCGTCTTCGCCATCGAGTAGGGACCAACGGATCGAGGTTGCCCCATCCTAAACGCATTTGCGTTAAGGGGTGGGTCCGCCTACAGCAGCCCCGACCGCCCAGCCAAACGCTTCGCAAAAAGCCACGACAGCATTGAAACGAAAAGTGCCAGGGCAACCCATCCGGCCGGTTCCATAGCGCGCGCGGTGGCGGCACTCAGTTGCATTTGCACAGATGCGCGCTCTTGCGCGGCGGTCAGGACGGCGCGCACCAACTCAAATCCGCTCCAGCAAAGAACAGCGACCGCCAGCACGATTCCCGGCAGGGCGCGCAGCCACGGAAAGGGAATCGGCTTGGGCATTGCTGCCTCATCCCGCACCCGCTCCATCGTCGCCGCCAGAAAGCCGGAAGAGGGAATCAATTCCTCTTCATCGGCGAGAATCGAGTCCATCGCGCCGTGATCTGTCTCCGGATTGGGATTGCGCTTCATTGCAGCATCTCCTTTTCGGGCCGAAACGGCGAGCTCAGCAGCGGCGAGCTCTGTTCGTTGAGGTGCGGAAATCTCTTTTGCAGCAGCTCCCGGCCTCGCGCCAGGCGTGCTTTCACGGTCCCTTCAGGCAAACCCATGGTGCGCGACGCGGCAGCCACGTCCATCTCATGAAAGTAGTAGAGGACTACCGGCTCGCGATAACGCGCGGGCAGGGCCATCACGGCCCTTCTCACCGCTTCCTGGATTTGCTTCTCGGCCAGTCCTTCGTGCTGCGTAGCAGGGCCAGCCGGCTCGGCCACCTCTTCGAGCGGCACATTGACTGCGGGAAACCGCTGCAGCTCGGAGCGAAACACGTTTGCTGCAAGCGCGAACAGCCACGTCGAAAAGCTCGACTCGCGCCGCCACATCGATAGCCCCCGCCATGCGCACAGAAAGGCATCTTGCGCCATCTCCTCGGCGCGCCCGCGGTCGCGGCAGTAGCGCCAGGCCATATTTACCAGCGGTCCCTGCCAGCGTCGAACAATGCCCTCGAAGGCCTGCACCTCGCCGGACAGAACTCGGTTTACATCGGCCAGGTCTTCTTCGGCGCTGATCGCGGCGCGCATCTCGAAAGCGCTCCTCTCGAACCTGTGAGACCGCTCTAAACCCGGCCCGGTTGCATTTTCTCCGGAAAATCTTCCTGCAAAGATTATGCAACCGGACGCGGCTTCCTCGTGTCCTACCTGGCGCATGGGAAAATTCCCAGCGAGGAGGAAGTGATGTTCTGGGGGAATGGTCCAGAGATGTTTGGGATTCTGATTCCGGTCGTGGCCATTGTGTCGACATTCACATTTGTCATCGTGGTCCACTGGGTCGACAGCCAGCGCAAGGAGCGCGAGGCCTATTACAAAGCGGAAACGCTCCGGCGTGTGACCGAGGCCTCAGGCGAGGGGGCCAAATCAGCCCTCGAACTGATGCGGGAGGATGAGCGGCTCAAGCGCATCCACGCCCGCGAGGGCATGAAGATCGGCGGCTTGGTCAACCTCGGCGTAGGAGTGGCACTGATGATCTTCCTGCATGCATTGCTGGGCGGGACCGCGATCTACCTTTGTGGGCTGATTCCTGGACTCATTGGCGTGGGATTCCTGGTGTACGTATATGTTCTCGCTGGGCCCGTGGAATAAGAAGGGAAGGTTCCGGTGCGGGCGCAACTCTGCTCCACTTGCGCTCGCGCGGTGCGACTCCGGCTCCGAGCCCACGTGTTTGACGAACCAGCCGCAAGCTACGACAATAAGAGAGTCGCCTCCTCGAGTGGGCCTGTGGCGCAGCTGGGAGCGCGCTTCCATGGCATGGAAGAGGTCGTCGGTTCGATCCCGACCAGGTCCACCATAAAGTCTCAAAGTTTGTGCGATTTGGGACTTTTCCTCACACATTGTCCAGTTTCCCCGCGAAAAGTAGGCTTTCGGCCCTGGAAGGACACAGGAGAGAATTCTCCGCTTGCAGGATTCGGGTGAAAATCGGCCCCATTCTCTGATCGGGAATGGCGTGTGTCCTTCCGACGTGGGAAATTTCTGGCGATTCTCGGCTTCAATGCCGATTTTGGGGATGCTGGGCGCCTTCCGAGACTGGCGCATACCTGCTGAAAGCTGGCGTAAAGCCGACATATGGGCGCGCCAAGTTGGAGCTCGTGCCGTCACACTCACCGCGATGATCGAGTCTGGAGCAGATCCAGTTGCACCCATTTAATTTTCCAGAAATGCTAGACTAACTTCAGCGGATACTTCCGCCAGGAGGTGGGCCGTGAAGAAACTCGTGGCATACCTCGTGTGTAGTACTCCCAAGAACCCTTTGCGACAGTGGGCAAACCACACACCGGGATGCTGGGATTGCCAGCTGGCGACTGAACCGCCAAATGGTGGATGTTCAATGTGGACGCGGCAATAGCACTTACGCGGCGAGGAAGTCACGTCCAGAGTTCAGGTCTGGATTACTAAGCCTCCTTTGCAAGAGAATCGAGAAGACAACCGCTGGGTTGATCATTCTCATTCTCAGGAGTGCAGCTCTCTCGGCTGTCTTTCCTTACGTTCAAAAATGGCAGCCTCGCGGCTGCCATTTTTGCGTTCCGGGCGTCCGCCGACAGGACCCGCACTCTGCGGGGAGAGCGAACGCGCCAGTGCTATCCTTCCGGGTATGGAAATTGAAGAAGCGGTTGAGGCGATGTCGCGCATTCTGCACGAAGAGCGACAACGGCCGACGGCGCGGTACAAACAACGACCAGAATTTGAGGTCGGCAAAAGGAAAAAACAGAGCGTTATCCTGACGACTGCGATTACAGATCTCGCCTACCAAGTCAATCTCGCTCAAGAGCGAAGGAAACGGCCACGGCGTGTTGAAGCAGATACGGATATCTACGAATTCGGCGGAGCGAATTATGATCTGCTTTTGCGGCTGTTTGGTGAAGTCCGGGAGAAAGACAGGGAAAAGTTCATCGACGAAGCATTGAAGCTCATCAGGAACGGTGGGTACCGCGTTAAAGCCCTCAACGAAGCGCATTTCCCAACGTTTAATTCGTTCATTTCGGATACGCCTTTGATTGCGGAATTCTGTATCCGCACAGGCCACTTCAAGCAACTTCTCGAATCCGCGGCGAAGGTGGAGCGTCCCACCGACGGTCTCGCTTTAATGCTGAGGCAAATCGAAGAAACAATCGCATTGAATTTCGATCTCTTCAGCAAGCAACAGCTGAAACAGATACAACAATTGATGAAGCCTATTCGTGAGGTTGCCGCTCTGCAAACTGGCAGAGCACGCGGCCCAAGAAGCGGGATGATGACAGAGAGTCCCCAGTACAAACCGGGGTGTGAGTATCAGGCAAATGAAGTCGTCTCGGCAATCGACGGCATCGTGAACGAGTGTGACCAGGCGATTTTCTTCTACGTCAAAGGTGCCCCGGAAAAGACCCGGAACCCCGAGGTCGAAGGCGACAGGGTTGAGGTTGTCGCATTCCTAGATACGCTCGGCTTTAGTCCGATTTTGAAGGAAGCTCTCGAAGAAGCGGAGAAGCAATACCGCGACGATGCGACTCCCTTCGAGCTGAAGAGTTGCTTCAGTCACCTCCGCAGTTTCCTCGAGATCATGCACCGCGATTCCGCCAATGCGATTGCGCAGAAGGCGGCCGAATCAGGTGGTCGCAAGTGGGGAGAATGGCTTGCCTATCTCCGCGACAAGGGCATCTTTACGCCACAGCACGATGCGTTCATCTCTTCGGTTTACACCCTGATGAGTGACACCTGCGTTCATCCGCTGACGGCGGATAGGGAGTACGCCAGACTCCTCCGTAACGTGGTGATCGAATACGGGGTGATGTTTCTCAGCGTGCTGGACAAGAAGAGTGTCAAAATCAGCGGGGCTCCGGCGCAAAAAACGGATTAGTATCCCAAAATCGCGCCGGCTCTCAAAGATTCTGTTCGTCCCGGCGACATAGGAGATCCAGCACCTGAAAAATTATTCCAGCGAATGCAGTGGCAGAGGGATTGTTTGCCGACTCCATTCCATCGGAATGTTTGCGAGCAAGGCTTTGAGAGTGAAATCAGTATTGAAGCGGAGGATCGATTGCGTGCTGGACGGGCTTAAGAAGGCCAGTGGGAAGATCTTCTTGGCATGGGAAGCATCGATATCATCCCGGCAAATGATGTCGTTCAAGCATTTAGCCTCTCCATCAACGATCCGCTGATACCAATAGCGGGCAAGCGCGATTGCCCGGAGAATCAACTGCCGGCTCCTGTCGTTGGAAACACGATCGTTGGCGATGACCAGTCGCAATGCCCGGCCGCTATCCGTGTGTTTGAATGGACAAGTCACGGAAGCAATTGGAAGAAATTTGGCTGCGGCTTGAACGCCCTGGCCTGCCGGATCAGGCCCGAGCAGCTCATGCAAAATAGCTGCCAAGCGCAATCGAATCTCGATGTGCTCGGCCTGGACCACGATGCGATCGATAACGGCCTTGAGGAAATGGTCGCGGTCCGGAGCCGGACGCGGCTTCCAACTTTTGACCATCTTGGCTGCTCGCTCAACGATGGCAGGGTAGAACCCACTCGAGGGAGCGTTTTCCTCGTCGAGTAGGCTATCCTTCAGAACTGCCAGCAACTCGCTCGGCGCGTTCAAAAAGCTCAGGATACGCTCAGTGACGGCTTTTTCAAGACTGGGAGCCGGGATTCGAGCCGGCGAATCGGGGCGTTTAGTCTTGTGGATGACTGCCCGCGAGGTGTAGTAGCGATAGCGGCAGCCGTTTTTACTTGAGTGCGTCGGCGAATATCGGTTATCGCCGACATCGAAAATGATTCCGGTGAAGAGACTCGGCTGTGCTGAACGCTCTTTGCGCCGCTGTCCATGAGTATTTTGATTGAGCAGCGATTGCGCCTTGTCCCAGGTGACCCGGTCGATGACACCCACGTGCTCGCCAGGATAGATCTCGGTCTTGTGCCGGATGAGGCCAAGGTAGAGTGGATTTCGAAGCATCGTATAAAGTCGCGGGCGGCACGCAGATCGCCCTGGATCGATTTGTTCGCAACTTGCATCACCGTGGCTTCGGCCTTCGTCACTGTGCGCGTGCCGCGAGAGCTATTGATGCGCACTTTCTGCCGGGATTCCTTGAGAACGATCGTGGCCAGGTTCTTCGAACCCTTGGGCCGCCCCTTGGGGTTGCCAGATCGTCCTTTCTGGAATCGGCCCTCGCTCGGGGGTTTGCCGTAACCAACCGCATACGGTGCGTTTTCATCAGCCATGGTGCACCTCCTGTTCGGATGCAATCTCGTCAAACCGCTTTCCTGTGCTTGCGTGGATCGCCGCTTCGCCGGTGTATTTCTGCCAGCGGCGGATGGCGACGTCAACATAGATCGGGTCGATCTCGATGCCGCACGAGATGCGGCCCACGCGCTCGGCCGCCATCAGCGTCGTGCCCGAGCCTAGAAATGCGTCGAGAACAACCTCGCCGCGCGCGGAGCAGTCAAGAATGCGTCGGCCACCATGGCAATCGGTTTGACCGTTGGGTGCAGCGCCAGGAGATTCCCTTCCTCGCTCTGCTTCGAGAGAGTCTGGATTCCTGGGTACTGCCAGACGTTGGTCCGGTTGCGGCCGAATTGGCCAAGTTGGATGTTGTTTCGGTGTGGGCCCTTGCCCTTGCGGAAGACAAACACCAACTCATGCTGCGAGCGGTAGAAGCTGCCCATTCCGCCTTGGTTCTTGACCCATACGGCGAGGTTGAGGAACTCGTCGTAGTTCTGCCTGCCAGCGGCAATGATGTCTCCAGCATGGCGCCAGTCCATGCAAATGTAGTGAACGGAGTTGTTGGCGCTGTAGGCGGCCATAAGGCTGAAACAGCTGTTCAGGAAGGAGACGAATTCGGCCTCGCTCATCTCTCCCGAGGCCATCGCGAACTCGCGGTGCCGGATCGCGCCGTTCCCTGTCGCGTGGCCGTCGATCCGCACATTGAACGGCGGATCGGTAAAGACCATGGCCGCGCGGCGGCGGCCGAGCAATTCACGGTAGGTCGACTCGCGGAGCGAGTTCCCACAGATCACCCGGTGCTTGCCCAGGAGCCAGAGATCGCCAGGCTTGGTGACGGGTTCCTGGTCGAAATCAGGTTCCGGAGTAGGCTCTTCTTCTGCTGCCGTCTTTGCTTCTGCCAGTATCAGATCGATCTCGGTTGTCTCAAAGCCGGTCACTGTGATGTCTAAAAAGTCGAGCGCGAAGAGTTCCTGGAATTCGATAGCCAGAATCTCTCGGTCCCACCCGGCGTTTTCGGCTAGCTTGTTATCCGCGATCACATAAGCGCGGATCTGCTCTTTAGTGAGCCCGTCGAGCCGGATCGTCGGTACTGTTGTTATCCCGAGGCGCTTCGCTGCTGCAACTCGACCATGGCCGGCGACGATCCGGTTCTCGGTATCGACAATTGCCGGATTAGTGAAGCCAAATTCGCGGATGCTCTCCGCGATCTGTCGGATCTGGCGTGTGGAGTGTGTGCGAGCGTTGTGTGGGTTGGGTTTGAGTTGATCAATGTTCTGATAAACAATGAAGAGTTTTGATTCTTCTAGGGATATCAAGTGGAACTCCTTGTGTAGGCATGGGTTGTCCAGCGACTTGGAGTCGCGGGGGTGTTGACCTGTATTTCGTTCAACAGGCGTGGTTGAATTCAAGAAAAGGAGGCCGATTCGGGATGGGAGCCCCGTCGGTCGAACAGAAATGGTCCGATTCGGCGGCGGCGGCGGTCACGGCGTGACGCGTCGAGACCTTTGACTGTTGGGCAGAAGTTGAGGAGTCATCTGACCCTAGAGGTCAGTGAATTTGGATGGAATCGTGATTCGGAAAGGGGGCGATGGAGTTTCTCAAACTAGCCCACAAATAAAAAAAGAACCGCCGAAGCAGTTCCTCAGTCTAGAGACAAATATAACGTCATTACAGACCCGAAGGTCACGCGGTAGGAGGTCCGGACTTATGGTGCCGTACCAACCTTGCGACCGCCCAAGTCTACCGATCATTGGGCGCGTCGCCAATTGTGATTAAGCTCAGATCGCGCAGGCAATCCGAAGAACAATTCGAGTATATGCCATTTTTCAAACAGCGGCAATTGAAACGACCGGGTTGGCAGAAAATCCCTCGCAATGTCCCATCAAAATGACCCAAAACCCTAAAACTGTACCAGGGAGAAGTTGAGAGATTTCTTCGGTCGTGGTTCTCTGAAGAGGGGGCGGGGCTGGGTTCGTGGCGCGGCCACGGCGAAGTTGCCGCTATAGGTTGCGGGAGTGCCCAGGCAGGCGGCCTGCGCGCGGGAGGCCGGGGGCAATGCGAGGAGGGCGAGAGCGACTGCTCGACTCGCAGGGAAGAGAGCTTTCTTCATCGCTTCCTCCAACGTGGTTCATGAAAAACCGGCGCGCAATGAGCCGAGCCCTCGCGCTGAGAGACGGCGCGTGATGGGGGCATATATGGACCCGCCTCGTATGCAAGAGCTTTCTTCGATGGAATGGCGGGATAGAGACGCGCACATATATCCGGCCTGTTGTTGTGAGGAGAGGCACTCCACACTGGCCATAATGGA
>Ga0187877_1001536_pt1 | contig 23381 bp, 20 predicted proteins | sample June2016WEW_17_1_3_FD_132430 | JGI IMG/M metagenome (GOLD analysis project Ga0187877, IMG submission 132430) | Peatland microbial communities from SPRUCE experiment site at the Marcell Experimental Forest, Minnesota, USA - June2016WEW_17_100 | ecosystem: Environmental > Terrestrial > Soil >... | reverse complement strand
TGGCAAGCTTCTTCGGTAGAGAACATCGACTGGAACTCGCGTAAGGTTTTCGCAAACGCTGGGCGCGGCATGCCCATATACTACTAATTGGGGCTTGCTGAAACAACCGGATAAGCATGAGTCAACTTCGGATTTCAGGCTAAAAGTCACGGGGGAGTGCAATCAGGACTTGGAGCGCAACCCGGAATGGGGCGTGCCGGGCATCAATTCACCACTGGCATGGGAGAGGCGCCGATCGCAAGTGGCCCATTCGCCCTCAAAACACTGCAATTTGCGGCAGTCGAACTCGCAGAGCGCAAACTCTTCCGGCACTTCGCGAATCCACTGGTCTTTGACCCACTGCCAGACTCGCGCGAGAGTACCTAATTTCTTGGGGCGGGCTTCCGTCATGAGTCATCCTGAACGGGGAACTACGACCGGTGGGGATTCTAACCCAAGAGACTCCAATTGGACAGAATTACTTCTCCTTGGAAATGGTTATTCCTGAGTAAGATCCGGCAGGGGGTTGTTTGAGGTGCGCAAGAAAAACCTCAGCCTCGCGTAGAATGACGGCGGAGAAAGAGATGGAAGAGAAGAAATCGACGCGCAGAAATTTCCTGAAGACGACAGCGTGCGCCGAAAGCGTGGCGGGTGCGGCCACTTTGAACGCGGTCTCGCCGGCGATCTGGCCGAAATCGTGGCACCAGGTTCGTTGTTCCCCAGAACAAGGCGTGATTCCAAGAAATTGAGAACAGGTGTGCGCTCGAAGCTTTAGAGGCAAGCGAAGGCACGGACGCACCTGTTCCCAGTGGCAGGTTTCAGCTCGGGCACAAGACACGAACGGAAAGGGTGCGCGTGGAGAAAGGGGGGCTAGACTGAGGACATCGAAAAAGGAGTGACGCAGGAATGAAACGCAAGCTGCTCCCGGTGATCATCACGGCTTTCGCGATCTTGTGGGCGGGCGTATCGCCTGCTCAAACGCCCAAGAAGAGCGGAGGGACTCTGGCGGGGATCGTGCTGGGGCAAAATGGCAAGCCGGTCGAACATGCGGCGGTGGTCTGCCAATCGTCGGGGGGCAGTTCCCCACGAGTGATTTACACAGACGCGAATGGAAGGTTTACGATTACGGGGCTGAGGCAAGACAACTACGATTTGAGGGCGTCGGCGAACGGATTCTATTCAAACTGGGAACGAAATATTGTCGCGCGGACTGGGCAGACCAAGGAAGTCACGGTGAAGTTGGTGAACAGGGATGCGACCTCTGGACAGTAGTGGCCCGTTGAAGCAGAAGCCGTAAGGGAAAACACGCGGTACTAGTCGAAAAAGCGCGCGAATTCCTCGAAACTAAAAGTCCACATAAGTCTTGTACTTTCTTATATATATACGGGTATCTGGAAGCTTGAACGGACCCCCTATAGTACTAAGCCGTGGGTACCCGGCGATTGACGCTAGCGGCCCATTGAGCGCGAAAATGGCTCCTTCTAGCATGGATTATGACGGGTTGGGGGCCGCGCGGGGACAGCGGTCCCGCAAGGGGCCGTGTGCGAGCTACCCAACCCGCCAGTAAGACCCTACCGACGATCTCCCCTGAAGTTCGGTTTTGAAATCCGCTACGATACTCTGGCACGATCATTGCATCCATCAAGATGGAAAGCGGCAAAGATGGAGATTCGACGCTCAGGGCGGCGTTGCAGTGACGCGAAACGAGGACAGGTGCACGAATTAGCTGGCAGACGGTTGTTGCGGTGGCTGATTGTCTTGATGGCGGCTCTGTTGGGCGCGAGCCGCCCGGCAGGCGGGTATCCGGCGTCTTCATTGCAACCAGCCACAATTCGCGCGTTCGAGAATTACGTAGCAGCGGCGGAAGCGCGATTTGGGAAGAGTCTGGCGCAAGCGGATTTTTTCTGGGTTGACGATCTGGCAAAGCAAAAAAAAGAGGAAGCGTACGAAAGATTGAAAGGTGGAAAGGTAGAGCTCCGGCACGTGAGCGGGGAGGAAGCTGGGGGAAACAGCGCGATCCCCGGAGGAATGATTCACGACTGGCAGGGGATGACATTCATACCCGGCGCAAAATTGGATGAGGTATTGAGACTATTGCAAGACTATGACCACCACGCGACGTATTACGCGCCGGATGTGGAGAGGGCCAAAATCGAAACACATGACGGCGACCATTTTCGCGTGTTCATGAGGTTTCGCCGGAAGAAGATCGTCACCGTCGTGCTGAATACGGAGCAGGAGATCACCTACTATCGCGATTCGCCGACACGGGCACACAGCCGGAGTTCGGCAATCCGCATCGCAGAAGTGGAAAATGCGGGAACGCCGGAAGAGCGGGAAAAAACGCCGGGTAACGACAGCGGTTATATGTGGCGACTGGAGACATGGTGGCGGATGGAAGAGCGGGATGGCGGCGTGTATGTCCAGAATGAGGCGGTGAGTTTGACGCGCGACATCCCCGCCGTGCTGGCCTGGATGATCGAGCCCTTCCTGACCAGTATCCCGGAAGAATCGCTGGAATTCACGCTGGAAGCGACGCGGCGAGGAGTGCTCGGCCGGAAGGGGCGTTAAACCTGAAATTTGAAGTTGAAGGGAGATTCCATCGCACAAAAAACGTGCGATGGAGAACCGTATCTCCGCTCCGGGACAACAAGAAACCGCCGTCCCTCCGGTCCCTTCGACTTCGCTCAGGGCAGGCGAAATGACAGATTTTGGGTGGGGGATGATGCGGGAGTTTCCTGGGCGGCGGGCCGTGGCGCGCGACCTCTCAGGCTACTGGGAGGTGGACGGAATCCTTCAGCAGAGGATCCTGGAGAAGCATCTGGGTCTTGTTGTAGACCTCTTCGTAATCCACGCGCAGATAAAGCATCACGGTGCCCTCAATCTGGAATATGGGAAGCTCGCGGGCGAGCCAGTCCCAGAATCGCGTGGGGCCCACGGCAGTACTGTAGTCGTGGCGCAAGATGACGCCACCCGGTTTGATCACCGAGAAGGCCTGCTACGCTTCGGCGGCAAGCCCTGGCATGCGGTCGCAGGCATCGCAGAAGACGAGCTCGGCAGAAGCACGATGAGGCGGCCGGTAATCCCAGGCGTCCACGCTGACGAAGATCTGTTTGATTCTGGATTTGGCCGGTTGACCCCAGTAGAAAAAGCCGATTTCGTTCTGGCCGGGAACGGGTGGAAAATCGAGAGTGATGATCTCGCCGCCGGGCGGAAGATGCAGGGCAATATTCAGCGCCGTGCGCCCTTCCGCAGTGCCAAATTCGACTACGCGTTTCGCCTTCAGGTGGTCCACTACCTTCGTCAGGACGATCAGTTCCTGTGGAAGCACGCCGAGATGGCGGGGAAAAGGAAAGAGCAGTTCGGGCGAGCGGGTGCAATCCATTCCCGGGAACAGCTCGTCGATTTTTCTCGAGGGAATTTTGAGATCATTCCGCCAAGGCAAACGCTGCCACCCGTGGGGCAAACCAAACCCAGAGTACAAATGATAGGAGTGGGAGACGAAACTGAGGACAGCGGAAGGACCATTGCGCAACAGAACGCGAAGCGAATTCAAGTTGCGGGATGAGAGAGCACGAGCAACGCGCTGAACCGAGGAAGGGTAAGAAGCGAGATGGTCCAAGGAGTGGTCTTTGGTAAGATTGGCCATAGCTGAGCAAAAAGAATACCTGAATTGACGGCAGTGGTACACAGGGCCGGCGTGTGCAAATCGAGCAGAATTACCACGAGCAGAACTTCAGCGCTCCCGGGGCACACAGGGAAGGACCGCATCGGATCTAGTTAACAGGTCGAACGCATTCGTGCCGACTCTTTAAGGAAATTCAGCGTTTTGGCAGTGTTTATCTCCCAACTAAACAGTTGGGCAACCTGGGCAGCAGTTTCACCCAATTCCTGCTGAAGAGACTTGTCCTGGAAGAGGCGTCTAAGCAGCGTGGCAAGTTCCTCGGGGTTTTCCGGTTGGCGCAAGATCAGGCCAGTCCTGCCATCTTCGATCATCTCGCTGGCCCCGGCCCGAGCGCTGGCAATCACGGGCAAGGCGCAGGCCATCGCCTCGAGAATCGGCAAGCCAAAAGCATCTTCCAGCGAAGGGCCAACGTACGCATCGGCGCAGGCGTAAACAAAGAGAACATCGGGAGTGGGTGGAAGAAAGCGGACACGACCCAGCGTCCCGCTTTCCTGCAAGAGGGAATTGTAGAGAGCGGGGTCGTCGCGGCCAACTACGACAAGGCGCAAGGGAAGATCCTGATCCAACTGCATAGCCCGGAGAAGCTGATCGAGGCCTTTTTTTTTCCAGTCATTGCCAATCAAAAGCAGGACGAACTCCGAGTCAGAGTGACCGAGGGAGTTACGGGCGGAAGAGCGGCGCGCGAGGCGCGCGGCAGGATTAAATCTGGCCGTGTCCACGGCATTGGGAATGACGGCCACGTCTGCGCGGTCAAAATGTGTCCTCAACTGGTCAGCAACCATGCGGGAGACCGCAGCGAGGTGTATTCGAGAATTGCGATAGATCCTGCGCTCCAGAAACATAACCAGACGGTAGTAGAGCTTTCTGTGAAGCGCGCGGGGCCAGGCGGGGGGAGGCAGACGGCTCAATCGCAACTCAGAGTGCACGCGCAGATAAAATTCGTGAAACACGATGTGAACGATGATCGCATCGGCGTCAAAACAGTTGATACCGGGCGAATAGGTGAGGTCCGGCCGAAGATGCGGGTTGCGTGAGTCCCGCCAGCGGCGCACACGATTCGCAAAAAACCACCAGATAAATTTTAAAGGAAGACATAGAGGCCAGTGCGCCAGCGTCTGAGTATGGTGGACAAGCTGGCGGCGACGACCGAGCCGAGAGCGACGTAAGCGAGACCAATGAGATCGCCGGCCAAAACGTACTGAGCCAATTTGTAAGCCAGATAAAAGAAGAGAAAGATCGCCCCAACAAGATAGAGGGGGTTCTTGCGAAACTGCCCCGGCAAAACGTAAGCGGCCAGCCTCACGGCGCCGCCTCGAGTACGAGTATATGGTTATCGCCGCGAATGGATTCGCCGGTGAAAACGCCGGCCAGGAGGCGCATGGCCCACGCGACGGATTTCCGGCTGAGCTGATAACCGTGAGCGGGAAAAACGAGGTGCTGGCGAAGCCGGAGGCCGACGAGCGGGAGAAATTGCCGCTGCAGGAGATCAAAGAAGATGGGGGAGATGTGCGTGGGTTCCCCATGCTCATCCATGGTGCGGATTTTGCCGGCGAGAAAGAATTTGAAGCGCGCGGGCAGCGAATCCACATTGGGCGTCGTCAGAACCGCCACGCCGCCGGGCGCAAGCAACCGGGCAATATTGCGGAGAAACCCGATGGGGCTTTCCACGTGCTCGATAACCTCGATGGCGGTGACCAAACCGAATTGCCGAGGGCCCAAGAGAGACGCGAAATCGGGCTGGTTAAAATCAACGGTGACATGGGGAAGCCCGGCTGCAAAACCATTTTTGGTGAGATCCGCAGCGAGGACGTCGCAACCCATCGCTGCCAATCGCGCGGCCATGGCGCCGGGACCCGAACCCAGGTCGGCAGCCTTCAGCCCCGGACGGATAAGCCGGGTGAGGACATTATTTCCCACGAAATCATGAAGACCACTGTTGGTCGTTGTAGGAATCATCACGCGGTCCCGTCCGGCGCAAGACGTCTATAAATTTGGGCGTGTGCTTCTATCATACGACTCAAAGCGAAGAAATCGCGCACCCTTTGGTGAGCCGCGACGCCGAGGCGCTGGGAGGCAGCGGGGTCGTCGAGAAGTTGAACGATCTGACGAGCCAAGTCGGCGGAATCTCCGGTTTTGAACGTGCGCCCGGCATTTCCCAAGACTTCGACGAAGGCGCCGAGATCGGAGGCCAAGATAGGGATACCACGAAGCATGTTTTCAGCAATGACCATACCAAAAACTTCGCCGGCGAGAGAGGGAACGACCAGAAGGTCGGCCGAAGCGAGGAGATCGGCGATTTGAGAGTCGGGAAGCCGCCCGAGAAAACGCACCTGCGTGGCGAGCTTCCACTCCTCCGCGAGTCTCTCAAGCGAATTGCGTTCGGGGCCGTCACCGACGACCTTCAGTTCGATCAGGCGATTCTGCTGCTGCAGCAGGCGCGCTGCTTCCAGGAGCAAAAGAAGTCCTTTGGTCGTCACAATGCGGCCCAGAAAAACGAGCACTGGGACTGGGCGGCTGGCAGGAAGCCGCAGAAGCGGGGGCGACAACGCGAGACCATGGGGAACGGTTTCGGTTCGAGACAATTGAAGCATACCGGCCAGCCAGTTGGTTGGCGTGATGTTCGCGGCGACATGTTGGCAAAGGAACCGCCGAAAGAAGGTAAGCAGCCAGAGACGAAAGGACGCAAAAGGTCTGGGTGTAGGCGCGCAAGCGAGGCAATGTGTGAAGCGTTCCGCCATGAAATGGCCGGGGCAGGGAATGTTTTCAGGCTCCTGAAATAACTGCCCGGTTGGACAAATGGTCTGAAAGCCATGGTGTTCAACGACCACGGGTTTTCGCAACACAAGTCCAAGCAAGATGGGAGAAATGGCAGCACCGGCCACGTGAATCACATCCGCGGAGCGAATGAGTTTGCGAAGAGATTTGAAATTGGGCTGACGCACCACCAGGAAAGGAAGCGAAGAATCGTCGAAAGAACCGCAGGGAGTCTGGGTCACAAGAGTAAGCTCAAACTCGCCTTTCGGGCCGGATCTGGGGCACTGGGACAATCCTCTGGCAAGAGACATCACTACGGTTTCCACGCCACCAATACGCGGCGCAAAAAAATGAGAATAGAGCAGGAGCTTCACGATCAACTCTTCTTGAGGGCAGGGAGTCCGGGGACATGGTGAACGCCATGCGCTGAGTGCGACAGCATCAAGCAACCCTCCCGCCAGAGGTTGGCTTGCGGCGATGAGCAATCTCAATGGCGCCCAACCAACTATCCAGGCAATCGGCCATGGTCCAAGACTCCATTTGGCGGCCCACACCGGCTTTCAACTGATCAAGAAGAGCCGGATCAGAGAGCACTTTCCTGAGAATGACGAGGAGGGCATCGACATCGGCGCAGGGATAGGAGTAGCCGCTCTTGCCTTCGTGAATCATGTCCAGGCGACCGAGCACGGCATCGCTTAGAATGACGGGAATCCCAGAGAACATTGCTTCCGGCACGACGAGCGGGCATTGATCGTAATCCGAGCAAAGGACAAAAAGGTCGGAGGCTCTGTAATAGCCGGGGAGTTGCGAGACGTTGACGAAACCCAGCAGACGGACGCGGTCTTGCACGTTTAAATGGCGCGCCTCATCTTCCAATTCCTTGCGAAGGGCATCGTCACCCGCGAACACAAGATACGCGCCAGCGACGTTGGCTTTGGCAAACGCGCGGAGCAGATCGAGCGGGCGCTTCCAGGGCTGAAGTTTGCCGCAATAGAAAACGACCGGCGCACAGGAAGGCACACTCCAGGAAGCGCGAATGACGAGCGGATCCGACTTTTCGGCGCGTGCGATCCAAGCATCTTTGTCAGCACCAGAACGGATGACAATGATGCGCTCCTGGGGCATGCCCAGTCGGGTGGCCAATTGAGCAGCTGCGGGCGAACCGGCCATCAGGACGTCCACGCTGCGGTAGACACTGCCGAGAATGAAGGGCTTGATGGGCCTTTTCCAGCGCGCCTGGTTGCGAGGCTGCAGGACAGTGGAATCGGAAGAGATCACCACCGGGATGCCGCGGCTTTTTGCAGCCAGGACGGCTTGCCAGAAGGCGGCGCACATGTAGCCGGTGTAGATCACCACGGCGTCAAAGGAACCACCACGGATGAGCGACCAGAGTCCGGAATTCCACGGCCCGAAGAAAGAACCCACATTGGGCAGAGACGCCTTGTTTGACACGTCGACCCACGGGTAGCCGTCGAGCAGGGGCTCATCCCACTGGACGTCAACGCCAAATTCAGGGTCCAGACTGCGTTCGGCTCCCTGGAGACTGCAGTAGGCGACCAGGATCTCCACGCGAGGATCTTGTGCCAGATGACGGAAGAGGGGGGAAGCGTAGGGAACAACGTGAGAACACAGAATCAGCACCTTGAGGCGACGCACGGCGACAGCGGGGCGGGGAAGATCCGACTGTGGCGAAGGAATGGCGACCATGGTTTGAAGGTCAAGTATAGCGGGTTTCGGAGCAGGCGCGGGTGTGCTAGACTGGCGTGGTTTGGACTCCTAGCGCCTGACAGGCCGTAGATTCAGGGGTAGCTACCGGCGGGTCATTAACGCACCGTTGGCACTCGGCTCGCAGGTTTCCGCAGGACGAATCCCCGCGACCGGGTGTGCCGCGAGAGGGGCCCGCGGCCAAGCCAAAAATCGCATGGCCTGAACAGGGCCACAAGTCATAAGAAGAGGAATTGTCATGTCTGGCCATTCAAAGTGGGCGACAATCAAGCACAAGAAGGCGGCCACCGACGCAAAGCGCGGCCGCATTTTCACGCGACTGATCCGCGAAATCACCATCGCCGCGCGCATTGGGGGGGGCGACCCCAACACCAACCCACGCTTACGCACGGCGATCCTGGCCGGGAAGAACGAAAACATGCCCAACGAAAATATCGAGCGGGCAGTATTGCGCGGCACAGGCCAACTGGAAGGCGAGCAATTTGAAGAAGTGACATTCGAGGGGTACGGCCCCGGCGGCGTGGGAATGCTGATTCAGGTAGTCACTAGCAATCGCAACCGAATCGTTGGCGAGTTCCGCCACATGATCAGCAAGAATGGCGGAAACATGGCGGAGGCTGGCGCGGTTGGTTGGATGTTCCACCGCAAAGGGGAACTCAACGTTCCCAAGGAAGCCGCGAGCGAAGACAAGCTTCTGGACATTGTGTTGGAAGCAGGCGCCGAGGATATGAAGGACGAGGGGTCGGCGTGGTACATCGTGACGCCGCCGGAATCACTGGAGGCGGTGAAAGAAGCGCTGGTGAAGGCCGGGATTAAACCTGCTTCCGCGGAGCTGGGCATGGTGCCGCAAAACTACATCAAGCTAACCGGGCAGCAGGCCTCGCAGATGTTGCGGCTGGTGGAAGCATTGGAAGAACACGATGACGTGCAGCACGTGTACGCCAACTTCGATATCGACGAATCGGAAATTCAGGCGGCAGTTAGCGCAAACTAAGCAACGTTTTTCAGAAGCGGCCATCGGGCGAGTCTCGATGGCCGTTTTGCTTTCAGGACTGTTTTGCCGCGAGAATGTGGTGGAAGAGGGTTGGGGTTCGCCGTAAACTAGCAAAAGTGGGCGAGAAAACGAACGAAGACGGGAAGGCCAGAATGTTTCGCGTGCTGGGAGTAGATCCGGCGTCGGCGGGCCCCACGGGTTACGGGATCGTTGAGAGCGACGGCAAGACGTGCCGGGTGCTGCACTATGGAGCGCTGCGCGTGGCGGCGAAACGTCAGAAGGCGTCGAGGGGAGCGGCGCTGCAGGACGTGCACAAGCTGCTTTGTGATCTGCTGGAGGAATTTGCGCCACAGGCGATGGCGGTGGAATCGGTTTTCACGGCACTGAATATGAGAACGGCGCTGCGGTTGGCGGAAGTGCGCGGCGTGGTGCTGCTGGCGGCGGAGGAACACGGCGTGGAGGTATTCAGTTACGCACCTCGCGAAGTGAAGGCATGCGTTGCGGGACACGGCCAAGCCGACAAAAAGCAGATGCAGGCCATGGTGCGGGCCATGCTGGCAATGAAGGAAACGCCGGAACCATCGGACGCGGCGGACGCATTGGCCGTGGCCTTGTGTCATATTCAGGCGGAGCAGTTGCAGCGGCGCTTCGGCGTGCAACGCGCGGCATCCGGTGAACGAAAAATCAATCCGGTGGGTGCGCTGGCGGGTCACGCAACAGGCCGCCGCGCCGCCGGTATCTTAACAAACCAATGAGCTTCCTCCTCCGCCGCGTGGTGATTTTCTCGCTGGCGCTATCGATGTGGGCAGCGGCGATGCCCGCTGTGGCTGCGCCGGCGGGCAGTGTTTTTACGTACCGGCGGGTGTTCAAGTCCAGCGTGCCAGAGTTCATCGAGATCAAGATTCCGGAGAGCTCCGGGAATGCTAGCTATGAAATCCGCCAGTTGGACGAGGACGCGGGATCGACACCATTTGAGGTTGGCGTGGGACTGCGCGCGAAGATTTTCGACTTGGCCGGGCAGTTGAAGCATTTCAAGGGGCTGGACTTGGATGTACACCGGAAGATCGCGAACCTGGGGGAAAAGACGTTCCGCTGGGAAGCGCCGGGCGAATCGTACGAAGTGAAGTTCAATTACACGCTCAACACACAGGCGACACATTTGCTGCAGATTTGCGAGGGACTGGCGCGCCAGCAGGAATTGCTCGACTTGCTGAAGAGGCGCATGAAGTATGACCGGCTTGGCGTGAACGACGCCCTGCTGCAATTTGAGAGCGACATGAGCAAGGGAGTTTTGCCGGAGCCCCAGCGAGCGCTGCCGCTGCTGGACCAGATCGCGGGGGATTCGCGGTTTGTGGAAATCGCGCGACAGCGGGCGCGAGCCCTGGCGGAACGCGTGAGGCATACGGTCTGAATCCCCGTCGTTAGGTTGTTGACACCTCCGTCTTCAAGATTAAGAGTGACTGCAGTTTGATCCTGGGGCCAGTGGAGCGTCCGTGGACTTCTTCGAGTGCAGGAGCCGGTGAAGTGACTGGGGTAATGCCTGGGAACGTTTGTCCGATCCTCCGGGTCCGTGCTGCGGAGTAGCCGCACCCAAGGTCATGTCTGGTCAGGTACAGGCAATTTATTCCAATTTTCATAGGGGCTATGTTTGAGTGGATTTGGCTTCGCGATTGACGCGCTCTGCGATTTGCTCTGTTCCTATATGTGGAACAAAATAAGATGGTTAGTAATATGGCCGTGGGCCCAAAGGCCAGATGCAATATGGTGGTGCATTTGCCTAGAAATTAGACATTAGTTGGTTGCTCCCTATTAGATTCGTGAAACCAGGAGGGCATATGAGGTATGGCTTTAGAGGCCTCGTGGCCTTTGTAGGTCTAGCGGTTTTCGTACTAAGCCTGCTCGTAGTTGGGGTAACGCAATCGCAGGTCATTAGCGGAGACCTTGTCGGCACCGTTTTTGACAAAAGCGGCGCGGTTGTTCCAGATGCGACAGTTGAGGCTGTGAACGTCGATACCTACGCCAAGTATCCGACACGGGCCAATTCCATGGGAGAATTTAGGTTGAATAACCTTCCTGCGGGGACGTACAACGTCACAGCATCCGCGCCAAATTTTGCATCGACGAGAGTAGAAAATTTTAGGATCGACTTGAATAAAAGCGAAACCCTCATGATCACCCTGGAGGTGAAGGGTACGGTGTCGACCGTCGAGGTAATGGGGGCAACTCCGGCACTAGACACGACAAGCGCGAGCTTGGCCAGCAGTTTTGATGAAAAGACAATGGCGGATCTCCCCACGGCAACAACAGGTCTTGGGGTATTGAACCTTGCCCTTTTGAGCGCCGGCGTGGGAAGCAGCGGATCAGTTGGTGCTGGAACGGGACCAAGTGTCGGCGGGCAGCGGCCTCGAAACAACGATTTTACGATCGAAGGTGTGGACAATAACGATAAGTCCGTCACCGGGCCTTTGGTGTACGTGCCGAATGATGCGGTAGCTGAATTCTCGATGCTTCAGAATCAATATTCGCCGGAATTCGGGCACTCCTCAGGCGGACAGTTCAATCAGGTCATTAAGAGTGGGACGAACTCCTACCACGGGTCGACTTACCTCTACTCCCAAAACAGGAACTTCAACGCCATCGACCAAGCCACGAAAAACAATGGTTACACTTCCAATCAGCGCTACGACGACAACCGAATGGGTGGGACGTTTGGCGGGCCGATCCTGAAGGACAAGCTATTCTTCTTCGGCTCCGTCGAGTACAACCCTGTTGGCGTGGCCACCGTTCTCGGCGCGCCTGTCTGCGCGCCAACGGCGGCCGGATATACTGCTTTGGCGAGCGCCAGCGGGATCTCGCAACCAAACCTGGGCATCCTGAAGAAATACGTAGCCCCGGCAGCTACTGTTGAGGATGTAGCGCTGAAGACAAACCTCTGCGGTACGGCGCAAATTCCGGACTCGAACGGCACAACAGGCCAGAGCTACGAAACGGTTGGTGGCGTACAAGTGCCGGAGGGCGTACTTACCTTCTCCGGACCAAACTATGATAACTACTGGGCAGCGCTGGGGAGCATTGACTGGAACATCTCGAGTAAGGACCAAATACGCGGGCGGTACATTTACAACTCGGCCGTGGGAATTGACACGGCTGCAACCTTACCAGCCTTCTATCTTCCCACCCCGAATAAATATCATCTGGTGGCGATCAACTACTACCACACATTCAACCCAACTTTGACGAATGAGTTCCGGCTAGGCTACAACCGTTATTTCAATACGACGCCCGCCGGCAATTTCGCTTTTCCCGGATTGGATTCTTTTCCCAATATCACCCTATATTCTCTGGGTGGCCTCGACATAGGGCCGGACCCGAATGCCCCGCAATTCACGATTCAGAACACGTACCAGGCCACGGATGCCGTAACTTGGACGCGCGGCCGGCACACCTTAAAGTTGGGGCTTGAGGGACGGAAGTTGATCGCTCCGGAATCGTTCACACAGCGCGCCCGCGGCGATTACGAGTATAATTCGCTCAATCAGTACCTGGAGGACTTGAGTCCCGACTACATATCGCAGAGGAGCGTTGGCGCATCCACCTATTATGCCGACCAGTCGGCAATTTATTGGTTCGTTAACGACAATTGGCGCGCGACGCAAAACTTAACCATAAACCTCGGCGTGCGGTACGAGTACACCACAACGCCGTTCAGCATCCGCTCGCAGCAGTTGAACAACATAGCAAGCGTACCTGGACTCATGAACTTTGTCGCACCGCAAGCGCCCAAGAACGATTGGGCTCCGCGACTTGGGTTCGCGTATTCCCCGGGGAAATCCGGAACTACGTCCATTCGAGGCGGTTTCGGAATTGGGTATGATGTGCACTACGACAACATCGGCATTTTGTCTTTGCCGCCGGAATTGAGCGTAACGGAAAACACAAACCCAACCGCAAACATCCCCAATTTCTTAGCGAACGGCGGCCTGCCACCTGGAGCGGGTGGGGTCACAACATATCCTACGGCGGCGGCGGCCAGAGCGGCCACCTCGACCTACTATCCTTACAATGTCAAGGACCCGAAGTCGATTAACTGGACATTGGGAGTGCAGCACAGCTTCTGGAAAGACTACACGGGGGAGATTCGTTACGTTGGGACCAGGGGAATCCATCTGGACATGCAGGAAATCGTCAACTTGGCTGATGCAACAACCTCGACCGTTTTCTTGCCGACGTACACAACGGCTCCCACGCAGGCTGCTCTGGACGCACTGCCGTACAACTTGGGTGGTATCGGCTGGTGGTACTCATACAACAACGGCGACGGAATCGTGCCCATCTACGATCAGAACGGCTTCAACCAAGTTGCACTAACTGCATTCAAACCAGACGGTTCTTCCATCTATCACGGCTTGGCAATGCAACTTACGAAACGCATGAGCCACGGCCTGCAACTCGTCGGGTCGTATACGTACAGCCACCTGATTGATAACAGCACGGCCGACTTCCACACGACAGACATCACGCCGCGCCGTCAAGAAGACTTCACCAACTTGGCGCAGGAGCGTTCAAACTCCGCACTCGATCATCGCCATCGCTTTACGCTGGCTCTAGTGTACGACCTGCCGTACTTCAAGGGCAGCAGTAAGCTAGTGAGCAATACGCTCGGCAATTGGGAATTCGCACCCGTTTACACCTACCAGTCTGGCGAGTGGGGGACGGTGCAAGACGGAGTGGATGCCAACCTGAATGGAGACTCGGCAGGAGATCGCGCGATCGTGAATGCTAGCGGCGTTGGAAACACCGGTAGCGGCGTGACTCCACTTTGCACGAGCGCCATTCCTGCTGCTGCGGGGGTATGCACACTGGCGAATGCCTTTAATCAAGCTGCCAAGTCAACAAATTCAACTTACGCTGGGGAAACATTTGATGTAATGGACAATCTTGTGGCGTATCTGGCGAACAATCCAACAGCGAAATACATCCAGGCCTACTACGGGGCGCAGTCAAATCTGGGGCGCAACACCTTACAAATGCCCCCGATCAACAACTTCGATCTGACTGCGCTGAAGCGCTTCTCGATCACCGAGAGGTACAAGGTGGAATTCAGCGCGCAGGCTTTTAACGTTCTGAACCATGCGCAATTCATCGGCGGTTCAACCAACAATGTGAACAGTATTGGTATTACTGGTTCGGCGCGTGCCGCGTTTGAACCACAAACGGGTGTCTTCGACAAGTTCAATGAGGTGTTCACGAGCAACGCAAGGTCACTGCAATTGTCTTTGAAGTTCATCTTCTGAGACCTTAACCGAGATGCCTGTGATGAGCAGGCGAAGCAATCTAAAGGGCGCCCTGAAGTCTTAGGGCGCCCTTTCTCGTTTTCACTGCGGACCTGGAGATAAGAGGCGGCTGGTTGATATAGGCTGTGCGGCGAATAGTACGCTGATCGCAGGATGCGATAACGTTCGGATAACATACGCTATTTTTCGCACATTTGAGGAGGGTGGGTCTGGTTGGTAAAACGGAAGGCCTGAGGAAGGCGCAAGAGCGTGGGGGCGCAAGCGCTAGCGCTGGCGGAACGCGTGCGCCATCCAAATTGATGGCGAGAGTCACCGCCGTAGCTGTGGCTACCCCCTACCTATAAATAATGGAAGATATTGAGAAAGCTACAAGAAATGGTAGCCACGGTCGTTTCCAGTGGTTTTTGTTGCAATTAGTCCTTTGTTTTCAATGACTAAGACTGGCGCAACAATGGAGATGAAGTTGCATCTTTTTTGCCTATACGTTAGGGTTTTGGTTGACCCGAAGTGTGGTGGTTGAAGGAAATCCCTGAAATTCAGAAGATCTGGCCGGTATTGTTCGTACCCATAGATCCAGGAGGATCGAATCATGCATAAAGTGCGGGGGCTAGTTCCTATCGCTGTTTTTGTATGTGCCCTGCTTATTTTTGTGGGCGGAGTGTGGGCCCAAGAAACGACGGGCGGATTGCAAGGTACTGTGAAAGATCCCTCGGGCGCAGTTGTGCCGGGCGCCAAGGTTGTGGTCACGGCAAGCTCGCTGACAGGCACGAAGGAAGAAGAAACGGATGGAAGCGGCTATTACCGGTTCGCTAACCTGCCACCAGGCAATTACACGATCACGGTGACAGCGGCGGGGTTCGCGACGTCAAAGCGCGAAGTGCCACTTGAAGTGGGTCACCTGCCCAGCGTGGATTTTGCGCTGGAGGTAGGAAAAACCTCGACGATTGTCGAGGTCAGCGGCGAAGCTCCGCAAATCGATGTGACGACAAACGTCACGACGACGAACGTGACGGAAGACGTGATCATGGATATTCCCCACGGACGGTCCTACCAATCGGTCATCCAGTTTGCTCCCTCAGCGCGCAACGAACCCCTGATGGGAAATAACACTGCGGGCGGCTATGCGGGCAACGGCACGGGCGGCTCTTCTCCGGGCAGCACGGCCAACGGAGGTGACCACGGCTTCTCCGTCGCTGGTGGTTCGGACTCTGAAAACTCCTACCTTGTGGAAGGCCAGGAAACGGCCAACCTGATTGGCGGTTACTCCCACACAAGTGTTCCCTTCGACTTCATTGACCAAGTGGAGATCAAGAACTCCGGGATTTCAGCCGAGCATGGCGGCGCCTTGGGCGGCGTGGTCAATGTGATCATGAAGAAGGGCGCGAACGAACTTCACGGTTCGATCTTCAGTTATTTCGAGAACCAGGCTATGGATGCGAACGAACCGACGACTTTGCGCTACAACCCCCAACTCAGTCAAACAGCCACGAGTTGGGGGCTCCTCGACGCACCCTATCAGTTATATTCGCCCAAGAAAGACAAAACCAGTGACGTCTTCCCTGGGTTTACCTTGAGCGGACCGCTCTGGAAAGATCGCATTTTCGGTTTCATTGGATTCAATCCCGAATTCAATGACATAGAGCGCACCGTGGACGACACCCAGAGCTTGGAACTGGGTCCCATTTCGTTCGCGCAGAACACGCAGACCTACTACAGCAACGCGCGTGTGGACGCCGAGGTGAGCAAGAAGCTTCGTGTATACGCCTCATGGCTCTATCAACTTTCCAAGCAGAGCGGCGAAAATATGCCCTTTGCGGACTCCAATAACGGTCTTTACAACATCAGCTCGAGCGTTGACCCGGCCGCTTACGCGCATAGTGTGGGCTTCACGGCTCCCAACCTTACGATGAACGTGGGCGCGGACTACAGTATTAGCCCGCGGCTTATTGCGACCGGCCGGTTCGGCTATTACTTTGAGAATTACCACGACTTCGGCCTGCCGACGGCCGGAACGCTCACCGTCTGGGAGACCAATGGTTTAGGCGCCGATGCAAACTGCGCCCCTGTGCCCCCTGCGACGACCTGCACCCCCAGTGCCCTGCCTCTTCCTTTGCAGCAAGGGGCTGGATACTTTAACCTGGCCAATAGCCAGAACTTCACAGGCCACAACGCGAGTAAGGGCGTTCAGGTGGACGCGGATCTAGCGTGGTTCAAGAGCGGATGGAAGGGAACGCACAACTTCAAGTTCGGCTATCAGCTCAACCGCCTCAACAACGACATAGAGCAGCACTACAACGTGCCGCTGGTGCAATACTTTGTCGGAAGTACGGCCGCTTATACTCCCTACGGACCCGTGGGCGCCGCGAATTGCGCAGCGTACATCACTCTCTACGGTCAGTGCTCAGGTCAGTATGGTTACGTCAACGTGGTGGATTACGGCTCCGGCGGGACAGCCACCAGCTTCAATCACTCCTTATTCGCCCAGGATTCCTGGTCCATCGCCAAGGGCGTCACCATCAATCTCGGTATCCGCGTGGAGAAGGAATGGTTGCCAGCCGAGAACCAGCCAACCGGCGGAATCAGCCATCCCATCAACTTCGGCTGGGGCGACAAGATTGCTCCCCGCCTCGGAATTGCCTGGGATCCCTTGCGGAACGGAAAGATCAAGGTGTTCGGCGGCTATGGGCAGTTCTACGACCAGATGAAGCTGAACCTGGCGATTAGCTCGTTTGGCGGGCAGTACTGGAGCAATTGCTATTATGCTCTAGATACCGATAACGTTGCTTTGATCGCGCCGGTATTCAATAGCAATAACCGCTATTGCTTCGGCGACAGTTCCGCGGGCCAGGCTAATTTCGCAGGAGGCACTACACCTGCCGGGATCACCTTCCTGGAAAACCAAAACTACCGCGCCAATCCAACAACCTGTTCGACTTGCACGGTCACCGAAGAGGGCGTTGCTCCGGGCCTGAAGCCCTATAAGCAGCATGAGTACACCGCAGGGGTAGATTACCAAATATCCCCGACTTTGGCCTTCGAAGCGCGCTATGATCGGCGTCGCCTCGACCATGTGATCGAAGACTCGGCATTGGTCAACCCGAGCGTCGGCGAAACCTTCGTCATCGTCAACCCCGGCCAAGGGGTCAACAGCACGTACGACAAGTTCTATGACTTCCTGTACGGAGTCACCACGTCAGACTGTGGAGCAGCCTGCGCGGGCATGGAGCTTCCAGCAATCCGGAATTATGACGGTGTGGAACTTCGCCTGACGAAGACTTCCACGAAGCATTGGAATGGAATGGTGTCCTATACCTACAGCAGGTTGTATGGCAACTACACAGGCTTGACGAGTTCCGACCAAGCGGACGGCGGCGGTGGCCGCAACTCTCCCAACAACAGCCGTGCCTTCGACGAGCCGTACTTCTCCTGGAGCGCCAACGGCACGCCCTCCACCGGACTGCTGCCAACGGACCGCCCGAATACTTTTAAGGGCTATGTGTACTATGAGTTGGGCTGGCTGAAGAGCCTTACGACCGACTTCGGCATCTTCCAAGTTATGTACCAAGGCTCGCCGGAGACCAGCTTCATGGACGTGGGCAACGCGTTTCCGGGGGCGTTCCCAGTTGACGTGGTAGGCCGCGGCAAGTGGATGAACGTCACACAGGATCCGACTACCGGTTTGATCACAGTCGGCAATGGGGTCACCCAGCGCACACCGTGGTATAACCAGACGGACTTCAACTTACAGCAGGCCTACAGGATAAGCGAGAAGAAGACCCTGTCGTTCTCAGCAACGCTTACCAACCTGTTCAACGAGCGTTCCGTGACTTCCGTGGATGAGCAGGTCGACAGCGTCCAAAACTATAACTTCGTCGCGCCAGGTGGCTATACTTCTAGCGCGGGCACTCCCTTCTACGCTGCCGCCATACATCCGTATAACCTTACGACCCTGATGAACTCGGCACTAACCAGCCCCAACTGCCCAACAACGAGCAACCCCACGGGCGTTTGTGGTCCAGAGACAGTGAACAGCGCCTACGGCCAGCCAAATAGGTGGCAGGCTGGTCGCACCATTAAGTTGGGGGTGCGATTCCAGTTCTAGCTTAAACCAGAGCAGTCTTTACCGAGGGAGCCGGTTCGCCGGCTCCCTCTTTTTTTGCTGCGGAGAGGCGGAGGAGATCCACCGCCGGGCTTGGTGGGCTACTTAACCTGAAAGCCAAAGTTGCCGAGGGATTTCATCGCACAAGAGACGTGCGATGGAGAACCGTATCTCCGCTCCGGGACGGCAAAAAGCGCCGTCCCTCCGGTCGGAATGACAAGTTTTGGGTAGTGGATGATATGGGAAGATCCAACTTTGGCTATGGTTTGTCGGCGGGGCGTGCAGCCGTAAAAGCGGCGGCGAGCCGCCGCACTCCAAAGGCAAACTCAAGAGCACAGGCCCTGCGCGGCTCAGGGTAAACAGAAGGCCTCTGCTACGAAAGCAAGAGAAACCCAAGAACCGACCCCGCGAGGCGGGATCGGCCACTACATGAGCTGACCCAAGAACACAGTCAAGAGTGACTGTGCCACAGCGATGCTACAGAGCCGAACCCAAGATGGGCACGGCGTGCCGTGCCCATCCCATGAGGCGGCGTAGAGTCGCCCCGGCAGAGATCTCTGTAGCGAGGAAGATTGCCGGGAGAAACTTGGGCTAGGGTGCGGCGCGGAGAGGCTGCGCAGCGGCGAGGCGGCGCAGGGATTCGATGTACGGGGCCTGGGCCACGCCACGCTCCGTGAAAATGGCGCGAATGTAGCGGCTGGGCGTGACATCAAAGGCCGGGTGCGCCGCGGGAACATCGGGCGCGATCCTCACTCCCTGAATGTGCGTGACCTCGGCGGCGCTGCGCTCCTCGATGGGGATATGCTCGCCATCGGGGATCGAAAGATCAAAGGTGGAAATGGGCGCGGCAATGTAAAAGGGCACGTTGTTCTCTTTGGCCAGCACGGCAATCTGATAGGTGCCGATTTTGTTGGCGGTGTCGCCGTTGGCGGCGATACGGTCCGCGCCGGTAACAATGGCGCCGACCTTGCCGGTTTTCAGGAAGTGGCCGACCATGTTGTCCGTGATGAGAGTGAGGGGAATGCCTCCGCGGAGGAGTTCCCAGGCGGTGAGGCGCGCACCCTGCAAATAGGGACGCGTCTCCGGAACCAGCACGTGCAGCTTGTGGCCTTGCTGGAAGGCGACGCGAATGACTCCCAGCGCGGTACCAATTCCCCCCGTGGCAAGCGCGCCGGCATTGCATTGCGTCATCACTTGCCCTTCCTGGCATGAACTCCGCGCCGAAACGCCCGATGGCTTCGTCGGTAGCCTTTTTTTCGAGGTGCACTTCCCGGGCTTCGGCAATGAGGGCGCTGCGTATTTCGGGGAGACTGGCGGAGGAGGCCAGCAATTCCGTGAAACGGGTTTTCATGCGTTGCAGGGCCCAAAAAAGATCGACAGCCGTGGGGCGCGTATCCGCCAGCTCCCGGGATATCTCCGCGAATTCCGCTTGCAATTCATCCACGGAAGTGGCGCGCGAGTGGAGCACGCCGAGAGCAACGCCCATCGCTGCTGCGACACCAATGGCCGGCGCGCCGCGAATCACCATTTCGCGAATGGCTTTGGCGACCTCGCGGTAGTCGGTGTAGGTGTAATAGATCTCCTTGGCGGGAAGGCGGCGCTGGTCCAGCATGACCACGCCGCGGTCGGTCCACTCAATGGGCTGCGCTACGTACATTCTCCGGTGCTTCCTCTCTAGTGGAATTGTAACGAAGGCGAATGGCGAAATGAATCGATCACTGGCCCGCGGGGATGTGCGTGAAGCCGTGCGTGCTTAAGACCGCGGCCACGGCAATGAGCGAGTTGTACCCCAGATGCATCAGGAAGCTGGCAAAAACGCTGCCTGTGCGCGCGCGCACGAGCGTGAAGATAATGCCGACGAGGATGAGCATGGAGACAAGACTCCAGGTCCACCCCAACTGCGCGCCGTGCATCAGGCCGAAAAGGACCCCCGTTAGAACAATGCTGCCGAGGATGCCGCTTCGCAGGGCCGGTGCGTCCTCGATGCCAAAGAAGCGCAAGAGAGCGGAGATCAAACGCGCAAACAGCGGGTAAAGATATCCGCGGAAGAGGGTTTCCTCCACCAGCGGCGCCACGAGCACCGCCATAGCAACGAAGAGCAGCGCGGTCTGCCGATGCTTGAACAACTCTTGCATGGGGATGTTCTCCGGCTCCTTCATGCGCGCAGTAAGAAGAGCAACGAAAAGAGACAACCCGGAGCCGGCAATGAAATAAACGAACGGGTTTCTGGGCTGCTCGCGATTGTGCGATTTGATCTTGCGCCAGCCGAGACACTCCCAGAAGGAGTGACCGCGCAGGAGGGACAACGTAACGTAGAGGAAAAAGAAGATGGTGGCGTACCAGATGAGCATGCTCCCGATAGCAAACTGCGGCTTGGAGATGAGGTACTGTTCCATCTGTTTTGTGGTGAGTTTCTGGCCGTGCGGCAAATAGTAGACTGCCAGAATGCCCTGCACCATAACCAGGCTTACGAGACCAAAAAGGACGAAGAGGATGAGATGCGGCCACGACCAGGTGATTTGCAAATCTTCAGGGTATTGAGGTGAAGAAGGCAGTGCCGGGGCGGGAGATTGTGCAGCCAACATGAGGGGATCGCCCGCCAAGGGTTCCGAGGAATGAGTGAGTTGGCTGGCTGGCGAAGGTGAATCGCTGCCCGGAGAAGATTCTGGTGGTGCGGAGGGGGAATCGTCAAAAGGATTCATGATCTCGTGTGTTTCTCCGAAGCAGGCCAGCCGGAAGCCAGTGCGGCGGCCACCAGCGGCAGGAGGATTTCGTGGTGACCCGTGATGGCGAATCCCCTGGAACGCCTGCCTTTCTGTCCGCTAACGGGAGCGGTGGGGCGCCTCACAACATTTTGGACCGGGCGGTAATGTTGGATGAAGTCAAAATTCGCGGTGGTGATGGGGTGGAGGGGCACGCCCAGATTGCGCACGACGGAAACTGCCTTCAGGAAGATCTCCGGGAGGAGCACGGCGGAGCCCCAGTTGAGAAACACGCCGCCAGCATCCATCTCCCGCACCAGGGCGCAAAACAGGCGGAAATCGGAGAAGGTGGCGGCGCCGAGCGTGGAACCTTCCGCGGCGGGATGCATGTGCGTGATGTCCGTGCCAATGGCCAGATGAATGGTGACGGGGATTCTGCGCCGGTAGGCTTCGATCAGAACGCTGGACTCCGGATACTTCGGCGAGAGGATGCCGCTGGTCAGGTATTGTCCGGCAGCCTCGCCATAGCCAATGCGGATGCGGTAGGCCAGCTTGGCGATTTCATTGATGTAGGAGCCGGTTTCTTCGGCCATGCCGAACTGACCCTCGCCGAGAGCGGCTTCGACATCCTCGGAAGTATTGCCGGCCATGGCGATTTCAAAATCATGAATCAAGGCGGCGCCATTCATGGCGATCCCGGAAATGAATCCGCGGCGCATGAGGTCAACGAGAACTGGGCCGAGGCCGACCTTGATGACGTGGCCGCCGAGACCCCAGAGGATGGCCCGTTTCTGTTTGCGCGCGCGATGTATGGCGGAAAGCAGTTCGCGCAAATCTCGCGCAGCCAGGATTCCTGGCAAGGAGTCGAGGAACTTCGAGAGTGAAGGTTTGCGGCCCGCCGCATGCGCAAAATCGCCGACATTGACTTTGCTTTTGCGCGAGGCCAACGGGTAGGTGCGGACGCCACCAAACGTCAGAGGCTGAATGGAATAGATACTCATGCGAGTGTCATCACTCTACGAGGAAGACCGCGGAGGCGCAAGTGGGAGATGGAGTGGAGCGTGGCTGTCATGCCCCAGCCTCATTGCGCTCGGCGATGGCGCCGCCGATTGAAGAGCCGTTCAACCCCAAAGTACGCGCGAGCGCCTGGCCGGTGTACGACTTCTTCACGCGGGCGACTTGCTCGGGAGTGCCTTGCGCAACGATGCGCCCGCCTCCCTGGCCGCCTTCGGGGCCCAGATCGATGACCCAGTCGGCTTGCTTGATGACGTCCAGGTTGTGCTCGATGATCAAAACGGTGTTGCCGAGATCCACGAGCCGCTGGAGGACGTCCAGGAGCTTGCGCACATCATCGAAATGCAGGCCGGTGGTGGGCTCATCGAGAATATAGACGGTTCTGCCGGTCTGGCGTTTGGAGAGTTCGCGGGCCAGTTTGATGCGCTGGGCTTCCCCGCCGGAAAGCGTGGTGGCCGATTGGCCGAGTTGCACGTAGCCAAGGCCCACCTCGACCATGGTGGAGAGCTTCTGCTGAATCTGGGGAATATTTTCGAGGAGCTTCAGCGCATCGCTGGCCGACAGATTCAGAACGTCGTTGATGCTGTGTCCCTTGTAGCGAACGGCCAGCGTTTCCGAATTGTAACGGCGGCCGCGGCAAACTTCGCAGGTGACATACACGTCCGGTAGGAAATTCATTTCGATGCGGCGGAGACCTTCGCCCTGGCAGGTTTCGCAACGGCCGCCTTTCACGTTGAAGCTGAAGCGTCCGGGACGGTAACCCCGCTGGCGGGATTCCGGGAGCATGGCGAAAAGCTCGCGAATGGGGGTGAAGACGCCGGTGTAGGTGGCGGGATTCGAGCGCGGCGTGCGGCCAATGGGGGCTTGATCGATCTCGATGACTTTGTCGATGTGCTCGATGCCAAGAAGCATGCGGTGCTGGCCGGGCGGCTCCATGGAACGGTACAGCTTCTGCGCCAGGACGCGGTAGAGAATGTCGTTGACTAGGGTGGATTTCCCGGAACCGGAAACGCCGGTGACAACGGTGAACAAGCCCAACGGAAAGGAGACATCGAAATCCTTCAGGTTGTTGGCGTGCGCCCCGAGCACCTGAATCATTTTCCCGTTGGGGCTGCGGCGCTTCGTGGGAACGGGA
>Ga0187877_1001524_pt1 | contig 23568 bp, 23 predicted proteins | sample June2016WEW_17_1_3_FD_132430 | JGI IMG/M metagenome (GOLD analysis project Ga0187877, IMG submission 132430) | Peatland microbial communities from SPRUCE experiment site at the Marcell Experimental Forest, Minnesota, USA - June2016WEW_17_100 | ecosystem: Environmental > Terrestrial > Soil >... | reverse complement strand
TCCCGTTTGTGATCCCGGGTCCAACCCCGGCAGTTGCAGCCGGTGCCTGCATCCACCGAGATGCCCCAACCCTCCGCGGACCCCGCGACAATCCCCAGGGTAGCGTCGTTCACGATTGCAAGAGGTGCCCGCAGTCCCAGCGGGCGGATGGCGTCCAGATGTGACTGGCGTTGGCTTGGCCAGTCATAACCGGCCAATCCCATACCGGCCCCCGCGATCTGCCCGATGGTGAGGCGGGACATCTCCAGGGCCTGATGAGTGATGTCGACCAGGACCTTGCTCAGGCCATCATAACCGACCGCTTCCCAGTTTCCCGGCCCCCCCGAACCGAACCCGACTGCCTGGCCGGTCTCATCGGCGATCAGGGCATGCGTCTTGGTGCCACCGGAATCGATTCCAAGGAAATACTGCATGGTTTCACCTTATTTTCCGGGGAAGAATTGTGGCAGATAGCTCTTATTGGTTTCCAGCAGATCGTCCAGCACTGCCTGGACTTTATCCGCGGAGGGACCCAGGGGATGGGTGAGCAGCGCCTGATAGGCGGCCACCCAGTCCCCATGAACGGCGGCCTCCACGGATAACTGTTCGTAGGATTTGATCTGGGCGATCAATCCAAAGCAGGCTGGAGGCAGTTCTCGGGCAGGCAGGGGGTGGATGCCCTGGCGATCCACCTTGCAAGGCATCTCCAGCACCCATTCGGCAGGCCAGCTCGGGACGGAACCGCCCTGTCGCATGTTGACGACATGGACCTGTGCGAGGTCATTATAGTGCGAGTCGATCAACTGGGTTGCCAGCGTGGAGTAAAAGGCTCCGCCGCGCAGCAACAGGTCAGCGGGTGGTTCGATCAGGGCCGGGTCCGCGTACTGGCGCAGGAGGTCCTTTTCGATCTGGATCACTTCTTCGCCGCGCGAGGGGGGCCATTTCTCCTGAGCTGAGAGTTTCTGGTCCGTATAGTAAAAATATTGTAGATAATGATTCGGGATCATGCCCAGCGTCTCCAGCGTGCGCAGATCCCACTCGGGCTCCGGCTGGCTGCGCACCTGCTCAAGGTAAGCCGGGAAGAGGCGCGGCCACATTTCCTCTCCGTCCAGGGTCAACCCCCGATGCCAGGTCAGATGGTTCAGCCCGAGCGTCTGGAGCACGGCCCGGTCCGGGTCGACTGGGGTGCCCAGCAGTCCTTCGAGCAGTCCCAGCAATTCCATTTTAGTGGTGATGCCCACATTGCAGACACCGACGAACGGGACGTCAGCGGCGTAGCGGGCCAGTGCCTCGGTCACGAGGCCTGAGGGGTTGGTAAAATTGAGCAGGAGGGCGCCAGGGGCGCTGGCGCGCATGTCCGCTGCGATCCCCAGGATGACCGGGATGGTGCGCAGAGCCTTAGCCATGCCGCCGATCCCGGTGGTCTCCTGGCCGATCAAGCCGTGTCGCCTCCCGAGATACTCATCCGCCACACGGGCGGGCATCTGTCCGACGCGCAGCTGGGTGATGACATACGAGGCGCCGCGGATCGAGGCGTGCTGGTCTGTGGAAAGCACCACCTGGAAGGGCTGCCCTTTGGCGGAGGCCATGCGCTGCGCGAAACCGCCGACAATCTCCAGCCGCTGGGCGTCGATATCCATTAGCCAGAGTTCGGACAGGGGCAAGCGGGCGCTGCGCGCCAGGAACCCGCTGACCAGCTCCGGCGTATAGGTCGAACCACCTCCGATGACTGCAATTTTCATGGATCGATCCCCTTTCCTTTTCCCTGGTCACTGCCAAAACTGGGGAAGATATTCACGGTAGGTTGACAGATAGTCCTCCAGGATTTGCTTGGCCTGTTCGATGTCATGGACAACCGGATCGAGCAGGAGGCACTGCAGCGCCTGCTGCCGGTCGCCTGTGACGGCGGCCTCCACACATAACTGTGCCACGGTTGTCTCGCGGCGCAGCAGCTCTGCGATCGGTTCGGGGAGCGGGCCGACCTGGACGGGATGGACACCTGCGCCATCCACCACGACCGGGGTCTCGACCGTCGCCCCGGAGGGCAGGTTGGATATCTGTCCGCGGTTGGGCCGGTTTGCAGCCAGATGATAGTGAGTGCCCGCCCCGGCCACGTTCTCGATGACCTCCAGCGCCCCTTCGGAATCGGTTTCCAGCAGGGGAGCGATGGGCGTGTCGCCGTCGGCCATGCTTTGAATGCGCTCGTGGGCGCGTTCGCGCGAGGCGGCAGCATGGTCCCAGTCATAAAGCTTGAGGTTGTATTTTTCCCACGGTTTGGTGACCGGGTCGCTGAGCCAGGGCAGGTATTCGCACAGGTGGGTGTCTCCTGGCACCGGGAACCATCCGAAGGCCTCGAAGACGCGCCGGGTGAGCGGTTCAAAGTTCGGGTCCAGATCAGCCCACCTGCGCCGGAAAAGGGGATACAGGTCTTCCCCGGTGCGCCGGTCGTGCATGGAGAGAACCCAGGTGAAATGGTTCAGTCCGGCGGCGCGGATATCCACCAGGGGCACGATCAGCTGTTTGACCTGGCGTTGGAAGATGGATTGGTCGGCCGAGGCTTCCACCCCGGTCAGCCCGCTCGGGATTTGGAGGCCCAGGTCTCTGGCCAATGCGACCCCGACCATGATATAACCGGCGAAGATCTGGTGGCACAGCCCGACCGCCTGAATGCGGCTGTGACGGTTGACCGCGTCACAGATGCGGATCATCGGGTTGGTGAAGTTGATGAACCAGGCGTCCGGGCAGGCCTTTTCCATGTCATGGACGATCTCCATCACGGGAACCAGGTTGCGCGCCGCGTGGGCAAATCCGCCCGGGCCGCCGTTTTCTGCGTAGGGCTGACGGACGCCGTACTTGAGCGGGATCTGAAAATCCTGTCTCCACAGGCCTTCCCGCGCCCCTACCTCGATGGCCGAGATCACGAAGGCAGCCCCCGCCAGGGCCTCGGTGTGATGCCGATGCGCCGTGACGGTCATCCCGGCCTTCCATTCGCGGTTGAGGCGCTTCGCCAGGCGTTGGACAATCTCCAGGTTGTCCGAGTTGCGGTCCACCAATGCCAGGCGGCTGCCGTGCAGTTTCTTGGAGCGCATCAGGGCGGCGAGTGTATTTTCCCCAAAGGAAGCGCTGCCGGCGCCGAGGACAACGATTTTCGTGGGCAGGGTCATTTCAGGAGGTCCTCTTCTTCTCCGCGCGCAGTTCATAAAGGTTTTCACCGATCCCTTTCCCCTGGGGTGTGGAGAGAGTCACCAGCAGCCTGATCTTCCCTGCAGGGAGCGAAGGCAGGGTGACCTGGACCTGGGAGGAAACCCCATTGGCGGGGATGTCGATGGTAAAGGTAGCCGAGGCAATATAGCCGTTGATGTTCTCCATGCGCCATTCGCAGCGCGTGTGCGGGAAGGCGGTCAGCAGGTCGTTGACGGCCTGAAAGGTCGAGGGCAGGGCCTTGCCGGCTTCAATTTCAAACGGCAGCTGGAAGCACGGCAGCACAGGCTGCATGGCTCGGCGCAGGGCGTCATAGGAGGGCTTGGGGCGCCGCCAGTAATCCAGCACCGACCAGGTGACCGCCGGCCAGGGATCGGTGAAATCAAACTGGAAGATGCCGGTCACTTTGTCCATTTTCTTCAGGCGGTAAGCTTCTGTTCCGGCCTGGATCAGGGTGCTTTGGTAGAACTGGCTATTATCGATAAATTCATCCAGGCTGGCGCCCAGGCCGATCCCGTTTTCGAAGGTCTCCATCGGCTGGAAGTCGTGGAACTGCCAGCTTTCCCAGACCTCCCGGGCACGCTGCAATTCTTCGGGCATTTCCTCAGCCGGGGGCAGGTGCTGGTAGATCGAGCGTTCGGTGTTCATCAGGTGATTCATGGCCCACTTCTCGATGCGTGCCTTCAGGCTGGGCCTTTTTTCGGCGAAGTTCCATGCCGCCATGCCAGCTTTCATCAGGAGCTCGGTCGAGGCACGGACTTTTTTGTAGGACTCGATCCACACTTTGAGTCTGGAAAGTTCGGCGTAGCCGGCGTCAGCTCCGAAGGTGACAAAAGTTCGCAGCAGGGTCTCCTTGCACGGAAGGCCCTGGGCACCGTACTCGCTCACGAAGGGGGCCCCTGGGAGGTCCGTAAAATCATGCCAGCTTCCGACGTACCAGCCCTGGTAAGCGTGTCCGTCCCCCGTGCCGGAATTCTGATGCACATGGCGGGTGGGGTCGAGTTCGCGGGCGGTCCTTTCGAGCTGGATATCCAGGTCACGATTGTGCGCCGGGTCGTAGTGGCCGCCTGCCTGGGTAGCCATCCAGGGAGCCTCCGAGGGGCTTTCGTTATGACAACACCAGGCGATAATGGACGGGTGGTTGTAGAGCAATGTCAGCATGGCGCGCATCTGGCGTTCGGCCTCGTCCTGGAAATCCGCTTCGTCCGTATAACCCCATTGAAGGGGGAAATCCTGCCAGACCAGTATCCCGGCCCGATCGCAGACCTCGTGGAACTCCGGGGGCAGGACATGTCCATGCACGCGCAGCAAGTTCAGGTTGGCCTCTTTGGCCAGGGCCACATCCCGCTCGAACCAGGGTGTCGGGGGATTGGCCTTTGCAGGAGTCGCTTGGTCAAGCGGATGCCCCCCGAACGGATGATTTTTCCCCTGGCTGACATCCGGGAAGAGCGTTTCCGCCAGCCATTGGGAGGCAATGTAGTTCGAGCCGCGCGGGAAATAGGGTTCCTCATTGATCCACCAATGGAAGCCTTCATCGACGCGCACTGTCCGGAAACCGAAAAGGGTCGCAAATTCCGCCTCCTCGATGGTCACCGAGACAGCATACAATCTGGGCTCACCCCGGTCCCAGGGATTCCAGCGGATGACATCCGGGACGGGCAGATCGATGGTGAGGTGGCTTCGGCCCTCTGGCAGGTCGAACGGCTGATTGATCCGGTAAGCCTTGCCCTCGAAATTCTCCGGGGTGCAGCAGACCTCGATCTGGCTGCGTCGTTTCTGGTTTCGGTTGTTCAGGCTGATGTCCGCATGCAGAAGGGGGGCACGGGCGTTCAAATCAGCCCGCAGCAAGACATGTTCGATTGTCACCGGACCGTGTTCCTCGAAGCCGATCCGGTTCCAGATCCCGCCGGTGTTGTAGGACTGACCGATCGGCTGCCAGGCACCTCCCGGACGGCAGTCATGGTGGTTGAGGATCCCCTTGATCAGCTTCTTGCGCATGTACCAGCCGTCCAGCCCGGGAGCCTCGTAAGGACTCTCCACCCGGACGGCTAGCAGGTTTTTTCCGGAGCGCAAGGTAGGGGTGATGTCGAATTCGAAAGGCTCAAAGTAGCCGCTGTGGCGTCCGAGGAATTCTCCGTTAAGGTACACCTCCGCGAAATAGTCCACCCCGTCAAAACGCAGGGTGGCATACTTCCCCGGGTGGCCCCGGTGGCGGAACTCACGGCGATACCAGACTACGCCGTGATGGTCGAGACCTCCCAGGAACCAGTTTTGCGGGAGGCGCATGGTGGTCCAGGCGGAGTCGTTGTATTCAGGTCGCATGAATTCAGGGGAGTCTTCCGTAGCGTAGCGCCAGAGACCAGCAAGGTTCATGGATTGCCTCTTCTCATCCTGTTCTTCCGGTAGCGGGAGGAGCCTGGCGGGATTTAGGCACCCGGACCGGTTGATGTCTTGGGGCCGCAGGATGCCATTAGCATACCGACGACTATTAAGAGGCTGATCAACAGCCATGGTATCTTGGATTTCATAGTCACCTCCTCCAGCTATTTTGAATGAAAAGGAAAAACGAAATGGTCGGTCGTTTTTTTATTCAGAGCGCCTCCTTCGGTCAACTTTGGCATCCGCAAGAACGGCGGATGACCAATTCGGTGGGCAGGACCAAACGCAGCTCTACTCTCTCGCCGCGGATGATGCGGATCAATTGATGAACAGCCTCACGGCCGACCTGTTCCATGGGGGAACGGACCGTGGTGAGGGGTGGGGTAAGGATCTGGGCGAAGATCGAGTCGTCGAAACCGACCACAGCCACATCTCCGGGGATCCTGCGTCCGGCCTGGCGTAACGCGTGGATGGCACCCACGGCCGAATCATCATCGCCGCTGAATATCGCATCGAAGTCCGTTCCATGATGGATCAATTGCTCTACGGTCGAGCGCGCCTGATTCGAATCGAAACCGCCGATCGCCACGAGGGCTGGGTCGAAGGGGACACCGTGTTTTTTTAACGCTTTGCGGTAGCCCAGCTCGCGCCAATGGGAATCCTCGTGGCCAGCTGGACCCTGAAGAAAAATGATCCGGCGGCATCCATGGACATCCATCAGGTGTTCCGTGATTTTCTGGGCACCGGATTGGTTTTCGATCGTGACGACTGGAATATCCAGGGAATTGGGAGGGGTTTGGTGAAGGAGGACGACCGGAAAACCGACCCGATGCAGGCGGGTCAATTCCTGGGTATCCAGGCTTTCCGTGAACACCAGCAAACCGTCGGTGTTGTGCTCGCCGAGCGGTCGGCGTGGGGCGTTATGAGAACGCGGCGTGCGGGTCGCATGGATCAGCAGGTCAAACCCGGCCTCGCTCACACCGGCTTCCACGCCTTGCAGCAATGGCTGGAAGAATTCGCCGCCGATATCCGGCAGGAGCAAGCCCAGGGTATCCGTCCTGTGGCTGGCGAGTGTGCGCGCCGCGGCGTGCGGAGTGTAATTTAATTCGTCTATGGCGAAACGGACGCGTCCGGCGGTCTGGGCGTCTACCAGATCGGGACGGTTGAGCACGCGGCTCACCGTGGCGATGGACACCTCCGCCCGGTGGGCGACATCTGCGATGGTGGGTCTGGGTGATGACATGGATAAGAGGATTTTCTGAAAGCGCTTTCAGAAAGCGCTTTCATAGTATAGTATGTTATTGGATGAATGTCAACCGCGCGCCTTCCACCGCGCGCCTTCCATCCAGGCCCGGAATGGATTCTGCTATAATCAACCAGATGATTCTCGTCACCGGTGGAACTGGATTTATCGGTCGTTCCCTGACCCGGCAGCTGGTGGAGTCGGGCCATCCGGTGCGCATCTTCCTCCGGCCATCGCCGCGTTCTCCCAAGCTTCCGACCGGTGTGCCCGTTGAGGTGGCTGTAGCCAGCCTGGACGATGTGCGCGGGCTGCGCGCCGCCATGCATGGGGTGGAGGTGGTCTATCACCTGGCGGGCGGGGAGGGCGAGGGCGGCCGCGGCAATCTACAAGCGGTGGACATCGACGGAACGCGCAACCTTTCCGAGGCGGCGGCCGATGCAGGGGTCCAACGCCTCCTTTACATCAGCCACCTCGGTGCCGATCGCGCCTCGGCTTTCCCAGTCCTCAAGGCCAAGGGAATCGCCGAGGAATATGTGCGCAAGTCTGGAGTGCCTTACACGATCCTGCGGGGCTCCATCCTGTTCGGCCCCCAGGACAGCTTCACCACCGGGCTGGCAATGCTGCTCGCTCTTGCTCCCGGCTTCCTGCCGCTCCCTGGGAAAGGGCAGACCTTGGTACAGCCGCTGTGGGTGGAAGACCTGGCCACCTGTCTGGTATGGGCGCTGCACGAGTCTGGCACGGTCAACCAGACCTACGAAGTCGGCGGGAGTGAATATCTAAGCCTGGAACAGGTCGTTGATACTATCATGGAGGTCATCCATCGCCCGCGCCTGCTGGTCTCCTGGCCGATGCCGATCATGCGCGCTCTGACCGTCATGACGGAATCCGTCTTTCCGCGTTTCCCGACCTCGGTTTTCTGGCTGGATTATATGGCGGTTAACCGCACCTGCCCGGTGGACGCCATCCCGCACGTGTTCGGGCTGATGCCCGCCCGGTTTGCTTCCCGTTTGGACTACCTGCGTGGGGTCCATTGGGGCCGTGAAGCTCTCCGCACCCTTTTCACCCGCAATGCCTGAGTGGACGATCCGTCTGTTGGAAGAGCCAGAAGAGATGGCTGAAATCGAAGCCCTGCAGCGGGTGGTGTGGCAATGTTCGGATATCGAGATCGTCCCGGTGCATATGTTGATGGCTATCGCCCATAGCGGGGGAATTGTCCTGGGGGCATACGTCGAGAAACAACTGGTGGGGGTCGCGTTCGGTTTCCCCGGTTTTTATGACACCCCCGACGGCCCGCGCTTGAAACACCATTCCCACATCTTGGGAGTCCACCCGGACTGGCGTGAGAAAGGTCTTGGCTTTGCTCTCAAGCGCGCCCAGTGGCAGATGGTGCGCCACCAGGGGATCGACCGTATGACCTGGACTTATGATCCCCTCTTGAGCCGCAACGCCCACCTGAACATCGCCCGTCTGGGTGCGGTTTGCAACACCTACCTGCGTTCCGAGTACGGTGAGATGAACGATGGCCTGAACGCCGGTCTGCCTTCCGACCGTTTCCAGGTCGATTGGTGGCTGAACACCAAGCGCGTCGAGCGCAGGCTCAGCCGACGCTCGCGCCCTGTCCTGACCCTCGATCATTACCGGAGCGCGGAAGTGATGCTGCTCGGCGCACGGTCGGGAACCGGACCCGGCCTCCGACCTCCAGAGGAGGTTCCTGAATTAACGGGCTCACTGCTGTTGGTTGAGATCCCGGCGGATTTTCTTGGCTTGAAAGAAGTGGATCTCGCTCTCGGCCGAGACTGGCGGTTCTATAGCCGGGAGCTGTTCGAGAAGGCCTTTGCCTCCGGCTATCTGGTGACCGATTTTGTTTATGACCAGGCGCGCAGTTTTTACGTACTGACGCATGGAGAAAGCACCTTGTAGATGGGTTCTGCTTTCCCCCGGTTTCCCTGCGCGAAACCCGGGATTTTTATCAAAATTGTTCTGTAAAACCCCGACCTTCAGGTCCGGGGATATCAGGCGCAAAAACTGAACAAATGTGCTATAATAATCACAGTACCTTAACAAGTTCCCGGTTCGGTGGAAAAACCTGTCCACCGGTAAAACTTGGACAGTCGCACTACCGTAGGGTGGGAACCACCCGAACGTACACGCCTATGGAGAGCAAACAAGACCTGATTTCAGGCAAAGCTCGTTGAAGTAGGAAGCCCCCCGCCTAAGCGGTGGGGTAGTTCACAGAATCGAAGTGGCTTATTCCGACTGGAGGGTGAGATGACCGAACCCGAACGCACCGCCCTGGAACACATCCGCCAAGTGGTGAATTCCGTGATCGGAGGTTCCACCGCTTTGCCCGTCCATTCACCTGAGCAAGAAATGCCCGGGAAGGTGCCCCTGCTGCCCGTGCCGTATGTATCCCAGCTCGGCGAAGGTGCGGACCAATTCAGTAATGATACCGGGGCGGCCGCCGGTGTGATGCTCCTGCAGGCTTACACCGCGAAGAGTCTCACCCCCAATGATTTCTTCAAACAGAGCGGGCAGCAGGCCGACATGCCCCTTTCCCTCCAGCAGATCGCCTCAGTCCTGTCCGCCAATGGCGTGGCTGTCGAGCAGCGCAGCGCGCTGAAACTGGGCGACCTGGCGCTGGTGCTCACTACCGGCCGGCCGGTCATCCTGCTGGTCCGCTACGCGATCCTCCAGCAAGCCGGCCTGGCACCCGAAACCTACAACGGGGCCCATTATCTGGTGGCCGTCGGGCTGGACTTGAAGAACATCTACGTCCATGATCCGTTCCGTTATGATAATAGTGGGCAGGGGCAGGCCATTCCTTGGCTGGTGCTCTTTCAGGCCTGGACCCGAGCTCCCGATTTCGAACGCGCGGCGCTGATTCCTCGCCTGCCCTTGGTGAGGCGGGTCATTGTGACATCTTCCTCGCTCACCATCCGCAGCGAGCCGAATCCTCAGGCTGCCTTGGCCGGACGGGCGCGCGCCGGGGACGTTTATGAAGTGACGGCCCAAAAAGATGGTTGGGGCAGGATTGGGGACGGCCTGTGGATCGAGATGAAATATCTGGCGGATATTTGATTCTCTTCCACCCTCCAGAATCCAGGACCCGGATTCTAATCGCGATCCGGGTCTTCTTTATCCCTTTAATTGAGTAGAGGGATCAGATCTGAAACTGGAGCCATTTGAAACGATGGATGGAGGCCAGGCTCAGGCAGACTCTCCTTTCGAATAGAGGTGTTGTTCCATGATATATCCATAGACTGGCGGTGGCAGAAAGTATTGGAAAGGACGGCCCTGTGAGGCGCGCGCCCGGATTTCGTGCGAAGCGATGTCCAGCAAGGGGGCGTCAACGAAACGGACCTTGGCAGTCAGACCAGGAACGGATTTCTCCAGGGAGGCAAGATCGACCGCATCGCCCGGTCGGCGCACCACCCCCAGAAAGGCACAGAGCGACACCAATTCAGCCGGACGATGCCAGTTCGGCAGGTCGCGCAGCGAATCGCCCCCGATCAGGTATACTAGCTTCACGGTCGGGTCCTTTTCAGCAAGGATCCTTAGCGTGTCTAGGGCATACTGTGGAGCGGGGCGGCCCATTTCGACTCGGGAGAGCTCGAAAGTGGGATTTCCAGCAATGGCAAGCTGGACCATTGCCAAACGGTGCTTCAGCGGGGTAATGATTTGACCCTGTTTGTGGGGCGGGTCCGGGGTCAGCACCCACAGCAGGCGATCCAGGTGAAGCTGAGCATGGGCCTCAGCCGCCAGGATCAGATGGCCAATGTGAGGCGGGTCAAAGGTTCCGCCGAATATGCCTACCAAGGGGGGCATATGGAAAGTATATCATCGAACTTTCAGACCGCCCCTGGCGCCATCGGCGGGGCGAGGCGGTCCTGGGACGATTGAACAAAAGGGGGACTTAACGGAAACTCAGAAAGGTCTCATCCATGGTTAATCATCGCTTTGTATAATTGAGGCAATTACGAAAGGAATTTGACTATGAAACCTGTTTGGAAGTGGGTCATTGGAATTGTGGTGGGATTGATCGTCGTGGCGGCCCTGGTAGGTGTAGCCTTTCTGGTGCACGCCCACCTACCTTTCAATGCTGTTACCGCCCTTCATATAACAACTCCCGGGACGGGGCGTCTACCTCAAAATAATCGGACACTTCCAGCTCCGGGAACGCGGCAAGTACCACCCGGGAACCAAACACGCCGGTTTGGGACGCCGGGGAATGGTACACCCTATTATGGAATGCCGGGCTACGGATGGCGCGGTCGTGGAATGATGGGTTTCGGTCCCATGATGTTCTTTATGCCCTTCGCGGGACTGCTCTTTGTCCTGGGATGGCTGGGCTGGCTGGTCCTGTTGGTGCTCGGCATCGTCTGGCTGGTTCGTCGTCCGAGAGAAGTGCAGCCCGCCGCCGTGCCCGCCCTGAGTGCCTGTCCGAGATGCGGAAAACCTGTCCAGGGGGATTGGAGCAATTGTCCCTACTGCGGGAAGAAATTGTGATTTGCCCCATGTCAAGCCAATAGGTGTTCTTCATGAAGTGCAGCCGCCTCCGGAATTTCCGGAGGCGGTTTGATGAATCGTACCGGCTGAAGGGCTATTTTTTCTTCGGTTCCGCCATCTCCTGGCGCACGGTCATCAGGAGATTCTCCGCCTTGAGCTCGTTTAACGTATAGCAGGGGGATTTGAGATGGTCGGCGAGCGCCTGGGCCAATCCTTGGTCGAAGGAGGCGTGCTCCATATTGATCACCACGGTGCGATAGCCGCGGCTGGCAATCTGTTCGGCGAACTGGTAGGCTTCCTCCTGCGGAGGCAAGGTGCCGATCGAGACATTTCCGGCTCCATCAGTCAGGACGATCAGTAATGGTTCCACGTCCGGATGTACGATCTGTTCCTGGGTCAGGACCTCGTAGGCCATCAGCATACCCGCTGAGAGCGGCGTCTTGCCGCCTACGGGGATATCGGCCAGGGCGCGCTGGGCCAACATGATTGAGTTGGTGGGGGGCAGGATCAGCGTGGCGCGATCCTTTTGGAAAACGACCAGGCCGACCCGGTCGCGGCGCTGGTAGGCGTCGGTCAGGAGAGAGAGGATGGCACCTTTCGTGGCGGACATGCGCTCGGCGACAGCCATTGACCAGGAGGCGTCCACCAGGAACAGGACCAGGTTGGCGGCCTTCTTCACCCGCACCTTGCGCTGGAGGTCGCCTTTCTGGATGGCGAAGGCCACCTTCTTGCGCTGGGTCTGGCGGTTTTTTTGATAAGGGGCAGCGGCCCGGAAGGTGGCGTCAAAGGCCACATCGTCCGTTTTCCCATTGGCTGGGCGAGCCTGTATATAGCGGCCGTGTTTGCGTTCCGTGCGCGTTCGCGAGCGCCGCCCGGAGTGTTGGCGGGTAAGCTTGTCTAGGGGAGTGTCCAGCTTGCGGGGCGTAAAGGTCTCGCCGACCTTGACCTTTTTCCCGCCGTCCCACCAGTGGGCGTCCTGCCCATCGAAGACGGTTTGCTGGGGGGAGGGCTCAGCGTCCGGCGTCTGGTCGGGGTTCTGCTGCTCAACGGTCTCCGAGATTACTTTTTTTTTACCGACTCGCCTTCGGGCTGCTTCTCGGCAGGTTCCGAGGGCTCGCCTTCAGCGGAGGAACCCTGGAGTTGCTCGATGCGCTCCTGCAATTGTTCGGGGGTGATTTCAGCCTGGTGAAAGGGGCCGCGCTTGATGCGGTGGGGCAGGGCTAGTTCAGCCGCCAGGGCGATATCCCGGTCAGTGATGGCGGTGCGGCCTTCGAAGGCAGCATGGGCGCGGGCCGCTTTCAGAATGACCAGGTCGGCGCGGTGGCCGTCCACGTTCAAGGAGGCGGTTAAGGCCGCGATGGAGAGCAGGTCCCGCCGTGAGTATGTCACCGATTCCAGGAGCGTGCGGGCGCGTTCGATCAGACGGCTGAGCTTTTCCTCGTGGGGCTGCCATTGCTTGTAGAAGGCCTCCGGATCGAGCTCAAAGGCCAGGTTGTGTTCAATGATCATGACGCGTTCGCGGGCATCGCGGATTCCGGTAATTTCCACCGAGAGGGCAAAGCGGTCGAGCAGCTGTGGACGCAGGTCCCCCTCTTCAGGGTTCATCGTGCCGACCAGGATGAAGCGGGCCGGATGGGAAAAGGAGATGCCTTCCCGTTCGACGATGTTCATGCCCATCGCGGCCGAGTCCAGCAGGACGTCCACGACATGGTCGTCGAGCAGGTTGACCTCGTCGATGTAGAGCAGGCCACGGTTGGCGGCTGCCAGCACGCCCGGTTCAAAATGTCGTTCCCCCTTCTGGATGGCCTGTTCAATATCCAGCGTGCCGACCACCCGGTCTTCGGTTGCTGAAATGGGAAGGTTGACGAATGGGATTGGCCTGAGGTGAAAGGGAAGTTCTTTCCCCGCCTGGGCGCGCTCGCGGCACTCGGTGCACCAGGAGGCGGGTTGATCAGGATCGCAGCCGAAGCGGCAATCTTGGACCACTTTCACTTTCGGGAGCAGGGCGGCCAGGCCGCGCGCGGCTGTAGACTTGGCGGTGCCGCGTTCACCCCGGATGAGCACGCCTCCGATGCGCGCGTCCACGGCATTAAGGATCAGAGCACGGCGCATCCGTTCCTGTCCGACGATGGCTGTAAACGGATAGATGGTAAGCATGAATGGGCTCCAGGTCGGGATTATACTGCTTCTTATCTGAATCGGGAAACGGCCGAGACATTCCGCCCGAACGCCTGGGGAGCGGAATGCATGAATTGTCGTGGGGCATGTCCGGATGTGGCTTTTTCCAGGAAAGAACCTCCTGGCTTCCCAATCGGTCTCACAGGGAAGGGTTGCCAACTTGCCCATTCACCTGTATAATCCTCCCTAACCTAAATTTCCGGAGTCGCTCATCATATGGATCAAAATGAAGCCCACCTCGGGCAGGGGGTCACGCCTGAGAGTAATAAGTCAGCAGATAGCTCCAACAACAATGCGAACATGGAGACCCTCCTGAACCAGGAAGGTCTTGCCCTTGATTTTCCCCAGTCCGGGGAGATCCGGGGAGGGGTGGTCGCGAGCATCAGCCCCACCCAGATTCTGGTCAGCGTTGGGGCAAAATCAGAAGGCGTGATCACCGGCCGCGAGCTGGAAGCAATTCCAGAGGCAGAACGGTCCGCCTTACATGTCGGCCAGGAGATCCTGGTCTACGTCCTGGCCGCTGAGGACACCAGTGGCAATGTCGTCCTGTCGTACACACGGGCCCAGGAGCAAAAAGGCTGGGCGGATGTCGAGAAGATGCTCGAAGACGGTGCCTCCTATGACGGCGAGGTGGAGGGCTTCAATAAGGGCGGCCTGATCGTACCGGTTCACGGCCTGCGCGGGTTTGTCCCCGCCTCCCAGCTGGGCATTTCCCGCCGCATGCAGGTGACAGGGGAAACCCCTGACCAGCGTTACAGCAAAATGGTCGGTGAGCCGATCACGGTCCGCGTCATCGAAGTGGATCGCAAACGCCGCCGCCTGATCCTTTCGGAACGGGCTGCTTCCAGCGAGACCCGCCAGTCGATCAAGGAGCGTGTCATCGAGGAACTGCACGAAGGCGAGATCCGCACGGGCCGGGTGACCAGCCTGGCCGATTTCGGTGCGTTTGTCAATATCAATGGTGCGGATGGCCTGGTGCACCTTTCCGAAATTTCCTGGGATCGCGTCCAGCACCCCTCCGAGGTGCTTGAAGTAGGGCAGGAAGTGAAAGTCAAGATCATCAGCATCGATCGCGAGAAGAAGCGCATCGGCCTTTCGATTCGTGCTCTGGCAGACGATCCCTGGCAGAAAAAGGTTGAGAAATTCAAGGTCGGTCAACTGGTTGAGGGGGTCATCACCCGGCTGACCAAGTTCGGTGCTTTCGCTCGTTTGGAAGGCGACCTGGAAGGGCTCATCCACATTTCTGAAATCAGCGAGACACGCATCGAGCATCCAAAAGAAAAACTCCATGAAGGGGATGTGGTCACTTTGCGGATCATCCGCATAGATCCGGAGCAGCGCCGCATCGGTTTAAGCTTGCGCAAGGTCGACTCGGGTGCCTATAAGGATCTCGATCTGAAACAGATCGATCTGGAAGGTGTCAATCTGGAATTAGTCGAAGAGCCGTCAAAAGAAGAGCCTGTTCAAGCAGAGCTAGCTCCCGAGGCACCTCCGGAAGAAGAGCTGCCAGGTGAGGAACAACCACCCGAAGAGGAGGAACCTCCCAAGGATGAGGAAACGCCTGGCGGGGAAGCCTCCACACCACAAGCCTGAAACATAAAGAGCGCACCGGTGAGGTGCGCTCTCCAATTGTCTATGCCTGCCGACCTGATTGTTGACGCTCACGAAGATCTTGCCTACAACGTCCTGAATTTTGGACGAGATTACCTGCGCTCCGCGGCCGAAACGCGGCGCATCGAAAAGGAGACCGCCTCTGCCGCCCCCCTGCACAACGGCAACACCTTGCTGGGCTGGCCGGACTACCAGCGCGGGCGGGTGGCTGTGGTGTTCAGCACGCTCTTCGCCACTCCCGAGCGCTATCGGGAGGGGGAGTGGGAGAAGGTCGCTTATGCCGATGCTGACCAGGCGCGTCGCCTCTATCGTTCCCAGCTGGATCTCTATCGCGATCTCGCAGACCGCCATCCGGATCATTTCCACCTGATCGGCACGCGGGCAGACCTGGCGGAGGTGTTGGACCATTGGGGGAAAACCGAAGAGGCCCATCCGGTCGGACTGGTGCCCTTGATGGAAGGGGCCGAGGCCGTGAATTCACCGGGTGAATTGGCTGAATGGTGGCAGGCAGGCCTGCGCATCATTGGGTTGGCCTGGGCTGGGACCCGGTTCTGCGGCGGGACACACGAACCAGGCCCGCTGACTGCAGACGGGCGCGAATTACTCAAAGGCATGGCAGATTTCGGGTTCACCCTGGATCTCAGCCATATGGACGTACTATCTGCCCGGCAGTCGCTGGATTGCTATCCTGGCCCGATCATCGCCAGCCATGCGAATGCGGCCGCGGTAACGCTTCACTATGAGGGTAACCGCCAGCTCCCGGATGAGGTCATCAAAGGGATCATTGACCGCGAGGGGGTTATCGGGGTCATACCGTACTGTAGATTCCTGGATTACGGCTGGAAGAAAGGTGACCCGCGTGACCCGATCACGCTGCAGACTCTGGCGGCGCACATCGACCACATCTGCCAGCTGGCAGGGGATGCCCGGCATGTTGGCCTGGGCAGCGACTTCGACGGCGGGTTTGGGCTGGCCTCTGTACCGGCCGGGGTGGACACCATCGCTGACCTGCAAACACTAAGCCCTATCCTGGCGTCCCGAGGGTATAATGAAAATGATGTCTCGGCGATCCTGAGCGGTAATTGGCTGAGGCATCTGCGGACTTGCCTGCCCCTATGAGTACGCCTGATCAACCTTCGCTTTCCCCGGATACCTCCCCCGAATTAGTCCCCTCGCAGACGCGGGTCCGCTTCGGTCTGCTCTTGACGCTTTTCGGGTTCTTCGTATTTCTGGGAGGGACCAAACCGGCGATCTTCGGCTACAACCGCAGCCAGGTGATCGGTTTTATCAAAATTTCGGTCTTCCTCATCGGCCTGGCGATCATTTGCGTCGGGGGTTATATCAGCCTGCTGGCTTACTGGAAGAACGGGGCCCGTACCATTGCCGCAGAAATTGGTAGCCGGCTGGTGGCGACCGGCTATGTGGTGGCGGTCTTCTCCGGCATGGCGGATGTGTTCGGCTTCGGCTCTCAACCCCCCCCGACGGTCCCATTCTTTGGGCCTGTGCAGGTCCTGGGGGTGCAGATCGGGGAGGGGCTGATCGTCGCAGGATTCTTGCTGCTGCTTCCATTTCGAAGGACGATGCCAAAAGCGAAAAAGTAAGCCGCCCGAATGCCTGACCAGGCGTTCGGGTGGCTTTGCGTTTAAAGAGGGGGGAAGTCCATGGTCAGCGCCCGCCCAGTTCTTTTTTTAATGAAACAACCGCCTCTCCGTAGTATTATAGAGAGGCATTTGGGCAGGGTTAATTAAGTAGCTACTATGCTAAAGATCGTCTCGATCATCATCCCAGCCTATAACGAGCAATGCCGCATTTCCAGCTGTCTTGATTCGGTCCTCGATCAATCGGTGGATCCCGCGACTTATGAGATCTTGGTAGTGGACAACCACTCCACCGATCGAACGGCTGCCATAGCAGAAGACAAAGGGGTCAGGGTCGTCCGGGAACCCCAAAAAGGATACGTGTACGCTCTTCGGAGGGGGGTTGAAGAGAGCTTCGGCCAGTTCCTGGCGTTTACGGATGCGGATTGCCGGGTGCCCGCCTATTGGCTCTCCAGGATCCTGGATGATTTCGCGGTGCGGCCGGATATCGTCGCAGTAGGGGGCAAGCTGATTTTCTCTGACCTAAATCCCATGCTCGATAAAATCACGCGCCTGATCCTCTCCTTTACCGATACCCTTCCAGGGGGCAATATGGCCATCCGGAGAGAGGCCTTGGATTGGATCGGGGGCTTCAATCCGAATATCAATTTGAGCTCGGATTATTGGGTCACGCTCAAGTTGAGAGCTGTCGGTCGGATTGTCATCGATAAAAGCCTGGTGGTGGTCACCTCTGGAAGGAGATTCGGGGGCGCTTTTTCCTCACAGCTCACCTATCCATTAAATATTGTTTCTTTGAAACTTTTCAATCGGCCGTTATTTTTTGACTTTCCCGATGTTCGGGAAGGATTATGACGAACTGTAACCACTCCGGGACGGGAGGTTGTCCATTTCAACCCGCCATGGACCCGAGAAAGGAGGGAGGGGTCGAGCGGTGGAGTGGGGGGGTCGATCCATAAAACTCGGGGCGGCCAACCGGCCGCCCCGAGAGATATTCAGGTGCACTGCTTCCCATTTTGACCGCGGGGTAAAAGATCTGCTCGACCCCGCTCTAGGCCCCTGTTGCCTGATCGAAGCTGCGTCAGCGGTTCTTGATCGAGGCAACCATGCATACCAGCCCGAAGACAACGAAGAGAGCCGTGTAGGACATCACGACTGTAGCGTTGATCACATGGTGCATGACCACTGCTGTGAAGAACAGGCTGGCGATGAGGAAATACCCAAAGGCCAATCCGAGGCGGTTCTTCTTGACACTGACCTGCGTACGCTTGATGCTGATTTGAGCCATATGAAACCTCCGATAATGTATTCCAAAACACGATGATGAAATTTGCTGTTCTCTTATTACTTCCTGATTTATCCGCAGTATAGAACAGATCGTTCCCAAAATCAATTGTCAGGGCTTTACAATTCGTCTACGGCGGGTTTACATTTTTGTAAAGGAGTCTTGGACCCGAGCTGGGAAAAGGGAACTGGAATGGGTGGCCCTCGATTTTTGCTTGAAAGGTGTATGGGGCAAGGGGAGGTTAATTGGGTCGCGAGCCGGGAGAGACGGGGGGTGGTTATCGGGACCTCGCTATTGATCGCGGTTACAATCTTCGAACCTTTCTGGCGCCTCGTGCGTAGATTCAAATGATCTATCCTTTGAGTAAAAAACTTCTCGAGATATTCGAATTCTGCCGGTCATTCAGGAGCGCCTCTCATGCTCGTGGTCGAACCCAAGGAAACGCTTGATCACCACCCACACTTCCCCGAAATGGTGCGCGGGCTGGTCGCGCATTTTCAAGACCGGTGGGAAGCCTGCCCTGCCAGCCTGACCGCCCTTGGTCCAAGGTACAGCCTTCGCCAAAAAATGATCAGCGAGTCTCATTTGAACCATTGCCTGAACCGCCTGCTTGCGGAACTGGAGCCGCGCGGGCAGTTCCGCCCCGACCGGGAGGGCTTGCGGGGGAGGTTATTGCCCCTGGCTGCAGAGATCGCCAAGGCCACTTTTGGTCTAGAGGATCAGCACCTCGCTGCCCTCGGATCGTACGGTTTTGTCGAAGCGATCGAGGAATTTGTCAAAAAGGCGCGCCGCTTCGATGCGGCCATTTCCGCGGCGGACCTTTATCAGGCAGGCCGGAATGCCTGGTCGATGATTTTCATTCAGCGAATGCTCGGTTTATCGGTGGAAATTACTCCTTCCGTTCTGGCATACAGCCTGCTTTATCCGTACACGGACAACTACCTGGACGATCCGGCGGTCACGCTCGGTGAAAAAATCGCGTTTGGCGCACGGTTTCGTCAGCGGCTGGAGGGGTGTCAGGTTTCGCCGGCCAATTCCCATGAGCATAAAATATATGATCTGGTGGGCATGATCGAGGACCAGTATGAGCGCGGTCTCTTTCCGGAGGTCTATGACAGCCTCAAGGCCATCCACCAGGCCCAAACCAACAGCCTGAATCTGCAGCACCCCGACTTCTTGCCGTTGGGACAGGATGTGTTGGGAATCGTCTTTGAAAAAGGGGGAACATCGGTCCTGGCGGATGGGTATCTGGTTGCGGGTTTGCTGACTGCTCCTCAAAGAGAGCTCATGTTCTATTACGGTGCCTTCACGCAGTTGATGGACGATCTGGAGGATGTCGAGGGGGACCTGAGCAGCAGGATCCTGACCTTGTTCTCTCAAACAGCCTGCCATGAGCCTCTGGACGCCCTCACCAATCGATGTATTCACTTCGGAGGGGGATTATTGGAAACGATCCATGCCTTCAATGTCCCCGGCCTTGGGCCGCTCGAAGAAATCATGCAAAGGTGTATTACACCGCTCCTGATCGATTCGGCCGGCCGGGCAGGGCGCTTCTACTCCCGGCCGTACCTCGCCGAGTTGGAGAAGCATTTCCCCTTCCGTTTTTCGAATCTGAAACAACAGCGCAAGAAAGCGCTGCGTCGTCTATCCGCGGATGGCATCCTCGAACTGGTGCTGGCATCCGAGGACGTTGGGTCCCCTCAAAATTAAAAATACCCGGCTCGAAGGCTCGTGAATCAACGTGGGTCTTCTTCGGATCGAGCGTACGTGCTGGCCAGCTGGAGGGGTCTGAACCCCCGGGAGGGCGGCCTTCGCCAGGCGACTCTTCGGGTCAGATCCAGGCGGTAAGGGCTGGCTCGCGGATCAACATCGAAATCCACCCGCGACCAGCGGCCTCACTCATTCGACGGATATATAGATTCGTTTATTGATGGCGCCCTTGCTCTTATAATCCACGACGCGGAGATGCCCGATTTCCGCAGTGTTACGGACGTGGGTCCCTCCATCCGCCTGGAGATCCAACCCAACGATTTCCACCGTGCGGACCTGGGTGATGTTCTCCGGCAGGAGATTTATTTTTGTACGGATCAAGTCTGGAATCTTGAATGCCTCCAGTCGCGGCAGCGTTCTAATTTTCACCTCGCGGCCCGACTTGATTTCCTGATTCACCGTTTCTTCAATCGCCTTGACGAGTTCCGCGCCCAAAGTTTCAAATTCAAAATCCATGTGCCCGCTGAGCGGTTCAAAGTCGCATCCTGTGACCAGGGCGCCATAATCACGGAAGATGACCCCGCACAGGACATGCATTGCGCTGTGGGTGCGCATCAGTTTGTACCGGCGTTCCCAGGCAATCTGGCCGTGGATTGCCGCTCCCGGCGACGGAATGGGTTCTGATCCCCCCAGGAAGTGAACGCTGTCATCCCCCCGCTTTTTAACGCGCTCGACGGGATAGCTCGTGGTGCCGATCGTCATCGATCCATAATCACAGGGCTGCCCGCCCCCGCCGGGATAAAAGGCTGAGCGATCGAGGACAATGCCCCGGCTGTCCGCTTCGACCTGTGTGACTTTCGCATCGAAGGTTTGCAAGTAGCTGTCGGTCAGATAAAGCAGTGTGGTCATCCTGTCTCCATATGGGTTTCTCGAAGTGGACCGGATATCCGTTCCATCCGGAATCCGGTCCCGTGGTTGCTGTTCCTAGTCTGGGTCACCGATTTTTTACCCTTACCCTATCAGGCTCAGCAGTGCGACCAGGCCAAACGCGGTGATGATGATGCCTGAGATCTTATTGATCCAGCCCAGTCCAGAGGAGTTGAACTTCTCCCGGAACAGACCCACGCCGCTGCTCAGGAGGAGCCACCAGAGAGCTGAACCGCTGAACACCCCAAAGACCAGTATCCCTGCGGATATCAGGTTCCCATGGATGCTGGCCACCCCCAACCCGGCAAATATCCCCACGAAAGAGAGAATGGTCATCGGGTTGGTAAGTGTCAGGAAAAATGTCGAGGCATAAACACCGATAAGCCCGTTCCCGCCGGAAGAGGCGGCTTGTTGTGCCGGTCTGGAAAGGAAAGTCTTGACCCCCAGATAACAGAGGAAAATACCACCGATCACACGCAACCAGATCTGTTGGCCGATCAGGAAACCCGACACAATTGTCAGGCCGAACCCGGCGATGCAGCCGTAGAACGCGTCCGCTGAGGCGGCCCCCAGGCCCGAAGCCAAGCCGGAGGTGCGTCCTTCAGCCAGTGTGCGCCGGATACACAATACCCCAATCGGCCCAACCGGTGCAGCGATCGAGAAACCAATGATCAAGCCCTTGAGGTAGAAGCTGATTTCCACGGAGTCTCCTGGCTGATGAAGGAAAGATCATCCGGCGGGAAACCAGCCCTCCTGCGGATGATCTTGTGCAAGAAGATGTTGCACAAAAAACGCCGGGGATTGGCGAACCCGCAACGATATCGAAAACTGGCTGCGAATTCGGACCAAACCATCGTCCTGGAAGAGATGGCGAATGGTTAAAGATCCGTGGCCTCCTCGCTTTTTCCGGCGTGAGCCTCCTCGAACAGGGAGACCGGTTGGTCCTGCATCATTCAGGCCCGCGCACTGTTTCAGCTGTACGAGCGCAGTACGGTTCGATTTTCTCCTCAATCAACAATGAAGAGCTTAACGCCTGTTGTGGTATAGGAGCGATGCGGTTCTGAGTTGTCAGCCACTTGATAACTGACCCCTGCTGTCAGAACGAACTTCCTGCCATCGGCAAGTTCGGTATGGAGCTCGCCTTCGAGGCACAATAAGATGTGGCCTTTTGAGCACCAATGATCCGCCAGGTAGCCCGGGCTGTATTCAACCATGCGGACCCGGATATTATCAAACTGTCGTGTGCGCCAGTAGGCCATCCCGGTTTCACCCTTATGTTCGGTAGGCGCTATTTGCGACCAATCGGTCGTATCAAAAGGGATGTTTTTCATGTCCATCGTTGATCTCCAGAATGGTGTTTCTGCCTTTGATGAACGGGCTGTAGAAAATAATGCCTCTCGAGAGTATAGCACAACCGCCCTGCCCGGTTTGGCCGAGGTAATGCCCATCCGTTAATCGAGCGCTGTGAATACTTTTGAGATTGTTCGGGTTCATCTTCAGCCTGACCGCTCGATCAACTGGCGGTAATTAAAGCCTCTGCATGGTTGAGCGGCCTGCTGGCTGTTCATTGACTGAGCGAGGCCTCCCAACTCAACACATCGCCTTCAATCAGGTCTTTAATTCCTAGACGCTGAAGCATGTGTAAGATCTCGGCGCGGTGCATGTGATCGTGCGTGATCACATGCAAAATGGTACCCGCATAGGACTTCTGTTGTGGTGGCTGGTCAAGCACATCCACATATCTATCGTTGAGCCGCCGAGTCTCGCGAAGTCCTCGGGCGACCTTCGCGAAGTCACCAAAAGCGGCTACATGGCGCTGTCGCAATTCGGCGATCGATGGCTTGGTCATCGGCATTCGGCGGACAGGGCGGGCAGCCATTAAGTCGGTCCAATTCTCGATGTTGCCGATCATGTGCTGCAGGGTCGCTCTGACGGTTCGATGCCCGATGTCGAAGGTTTGATCAAGTTGCTCATCGGTCAGGGTTTGGGCGAACTCCAGCACACGCCGGGTTGTCCAGGCGTCATGCTCCAGGAGTCGATCAAGAAGGTCGAGGGTTAGCAAGCTGGTCCTCCATGGTGGGGCGGGATCGCAGGATTTCGAGAGTGCAGCTTTTCTTGCTCTCCCCTGTTGTGCGGTCGAGCGCGCTCGAAGGGATATTTCGCTGTCGCTGGGTGGCTCAACAAGATATGGGTCTCTACTGGTCTAATGCCCGAAATTTATTTTGGTGTCAAGTCGCGCTTTGGGAGCAGTATAAATCAGCCTCCGCTTAAATTCAATACACTTGCTTTGCACTTCACCCTATAGGCGAGATACAAAATAGGAAAGCCCCGTGTGGGAATAAGGTCGATGGGCGGATCCTTATCGACGCTTTTGATTAAGCTGGATTCCATTGTTTCGTTCTGTTCGGCCATATGGACCGCTTTTGTTGATTATATGAAAACGCTGCCCCTCCTGCTAAACTAAGGGTTGTCGAATCCAACTTAGTTTTCAGGAAAGGACAGCTGAGATGAAATATATCATAGGATGTGATGCTCATAAACATTATTCTCAATTTGCGGTGTACAACGAGAAGGAAAAGAAATTCAAGCAGAAGCGAGTAGACCACGAACCTGGTGCGATCCGAAATTTCCTGAGCGAATTTCCCGAGGGCACCCAGGTGGCCTTGGAAAGCATCGGGAACTGGTACTGGATCGTGGACGAGATCGAGCAAGCGGGCTGCCAGGCTTTGATGGCACATGCCGCCAAAGCGAAAGTGATGATGGGCAACGTGAATAAGACCGATAAACTGGATACGCGTGGTCTGGCCACCTTGCTGCGCAACGGGACCCTGCCCACCGTCTGGATTGCGCCCGGGGAAGTCAGGGATGAACGCGAATTGCCGCGGACCCGGATGGCGCTGTGCAAGATCCGGGTAGCTCTTAAGAATCGCATCCACGCCACACTGGCCAAGTAC
>Ga0187877_1001520_pt1 | contig 23618 bp, 18 predicted proteins | sample June2016WEW_17_1_3_FD_132430 | JGI IMG/M metagenome (GOLD analysis project Ga0187877, IMG submission 132430) | Peatland microbial communities from SPRUCE experiment site at the Marcell Experimental Forest, Minnesota, USA - June2016WEW_17_100 | ecosystem: Environmental > Terrestrial > Soil >... | reverse complement strand
CGTGGACACGCACGTCCGCCGGCTGCGGGAAAAACTCGGGGCGGCCGCCCGGCACCTCGATACGATCCGCGGCGTCGGCTACCGCTTCATCGAAGCGGGGAAATGATTATGCTGTGCTGGGGATGGTGCGGCCAGATCGCGGAGGTTTCGCGGCGATCCGAGTGGAAGCAGGTCGTCAAATCCGAAATCCGAATCCCGAAATCCGAAACAAACCCAAAACTCGAAGGCCAAAGGATCAAAACAGCGCGAGGATCCTCGTATTTGGGTTTCTTGCCCTTTCCGCCTTTTGAATTTGCTTCGGGATTCGGGTTTCGGGTTTTGGATTTCCTTTGCCTCGCTCCTGCTCATTGGCAACGTCGCGGAACGCCTTTGCCTTTCCCCTTTCGGATTCCTCACTTGCCATGCTTTGGCCTCTCTTAACAGTCCTTTCCCTCGCCGCCTTGGTTGCCGTCCACGTTTGGTGGCGGAACCGGTTCTTGCGAGCGCGGGAAGAGGCGCGGAACGAAGTTGAGGCTTTGAAAGATGAACAGAGGCGGGCGGCCCTCCAGGTCCGGACCCAGCAGGAAGTGCTCCTGGACAGTATGCTGGAGGGTCTGCTGCTGCTGGACGAGCGCGGGTGCATCCAGCTTGCCAACCGCGCCTTTGCCGCACTGTTCGGGGTGACAGTAGATATCCGTGGGCGGACCATCATGGAGGCCCTGCGGTTGCACGAGTTGGCGGCGCTGGTCAGTTCCCTCGACACCCAGAAGCAAGTGCTGGGCTATGAACTGAAGCTCCCGGGCCTGAACGAACGCTGGCTGCAGATTAACGCCGCCGCCATCCTGAATGGCCAGGGGCGACGGCATGGCACGGTCCTGGTTTTCCGCGACTTGACGCGGTTGAAGCAGCTCGAGAGCGCCCGCCAAGAATTCGTCGCCAACGTCAGCCATGAACTGCGGACCCCGCTCTCCCTCATCAAAGGCTATGTCGAGACGCTCCTGGACGGGGCCCGGGATAACCCCGAGGTCGCCACTAAGTTCCTGCACACCATTGACCGCAACGCCGAGCGGCTCAGGCTGCTGATCGAAGACCTGCTGACCATTTCCGAGCTGGAATCCGGCCGCGTGAAGCTGAATCTGCACACCGTGGCGCTTGCTCCCGTCGTCGCCAAGGTGCTGGAAGACTTCAAGACCCGGGCTGAGGCCAAGGGCTTGAGCCTTGCCAACCAGGCTCCTGGCCTGGCCGTTCGGGCGGACGTTGACCGTCTGGAGCAGGTGCTGGGTAACCTAGTGGACAACGCCATCAAATACGGCCGCGCCAAAGGCTCGGTGACTGTGGGTGCGCACGCGGTGGATGGCGGGCAGGTGGAGGTGTCTGTGAAGGACGACGGTCCGGGCATTCCGCCGGAAGCTCTCGAACGACTGTTCGAGCGCTTCTACCGTGTGGATAAGGCCCGCTCGCGCGAGCAGGGGGGCACCGGCCTCGGACTGGCCATCGTGAAGCACATCGTCCAAAGCCACGGTGGCCGCGTCTGGGCGACCAGTGAACCGGGCCACGGGGCGACCTTTTCATTTGTTCTGCCCGAAGGCACGGGAGCCCTGCAACCGCCACTGTTGTGAATCGCTACCGTGTCGCCATGCGACAGCGTTAAAGCCGCAGCCTGCCAGCCACGCTCTACCGTGGCACTCTTGTGTTGGTATCAGGCAACGATCACGCAACTCTTATGCAACCATCATGCAACGATTATGCAGCGATTAGGCAACTCTAGAACCACTAGCCTGTTGATTGGGAAGCACTATGGCATTTCTGGCGCCTGGGAGGGCCAATAGTCAGGTCGCGCCCGGTGTTTTCCGGGCTCGTGTGGGGTCAATGGAGGCACGAGCTTCGTGTCAGATTGGTCGCCACACATGCGACGGAGCCGCGTTTCGTTTCGTTCGGCAAGGACTTCGCCAACGGTCTTGAGGAGTGCCGTCGCTTCAATGGGCTTCTCCATGAGAGCACTGACGCCGGCAGCAACAGCGGTCGAGTACTGGTTGGGCATGCCGGTGATGATGATTACCGGGACAAGGGGGTAGCGCGTCGTCAGGCGTTCAAAGACATCCCAACCGCTTTGGGAGGGCAGGTTCAGGTCCAAGAGCAGCAAGTTGGTACGTTCCGGCAGGAAGTGGGCCGTTGCTTCGTCACCGTCCTGCGCCAGTCCGACTTGATAACCCGCGGATTCGAGCACCCGCTTGATGGCCTGACGCACCGCAGCATCGTCGTCAACCACGAGCACTTGCTTCTTCACGAGGCCGAGACGAGGAATGAGTGGGTGAGTTTGGTCTATTCCCTCCACAAGCGAAGGCGTGCTCACGGTAACTGGATGCGATTAATACCGGCCGGACTGCAACCCGGCGCCGCCATGAACGGCCCTGGGTTCATTACTTGCCCGGCGTCGCCCGTGTTCTGGAGGGCGGATTGGAGGGAATAGCGGCTGTATTCCTGTACGCTGCCATCAGCCAAAGCCACGTTGCCCATTTTGGAGTGGGTGTTGTCCATCCAGCCCGCCGAGAGGTTGGCGGGCGGGAAGTTGGTGCCCAAGGAAATGAAGGGGGTGCCAATTGCAGGCGCGGTCAAGTATGCTTGGGCGGGCGGGTTGCCGCTACCCAAGTTGTGGTCGCCGGTCAGGAACATCCCGGGATAGGTTTCTTGGGCGTCCACATCGACAAAGTAGCTGGTGTTCAGATCGTTAGTGTACGGCACCGTGCTGGCGGTACCTGACGGGATGAAGCCTCCAAACGAGGTGGCCACCTGCCGCACACTGCTCTCATACTCGGAGGGGCACATGAGGATCTTCGGCCTGCTCAACTCGTTGGACATCACCAGGAAGACGCCAAACACGCCCTTGCTGGTGAGCTGGGAGGTGGTCAGCACTCGCTGACCGATGTAATCCTGATAGCCACCGTTGAGGACGCTGACCCGCATCGGGTCCTGGCCGTCGTTATCAATGGCCCAGGTGCGGAAGGCCAGGCCGACTTGTTTGAGGTTGTTGACGCAACTGATGCGCTGCGCCTTGGCTTTAGCGCGAGCCAGAGCCGGCAGGAGCAGGGCGGCCAGAATAGCAATAATCGCGATCACCACCAGCAGTTCGATCAAAGTAAATGCGCTGATCCGCTTGTTTAGAACAATTTCTCGTTTCATACGTCTTAACTGTGCGGCGGTCGCGCGCCTCTCGTGGGTTTGCGTTCCGCTGAGAAGCCTTTATGCTTGTTTTATGCCAGTGCTCGCGAGAGCGGCTGATCGCGTGATTTCCCAGGTAATTTGAGAGGGCGAGACTGTGACGCAAAGCAGGACTGCAACGTCCGGTGCCACTGGTGGTTTGCGGCAGACCACCTGGCGGAATGCGCCGCTGACGGTTCGTCTGGCGGGCTTTGGAGTGGCCGTCGCCGCGGTGGCCCTGGCGATCGTTCTGCTCGACACGAGCATCTGGCGCCGGCAAGCGCAATTGCAGAAAGTGATGGCGGACATCAAGGCCGAGAAGTTCTATCTCGGCGCTAGTTTTCGAGTTAGCCTCCGGCAGATCAGGGAGACGTGGCTCGACCTCTATCTCACGGGCGATCCAGCTTTGCGCGACACCTTCGAGGGCGAGGCCCTTAGGCTCCGCGAGTGGCTGCGAAGCAAGGAAGGGAACTTCCAGACTCCGAGCGAAGAATGGGAGAGGTTTCAGCGGTTGGAAGCGGGCTACGATGACTTCATAGCCCGCCTCAACCGGCTGATGGAGAAGCGTGGTCCGCAGCCAAGCCGCGAGGGTTTTGCCGTAGCGTACGAGGAATTGCGGGCTGAATCCCGACCGGTGCTAGACCTGTGCGAGCAGGTGGTGGCAAGCGAGCACGGGGAATTCGACCAGTTTCTCCTGAACTCTGACCAGACGCTGCTCTCGCTGCAACGGCTGCTGCTACTGTCATTGGTTCTGCTGGTTATCTCGGCGTCGGCCCTGGCGGTGGTTGCTTATCGCGGCATGATCGCTCCGCTCCGCGCCCAGCTTACCGAGAGCCAGGCGATCATCGAGCGCCAAGAGAAACTCGCTTCATTGGGCACGCTGGCCGCGGGCGTGGCCCATGAAATCCGCAACCCGCTCCAGGCGATCAAATTCCGGCTGTTCAGCCTGAAGAGTTCCTTGCCGTCCGGGCTAGCCGAGAATGAAGATGCAAAGGTTATTACCGAGGAGCTTGATCGCCTGGACAGGATCGTGAAGGGCTTCCTGCAATTCGCCCGGCCCTCGGAACCGGAGCTGGTCCGCGTGCCGGCCGACCGCATGCTTCAGGAGGTGCAGGAGCTGATGAAGTCTCAGCTTGAAAAGGCTGCGATCCAGTTGTGCGTGGAGAGCTTGCCACCGGTCTGGGTGCAGGCGGACCCGAACCAGATCAAACAGGTCTTGATCAACCTGGTCCGGAACTCTGCCGACAGCATCGGAACCAAGGGCACCATAAGGCTTCGCCTTGAGCGGGGTATGGCGAAGATAGGTGGCAGCGCCCGGCTCGTGGCTGTCTTGGCGGTCGCCGATACGGGCAAGGGCATCCCGCCGGCAGTACAGAAACGGCTGTTCGACCCGTTTTTCACCACCAAGGACGATGGCACCGGATTGGGGCTGGCCATCGCGGCGCGGATCGCCGAGAAGCATGGCGGATTATTGCGTTATAGAACCCAATTGAATCGGGGCACAACGTTTGAGATTGTCCTACCGGCATTGGAAGACGATGCAACCAAGAATACTGCTCATTGAGGATGACCTGAGCACCGCTTCGGCTTTGAAGAAGGTGTTGCAGGCCGAAGGCTACGGCGTGGACCTAGCGGAGCGAGGGGATGACGGGCTGACACGTGCGACGACGCGTTCGTTCGATCTGGTCCTCACTGATTTGAGGCTGCCGGGCATGAGCGGCATGGAGCTGGCCGCCCGGCTCCACGCCGCTAAACCCAAGCTGCCGATCATTATGATGACCGCGCATGGGACGACGGATACCGCGATTGAAGCGACCAAGCTAGGGGTCTATGAATACCTGGTCAAACCGTTTGAGGCGGACGAACTGCTGGATTTGGTGGCGTCAGCGGTTGCGCATTCCCAGCGCATGTCGGAGCCGGTGGCGATGGGCGAGGCGCGTTCCGCGCGCTTCGGCATCATTGGCAATAGCCGTCCGATGCAGAACATCTACAAGGAGGTCGGCCGGGTCGCCGCGACGGCCACAACGGTCCTGATTCGCGGCGCGACAGGCACAGGCAAAGAGCTCATAGCGCGTGCCCTCTACCAGCACAGTGACCGAGCCGACAAGCCGTTTATCGCGGTCAACTGCGCCGCGATTCCCGAGACGCTGCTGGAGAGCGAGTTGTTCGGGCACGAACGGGGTTCCTTTACCGGCGCGCAAAGCCGGCGCATTGGACGCTTTGAACAGGCGCACGGAGGCACCATTTTTCTGGATGAGATCGGCGACCTAAACGCAAACACTCAATCCAAGCTATTGCGAGTGCTCCAGGAGAAATGCATTCAGCGGCTGGGCGGCGACGAGACGATCCGTGTGGACGCGCGCGTGCTGGCAGCCACGCATCGGGACCTGGAAACGGCCATTAAAGAGAGAGAGTTTCGCGAGGATTTGTATTACCGGCTGAGCGTCGTCACCGTCCGTCTGCCAGCCTTGAGCGAGCGGGCGGAAGACATCCCTGAATTGGTGAAGTTCTTCATCCAGCGCTACGCGGCCGAACTTGGCTTGGACGCACCGTCGGTTGATGCCGAGGCGGTCGCCTTCTTGCAGAAGCAAGACTGGCCCGGCAACGTGCGGGAACTCGAGAACGCCGTGCGCCAAAGCCTCCTGTTGGCCAAGCCGTTTGGCATCAGCCTGGAGCACGTGCAGCAGGTGTTGAGCCGGTCCCGCAAGCCGGCGCCGGTGGCCGGCCAGACGCACGCCGCTTACGTTGCTGACTTGTTGGCGCGCGTGCAACGCGGCGAGGAGGCACATGCCTATGGGAAGATGGTAGCCGACCTTGAGCCGGAGCTCTTCGCCCAAGCGATCCACCTGGCCGGTGGTAACCAGGCCAAAGCCGCCCGCTGGCTAGGCGTCACGCGGCTCAAGGTGCGGGAAAAGCTGATCCAGCTCGGCCTGCACCATTCCCAGGGCCACGATTTCCGCTCCGAGCCGCCGGTGGGCTGGTGATTCCTCTGGTCGCGGTAATGGGCACAGCCCGACGTGCTGGTCCGGGAAAGAGCTTTCGAATCGCTGCGTGCAACTTAGTGAGGAGGTGTTGCTTCCCGACGAAGCCGTCGGTGCCGGCTGCACGGGCAGCCGAGCGGCATTCCGGTGAGTCGTCCGCCGAGACCACGATAACCGCCGGCGGTTGGGAACGTGCTTTAATCTGGCGGGCCGCTTCCAAGCCGTTGATTCCCGGCAACCGCGAATCCAGCAGAACCAGGTCGGGCACCAACTCCACCACCCGGCGCAGTGCATGGTATCCGTCTGTAGCGGTGCCGATGAGTTGAACATCGTCCCGTTCTTGTAGGATCGTGCTGAGCGTTTTCAGCATCATGGGTGATTCGTCCAAAACCACAGCGCGAATCGGCGTGCCGTCACGCCCGGCTTTTGCGGGGCCACGATCAGACTCCGCCCGGACCAAAGGCGTCTTTAGTCCCGGCAGGTGCTGCTGGCGGGCTTTCTGGTCGCGGTCAGGAGAGTTCATGACGGGGAGTGGAGCTTCAACCTCGGCGGTGCGCTGGTTGCGACCGGGGTCTCCGCGGGAGGACTCACCTTACGCACATGCACTTCGAGGACGTTCTCCGCAAAGAGAGTGCTGATCTCCTGTCTGCTGGCGTCGTCCGGCAGGGCAAAACGGCGCTCAAAATGCCCGTGTGGGCGTTCGACGCGGAGATGTTTTCGGTCAGCCAGCCACGGGTTTGGCCGTTCTCCGGAGATCACCATTCTGTCTTCCTCCACGGTCACCTGTATGTTCTCCGCTTTGACGTCGGGCAGGTCAATTTTGAACAGGTACTCTTCGGTGTCTTCCAAGATGTCCACAGGCGGAAACCAATCTGCCTCTTCAAAGGATTCCTGGCATGCGGGAATTGCGGCCAGTTGCGCAAGCAGTCGGTCATGAGTGCCAGGTGTCGTTGTATTCATCTTCATTGCGTGCGGAACATGGTTTGCTTGTCCCGTGGGAGCACCTTTAGCTTTGAATATGCCAAGTACCAGAGAACCACGGTTTGATTGTGTCTTCAGGGTTTCGTGACGGTTTGAAGCGAAGCGGGCTTTCAATTGTGACATATCTGGTTCCATGAGTGGTCTATAACAATTCACCCGACAGTTTCCTGCGTCTCGGGTTTGCGCGGGTCGAGCACCTGCTCTTTCGCCCATGCAATCCTCTGTGAGGCTCATTCTCCCCATCTGGGAGGAGTTCCGGGCGAGGTTGATCAGCGCCTGTTTTGAGTTGGTGAGTGCTGGCGAGAATCCTGATCGGCTGTGAGAATTCGACTTTCGCAGAATGAAGATGTTCGCACCCCAGGTGGCACGTTCGGGATCGCAGTTGAAACCGGATGTTCCAACCCTAAACCGCTTCATTCCACAAAATCCTCAAAAGCCTCTGAGATTCGGCCAACCGGTCGTACCTCAGGCGTTGGCACGCAACAGGCTAAAAGTCCTGGGCAGGGCTGCAGGCCCGCACGTCGGGCGAAGCGGCCATGAAGTAAAGACGTATGATACGCCAAATTGCGCTAAGATGAAAGGAATGGAACTTTATGAAAGGCGTCTGCATTTTTCTGGGTCCCGGCCTGGTTTCATTGTTGGTCGGCTGCTCCTCAACACCGGTCGCTCTTGCGCCTGTAGGGCCTAATCCCGCCGGCAGCGAGAGCGTAGCTTCTAAAGGAGAACTTCAGGTCTTCTCCAATCTGGCCGAGCAGAGTGATGATCAGAATCAAGCGAGCACTGATCCCGTTTGGTATCAGCACAGGGATTATAATATCTATAATCTACACGGGAGGCTGGTGAAGCACGTGGACAACACGATTGGGCATTACGAACAGGCGCCTCGTCGAGTAGCTCTGCCGGCTGGCCGGTACCTCGTGAAGGCTCAAGCAGCGGATTACCTCCGGGTCGAGGTGCCAGTGACGATCGAGCGCGGTCGAACGACGAGAGTCCACTTGGACGACAAATGGAAGCTCCCGGCAGATACGCCGGCAAGGGAGCTGGTCAGCCTGCCCAATGGCAATCCAGTGGGCTGGCGGGCGGAATCTACGAAAGAGATTGGGAGTAACTGATAAGATGGGCGACGGGGGTCTTCCTCCGGCTCAAGGCTCAGATGAGCTGTCCCCACGGGCGCGCCAACCGGCGATTTCTCCATCGGGCAGACGCACGGGATTGGACGCGGCAAGCCGGCTGCGGTTGGGCCAGGAGGGGTCACCTTCGAGGTGGACCTGGGTTACCTGATTCGGCCGGATGACCACCGGCACCGTCACCTGCCCGTAGCCATTGGCCCGGGCAACGACACGATAGGTGCCCAACGGCAGTTCCACTGGCTTTGGCGTTGCCGGAAGAGTGCTGCTGTCATTTCGGACCCACTGCAGTTGTTTCCCGTCGGTGGAGAGGATCTTATAATCCGTGTAATGTCGGCGGTAGAGCTGGCTGTTAAAGTCGGCGTCTTGCTCGAAGGCAGAGAAGACCATCAGTGTGCCGGTGGCTCCGGCAGCCGACGAGGGCAATGGAGGCGGTCCCACCGGGTCGAGCACCAACTTATGGCTAGGAGAAGCGCAACCCCATAGTACCGTAACGGCACCCAACACGCCCGCAATAAGGCACAGTCTCATAAGATTACCCTCCGCTCATACTTGCCCAGGGGCAACAATTCTGAACGGAATTTAATGTTACGTTCAGCGACTTTTAATCAGGGCCCAGTCTATACTGGCATGGTCGAAACATCGGATGGCCTTGTGGCTCGTCCAAGACAAATTCACGTGAGCACGCACATTGAATGATCTCATGCTATCTTGTTGCGGATCAAGCTGGCCTAAGCCGGCGAGGGACCATGCGACTTTTGCTAATTGAAGACGAGAAGAAGGTGGCTGAGTTCGTGACGCGCGGGCTGCGAGCCGAGCGCTTTGCCGTGGATGTTGCCGGCGACGGCTCTGCCGCACTCCAAATGCTTGCCGCCTGCCAGTATGATCTGGTCATACTGGACCTCATGTTGCCCGGTTTGAGCGGCTCGGAGGTCCTGAACCGCATCCGCCGTGACCGGAACGAGGTGCCGGTGCTCATCCTGACGGCGCGCGACGCGATGGCAGAAAAGGTGGCGCACTTCGAGGCGGGGGCCGACGATTACCTGACCAAGCCGTTTGCCTTCGCGGAATTGCTCGTCCGCGCGAAAGCCCTGCTGCGACGGGGGCCGGTCAACCGTTCCAGCGTCCTGCGCGTCGGGGACCTTGAGCTGGACCGCCTGACGCAACAAGTCAAACGGGCCGGCAAGCGCATCGAGTTGACGGCCAAGGAATACGCCCTGCTGGAATACCTGGTCGCTAATGCCGGTCGGGTCTTTTCCCGCACGATGATTATCGAGCACGTGTGGGATCAGAGCTTTGAGGGCCTCACCAACATCGTGGATGTCTATGTTCGCCACCTGCGCGCGAAGGTGGACGATCCATTCCCCACCAAGCTGATTCATACCATGCGCGGAGTCGGCTACTCTGTTGGCGACCATCCCGACACATGAACACACGGTCGCTGAGGTTCCAATTGACCGCGTGGTACGCCGGTCTTCTGGCGGGGTGCTTCGCATTGATTGGGGTAGCGACCTATCTCGTCTTGCAGACGTCGCTCGTTGGCGCGCTCACGGAGAACCAGTTGCGGCGGGCCAGGCAGATCTGTCAATTGGTGGTGGAGGAAGCTACCCACCGCGGCGAGGCTCGCGTGGGCGAACAAGTCGAGGCGCGCTATGCGCCGGAGCTGAACGGACGGTTCGTGCGCGTGACGCGCAGCGACGGGAAGGTGCTCTACCGGTCCGGGCCGCCCAAGGACCAGGCTTTCGATCCGGCAGCACTGCCGGGCCCCGTCTGGACCAGAGGGTCGGAAATCGCGCGCCAGGTCGCGCTGGAAGCCGGTCGGAAGATGCTGGTGACCGGGCGCGATGTGAAGACGCCTGACGGGGAGTGGTATCTGGTGGAAGCGGGGGCTCCGATGGATGAAGTGCAGGCTCACCTGCGCCAGTGGCTGAAGTTTTTGCTGGCCGGGCTGCCGGTTGTGGCTCTGGTCGCCATCGGCGGCGGCTCATTCCTGGTGAAGCGAGCGCTCTTGCCGGTGGACAAGATTGCCGCGAGTGCCGAGCGGATCAGTTCACAGAACCTCAGCGAACGGCTGCCGGTGGCGCAGACAGGAGACGAACTTGAACGCCTGTCCGTGGCGCTCAACCACATGGTGGAGCGGCTGGACCAGGCCTTTCAACACTCCCGGAGGTTCGTCGCGGACGCCTCGCACGAGTTGCGGACACCCTTGACAGTGCTGCGGGGAGAGTTGGAGAGCTTCGTTCAAGAACCGCAGTTGGCGCCAGAATGGCGCGAACGGCTGGGCAGCGCGTTGGAGGAAGTCGAGCGCCTGGCCAGCATCGTCGAGGGGCTCTTTGCCATCTCCCGGCTCGACGCCGGCGAGGCCCAAGCCGAATCAGTCCGGGTTGACTTGGCTCAACTGGCAGCCGCGACAGCGGACCAAATGTACCTGTTGGCCGAGGACAAGCGCATCGAACTGACCTGTGCGGCCCCTAAGGGCGTGTGGGTCAACGGCGACCGTGCTCGCTTGAAGCAAGTCGTCGTCAACTTGCTCGACAACGCCATTAAATATACCGCTGAAGGCGGCGCAGTCACCGTGGCGGTGAGCGCCATAGACAGCAAAGCGGTGCTGGAGGTGGCGGACAATGGGATCGGAATTCCGCCCGAGTCGCTACCGCGCATCTTCGACCGGTTCTTTCGCGTGGATAAAGCGCGGTCCCGGGAACTGGGCGGCGCCGGCCTTGGCCTTTCAATTGTGAAGTCTATCTGCGCCGCCCATCACGGGAGCGTTGGGGCTACCAGCGCGCCGGGGCAGGGCAGCCGCTTCCGGGTGGAGTTGCCCCTCGCCGCGGCGCCAACGGAGCATCCCCAGATAACGAATCATGAGCACTGAAAACCGACCACTTGAGCAACCTGTGGGCACTCCACTCTATGAGTTACCGGGAGCGTCGGCATCCCCGCCGGCGGACTCCGAATCCCGCGACCTGGCCGGTAAGGATAATGGCTCTGCCGGGGCCGAGGGGATGGGAGGCACAAGGCAGGAGGGGTGCTCGGGGGATGCGCTCCCAGCGCAGCCAACTGAAGCCTCGCGGCCACTTCGTGGGCGAGTCCGGCGGGTCGGTTTCCGGCTGGCGTGCTTCATGCGGCGGCTCGACTGGCGAATCGCGGGGGTGGTTCTGTTCGCCGGCATTTCGATCACCGTTTGGTGGGCGATAAGCGCCCACGCCAAGTCCCAGTCAGCGCCTGTGCCAGCAATCGAGGCCCTGCCGGTCCGCGTGGCGCGCGTCACGCGGCACGACCTTTACAATGAAGTGACCTTTCCCGCCGAATACCGGCCCTACGTGGAAGTGGAGTTGCATGCGAAGGTCTCGGGATATGTGCGCGAGATGAAGGTGGATTTTGGCGACCAGGTCAAATCGAACCAGCTCCTGGCCACGCTCGAAGTGCCCGAGTTGCACGACGAATTGCACAACGCCCTCGCTACACAGCAGAAGGCGGAGGCGGACTACACCAACGCGCACCTGATCTACCAACGACTTGCGGCGGTGAACACCAAGGCTCATCCGAATTTGGTCCCCCAGCAGGAGATAGACACCGCCGAGGCCAACGACCGGACCACCTTCGCGGCCATCGCCGCCACCAGAGCCAACGTGGAGAAATTCCAGACACTGGTGGCCTACACACGGATTACCGCGCCGTTTGACGGGGTCGTTACCAAGCGCTACGCGGACCCGGGCTCGCTGATCCAGGCCGGCACAACTTCCGATACCCAGTCCATGCCGCTGGTGCGGGTCTCGGACAACTACCTGCTCCGTCTGGACTTTCCCGTGGATCAGCCCTATGTGAAGGATGTGCAAGTGGGCGACCCGATCGAGGTGCGGGTCGAGTCCTTGGGAGGAATTATCTCTACGGGCATCATTACACGGGCCACCCTGGAAGAGAACAAGGACACCCGAACGATGATGACCGAGATCGAGGTGCCCAACCCCAAGCTGGAAATAGTGCCGGGCATGTATTGCCGGGTTGTGCTCAAGGTTCAACGCCGCCCGCAGACCCTGGCCATTCCCATCCAGGCCGTGCCGCCCGGCTACGGCGACACCGTGTATGTGGTCAACGACCGCGATCAAATCGAGGAGCGCCCGGTGAAACTGGGCTTGCTGACGCCCACTGAATTTGAGGTCATCTCGGGTTTGAAAGAGGGCGAAATGGTCCTGGTTGGCAGCCGTTCGCAGGTGGAGGTTGGACTGAAAGTCGAACCCAAACTGGCCGATTCCCTCGTCCAACAATAGCATGAACAATCCTCTTTCCCCGGAACAATTGGAAGCGCTGCGTCGACTGGATGCCTGTACCTTAGCCAATGCCATCGAGACATTCCGGGAGCGCCTACGCAATGAAGGGTTCATGGACAATTCGGTCCGCTGCCTGTTTCCCCGGTTGCAGCCGATGATCGGCTACGCGGCGACCATCAAGATCCGCGGCTCCGCACCGCCAATGGGGGATAACCCATATCCTGACCGCACCGATTGGTGGGATTACGTTCTGTCCTTGCCGGAACCGAGAGTGGCGGTGGTGCAAGACACGGCGACCCGACCGGGTCTGGGTTCACTGGTCGGGGGTGTGCATATGAACATCCTCCGGGCACTGCGTTGCGTGGGGGTCATTACCAACGGCTCGGTCCGTGATATCCCGGTGGCTGAGAGAGCAGGTTTCAGCTACTTCGCCGGCAGCGTCTCCGTGTCCCATGCCTATGTGCACGTCGTGGAAATCGGCCAGCCGGTTGAAATCGGCGGCTTGAAGATCCGCCCGGGGGATTTGCTGCACGGCGACGTGCACGGCGTTCAGTCGGTTCCCCTCGACGTCGCCGCGCGGATTCCCGAGGCAGCCGCCAAAATCACTGCCAAGGAACAGGAGCTGATCGCGCTCTGCTGCTCGCCGGGCTTCTCGCTCGAGAAGCTGCGCGCCGCCATCGCCAAGAAACCCCTTTGAGTCTGCCATGTCTCGTTTTTCCATTCGCTATCCGTATCTGATCGTAGTCATCTGCCTCATCGTGTGCGTGGTGGGGGTGAACAGTCTGAACCGCATGCCGATAGATTTGTTTCCACCCATCAACATCCCGGTGGTGGTAGTCGCCACATTCTATTCCGGTATGCCGCCTGAGCAGATCGAGTACGATATCACCGGCCAGTTCGAGCGCATGTTCACGCTGGCGTCGGGCTACCACCACATGGAGTCGCGCTCGTTGACCGGTGTGAGCCTCATCAAGGTGTATTTTCTTCCTGGCGCCAACCCGGATTCCGCCGTTACCAGCATCGCCAACCTGGCCATGGCCAGCTTGCGCTACCTGCCGCAGGGCACGCTGCCGCCGATTGTCATGAAGTTCGATGCGTCCAGCCTGCCGGTGTGCCTGGTCACCTTGAAAGGCAAGGGGCTAAGCGAAGCTCAACTTCGCGACCTGGGTCAGTTTACCGTGCGCAACCAAATGGCCGGCATCCCGGGCGCATCTATCCCGCCGGCCTTCGGCGGGCGCTATCGCCAGATCATGGTCTATGTGGACCCGCTCAAGCTGGAGGCGCATCAGTTGAGCGTGATGGATGTCGTGCGCACTGTCAACGAGGCGAACCTGATCCTGCCAGCGGGCGACGTGAAGATTGGGCCTTACGATTACAACATCTACGCCAACAACCAGATCAATGCGATGAAGGACATAGATATGGTCCCGCTGAAGACGGTGGGCGAGGCTTCGGTGCTGGTGGCGGACGTGGGGAAGGCCGAGGACGACGCCCAGATACAATACAACAAGGTCCGCGTTGACGGCCAGCCCTCCGTGTACGTGCCGATCTTGAAGCAGGGCGGGGAGGCTAATACCATCGAGGTGGTCAAGGGCGTCAGGAAGATAGTGGACAACCTCAAGTATGTGCCCAGACGGTTAGTGCATGAGGTCGTGTTTGACCAATCGGCGTTTGTGAGCACGGCCATCGATACCCTGGTACATGAGGGCGCCATCGGCCTGGTGCTCACCGGGCTACTGATCCTGGTCTTTCTCGGGAGCCTGCGCGCCACCGCGGCGGTGTTCCTGTCTATCCCCCTCTCTGCCTTGGCGGCCTTCATTGCCCTGGGCCTGGGCGGCGGCACGATCAACGCGATGATCCTGGGCGGGTTGGCCCTGGCCTTCTCCCGTCTGATTGATAATTCGGTCGTTGTGCTCGAGAATATTTTCCGGCACTTGGAGATGGGGGAGGACCCGAAGCTTGCGGCCGAACGCGGCGGCGAGGAAGTGGCCTTGCCCGTGCTCGCCGCGACCCTCACGACGGTGGTGGTGTTCTTCCCCGTCACCTTTCTCTACGGCGTCAGCCGGTTTCTATTCTCGGCGCTGGCACTGTCAGTGGTGCTTTCGCTGTTTGCGTCCTACTTTGTGGCGATGTCGGTCGTGCCGCTTTTCTGCGCGAAACTGATCAAGGGACAGCAAGCGCACGAGGGCGCAGCCGGAGATCCGCACTCAATGGGTTGGGGCCAACGCTTCAATGCTTGGTTTAACCGCGGGTTCCACCGGACGCTCGACCACTATGAAGGTGCCCTTAGTGTTGCGCTGGTCCGGCCCGTGGCCACCGTGCTTGGCATCAGCGGCCTCTTTCTCTTCAGCCTGGCCCTTTACCCGTTGATCGGCAGGGCTTACTTTCCCCGCACCGACCCAAGTCAGTTCGTGGTCAGCGTCAAGGCCCCGTCGGGCACGCGCCTGGAACTCACGGAGAAGTTTATCAGCCGAGTCGAGGACATTGTTCGTAGCATCGTCCCCAAGCGGGATTTGAAGATCATCGTCTCCAATATCGGGACCACGCCCGGTTTTAACTCCATCCTCAACCCGAACTCCTGCCCGAGTACCGCCACAGTGCAGGTGGGACTCAACGAAGGCCATCAGCTCAGCAGTTTTGCTTACATGGGCCTGGTGCGCGATCGGATCCGGCGCGAGCTACCTGAGCTCAGCGCCTATTTGCAGACCGGCGGCCTGGTGGACGCGATTCTCAACCAGGGCATCCCTGCGCCTTTTGACATCCAGGTCACCGGCGCGGATTTGCGGGCCTTGCACGACATCGCCAGCCAGATCGCCCGGCAGGTGCGCGCCCTGCCGGGGGTGAGCGACGTGCTGATACCGCAGGATGTGGATTACCCCGCCCTGAAGATCGAGATTGACCGAGAGCGCGCCAGTGAACTGGGACTCAGCACCAAGGAGGTCACCGATAGCCTGATTACGGCGTTGACCTCCAACGGCATGATTGCCCCGAGCTATTGGATTGATCCCAAGAGCGGCAACAACTACCTGCTGACCGTCCAGTATCGTGAGGGCTACGTGAAGAGTCTCGCCGATCTTGGCAGCCTGCCCCTCCGGGCGGCTCACCTCAAACAGCCTACCCGCCTGGATTCGGTCGTCCGCATCTCCCGCGTGCCTTCGCCTACGGAGGTTGACCATTACCAGATCCAGCGCACCATTGATGTCTATGTCGCGCCTTCGAGTGAAGACCTGAGCAAGGTGTATTCTGGCGTCGAGAAGATCGTGGCCCAAACGAAGCCGAAGCTGCCGAAGGACACGAGCGTAACTGTGCTCGGCACGGTACAAGCTATGCGCACTTCGTTCAGCAGCTTCGGCAAGGGGCTGATACTTGCGACGTTGCTGGTTTATCTGATCCTGGTGGCGCAACTCAAGTCGTTTGTGGACCCGTTCCTGATTCTGCTGGCGGTGCCGACAGGGGTGACCGGCGTGCTGATCATCCTGTTTGCCACGGGGACCACGCTGAACATCATGTCCTTGATGGGAGTGGTGATGATGGTGGGTATTGTGGTCTCGAATAGCATTCTGATCGTGGACTTCACTAATCGGCTCCGCGCTGAGGGCCGGCCGCTGCGGCAGGCGGTATCGCAGGCCTGCCGGATTCGTTTGCGCCCCGTGCTGATGACCTCGCTAGCGACGCTGATCGGGTTGTTGCCGATGGCGATGAAGCTGGGAACGGGCAGCGAGGCCTATGCGCCGCTGGCGCGCGCCATCATTGGCGGGCTGGCCGTGTCAGTGGTCCTGACGGTGTTCATCGTGCCGGCGGCATACTACATTGTGTATCGCCGGCGGGAGGCTGGTGCCGCCACCCCGGGTGCCACAGCGGCCACTGGGGAGGCTTAATTTGGAGCTCACAAACTGGAGGAGGGTCTATGTTGAAAGCATCTCAAACCATCGCATGGGCCGTACTGCTTGGCTTCAAGTGCCTGAGCGTGAGCGGAGCCGACGCTCCGCCGTTGACTTTGCAGGAGGCCCATGCCGAAGCACTCCGCAACCATCCGGCCATCCGCGTCGGAGATTTGAAGGCGCTGGCAGCTCTCCAGGTAACCCGGCAGGTTCAGGCGGCATTTTATCCCACGCTCGCCGCCAATGTCATGACGGCTGGGGCCGCGGACGAGGACACCCGCCTGGGCGCGGTTGGCATAATAAACAGTCCCAGCGTCTTCAACAAGAACGCAGAGGGATTGATCCTCTCCCAGCTCATCACCGATTTCGGCCGGACGGCCAACCTGAGCGGCAGCGCCAAACTCCAGGCGCAAGCCGCGGCGGACAACGCGCAGGCCACGCGGGAGCAAATCCTCCTCGCTGTAGATGCGTCCTTCTTCGCTGCGCAGCAAGCCCAGTCGGTTACGCTCGTTGCTGAGCAGACGGTGGCCACGCGGCAGTTGTTCCTGGAACAGGTCAGCACGCTGGCCAGCAACAAGATCAAATCGGAGCTGGACGTGGCCTTTGCCAAGGTAAACGTGGACGATGCCAGGTTGGTGCTGAGCAAAGCTCAGAACGATTTGCAAGCCGAGTTTGCCCGGCTGGCCAACCTGTTGGGCTTGCGCGAAGCCAAGACCTGGCACCTGGTCGAGGAACCGCCGCCGCCGCCGCTCTCAACCAATGTCGCGGAACTGGTGGAGCAGGGGCTGCGATTCCGGCCGGAGCTGCTCAGTTTGCGGTATTCGCGAGACGCCTCCCTCAAGTTCGCTCGGGCGGAGAAGGCCCTGAATTATCCCGTCGTTTCGGCGGTTGGCGCCGCCGGTGTGATTCCTATCGGTGACTCCCAACTCCCGGATAACTACGCCGCGGGCGGTGTGAGCGTGACCTTGCCCCTCTTCACCGGCGGCCTCTATACCGCGCGCCAGCGTGAGGCGGAGCTGCGCGCCCGGGCAGCCGAGGAGAGCCTGCGGGACCTGGAGAACAACGTGATTCGCGACGTGCGGATTGCCTGGCTCAGCGCTCAAAATGCCTTTGACCGGCTGGGCATCACGGCCGAGCTGCTGGATAACGCCAGACTGTCTTACGAACTCGCCCAGTCGCGCTATGCCAACCTCCTCAGCTCGATCGTGGAGGTCAATCAGGCCCAGCTCAATCTGCTCGCGGCGCAGATTACCTACGCCAACACCCAATTCGAATACCTGGTCCAGCGTTCCGCACTGAGTTACCAAACCGGCACGCTGCGCTGAGCGACGCCGCAGTGGCGGGCGACAACTCAGCCGTGTCCATGAAGTTGAACAGGAAATAACAGAGATAACAGAGGCACCGCGAGAGGGCCAAACGGATTGTCGCCGGGTGCTCCGACCCTCACTGGATAGTGCCACGGCTGAAGGCACCTTCGGTCTGCTGTCCGGCCCGGAACTCCTCTGTTCTCTCCGTTTGCTCCTGTTCCTTTCTGATCTACTCGCCAGGCTTGGCGCGGGTTGCATTGAGTTCTTGCAGCCACTTGTCTATTGCCTCACCGGCGAGCTTGTTCGCGCACTCGTTGGGGTGGGCATCAAAGCGATTGACCGTAAGCTGGCTCGAGGGCAGGCCTTCATATACCGACAACAGATCGAGCTGCGGCACGCCCAGCTCCTGCCAGAGCCGATCCAATTTGTCGTGGATAAATCGGTATTCATAATTGGGCCCCAGCGCATGCAGGAAGGGAAAAGTCACCACCGCCAAGTGCCCGCCGCGGGTTTGAACCAGGTCTCGAAAGGCCCTGAGCCGTTCCTTTTGCTGCTCCCAAAGTGGGCCGCTGTAGGCCTCGCGCACGAAAGAACAATAGTTCCCCAAATACGGGTCCCGCGACGCCGTGTAATGATGATGCCAAAGATTCATCATGTAGCTATTGCGCCAGAGCCATCCGCTATTATCGAGTTCTGCCAGGACGCGCCCCGTCGCGTCCGCTTGGGGGGGCATCAGATCTCCGATGTCATTCAGGCAGTAAACCAGCACTACCTGATCCACCTGGTAGCCTCTCGCAAACGCTTTCTTCATCAATGCCAGCTCGTTGCCCGTGTCCAGTCCAACCGAGGCCACCACATGTATCTCCCAGTCGGGATGCGCCCGTCGCAACCGATTCGGGAACCGGTCTTCCACGTCTTTGATGCCGTGACCTGCGGTGAAGGAATCCCCGACGAAGCTGATTCGGCGTTTGTCCGGCTCGAGCGTGGGAGAGTACTCCACGTTATCCCGGCACCCGGCGTTGTTCACGTGCCAATGCCGCTGCACCCAACGCTCCGATACCCTGGTGTATGCCAGTGAGTCAGTGGTGTCATAGAAGAGCCGGAAATAGGTTTCCCCGGCCAGCAAGACCGGTGTTACCAGGCAGAGCAACACCAGCGTGTTCCCGAGGACCAGCCGGCCCCAGCCCGTTGGAACCTTGCTCCGCTTGACGCGCTGTATAAACAGCAGCAGCAACCCGATGCTCAAGACCGGCGCCGCTACAAATAGCCCGAAGGTCAGATTCTCTTCCCAATTACCAGGCGGCGGTGCGGACGGGCGCCACTTGGACGGTCGAAATAGAATGAACGGATGCGCCGCTTTGGTGGCAGCATTCCCCTCCGGCGCTCCGGCGCCAACCGAGCCTGCCTCAGCCGTCCGGTTCTGGGGCCTGGGTTCGAATAAACGAGCAGCCAACTCCGCAGGCAGGCACCGGCCCAGCCGACTCTTGATCTTGTAGATCCGATACCGAACCGCATCCTGCCAGTAACCTCGTTCTCCCGGGAGTAACTCCACGGAGCACGCGCCTGGCCGCTTAATTGCCCGATCGGAATACAGGTTCAAGACATCCTCATTGTTGAGCAGGAGCGGGCTGGCGAGGAACCCGGCCGCCAGCATTTGGGCGGGCGCTCGGTTTCGGACCAGCAACTTCCCGCCGGGCTCGCTCCACGCGGCGAGCCGCACCGTCGGCGGCCGGTAAAACACCTGTCTCAGCCTGCCGAGTAAGGTTGGCTCCAAGGAAACCTCCAGCCACAAGTCCGTGTCCCCGTCCTCACGCAAGTCAATGGCCTGACCCACCCGTGCTGTCCCCTCGCGGAGCAGCGAAACAGCGGGCGGGCCAGCAGCGGCTTTCTTCAACAAGATAAAACGGTCTTCGGTGATGATCGGCTGATAATTTGCCAATAGCCTCCGCAGCACCGGCGCGTCTTCCAGTGGTGGGAATTTGCGGTCGAGCGCGTAAAGGCGGAACAGCACATACTCGGGCACCGCCGGCGAAAGATAGAACTGTTCGTTCAACTGCATCAAGGGACTGCTGCACGCGATGTAGCTTTGGAAGACCGGGCGCGGGCGATAATTCAAGCCGTTATGCAAGGCGTAGGCCTGGCATTGGCCAAACACGTCCACACTGGCGCGCCCGATCAGCTCGCGGCAGCGCGGCAACTGCGCTTCGCGCCGTTTCGCAGCGATCGCTTCCCCCATCTGGCGCTGGTATTCGGCCGGATTCAACAGCCAGACCAGATTGCGGCCGAACGCGCGAAAAGGCTCCCCAAGCGATCCCGGCCAGCTAGCAAAGCAAAACTCCTGCATGGTGATCAGCGACACGGCGCAAATCCCCAAAGCCAGGCCCCGCGCATATCGTTGCACCACCCGCCGCTCGCAGGGCACCGCTTCCAAAGCCAGCGCCAGCACCACAATGAACCCTAGCAAGACCATTTCCCGGCCTGACCGCACGCACCCATACCTCCACACGGTAAAGCTCAGCAACGACGACCACGCCAACAACAAAAACCGGCGCGCGGTCCGCCGTTTCTCGCCGCTCCCAAAGGCCGGCAGCGTCCGCAGGAGGATCATTGCCAGAACCACTGGGGCCAGCGTCAATCCTATGATCCGTAGCAGATCCAGACCTTCCCAACCCAGCGCCCCATTGTAGGCGCGCACCACTGCCAGTCCATGGGCCAGGAAGGTGCCCAGGTGCGCCAACGCTTGCCCTGAGCCCATCCAGCCCAATACGAAGCTGGTTCCGAACCCTCCGACCATCGCCGCCGCCAACCGCCAATGGCCGCGAAGTGCCAGATCGCACCCAATCAACGCCACGCTGACGGTGGCGACGAAAAGGAAGGATACTTTGGCCAGCGCGCTGAAGGCCGCCAGCACGGCGAACATCAATACGTAAACCGGCAGGTGAGGGCCGGATTCGACGAAACACAGCAAGCCCCAACAAAGCAGCTCGGCGTCAATCACCAGGTCGGCCCGAGTCGGCACATTTGGCGCGGTCCAAAGGAACAGGACCAGCAACGGCCACCGCCACAGCGGACGCAGCCGCCAGGCCACCAGGCACAAGCCGATGGCCGCCACCAGGCAAAGCGCCACATCCGCGGCCATGCGCAGGCCCGCGGCGTGCGGCGAGAAGTAGAAGAACATCAAGAAACCAAGCGGCCCATACGTGAGCACCAGGTCGGGACCGAATTGGAGGCCCTGGTCGTGTGCGTAGTTCAACACGCCGCTCAACGACGAATCCACATCATTGTCCGGCGGCGGAGGGGGGAAGGTGACGAAGCTGAGCATGAGCAGGACCGCGGCCAAAAACGGCGCAGCCTTCCTTGCCCAAGCCCGCCTCTCCCCTCCTGCTGGAGCGCACCGGCTGACCCAGCGGAAAAACGCCGACCCATTGGACCCGCCCGGGGGCAGATTAGTCGAATCGCCACGTTCTTGCCTAGTGCACATCTCGTCGAACCTCTTGCCCCAAGCCAGCCCGGGTTCGTCTTCCAACCTTACGTTCGCAGCGCGGGGTTGTGAAGCAAACATTATTCCGCATTGTGGCCTCGTAGCCGTGTTTGAGCGGTCTGCAGCATGGCTCTTCATCTTCATTTCACCCTATATAGGTCCACAAAACGTGTTACTTGGGTCACAAGCCGCCTTATAGTGATGCGCAGTGAGAGCCTACGAGCGCGCGCTTGAGTTCGTGTCAGTGGTGGATATCATCGAAAGCAACGTCGAAGTGGCATAGCTTGAGAGCCCCAAGGCAGTTGAGTTAGAAGAGCAGACCCCATCAGAACATGAAGGCGACCAACCGAACGACTATGAAAACTGTCTTCCTCGGGTTGCTGATATTTGCCCCGACCTGCTTTGCGGACGGGCCGGTTAAAAAATCCCCCTTGGAACTCGCTTCCACCATCGCGGATGCGGAGATCCGCGCGGGAGTGGAAGCAGCCGTGTTTAAGAACCTGCTGCCGGCGGCGACCGAGCAGGACTACCATGGCTATTTTAATATCTGCGCCGACGGGCGAGCTTTCGGCGGCGCAACCTGGCCCGGGCTGGATTCGTGGCAGATGGCTGGGGCGTATCTGATGCTGGGCCGCACGCAGCTCGTTCTGGACTACTTCGAGTTCGTGCGGGCTTCCCAACGAAAGGACGGCAATATCCCGTTCGCCATCTTTACCGGCGACACCAAGCCCGGCGGCTGCTTGCGCGGCCTGAAGTCTCCGGACGATATCTTCACCTACCGTCCGCCGAAGCGCGAAGGGGGCCCCGCGTCCAGCCAGGAAACGCGCAAGTGGATCGGACTTTTCGAGCATTGGCAAACCAAGGGATATCCGCTCGGTGCTCTGGGCCCGGTTTCCTATGTGCTCACGGGGTCTGAGATCTTCGACGCCACCAAGTCCGTGCCGTGGCTGAAAGGGCGGCTGGGGTCGCTGGAAGCAGCCGCCAGGTACCTGCTGACCCTTAAGAGAACAAACGGCCTGATCGGCGGCTCAGGGTTTTACGTCGAATTGCCGCCACGCGAGGGCTGCGACGGCGTGACCCAATGTTACACGATTCACGCTTTTCGAGAACTCGCCAGGCTGTTCCGGGCGGCTGGGGACAGCACGAAGGCAGACGAGTGGACCGCGCAGGCCGACAAGCTGGCCAAGACCTTCGTTGAGGCCTTTTGGCGCGACGACCATTTCGGTGAGTACGTTCACCCGGAGCACGGGCTGGTGGATTCGCACGGGCTGTCGGACGTGAACTGGGCGGCGGTGGCGTTTGGTGTCGCGACGGACAAGAAGCTCGGCTTGGTGTGGGCCCGGTTGCTGAAAGAGCCGGCCTTTTGGCTGGGCGGCATGCCCACCCACAACGTGACTAAACCGTTCAGCTACGAGCAGTGGGAAATCAACGTGGAACCGGATTGCGGGGGCGACGCGCTCAACGACGTGGCGGCCATGGGCCGGGTCTGGTATCTGGAAGCAGTCGCCTGCCAGCGCATGAAAGTGTATGATCGCCTCGTGGAGTCGGCGCGCAAGGTGTGCCGGGCCGCCAAGGCCGACGGCTATTGGCGCGAGCGCTACCACCCCAAACCCGACGGCACGGTGTCGCCCGATGGGGCCCAGAAGTACTGCGAATACGCGGCCGTCCTGGTGCGCGTGGTCTATGGAAATCGAGGCATCTTCTGGAAATGAGTCGGGCTAGTCCGACCAGGGAGGGCGGATTCGGATATTGCCGATACTGTCCTTGCTAAAGTCAATGCGCATGTGCCTGCCAAGCCGTCTTCTGGCATGCCTCCGCCAGAGTTTTAAGGAAGTCCTGGCGGTCCACATCGTTGATGAAGATGTCCTCGCGGAGGCCCGCACGGTCCAACACGTGATAGATCGCGCCAGGATATTCCCCTCGCATGGCGCGCGGCATGTTGCCATGCGTGTCGGGACAACCGCCCCGGGTCAAGCACAGAACACCGTCGAAAAACAGCCCCAAAGCGCCTCACGCAGGCGTATCTGCTGGGACCGATCTGCGGTTTCACCCCTTTCTGCCCCCTTTCGGTTACACATTGCTCTTGCGATAGACCTTCGGAATGCCAAGAATCGAATCCGACAATGGAACCAATTCAGTGGACAAAGGAAACATCTATGAATAATACAAAAGCGACAAGGATTCTGGAGATTCTGCTCATCACGACCCTCGCCTTGGTCGCCCGACCACTTTGGGCTGCCTTCGTGGCGAACCCAAGCTTCGAGAACAACTACACCCCAGATTTCAATGGCCAGATTACCCCCGATGGTTGGACTGCGGCGGGCGCCTGGGGGGTCAACCAGGCAGGCGACGTGTTTTACCACTCGGGCTTGATCATTGCCGACCGCGACCGGTTCGCGTTTATCTGGCACGATG
>Ga0187877_1001516_pt1 | contig 23651 bp, 21 predicted proteins | sample June2016WEW_17_1_3_FD_132430 | JGI IMG/M metagenome (GOLD analysis project Ga0187877, IMG submission 132430) | Peatland microbial communities from SPRUCE experiment site at the Marcell Experimental Forest, Minnesota, USA - June2016WEW_17_100 | ecosystem: Environmental > Terrestrial > Soil >... | reverse complement strand
GAGCCGGCCTTTATGCGCGCGACCGCGGAAAAAGTGGCGGAGTTAAGAGGATTGACCCTGGAGGACGTGTCCCGGATTACCTCTTTAAATGCCAAACTGCTCTTTGGGGTGGGAGAAGAGGTCTCCCGGGGAAGAATCGTTTACCCGATCCGAAATTCCCTGTACCTGAATATCACCAACCAGTGTTCGAACCGTTGCACCTTTTGCTGGAAGAACGCTTCTTTTGTAGTAAAAGGACACGATCTGCAACTTTTCCGAGACCCAGAAGCCGACGAATTGCTCCAGGCGATTGGCGATCCAGAAAAGTATGGAGAAATTGTTTTTTGCGGGTTCGGGGAGCCACTCCTACGCCTGGATCTGGTCAAGACCGTTGCTGCGGAGCTAAAGAAAAAAGGGGCGCGTATACGCATCGATACCGACGGGCAGGCCAACCTGTTCTATGGCCGGAACATCCTTCCCGAGTTGAAAGGGCTAGTGGATTCCATTTCGGTCAGCCTGAATGCAGAAAACGCAGAAAAGTATCACCGCCTCTGTCGGTCTCCCTTCGGGTTGAAAGGGTTCCAGGGGGTGATCGATTTCATCCGTGAGGCCAAGAAGGTGATTCCTGAAGTCACCGCGACAGTCGTAGAGATGCCCGGCGTAGACCTCGAGGCCTGTCGCAGGCTGGCGGAAGAAGAATTGGTGGTAAAGTTCAAACGCCGGGCCTATGATGAAGTTGGATAAGGAGGGAAGCCATGCGTATTCTGAGAATCATCCTGATACTTTTTTTAGTCGTGGGGGCCAGCGGCCCGTCGCTTGCGGAGGAAAAGCATGAGACTCTCATTGTAGACCGCTTTTCGGAAGGGTTGAACAACGAAGGCATCCCCAAGGGGTGGTCTCTGGAAAAGAGTCCGAGTAAAGAATCAAAAATTTCCATAGAACAGGACAAGGAAAGCCCCTTCCTCCGGATACTCAGCGTTAACGATACCTTCGGGCTAAAGAAAGAGATGTCCTTCGACATTCGGAAATACCGTTATTTAACCTGGCGCTGGAAAGCTCTCCGCCTACCCAAGGAGGGCGATATCCGGAAGAGGGAAACCGATGACCAGGCCGGCCAGGTTTATGTGCTCTTTCCCAAGTTTCCCACGACGGTGAATACCCGTTCTATGGGGTACATCTGGGATTCGAACGCACCTCAAGGGTTTTCCGGGACGAGTACCGCCTACAGCAAGATGAAGTACTTTGTCCTCCAGAGCGGGACGGGCAAACAGGATCAATGGATCTGGGAGACGCGAAATGTGTACGAAGATTATAAGAAACTTTTCCAGGAAGAACCTCCTGCGGCGGGAGGTATCCTGCTCTATATCAATACCCAGCACACCAAAGGCTCGGCGGAGATTGAATATGGCGACCTCTTCTTCTCTTCCCAGCCTCCCAAAGATCTGAAGCCATGAACCGGCTGAACAGTTCTTCTTTTTACCCGTCCCTGGGCAAAAAGCCTACGAAGGAGAAAGTAGGGGCGGTTCGCGAACCGCCCCCGCACTTAGACATTCTATGAGTTTATTCTGCGAGAGGGTTTGGCCCAAGGGGCAAAGAACGCCTTGAAAAAAGCCCTGATAAATAGGATAATTTTAAGTACCATAATTCCTACATATTCAGGGCAATTCTTCCGGCCTTGAAGGGGGAGTTTTCTGCCTCCATCGATTAGCGGAGAGGAGGGACCCTTGTCCTTCATTCTATCCGCCGTTCTTTCCCAGGGCATTTCATCCCGAAAGGAGTTTGATGATGAGCCTAGACTTCAACCCCGATGAGATTTTAGAGATGGCTCAACAGGTCGAGAGAAATGGATTCCATTTTTACCAGCAGGCCGCCAAGGGGGTAAAGAACCCCGGCAGCGCCCAACTTTTACTCAAGCTCGCAGCCATGGAAGAGGGCCATGAGCGGATTTTTGCTCGCATGAGGGCCGAGCTGACCGAGGCGGAGAAGAAGAAAAAGATCTTCGACCCGGAGGACCAGACTACATCCTACTTGAGGGCATGGGCCGACGCTCACGTTTTCGATGTACGGGCCGATCCCGCAGAAAAGCTGACCGGCAAGGAAAAAGTGGAAGATATTCTGCAGATGGCCATCGGGCTGGAAAAAGATTCCATCGTTTTTTACCTGGGAATGAAGGAAATGGTGCCGGAAAGGCTGGGCCGGGGCAAGATCGACGGGATAATTAAAGAGGAGATGCGTCATGTAAACGATTTGAGCCGGGAGTTTGAAACACTACGCCACCAGCCGTTATGAAAAGCGGACGATTCCCGCTGTCTTCCTGGAAGGCCGAAAAATTATAAATTGAAGAGGAGAAAGGAATGAAAAAGTATATCTGCAATATTTGTGGTTATGTCTATGATCCGGCGGTAGGAGATCCGGAAAATGGCGTAAAGGCTGGGACTCCCTTTGAAAAACTACCCGATAGCTGGACTTGCCCGGTTTGCGGGGCGGCCAAATCTGATTTTTCTCCAGAGGAATAATCACCCAGGTTACCTCTAAATAGCGTGACGAATTCCCCTTACCGTTGCCGCTGTAAGGGCGGGACTGGCCGATTGCGCCTACATGGTTGAGAGGGAAAAAACAAAAGCCCCCGATAAGGGGGCTTTTTGGTCGGGCTGACACATTCAAGAACATGGGTCATCCCCAAGAAGTTCAGGCCGCTGGATTATGCCAATTCCGGGAAATCTCCTTACCACAGCCATGGCCGTTATGCCCCATAAGGATGTAGACCGGGCCCTCGAGGTCGCCTTGACGCTGGATATCCCCTTTTGGCCCCAGCTGCCCAAAGTAAGCTATTACGAGGACATGTACGTCCAGGCCTCTGAACATTTCCCCGGAATCGTACTGGACCTGGAGAAGCGCATCCTTCGGTTTTCCATGGATAAGTTCGTCCGTGAGTATGAAGAGACCATGAGTCACTTCTCCGAACCAGAGTACCTTGATGTCAGCGAGACCTATTCCGTGGTCTATCACCGTTTTTTAAAGCTGGATTTATCCGGGCGGCCGGCCATCCGCGGACAACTGGAAGGCCCAGTCAGTTTTGGAATGAACGTCGTGGACCAGGATGGGCGCCCCATTCTCTTTGATGACACGATCCGCCCCCTCATGCTTGAAGTAATGGCCAAGCGGGCCAACGTGCAATTGAGCCACCTGAAGAAGAAAAATGCCAACGCCTTTATGTATATCGACGAGCCGGGGCTGCAATTCTTATTCAGCGCCATGTCGGGCTACAGCGATCAGGCAGCTAAGGGAGATCTGGATACGTTTTTCTCCCTCATCGAAAGACCCCGGGGGATTCATCTGTGCGGTAACCCCGATTGGGATTTTTTGCTGGGGCTGGACCTGGATATCCTTTCTCTGGATGTTTACACCAACGGGGAGGTCTTCTCTTCTTATGCTCGATCCATCAGAAGATTTCTGGATCGAGGGGGGGTCCTTTCCTGGGGGATTATACCTACCAACCTTGAGTCCTTTGAAAAAGAAAATCTGGAGTCCCTCGTTCTGAGACTCTGCGGAATATGGGACCTCCTCCAGGGAAAGGGGATTGACCTTGAGTTTCTTCTTTCCAGGAGCCTTTTGTCACCGGCGACCTGCTGTCTGATCAACCCGGATGCGGAAAAAACCGTGGAAAAAGCCTTCGCCATGGTCCAGGAGTTATCGGCGAGGCTGCGGGAGAAATACCGACTTTCAGAGTGCGGCATAGCCGCAACCAAAGAAAACCATTAACTCTTAGCCAGTGGCTTAAGGTACTAACATTTTTTTCTTAACAAATTCTCAGAAATTGAACGTCAGTAGTATTCAGGGGAGAGCCTTATGGCCGAATCTGGGGAAAGAACGGGAAGCTATAATCACCTGATCCATGAAAAAAGTCCCTACCTCCTGCAGCATGCAAGGAATCCTGTGGACTGGTATCCCTGGCGGGAGGAAGCCCTTCAAAAGGCCAGGCAGGAAGATAAACCCATTTTCCTCTCCATCGGTTATGCCACCTGCCACTGGTGCCACGTTATGGCCCATGAGTCTTTTGAAGACCCGGAAGTAGCCCATCTCCTAAATCAATTCTTCGTATCGATTAAAGTGGACCGGGAGGAAAGGCCCGATATTGACCAGATCTATATGTCGGTATGCCAGGCTCTTACCGGGCAGGGAGGCTGGCCCCTCAGCATCTTCATGACCCCCGAGGGGAGCCCTTTCTTTGCCGGGACCTATTTTCCCAAGTCCAGCCGGATGGGAATGGCCGGTTTTACCGACCTTCTGAAAAGAATCGAGAATCTCTGGAGAACGGACCGGGAAAGGATCCTGCAGGGAAGCGGAGAGATTCGCCGGGCCATACAGCGAGAGGGCCAAGGGAGGGCTTCTGGGCCTGCTTTAGATCTGGGGATTCTAAAAAAAGGTTTCCAGCAGTTTGGGAAGAGCTTCGACGAGGCTTGGGGAGGTTTTGGGGTGGCTCCCAAATTCCCTACCCCCCATCATCTCACCTTTCTTCTGAGGTGGTACCGGCGCAGCGGCGATTTCGAGGCGGGCAGAATGGTAGAAAAAACGCTGGAGGCCATGCGCCAGGGAGGGATTTTTGATCAGGTGGGACTTGGCTTCCATCGCTATTCAGTCGATGAGAAGTGGCTGATCCCTCATTTTGAAAAGATGCTTTATGACCAGGCCTTGCTGGCCATGGCTTACACAGAGGCTTATCAGTCGCTGGGAAAAAGTGCGTACGGGGAGGTGACCCGGGAGATTTTTACCTATGTGCTGCGGGACATGGCCTCCCCGGAGGGGGGCTTCTATTCGGCCGAAGACGCGGACAGCGAAGGCCAGGAGGGTCGCTTCTACGTCTGGAAACCCGATGAGGTAAAAAGACATCTGGGAGAGGTACAGGGGGATCTCTTTTCCCGTTCCTACGGGATAACCCGGTCGGGTAACTTTGAAGAAGGTTTCAGCGTACCTCATATTTCCCAGAACCTGCCAAGCTTTGCGGAGCGCGAAAAGATCGACATGCGGGACCTGGGGAAAGGGCGGGAAAAACTCTTTCGGGTTCGGGAAAAAAGGATCCACCCTCTCAAAGACGACAAGATCATCACCTCCTGGAATGGCCTGATGATTGCTGCTCTGGCCAAGGGATATCAGGCGCTCCAGGACCCCGCCTACTCCCAGGCCGCCTGTCGGGCTGCGGATTTTATTCTTAACACCATGCGAACTCCCTCCGGCAGGCTTCAACGCCGCTACCGGGACAGGGAGGTTGCCATCCTTGGTTTTTTGGAAGACTATGCCTTTTTCGTCTGGGGGCTGATCGAGTTGTATGAGGCAACCTTTCGGGTTCGATACCTTGAGGAGGCCATACTTCTGAACCAGGTCATGATCGAGCTTTTCTGGGATGAAGAGGGGGGCGGGTTTTATTTTACCGGGCATGACAATGAAGCGCTCCTCAGCCGCCCGAAAGAGCTCTACGACGGGGCCACACCCTCGGGAAACTCGGTAGCCGCCCTGAACCTTCTGCGGCTGGCTCGAATGACGGGAAGAGTGGATTGGGAAAAAAAAGCCGAACGTATGCTCCAGGTCTTTTCTACGGCAGTAGCGAACGCCCCCATGGCCTATACACAGTTTTTAGTTTTTCTGGATTTTTTCTTGGGTCCCGGCCAGGAGATCGTCATTGCGGGGGACCCGGGCACGGAAGAGAGCAAGGCTATCGCGGCTATGGTTCAGCAGAGATTTCAACCCAACAAGATCCTCCTGTTTCGATCGGAAGATGATGCAGGGAAGAAGCTTTCCACCTTATGCCCTTTCGTGGCCGAGATGCGCTCCATCGATCAAAAGACCACGGTCTATATCTGTGAAGGTTACACCTGCAAGACACCTCTGACGGATTCAGCCGCTATTCAGGCAGCCCTGGGATAAGGCAGGGATTTCGGTGGAGAGAATCATACGTCTTTTGCGGAATCGAGATTTTATCTTAATCATGGCCCTGACCTTCGGGTTACTATCAGGGGGCGGGGCCCGTTGGACTGAAAAGACCATACTCCCGGCATTAGCGCTGGTGATGACGCTCTCCACCATGGGTGTCCCGGGAAGCATATTCTTTTCTCCCCGCAAGTTGGTGGCCCCGGCTCTGGTGGGGATCGCCGTGAATTACGGAGTCCTCGGAAGCCTCCTTCTCGGAACGAGCCGCTTATTCATAGGGGATGAAGCCCTGCGGGATGGGTTCGTCATTATGACTGCAGTCCCCCCGGCGATTGCGGTCATCCCCTTCAGTGTCATCTTGAATGGGAACCAGACCTTTGCCCTCATTGCCACTATCGGGTGCTACCTCGGCGCACTCATTCTGACTCCCGCGATCGCCCTCCAATTTCTCGGAGAGGCCTTTGGAGACCCGGGGAAGATTGCCACGATCATGATCGAACTGATCCTCCTTCCCCTTTTGCTTTCCCGGGTCTTGCTCTGGATGCGATGGGCGGAGAAAATCGACCCCTTCAAAGGGACCATCACCAACTGGAGCTTTTTTCTGGTTACTTACACGATTGTAGGATTGAACCGGCAGTTGTTCTTTGAACGGCCCATGGCCCTTGTTCTCCCGGCGCTCATCGCCCTGGCCAGCACATTTTTGATGGGGTGGGTGATCGAGTGGATAGGCCGTCTAATCCGGATAGATTCCAAGACCATAATCAGCCTGGTTTTGTTAGGAACCCAGAAAAATACCGGGTTAGCCGCCGGACTGGCCCTGACCCTTTTCAGCGAAAAAACCGCAGTGCCGGCTACCATTACGACCATTTTCATGCTGGTCTATATGATCTGGCTGAGCTTCCGACAACGCTTGGAAGGTTGAATCTAGGCTGAGGATCGAAAGGAGAAAGGGCTTCACGAAACCCTGCTCCTAACTGATCGATCCCGACAATACGAGAAAAAACATGGATGAAAAGTACAAAGATTCCCAGGAACTGGCGATCCTCCAGGGGGCGGTGGAGAATACCAATGAGGCCTTCGTGACCATCGATGAAAATCATCGGGTCATCTTTTACAACCAGGCTGCGGAAAAGATTTTCGGTTTCGGATGGGAAGAGGTCATTGGAAAAGATCTGAATATGATTCTCAGCCCCCAGTGCAGTCGAAATCACCGGCAAGCCGTGCAACGCTATTTGGAGACCAAAATTCCCAGACGGATCGATCACCAGACGGAGCTGACCGCCACCCGCAAGAATGGGGAGACTTTTCCCGCCTCCATTTCTTTTTCCGTGGCCCACATCGACGGCCGCCCCTTTTTTACGGCGATTGTCCGGGACCTGGCCGAAACCCAGTCCCTCAAGGAACAGGTGGCCAAGGCCAAACGCCTGGCAGCCCTGGGCCAAATCGTGGCCGAAATCACGCACGATATTAAGAACCCCCTCCTGATCATGGGCGCCTATGCCCGCCAATTAATACGGATAGCCCAGGATGAGGAGAGTCTGAAGAAATTGAATATTATCGCGGAAGAGGTAAATAGGCTGGAGAGTCTCCTGGGAGAAGTGAATGATTATTATCTACTGAAAAGCCTGAAGCTCGAGAAATTTGATATCCAGGTCATGTTGCAGGAGATTTGTTTCCTAGCTCAACACGATTGCGAGGAAAAGAATATTCAACTGGAATGCCGGACCGCCGAAGGAGCCGCCTGGGTGGAGGGGGATCGGGATAAATGGAAGCAGGTTTTCTTAAACCTCATCCGCAATGGCATAGAAGCCCTGGAGAGGGGAGGAAATCTTTCCTTGCAGTCCAGGATAACCGGCCGCCAAGTAGAAATCAACATCCGCGACAATGGCCCGGGGATTCCCGCGAATATTCAGGCCCAAATCTTTACTCCCTTTTTTACCACCAAAGAGAGGGGAACCGGACTGGGGTTGCCCATCTGTAAAAGGATTGTCGAATCCCATCCCGGCAGTTCCATCGAGATCAACAGTGAAGAAGGGAAAGGAACGGAGGTGCGATTGGCCCTTCCCCGTTACGAGCCCGCCAATGGAATATTATAAGCTAGAGAAAATCCCAGGAAATATCCAAAAGGAAATATTCTTGCTGAAGGCTGATTGCTGATCGCTTCCCAGGAGGAAGAGATGAACAAGAAATGGAAATGCACGGTCTGCGGGTATATTCACGAGGGGGATCGCCCCCCGGATATCTGCCCGACATGCGGAGCTCACCGATGGCAATTTATTCTTTATGAACCTCTGCCAGAGCCTTTGGAGAAAAGGCTGAAAGAAGCCTTTGCCGGAGAATCCAAGGCTTACGTGCGCAACCTGGCCTTTGCCGAAAGAGCGGAGAAAGACGGATTTCCCCAGATCGCCAAGCTCTTCCGGGCGGTGGCGGATGCCGAAAGGGTACATGCAGATGAATACCTAAAATACTTCGAAGGAGTGGTCGGGCAAACCGAGGAGAACTTGAAGGCGGCCTTTGAGAGCGAGATCAAAGCTAAGAACAATTACTATCCTCCTTTTATTCAGGAAGCATTTTCCTTCAAGCGGGAAGACGTTGCCTGGAGCTTTTCCCGTTCCCGGGATGTGGAAGAAAGGCATGCCAAACTCTATAAAGATGCTCTGGGGGCCATGATCCAGGAGCGGGAGACGGAGTATCACGTCTGCCAGGTCTGCGGTTATATCTTCGATGGCGAGTTGCCCGAGGAATGCCCGGTTTGCAGGACGAAAAAAGAGAATTTTAAAAAAATAACCTAATTTCTTCCCTTCCCTCCAGCCCGCTCCCCGGGCAAGGAAGGGAAGAGATTCTTCTCCGCACTCAGCTCAAATCGGCGGAAGGCTTTAGAGCCAGACTCCGAAGCTCCTTTTCTTGACCATTCGGTTCCTGGGAAAATCTAGGCTGTTCTTGCTTGGCTGAACCTCCCTGTTGTTTAGAAGCCTGGATAAGCTCTTCTAACTGTTTTTGAACCTCTGGCGGAAGGTCCAGGAATTTTATCCCCATCCCCCGGCGTAGGTTCTGACTCTCTTGCCCGTATTTGTTGCTGAAGATCACCTTGCAAGGCACCTCGAGAGGTTGGCCTTCGGATAAATAGAGCCTCAAGATAAATTGTTCTCCCAAATCTCTCGGGTTTGCGGAGGGGATGAATATGTTGGCACGGCTCAAATCGCTCCCTGCTTTCCCCGAGGCTTCCTCGATCTCCACCTGAATTTTTTCGGTAATGTTTTCGGGGGAATCTTCGAAGCTCGCTTCCCCCGTCAGCCTGATGATTCCTTTTCCTCCTGCCGAAACCATCTCAAGCGGTTTTGGCACGGGCGGCGTTTCAGCTTTTATCCCGGAGAGGAATCTTCCAATATGATCGTCAATCCGCCGCCGTTCTTCCTCGGAAAGGCTCTGCAATTCTCCCATGAGCTCATCCAGGTGTTGCTCGTAGTTCTTCCGCAAAGTGGCGGCCTTGCGGATCTCGTCGAGCAAAAATTGGTTTTGCAGGGCGATAGAAGTGTGATTGGCGAAAATACAGAGGAATTGAAGATCCGTTTCGTTAAAGGTGCGTTTTCCGTTAATCAAAGACAGATTGAGGGACCCCATCATTTTGCCCTGGGCCCCGAAAGGGATGCTGAGGAGTGAGGTAATTTTCCGTTCCCGTTCATCATATTTAAAGAACTCAGAGAAATCCTTGGGCTCCTTAAGCAAGAAAGGTCTCTTATCCGTAACGGCCCGCCGGGCTATCTCTTTTTCCTCCAGAAATCCGAGCTTCTCATCCAGGGGGTCAGAACAATAGGAGAATTGATTTTTCAGTACACCCTTCTCCCCGTCCACCAGGAAGATAATCGACCGGTGAGCGTTAAGACAGCGGGCCGACTCCCGGCCAATGACCTCAAAAATGGCCGAAATGTCCTTCTGGCTCCTGATGGCTGAGCTGATCTGAAGGAAGGCCATGTGTTCGATATCCTTCCCCGTCTTTATCGGTGAGCCTCTCCGGTTAAGACCATTCTCTCTCTGGGATTTGCCGAAAAGTTTTTTAAAGATCATTCTTGTGAGTCGCTTCCCCTATTTTTCCATTGCTCCCTTATGCAAAAGGCAATTATTATGCCAGCCAGGAAAAATTTACAACATATTGAAATTAAATGTAAAAAATAAATATAACCTTCAGGGTTGGTAGTTATGGCGTCAATAATTTGCCGCCAACCCGTTAATTATTTGAAAAGAAGGTCTCGGATTAGAGATTGGACATCCCTTTCCGGGGAAAAAGGCCCTGCCTTTCGGCAGGGCAGTTGGAAAAAGTTCAGTTCTTTTTTCTTGGCGTTTTTCAGGCACTCTTCATCTGTATCCCAGACGCCTTAGGGCTTGGGGGTCCTCTCGCCAGTTCTTTTCCACTTTCACCCAGAGTTCCAGGAAGACTCTTACCCCGAGGAAAGCTTCGATCTCCTCCCTGGCCAGACGGCCGATTTCCTTTAACATCCGGCCTTTTTCCCCGATCAGGATTCTTTTTTGAGAATCTCGTTCTACCTGAATGATCGCCTTGATCACAATTAAATTTTTTTCCTGCCGTTCATTGAATTCCTCTACCTCCACAGCCGTGGAATAGGGAATTTCTTCCCGGGTAAGTTGGATGACCTTTTCTCGGATGAACTCGGCTACCAGGAAACGTTCGGATAGGTCCGTAATCATATCCTCGGGGAAAAATTTAGGGCCCTGGGGCAGGATTTTAAATAACTCGGCTACCAGAACATCAACCCCATCGCCCAGGAGGGCAGAAATGGGGATGATCTGCTCGAAGGCGCGTAATTGAGAATAGCGTTCCATGATCGGCAGGAGACGGCTTTTAGAGACCAGGTCGATTTTATTAATGACCAGAATGACCGGCTTGCTCACTCTTTTTAAATCTTCCAGAACAAGGTCATTTTCCTCGTTATCGGGGCGGTCCGCTTCGATGAGAAAGCAGACTACGTCCACCTCCTGAAAGGTGGCCAGAGCGACTTTCACCATGGCCTGGCTAAACCTGTTCCGGGAGTAGTGGATCCCCGGGGTATCCAGGAAGACGATCTGCCCGGCGGGTAGGTTCTTAATCCCCAGGATTCGATTGCGGGTGGTCTGAGGCTTCGGGGAGATGATGGCGATCTTCTCGCCCAGAAGCAGATTGAGAAGAGTAGACTTGCCGGCATTCGGCCGGCCGATGAGGGAAACGAAACCGGACTTAAAGTCGGTCCTTTTCTCTTCTTCAGCCATCTTTCTTTTCCAGAGAAAGGTGAAGTTTCTGAAGGGTCCGTTGGGCAGCCCTCTGTTCGGCCTCTTTCTTGCTTTTCCCTGCTCCAGCCCCGGCTACTTTCCCTTGAATCAGGACCTTGACCCCAAAAATCTTATCGTGGTCCGGCCCGAACTCCTTGGCCATCACATATTTGGGGGTGGCCTTGAGGGTATCCTGAGCCAATTCCTGCAGCTTGGTCTTGAAGTCCTGGTAGAAACTTTCTTTCTCCGCCACTTCCAGTGGATGAGAGAAGAGCTGAGAAATAACCTTGAAAGCCTTTTTGAACCCTCCATCCAAATAGATGGTTGCCAGTAAAGCTTCCAGGGAGGCGGCCAGGATAGAATTTTTTTCCCGGCCCCGGGTCCTCTCTTCGCCCTTTCCCAGCAAAAGATACTCTCCCAGAGAAAGGTCGCTGGCAATCCCGGCCAGACGGACTTCGTTGACCACCGCCGCCCTGAGACGGGAGAGGCTTCCCTCCGGATAATCAGGGTAACGGTCCATGATCAGATGACCGATGACCAGGTCCAGGACGGCATCCCCCAGAAATTCCAGGCGCTCATTGTCCTTCCCATCCTCTTCGAGATTCTCGTGGACGAATGATTTATGCCTCAAACCTTGATTCAAGAGGTCTAAGGATTTATAGTGGTAGCCAATCTTTTTCTGCAGTGCGCGCAGCGCTTTTTTTCTTTCTTTATCCATAAGCTCAGCGAATAGTTCGGAGGAATGGGTTCGGAGTATTTCGCTTTTTAACTCCGAACTTCCAACTCGGAACTCCGTGCGGGCATGCAGCCGCGTGCCCCTATGAGGTCCGAACTTCTCCTAGGACTTTTCCCTCCTGAACTTCAATTACTTCTACTTCCACCTCCTGATTCATCAGCTCGTCTCCTCCCGGGAGGAAAAGGGGAAGATAATTTTGCGAGTAGCCCTTCAGCATTCCAGACTCCCGATCTCGCTTGCTTTCGACGAGAACTTTCACTCTTTGACCGAGGAAAGAGTGGTAGAAAAGGTTTCTTTTTTTCTGTCCCAAATCCCGCAAGGCCTGGCAACGGCTCCGGATAACCTGGGAAGGAACCTGTCCCGGAAAACTGGCAGCCGGCGTTCCCTTCCGCCTGGAGAAAGGGAAGACATGGAAATAGGCAAGAGGAAGCCTTTCAATCAGGTTCCTGGTATTCTCAAAAGCTTGCTCGTCCTCCCCGGGAAAGCCGCCGATCACATCCAGTCCAATGGCTAACCCGCGAATGGACCGGACCAGGCAGTTCACCAAATTTTCGAAGAAAGCGCGGGAATAATTTCGATTCATTCCCTGCAGAATCCGATCGTCGCCGCTCTGCATGGGAATATGCAGATGGGGGCAAATCCTCCGCGAGCTGGCCAGAAAATCGATTAATTGGGGGGTGAATTCTCCCGGCTCTATTGAGCTGAGGCGCAGCCGAAACTCCAGGGATTCTTTTTCCAGTGCTTGGAGCAAATCCAATAAGGAAACCGAGGAAGGGAGATCCTCTCCATAGGTGCCCAGGTGAATTCCGGTGAGGACTACCTCTTTAAAAGCCTGCTCCGATAAATCCCGGGCTTGGGCCAGGGCCTGATCCAGGGGAAGACTTCGGTTTTTCCCCCGGGCATAAGGGACGATGCAATAGGAGCAAAAGGAGTTACATCCATCCTGAACCTTGAGATAGGCCCGGGTGCGCTCGGAAAATAAAGGGAGTCGCCATTCTTCAAAGCCTTGCTGTTTCCCTACGTCGGAACAAAGAATATGGACTTCCTGGCACTTTTCCCCTGTAGAGACAATTTCGGGTATCTTACTTCTATCGTTGATCCCCACGATAAAGTCGACGCCCGGGATGGTCTGGAGGAATTCGGGAGAAACCTGGGCGTAGCAACCCGTGACGATGACCCGGCCAGTCGGATTCTTGGCCACCACCCGGCGGATGAGCTGACGGGACTGGTAGTCGGTCCTCTGGGTTACCGTGCAGGTATGGATGATCGTTACATCTGCGGATTGGGGAAAAGAGACAATCCTATGCCCCTTGGCTGAAAGCTCGGCAGCCAGCGAGGCTGCATCACTCTGGTTGGTCTTGCAGCCCAAGGTGACCATGGCGATCTTTAGAGGCCCCTTTGGATCCATCCTCCACCCAAAACCTCGTCCCCCCGGTAAAAAACTGCGGCCTGCCCCGGGGTCACAGATTTCTGGGGAATCTGAAAATCCGCCCGTACCTTTCCCTCGCCCAGGGGCGAGATGACCGCAGGAACTCCCGGGTGCCGGTAACGGATTTGCACGAGAGCTTCCACCTCTCCCTCCAGCTCAAGAAAAGAGATCCAGTTCATGCCCCCGGCTACGAGGCCGAAAGCCTGAAGTTCGTCCTTCCTCCCCACTACGACGCGGTTACTCTCACAGTCCAGAGCCAAAACATAATAGGGGTAGGAGGAGGCGATGCCCAACCCGCGGCGCTGGCCGATCGTAAAGGAATGCAGGCCCTGGTGAGAACCCAACACTTTTCCCTGACGATCGACAATCTCCCCCGGCTTTAAAATTCCTTTTCCTTTCCTGGCTTCCAGAAAACGCCGGTAGTCATCATCCGGGATAAAGCAGACTTCCTGGCTTTCGGCCTTTTCGGCTACCCGGAGTCCCAGCTTCAAAGCCTGCTGCCGGACCTCGACCTTGAATTTCCCCCCCAGCGGGAAGATCACTTTGTCCATCTGTTCCTGGGTCAGGGTAAAGAGAAAATAAGACTGATCCTTGTTTCGGTCCTTTCCGCGCAGGAGCAGATATCTTTCTTCTTTCCGATGAGGTACGTGGGGGGCCCGCATAATCCGGGCATAATGTCCCGTGGCCAATGCTTTGGCTCCCAGTTCTACTGCCTTTCGCAAGAGGAACCCGAATTTGATCCGGTCATTACAGTGAATGCAGGGATTCGGCGTTCGCCCTCTCAGGTACTCCTCTATAAAATTATTTACGACCTCTTCTTCGAAGGCCTTCTTCAGGTTTACCACGTAATGGGGAATTCCGAGTTGATCCGCCACCCGGCGGGCATCGTGGAGGTCATCGGGAGAGCAGCAACGGCCAAAGGCCCCTTTCCCATCCCGGGTTTGGTCCCACAGGTGCATGGTCAGGCCGATCACCTCGTATCCCTCTTCCTTCAAGAGGGCTGCGGCGGTAGAGCTGTCTACGCCCCCGCTCATGGCGACGACCACTCGATCTCCTTTTTTCAAAGACACGAATTAAAGTCCTCTTTGCACCGCAGTGCCCGCGGAGATCGCGGAGAAATCGACGAGATGAAGACCATAATAAATTTTGTTCCCTCCTTAAATTTTCCCTCTTGGATTTTTCCTTATTTTCTGCGCGCTCTGCGGTCTCGGCGGTGAAAATTTCTTTTTTAGTGAGAACCCCGCTTTTGGTACAAAGGAGAAATATCTCTCAGCCGTTTGATGATCCGGGGCAGAACCTCCAGCACGTATTCCATGTCTTCTTCCGTGTTGGTCAACCCCAGGCTGAAACGAATTGCGCTCTGGGCGACGATATGGGATTTTCCCATGGCCAGGAGCACATGGGACGGCTCCAGGGAACCGGAGGTGCAGGCCGAACCTGAAGAAACGGCGATGCCTTCCAGGTCCAAATTCAGCAACAAGGATTCTCCTTCCACGTAGAGGAAGCTCATGTTCAAGGTGTTCGGCAGCCGTTTCGTGGGATGGCCATTGAGCTCCACGTGGGGAATGGTCTGGATGATCCCCTGATGGAGTCGATCCCTCAAGCGCAAAAGATGATCCTGGCGTTTTTGGAAATCCCGCTGGGCGATCTCGCAGGCCTTTCCCAATCCCACGATGTAAGGAATGTTCTCCGTCCCGGCCCGACGGTTGCGCTCTTGAGATCCTCCATGGATGAGAGAGGATATTTTTGTTCCTCCGCGGATAAACTGAGCGCCGATTCCCTTGGGGGTGTTCAATTTGTGGCCGGAAAGGGAGAGAATGTCTACGGGCAACTTCTTCAGGTCGATGGAGATTTTTCCCACGGCCTGCACGCCGTCGGTGTGAAAGAGGACCCCTTTCTCCCGGGCAATCTCCCCGATTTCCTGCACGGGGAAAATCGTCCCCGTCTCATTATTGGCAAACATAATACTGATCAAAACCGTCTGCGGCTTGATGGAACGGCGAAGCTCCTCCAGGTCGATCAGCCCATATGAGTCGACGGGGAGGTAGGTGACCTCATAACCCATGTTTCCCAGGAACTGACAGGTATGAAGAACCGCATGATGTTCGACCTGGGTGGTTATGATATGGCGCCCTTTCTCTTGCAGGGCGAGGGCCACCCCTTTGATCGCCATGTTATCGCTTTCGGTGCCGCATCCGGTGAAGACGATCTCCTCCGGGGCAGCATTCATCAGCGCGGCAACCTTTTCCCGGGCTTCATCCAGGTATTTCTTTACCTCCCGTCCGGCCCAGTGAATACTGGAGGCATTTCCGAACTGATCCCGGAAAAAAGGCATCATGGCCTCTAAAACCTCGGGATGGACCGGAGTCGTAGCATTATTATCCAGATAAACTCGCCGCATGGTTTTGCTCCTCATGAAAGATCGGGTGTCCCCTGGAAATTCAAAGGGCAATGGCTCTGGGGGCAGATAGAGAGTATTTCTTCATTTCCGGGCGGTCAAATTGTGGAATGGGGAATACACCCCCCATCTCCCTTTTCCCTTGTGGAAGGAAAGTGAAGGAGGGGGTGATTCTGCAATCCGCAATTTCTTTATCTACCCCACGGGCCTGTGTGGCCCTGATTTTCAGGAATATGGCCGAGCAAAATTTCCAGCTTCACACAAAGCTGGATTCCATAGCCCGAGGGGGACAGGCTTTGATACAGAGCTCACAGGCGCTGCACTTGGAGGAATCAAAAATAACCTCCATCGTCTTGCGGTTGATGAACAGGGAACCGGTGGGGCAGACGGCTGTGCAGGCTCCGCAGTGGATGCATTTTTGCTCCACCCGGGCGATATCCTTCTCGATGGGCTCGACCCCTATGCCCATCTCCGCCAGGTATTCCATCCCCTTCTTGAAATCCGCCTTCGGACCGCTGAGCTCCAGAACCATGAAACTCTCTTGCCGGGGCAAGACGCTGGCCTTGAGGATGTTAAAACTCAGGTTGAAATCCTTCACCAGCCGGTAAACAATAGGCTTGTTCCAGTTTTCTTTGGAAAAATGGAGTACAATCTTCTTGGAAGTCATGATTCTTCTCCCCCGATATTCTTCATTAAAATTATTATACTTAAGCGTTTTTGTCAACTATTTTCCCCTTTTAACCTTCCTCCCCTTCGGTGAGGTTCAGGGGCAGGGTAAAAAAATTCCTTGACCAAAGTATCACAATGTAGTATACATAAACATCTCTTGAAGCCCGGTAAAATTCTTATCGTAAATGCCAAAAGATAAAAATTTTTTTGGCTGGATAAGCAAGAAAGCCAAAGAGTGAAGGCAAAACCCATGGCTCTTTGGGTCCGGACTTTGGAAGAGAATAAAAGCCAACCTCACCCCATGAATACGAGGTTGGCTTTTTGTTTTGTGGCCTAAGGCCCCCTGACCCTGAGCCCCCTCCGATGGGGCGCTTGCTGAAGGCGGTTCGATGGCGGTCATGGATGTTCCTACGGCCACCCCTTTGAAGATAAACGGAATCGTCGGGAAACCTTGTTTAGATTCGCCCTTTGTGCTATAAAAATTCGTTGAGTTCAGCGAAGGGAGAAAAGTAAAGATGGCTTTGATCGTTCCGTTCCGCGGTATCAGCTATGATTCCAGAAAAGTTGGCGACCTCAGCCAGGTGGTCGCCCCCCCTTATGACGTCATTTCTCCGGAAGCTCAAGATGCCCTCTACCGGCGACACCCCCAGAACGTAGTCCGTCTTATCCTGAACAAAGAGACCCCTCAGGACAATGCCCAGGATAACCGCTACACTCGATCCGCGGCCTTTTATCGGACCTGGCTGAAAGAGGGGATCCTGGTACGCACGCTTAAACCCCATTTTTATTTTTTACAGGAGGAGTTTAACTCATCCATTCTTCCTTCTGCCCCGGAGGGGGTAGCAGGAGAAAAAATTGTAAGGCAGGGGTTCATTGGGCTGATTCGGCTGGAAGAGTACAGCGCTGGAGTGGTCCTCCCCCATGAAAAAACCCAGACCAAACCGAGGGCGGACCGCCTGGCCTTGATGGATGCATGCCAGGCAAATTTTAGCCAGATTTTTTCCCTCTATCCCGACGAAGAGGGGGCTATGGTTCCTATCTACCATCAAGTTTTTTCTTCCCACGGGCCGGACATTGACGTGACCGATGATGAAGGGGTTCGCCGCAAGCTCTGGATGGTCAGCGATCCGAAGATTTTGAGAAAGGTGACGGAGATCATGAAGGCCAAAAAGATCTTCATCGCCGATGGACACCATCGCTATGAAACCGCCCTGGCGTACCGCGAGAAGCAGCGCTTACGATTTCCGCAGAACACGGGGAGAGAGGCATATCACTTTACGATGAAGTACCTGGCCGCCATGGAGGACAAAGGCCTTTTTATCCTGCCTACGCATCGGGTGGTTTATAACCTGGAAGGCTTCCAGGCTACCTCCTTCCTGGGTCAACTTCGCTCCGACTTTTCCATTAAGGCCTTCGATTTCGATTCCCGGAATGAAAAAGTCACCCGGGATAAATTTCTGCGGGATCTTGCCTCCCGGGCTGATCGGAGTCGTTCGCTGGGAATGCTCCTGGAGAAGGAGAGGAAATATTTTATTCTCTCTTTGAAAGACGAGAAATCGCCGGATGAAGCCCAGCCCGGGATTTCTCCCACCCTGAAGGCCTTGGACGTAAACCTCCTCCATGTCCTGGTTTTCCAGAAGCGTTTGAGAATCGGACCCCAAGAACTGGCCGCGGGGAAGAACGTCCTCTATTTCAAAGAACCCGAAGAGGCTGCTGGCGCCGTAAAATCTGGAAAGGGGCAGATCGCCTTCTTCCTTAACCCCACAAAGGTTTACCAGGTCAGGGACGTATCCTTGGCCGGGGAGACCATGCCCTCCAAATCGACTTTCTTTTATCCCAAACTGCTGAGCGGACTGGTCATCAACCCGCTGGATCCCCATGAAGAGATTGTCATGGAATGATCAGACGGAAACCCTCGACACCCTGTTCGAGGGCCGGCTTAAGATCCTCCAGAAAAAAAGGGGCTACCGTTTCTCCATCGATGCCCTCCTCCTGGCCCACTTCGCCGACCCAGGTCCTAAAGACCGGATCATTGACCTCGGAACAGGGTGTGGAATCCTTCCTCTGATTTTACTTTTCCGCCGGAAAGCATCCCGGATCATCGGGGTGGAGATTCAACCTTCCCTGGCCGACCTGGCCCGCCGCAATGCGGCCCTAAACCGGTTCACTTCCCGGATAAAAATCTTGGAAAAAGACTGGAAGGATTTCAAGGGGAAAAAAATAAGGGGAACTTTCGGCCTCGTCCTAAGTAACCCTCCTTACCAAAAAGTCGGCTCGGGACGGATCAACCCCGATCAGGAGAAGGCTCTGGCACGCCATGAAATCAATGCCACTCTGGGAGATATGCTGCGAGTCGCTTACCATTTATTGAAAGACAGGGGGCGTCTGACCATGATTTACCCGGCAACCAGAGCAGCGGACTTGATCAAAGAAATGGCCGGGTTTCATCTGGAACCCAAGCGCATGCAATTTGTTCACTCTAAGGAGAAAGACGAGGCCCGCCTGGTCCTGGTGGAGGCCCTTAAGGAAGGCCGGGCCCAGGTGAGAATCCTCCCTCCCTTTGTCCTCTATGATTCGGCAGGAGAGTATACCCCTGGAGCCCGGGAGCTTTTTCGCTAAGGGAGAGGCGGTGGGCACTGAAGTCCCTGTGAAAGCGGGAGTCTATCCGGAAGCGGGCCGGATCCAATAAACCTCACAAAAACGGCTTTTTCCCGGAATCAAAGTCCCTCAAAAAGAATCTAAAAATAAAGGGGGTAAGAGAAGCCTGCAATTCAAAGCCCCTTCGTTGGATGTCAAAGAAAAGAATAACCTCCTTTTCGCTTGATGCACAATGAAAACCTGGATTGCTAAGCAATGATTACCCCCCTATCGTTATTATTTTACGTTTTTTTAGGGGGCAAACTGGAAATCCCTTGACAGGTCCGGGTAAAGGATTTTACATTCAAACATATTCCCTATCCTTGAAAAGGCACCCGGACCTTGTTTCTTCCACTAAAAGATGATAACCCTACTTCAACTTTTCCCCTTATTACCCTCGGGTTAATCCTGGCCAATGGTCTGGTTTTCTACCACCAGATGTCCTTGGATACCGTCGAAAGCCAAAATTTTATTTTCAAATGGGGTGCAATTCCTTATCAGATCCACCATGGAGAGGTCCTCCGCGAGTTCCCGGAAATTCCCCTCGCCCTCACCATTTTTTCTTCCATGTTCCTTCATGGTGGGTTTCTCCACCTCTTCGGAAACATGCTTTACCTATGGATCTTCGGGAATAACATCGAGGATACGCTGGGGCATTTACGCTTCCTTCTCTTCTACCTGGTTTGTGGCCTCGTTGCCGGTCTGGCCCAGGTTTTTTCCAATCCCGAATCTACCGTTCCGATGATTGGGGCCAGCGGGGCAGTGGCGGGAGTTTTGGGTGCCTACCTGCTTCTCTTCCCCGGGGCGCGGATTCTCACCCTATTTTTTATTTTCATCTTTATAAAATTCGTCCGCCTTCCCGCCTTGGTCGTCTTGGGATTCTGGTTCTTTATCCAACTCCTTGGCGTCTGGGGAGGTTCCATCTCCAATGTCGCCTTTTTTGCCCATGTGGGCGGTTTCATCGCCGGGCTGATTCTGGTCAAGATCTTTCAGTCGGGGCAATCGAAACGCCGCCGAAGGTAAAAGGATATCGTCTCGCAGAGCCCGCAAAGAACGCAGAGATGAATCAAGATATTAAACAATAGAAATGTCATTTTTTCCTCAACGTACTTTGTTGCCTCTCTGAGAGAAAAAGGACCTCTTGTTTATGAAAGATGAAATCATTTACGGGATTAATCCAGTACTCGAAGCCTTGAAGGCTGATCGGCAGACTCTGAATAAAATCATGATTGTCGATGGGAAGGAAGGGGTACCTTTTCACGCTCTGCGCCAGCTGGCCCGGGAAAAAGGAATTCCAATCCACGTCCACGCCAGAGACGTCCTGAACAAGTTGGCAGGAACCGAGCACCATCAGGGGGTTCTAGGGGTATCGGCGGCATCTCCTTACTCCACGTGGGAAGATTTACTGCAAAAAGTCCGATTGGCCCAGGGGCATGCGGTGGTCTTGATTCTGGACAGCATCGAAGACCCGCAAAACCTCGGTTCCCTGATTCGCACGGCCGAGGCCTGCGGGGTCCAGGGAATGATCCTCCCCAAGGATAGGGCCGTGGGCATCACGCCTGCGGTGGTTAAGGCTTCTGCGGGGGCTGTTGCTCACCTTCCCGTGGTTCGAGTCACAAACCTGGCCAACACGCTGGAGGAGCTGAAAAAAGAAGGGTTCTGGATCGTTGGAGCAGATCCACGGGGAGATCAAAATCTTTATGCGATGAAATTCGACATGAATGTCGGGTTGGTTATCGGAAGTGAAGGAAAGGGAATCCGCCCCCTGGTCCTAAAGAAATGCGACTACCGGATCACCATCCCCATGAAAGGGAAAGTCTCCTCTTTAAACGCCGCCATCGCTGGCGCCGTGGTCCTTTTTGAAATTCTCCGACAGCAACTCTCCGGTAAAGCGTCTTGACTGTTTTTCAAAGGAAGGTATTCAGCGAACCTTCGACCCTACCTTGGCTTCTTTATCGAAGGTTGCGAGGACGACTCCAGTTCCATCGGCTCCATCGGCAGCCAGGAGCATACCCTGGGACTCTACGCCCATGAGCTTGGTGGGCTGAAGGTTGGCAACGATGATGATGGTTTTCCCAATCAGCTCCTCGGGTTTATAGACGTGGGCGATTCCCGCCACCAGGATGCGTTCTTCGCCGATGTCCACGCGGAGCTTGAGGAGCTTGTCGGATTTCTTGATATTCTCGGCGGCGAGAACTTTGGCTACCCTTAAATCCAATTTCTGGAATTCTTGATAGGTGATAACATTAGAGGTTTCCATTTTTCCTTTTTCCTCTCTTTTTAAATCTTCTTCTATCCGCGGAAACAAAGACTCTCCTTTTCGTACCTGTCCGCCCGGCTTCAACCCGCCCCATTCTTTCAGGCTGGCCAAGTCCTGGCTGGATGGATCGGAGATTCCCATCCGGGACTGGATCTTTTCTGCGGTCTGCGGCATAAATGGTGAAATGAGTACGGCTACAAAACGGAGAACTTCCAGAAGCTGGTAAAGGACCGTGTCGAGACGCTCTGCTTTTTGGGGGTCTTTAGCCAGCGCCCAGGGGGCCATCCCGTCGATGTATTTGTTGGCTAGATTGATGAGCTCCCAGATGGAGATCAAGAGCTTATGGAAGCCGAGCTCAGCTATCACACGCTCGGCATCCTGGACGATCTTCAAAGCCAGGTTTTTGAGCTCTAGGTCTTTTTCTTCGAGTCCACCGGATCGGGGAACGATCCCTCCACGGAAACGTTCTACCATGGCCAGGGTCCGGCTTAGCAGGTTTCCGAGATCGTTGGCCAGGTCGGCGTTGATCCTTCCCACCAAAGCAGCTTCGCTGAAGTTGGAATCCAGGCCGAAGACCATTTCCCGCAGGAGAAAATAACGGAAGGCGTCGAGGCCATACTTGTCTTTCAAATCCAGGGGCTTTACGATATTCCCCCGACTCTTGGACATCTTCGATTCCGAAACGATCCAGTACCCGTGCACGTTCAGATGCTGGTAAAGGGGGATCCCGGCCGATTTAAGCATCGTAGGCCAGTAGATGCCGTGCGGCTTGAGGATATCCTTGGCGATCAGGTGCTGGCAAACGGGCCAGAACTGAAAAAAGTTTTCGCCATCCGGGTAATCTAGGCCGGTTAGGTAATTAATCAGGGCATCGAACCAGACATAGGTGACATAATCGCCATCAAAAGGGAGGGGAATGCCCCACTCCAGGCGGCTTTTAGGACGGGAAATGCAAAGATCCTCCAGGGGATCCCGCAGGAAACCCAACACTTCGTTGCGGTAGCGCTCCGGGCGGATGAAGTCCGGATTGGCCTGAAGGTGATCGATCAACCATTGCTGGTATTTGCTCATGCGGAAGAAATAGTTCTTCTCCTTGATGAACTCCGGCTCGGTCCCGTGGTCCGGGCATTTGCCATCCACCAATTCTTTTTCGGTGAGGAAGCGCTCGCAGCCCCGGCAATAATGTCCCCCATACTCGCCGAAGTAAATGTCGCCGGCGTCGTACACCTTTTGCAGGATGAGCTGGACGACCCTTTTGTGAGCTTCTTCAGTGGTACGGATAAACCGGTTATTGGTGATGCTCAGCTTGGGCCAGAGGGCCCGGAAGAGGCCACTGATGCGGTCGGCATAGACCTGGGGAGTTTCCCCGGCAGCCCGGGCAGCCTGAGCCACTTTGTCTCCATGCTCGTCCGTTCCCGTCAAGAAAAAAGTCTGGTATCCGGCCAGTTTATAAAAGCGGTTCAGCACGTCGGCCACGATGGTCGTGTAGGCATGTCCGATGTGGGGTTCAGCGTTCACGTAATAAATCGGAGTGGTAAAATAGACCCGTTTCATTTTCCCTTCCTGTATCGGTCGAAGAAAGATTCCTCTCGGATTTCTTCTAGACCCACTTCCGTCTCTTTGCCATCGTCCAGGGCCACCCGTACTTTCTGGTTGATAATATTCAACTGAATCACCTTTCCCGCCCCCTCAGGAGTGACCACCCTTTTTCCCACTTTGGGCAGGTCTTTTTTCAACTCCGTATAGGTGTCCACTTCATAGGCCAGGCAGCACATCAGCCGGCCGCAGGCCCCCGAGATCTTCTGGGGGTTCAAGGCCAGGTTTTGCTCTTTGGCCATCTTTACCGAGACCGGTTCGAATTCTTTCAGGAAAGAACAGCAGCAGAACTCCCTCCCGCAGGAGCCCAACCCGCCAATCATCTTTGCCTCATTGCGGACTCCCACCTGGCGCATCTCGATTCTGGTTTTGAAAGCACTGGCCAGGTCTTTCACCAGGGCCCGGAAGTCCACTCTCCCCTCGGAGACAAAATAGAAGACGATCTTGCTTCCATCCAGGAAGGACTCCACCCCGATCAGCTTCATGGGGAGTTTGTGCTCTTTAATTTTTTCCAGGCAGATCCGTTTTGCATCCCGCTCCCGCATGAGGTTCCGCTGGCCCTGTTCCATGTCCGCTCCTTCAGCCAGACGGAGAACCTTTTTCAGGGGCTTGGTAAAAAACCTTGGATCCCTTTCCAGGGGAGGCCGGGCCACGAAACCCAGTTCCGGGCCCCGCTCGGTTTCTACCATAATGATATCCCGTTCTTTCAGGGTAAACCCGGTGGCATCATAGTCGTAGATTCTTCCGTGGTCCCTGAATT